>Ga0315282_10004773_pt1 | contig 23459 bp, 19 predicted proteins | sample YL17G07_20_MG_FD_203693 | JGI IMG/M metagenome (GOLD analysis project Ga0315282, IMG submission 203693) | Sediment microbial communities from Yellowstone Lake, YNP, Wyoming, USA - YL17G07_20 | ecosystem: Environmental > Aquatic > Freshwater > Lake > Sediment | place: USA: Wyoming | collected... | reverse complement strand
TGCGGCAAGTCGACGGACTCGAGGACGTGGCGATAACCACCAATGGTTACCTCCTACCTGAAATCGCCAGGGACCTTGCCGCGGCCGGCTCTCCTCGCGTCACCGTGAGCCTGGATTCGTTGGACCCGGCGAAGTTCACTCGCATGACGCGCACCCCGCGTTCACTTGAAAAAGTGATGGCCGGGATAGATGCGGCGCTCGAGGCGGGCTTGAAGCCTGTGAAGGTGAACATCGTGCTGGTGCGCGGGTTCAACGACGATGAAATTGTGGATTTTGCCCGTCTGGGCCGAGAGCGCGACATTATCCTCCGGTTCATCGAGTTCATGCCCCTGGATGCCGACCATTCCTGGAAGCGCGAGTTAGTGGTCACCGCGCGGGAAATCGTTGCGGCCATCGCCCCGGTCTTTCCCCTGGTCGAGGAGCCTCGGCATTCTCCCAGCGAGACCGCTTTGCGTTATCGCTTCGCGGATGGGCAGGGCGAAATTGGAATTATCGCCCCGATTTCCATCCCCTTTTGCGGCCAATGCAGCCGGATTCGCCTGACCGCCGACGGGAAGCTGCGCACTTGCTTGTTCTCGATGGAAGAGTATGACGTGCGGCATTTGGTTCGCAACGGAGCCATGGACAGCGACATCGAGCAATTCTTCCTCAATGCGGTATACGGGAAAGAGCCGGGCCATCGCATTAATGAGGCCGATTTTGTTCAGCCGGACCGCACGATGGTGTACATCGGGGGCTAGGGCGGGTGCGAGACGGGGGTCATTCCCGCGAAAGCGGGAATCCAGTTCGTCGCCAGGGCGTCTTCAAAGGTTTTGGGGGGTGGATTCCCGCTTTCGCGGGAATGACGTCGGGTTTCGCAGGAACCACGGCGACCGCAACGATCACATCGTTACAGGCGGGAGACGAACTGGGCTAAAATGGTGTGAGGGACCAAAATGGCGACGGCAGTCTTCAATACCCTACCGGAATTGTACGTGGGGCTTTCCGAGCCGGAGCTCGAGGAGCGCATTGCCGCCGCGAAGGCCGCGCTGGGCTCGTGTCTGATCATCTTAGGGCATCACTACCAGCGCGATGAGGTGGTGAAGTTCGCCGATTTCCGAGGCGATTCTCTAAAGCTCTCGCAATTGGCAGCCGCGCGGCCGGAAGCGACGTACATCGTTTTTTGCGGTGTGCACTTCATGGCTGAGAGCGCGGATATTTTGAGCGCCGACCATCAAATCGTCATGCTCCCCGACTTGAACGCCGGCTGTTCGATGGCCGACATGGCCGAGCTCGAACAGGTGGAAATTTGCTGGGAGGAACTGAACCGGGCGACCGGGGCGAAGATCATTCCCGTTACCTACATTAACTCGACTGCTGCCATTAAAGCTTTTGTAGGCCGAAACGGCGGCGCGGTGTGCACGTCCTCGAACGCCAGAAAGCTGATGGAGTGGGCTTTGGCGCGGGGCGAGAAGGCTTTGTTTCTGCCGGACGAGCACTTGGGCCGCAACACCGGCTACCGCATGGGGATTCCGCTGGATCAAATGGCCGTTTGGAATCCGCGGGGGGATGCGGGCGGGCTTTCCGAGGAGGATATGCGGAAGGCGCGCATTATCTTGTGGAAGGGGCACTGTTCCGTCCACCTGCGATTCTTGCCCCAACACGTCGAGCGGGCGCGCAAAGCGCATCCTGGCATCCGGGTCATCGCTCACCCGGAGTGCTCCTGGGAAGTCTGCCAGTTGGCGGACGACGTCGGTTCGACAGAATACATCATCAGAAAAGTCGTGGAATCGCCGCCGGGAAGCCAGTGGGCCGTAGGCACGGAAATACATTTGGTGAACCGCCTGGCGGCGGAGCATGCGGACCGGCGGATTATGCCTCTGGACGATTGTGTGTGCATGTGCAGCACGATGTATCGAATTTCGCCCCAGCACCTTTGCTGGACGCTAGAAAGCCTGGTGGAGGGAGAGGTCGTCAACCAGGTTACGGTGGACCCGGAAACCAAACGCTGGGCGCGTGTGGCGCTCGAGCGCATGTTGAAAGGCAGTTAACAGTCGAGAAGTCCAGGAGTCGAGAAGTCGAGAGTCGAAAGTCGACAGTTCAAATGAGGGCAGTCGAGAGCCAACAGGTGACAGTCAAAAACAAGGGAGCGGGGGACTGTAAACCCTCGACTCTCAACTTCTCAACTCCTCGACTTCTCGACCCTCAACTGTACTTCCATGGCTGAAAAATATTTCAACCGCCACGAAGCCGAAGAGCTCTTGCCCGTAATCGGAGAGTTTCTGGAGGAGGCTCGCAAGCAGAAGCGCGCCCTGGACAGCATCACCGCCGAAATCTCCAACGCGGCGCTGCGGATTATGATGCTGGGTGGTTCGTCTCCGCCTTTCGCGGAGCTCAACCGCAAGAAGACCCAGCGTGATAAGGTTGCCGAACAGTTGGCCCGGACGGTGGACGAGATTCAACAAACCGGGTGTTTGATCAAGGACCTGGAGATGGGGTTGGTAGATTTTCCGAGTCGGCGGGAAGGCGAGGATGTTTATCTCTGCTGGAAGCTGGGTGAAGCGCGCATCGGATATTGGCACGGCATCGAGGAAGGCTTTGCAGGACGCAAACCTTTGGATGAAACCCAGCCTGAAGACGAGCCGCCCCGATCCTCGCGTCTCCAGTAACCGTTGATCGCGCCGAAATTGGAAACTGGAAAATGGAAGCTGGAAGCAGTTCCCCGCAATTCTCATGGCTTAGTCGGATGTTGCATGGACCAGTTTCCAGTTTCTATTTTCTAGTTTCCAGTGTTTGATTTCCTGGCCAGGGGCATCTGATGAAGGTCAACGAGCCGGCAAATGAGTTGGGGCAAGCCGCGAGCGCCTATCTGCGTAGCGCCGCGCACCAGCCTGTCAACTGGCGGGAGTGGGGAGATCAAGCCTTTGCGCAGGCCCGCGAACAGGACAAGCCCATCCTTCTGGACATCGGGGCGGTCTGGTGTCACTGGTGCCACGTGATGGACCGGGAGAGCTATGAGAACCCGGAAGTCGCCCGCCTGATTAATGAGCACTACGTGGCGGTGAAAGTGGACCGCGACGAGCGGCCAGATATCGACACGAGATACCAAACGGCCGTGAGTGCTTTGAGCGGTCAAGGGGGGTGGCCGCTGACGGCCTTCCTCACGCCCGAAGGCAAGCCGTTTTACGGCGGCACGTATTTCCCTGCGGAAGACCAATACGGACGGCCGGGAATGAAACGCGTGCTGGAGGCCGTCGCGCAAAGTTACAAAATCCAGCGGGCCCAAGTTCTGGAGAGCGCACAGAAGATTTCCGAGGCGCTGGCCGGGGTGGAACGCTTCCCTCGCGACGGAGCAAAGGCAGGGAAGGAAGTCTTGAGCGCCGTGCTGGAGAGCATCGGAGGAATGTTCGACGCACGGTTCGGTGGGTTCGGCAACGCTCCGAAGTTTCCTCACCCCAGCGCGCTCGACCTGCTGCTGGAGGCTTATCTTCACACTCGCCAAACTTCGTTACTGAATGTGGTGACCAATACCCTCGAGCATATGGGCCGTGGAGGCGTCTACGACCAACTGGGGGGCGGTTTTCATCGCTATGCCGTGGACGAGCGCTGGATCGTGCCTCATTTCGAGAAGATGGCTTATGACAACGCGGGCTTGCTTGTGAATTACTTGCGCACCTATCAGATAACTGGGAATGGCTTCTTCCGGGAAATCGCGGAGGGCATACTTTCCTTTATTCAAGACGTTCTCTCGGATCCACAGGGCGGATTCTACGCCAGCCAGGACGCTGATTTCAGCTTGGAAGACGATGGCGATTACTTCACTTGGACCTTGGAGGAGACCCAGGCGGTTCTCGACCCGCTCGAGGCGCATGTGGCATCGCTCTATTACCATATCGAGCCGCAAGGTGAGATGCAGCACAACCCGGCCAAGAACGTCCTGTTCATCGACCAACCGTTCGAAGCCATTGCCGCCCGCGTAGGACTGAAGCCGGAGGAGATTGGGCGGGTTTTGGCGCGGGCCAAGTCCAAGCTGCTGGAAGCGCGCGCCAAACGCCCGACGCCTTTTGTGGACAAGACGATTTACGCCAGTTGGAACGGGATGATGATTTCCGCCTTCCTCGAGGCATTCAAGATCCTGGGGCTGGCGGGCGCGCGCGACAGGGCTCTCACGGCTCTCGACCTCCTCCTCGACAAGGCCTACGACCCCGAAAGGGGCATGTATCACAGCTTGGTGAACGGGCAGCCCCGGGTCGAGGGGTTGCTGGACGACCAGGTGTTCATGGTGACGGCGCTCTTGGATGCTTATGAGGTTTCGGGCGCGCGCGAGTATTTTGACCGCGCCCTGGAGTTGATGCGAACTGCTTTGCGCCGCTTCTGGGATGAGCACGATGGCGGATTCTTTGATGTCGCGCGCGACCTGAATGACCGGCTGGGAAACCTGACGATGCCCCGGAAGCCGTTCCAGGATTCGCCCACCCCGGCAGGCAATTCTGTGGCGGTCCTCGTTCTCGACCGTCTCGCCAGCCTGGCGGCCCGTTCAGATTTCCGGGAGAAAGCGGAAGAAACGCTGGCTCCGTTGGCGTCGAAAGCCGCCGAATACGGCCTCTTCGCGTCGACTTACGGGCTGGCCCTGCTTAACCACCTCGAGCCTCCTGTGGAAGTGGTGGTCATTGGCGAGGCGGCGGATGAGCGGACTTCCAAACTCCTAGCGGCGGCCTACCAGGCGCCTCGGGCGGGCAAGCGGGTGCTGACGTTTCCCCCAAGGGTGATAAAGAATGGCGAACTTCCTCCGGGGCTCGCCGCTACGTTGCCCAATCTGCCCTTGGCGAGTACGCCTTTGGCGGTGGTTTGCACCGGGTCCTCTTGCCAACCGCCTGTTAGCAGGCCGGAGGCGCTTAGGGAAATGCTTGCGGAAAAGCTAGGGCCGGGGCTTGCCCCAGCCTAGTGTGCCCAGAAGGGCGGCCTTGCATTGAGGAAGGTTTGCGTCAAAGTCTTCGAAGGGCATGACGGTAGGAGTTGCTCCGAAGGGGTAAACAAGGCGTGCGTGGGTGAAATCCACGGACTATAGACTTTGATGGAACCGTGATCTTTAAGGTTCGCAGCTTGCGGTGGGTTGAGGCAGGCGCTAAACTGAAACTCTAGGATGCCAATTAGAGAATCTGAAGGGTAGGAGAAGAAGCTTATGTTGCCTGCAATTCGGAGTAATTGGGTCAAGAAGCGTTCCGGGCCTGTAGTGACGCAGATGCACTACGCGCGCCAGGGGATGGTGACGGAAGAGATGGAGTTTGTGGCCAAACGCGAGAACCTTCCCGCGGAAACCATCCAGTCCGAGGTGGCGCGCGGACGCATGATCATTCCTGCCAACATCCGCCACCTCGAGCTTGAGCCCATGGCCATCGGCATTGCAGCGAAATGCAAGATCAACGCCAACATCGGCAACTCCGCGACCACTTCCAATATTGACCAGGAGCTGGAAAAACTTCACGCGGCCGTGCATTTCGGCGCCGATACGGCGATGGACCTCTCGACGGGCGGCAACATTCACGAAATTCGCGAAGCGATTCTGCGCCACAGTCCCGTCCCCATCGGGACGGTGCCCATTTATGAAGCCCTTTCACGCGTGTCGCGAGTTCGTGAACTGACTCCCGCGATCATGCTCGAGGTGATTGAGGAACAGGCGGCGCAGGGCGTGGATTACATGACCATCCATGCCGGCGTGCTGGGTGAGTATATCCCCATGACGCGGCACCGCATCACCGGGATCGTCAGCCGCGGTGGGGCCATTCTGGCACAATGGTGCGTCGAGAATAATCAGCAGAATTTCCTCTATACGCACTTTGAGGAAATCTGCAAGATCTTCCAGAAATACGACGTCTCCTTTTCGCTCGGCGACGGCTTGCGCCCTGGCTGCCTGGCGGACGCCAGCGACGAGGCGCAATTCGCCGAACTCAAGACATTGGGTGAACTCACCAAGAAGGCCTGGGAGTATGATGTCCAGGTGATGATCGAAGGACCCGGGCACATCCCCATGGACCAGATCAAGCTCCAGGTGGACAAGGAAATCGAGATGTGCCACGAAGCGCCGTTTTACACGCTGGGTCCGCTGGTTACCGACATCGCGCCGGGTTACGATCACATCACTTCGGCCATCGGCGCGGCGATGATCGGCTGGCACGGCGCTTCCATGCTCTGCTACGTGACCCCCAAGGAACACCTCGGACTCCCCAATAAGGACGACGTCCGGCAGGGTATCATCGCCTACAAGATTGCCGCCCATGCGGCGGATGTCGCCCGCCGCCGCCCCGGAGCTCGCGACCGCGACGACGCGCTCTCCTACGCGCGCTTCCTCTTCGATTGGAACAAGCAGTTTGACCTATCCCTTGATCCGGAAATGGCCCGCTCCATGCACGACGAAACGCTGCCCAACGAAACCTACAAAGACGCTGCCTTCTGCTCCATGTGCGGCCCCAAATTCTGCTCCATGAATGCCACGCAGGTCATGGAGAAGGAACTGGGATTCGATCAGGGCGAGCGCGAGCAGAAGTTCGTCGAACTGCTGACGAAAATGCAGGGCTAAGACCGCACTTAAACGGGGGAATTCTCATGAGCTGCGATACCCGGAAGCTTCTGGACAGCAAAGCCCAGTCCGCTGCGCATCACCTTGAACACCGCCTCCAATCCAGTGATAGCGCGGATTTAAAATGGGAACTCGGAGAGATCAAGCGAATGGCCAGCGACCTGCTTGACGCTCTCAATGAGCTGTGGGACCACGAGGACAAGCACGGTTGCAACCTGTGATCTACGGGGCGTGGGTGAGAAATGCCGCATCCGCAGAACGCATTAGCCGCGGCCAGTGATAACAGGAAGGGCTCTCTGCTGCAGACAGTCCGCCTGATGGGCCTGGGAAGGCTTTTGGCGGTCTGCTTTTTCCTCGGCATCGGAATAGGAGCAGGTGTTGTTGGCACCTCTTCAACAATGAAGTGGTACGCCCGGCGCCCCCTCCAGCCAATCCCGGCAAAAGACTGGCCTGTGGTCAGCTTGTCGGTTGGTGCCGCCGCGCGACTAAAGACTGACTGGAACGGTGAAGCGCGTTATCAATTGAGCATATCACCCACAACTGCTGAAGCGGGACAGGCCCTTAAGAGAATATTTCGCCTAGTTGAAGTTACCCCTTCGATCGCGCAGTTCACCATTCACTTTTACGACAAGGCCGGTTTTGAGGTTTCCAGCACCGACGTGGTAATGACGCCAATACAGAATTCCGGCAATGCCGTTGTAGCGTTGATCGCTAATGGTCATTTCTACTGCTCACGCTCCGACTATAACCAGCAAGATCGTTGGAACATCGACTATCGTTTCCCTTCACTGCTTGCGGGGGCAGGACAGGAAAGGACCGCTGAGACGAAACCTCTAACGGTAAAGAATCCCTCACGCCCTAACCTGCGAATCACACCTCAGGGGGCTGATGACACGCTGACAGGCTTTGACCTAAGCAGTGGGCATCTCGAGGTGAGGTCAGGAAAAACGTTCGTGATTTACCGGGAAGGGGAAAAAGACACTACGCAGGGATGGCAGATCTGGGCGGACGTTACACATAAACAGCCGGGGCTGCATTACGAGTGCGATGCACGCAATGAGTGCCTCATTGAAAACGAGGAAAACAAGCAAGCGGTTCATGGCAGGTTGCTCCGCTAGGACCTGCTGTTTGCCTTGGTTCGCGCACGACGCTCTATCCTGCTTTGGGCATACAGAAGGCTTGCTTTTGAACTGATTTCTTTCTTTCCTAACAGTCCGCTGCAACTTGCCGTTGCCAGCGGGGGTTGTCATAGGTTGGCCCCATGAAGTTTAGTGAGCTGCTGCGCCTGCTGGAAGGCGAGGGATTCAGGTTGGTGAAGGAAAAAGGTTCTGTTCGCTATTATTCCAAGCCAGGTATCGAACGCTTAATCAGGATTGACTACCATGGTTCGAAAGAGGTACCAACAGGGACTTGTGCAGCTATACTGAAAGCGGCAGGTATCAGGAGAGGTGAGCACTGATGATCGATATGAAATATTCACTCATCATAGAAGCCACGGAAGACCCCAATTTCTTCGGGTTCTATTCTCCCGACCTGGAAGGCTTTACGGGTGTCGGCAACTCCATCGAAGATTGTCTCTACAAGGCCAAGTGGGGCATGGAAGAACACGTCGCCTTACTTCGCGAACATGGCTTGCCCGTCCCGGCCCCTGCGAGTGAGCCAAAGGTTACGATTCAAAACGCCAAGGTGGTTCCAGTTTAGGACGAGCAATTGTTCTGTTGGGGCCGAACTCGGAAGTTGGAGTCGTGCAGACGCGGAGCACGCCTCAGCTATATCATCCTGAGGAGTCCCGCTCTTTGGGACGACAAAGGATCTCGGCAATTATCTGTGGAACTTTCACTGGCCGACCGCTCAAAGAAACTGCAGGGATTCTTCGGCCCCCCAAAAAACGGGGCCTCAGAATGACAGTGATCCAAAGTTTATCCATCTCATATGACCGATCAAACAGTGGAACATCACCTCCGCGAAGAATTCAACCGCTGGGCGGAAGCGGGGCGCGGCGACGAGATGGAGCAACACCATCTTCCTATCGTCGAGCCGATGCTGGCGCTCATCGAATTCAATCCTCATGACAAGGTCCTCGATGTGGGCTGTGGAACGGGCTGGTTGGTGCGCAGGATTGCGCCGCGGGTTTCTGCCGGTTTGGCGGCGGGGATGGATGTCTCCGATGCCATGCTCGAGCGGGCGAAGGCGCAGAGCGCCGAGCTGCCCAATGTCGTCTTCGCGCGCGGGAGAGCGGATGCTATTCCCTGGGACAGCGGCTTCTTTACCACGGTCCTCTCGGTCGAGTCCGCCTATTACTGGCCCGACCCCGCCCAGGGTCTGCGCGAAATCTTGCGCGTGCTGGGGCCCGGCGGCTCGGCCTGGATTCTCATCAACTACTACCGCGACAATCCGTATTGCCACCAATGGGGTGAGTTGTTGAAGGTGCCGATCCATTTGTTCTCCGCTGAAGAATGGGCCGAGCTTTTCCAGCGAGCCCGATTCAGTGCTGTAAGCCACCGCCGCATTCCTGACCGCTCACCCACGCCGGAAGTTTACACGGGACGCTGGTACCGTGACGCGGAGCAATTGCGAAATTTCAAACGTGAAGGCGCGTTGCTGGTTCATGGAACCAAACCCCTGCCTTGCTGATTCTTTTATCCCAATGAGAAATTGAGAGCTGTTGTGTGGGTAAAGCTATCATGCGCCCTTGATTGCATGATTCTGTTGGTTTTGGGGGAATGACGACGGCTTGGAGCGTCCCTGTATCGCGAATGACAACACTACCTACTCTACTGGACCGGCGGTTCGCCGGGGTGAAGCGGGACCGGCTGGGGCGGTAGGTCAGGCCCCGGAACCGGCCTGGCGCGCGTGCCTCTCCGTTCTTCTCCCACAGGCCCGCCCGCATCCCAGCTTTCAATGAGGAAGAATACTTTCTTTTGTTGTTCGGGGGACAGAACCGTCTTGGCCGCCAGGATGGCCTCCACATTGTGTCTCATCATTCCCCCGCGAAGGTCCGAGATCTCCTGCACCTTTTTCAGAATTTCATCGCGGTCGGGTTTGTCGGCGCGGAGGTCTTCCCGGAGATCGATCCTCCGCAGTTCCATCTCGGCCCTGGCTTTTACATTCGCCTTCTCCGTCGCCAGCACGATCTGGCGCAACCGCTCGACCTGCGGGCCCTCGAGCCCCAAATAAGCTCTAACCCGGTCGCTATCAAGCAATGCCAACAGCCTCTCAGTCCGGAGACGGTCCCGCGGCCCACCTATTCTATCCCCCGACATCCCCTGGCTGCGAGCGATCTGCCCCAAGCTGAGGAATGAAAGAAGCATTAGGCTCGAAGCAAGGATACTTTTCCTCTTCCCCATGTGTCCTCCCTGCCGCAGCCTATACGGTTCCACCAACCGACCGATGCTATTTGGGTAATTTTAGGGCTGCATCAATTGCCTTGTAGTAGGCCTCAGGAGACGGGAATCCCACCAGCATGCGCCCATTGATGAAGCAGGTTGGAGTACTCTGAACCTCCAACACCTTTCCTTCGCGAGCCCCCTCATCAACGCGTGGGAGTGATGCTTTGGAATCCAGACACGCGGCCAGCTTGACGCGGTCCACCCCCACCTGGTCTGCATAACTCAAAAGGTTGTCGCGAACGTTGGCGGCGTTGGTGGTGGACTGGTTCTGAAAAATCAACGAACGGTAAGGCGCGTAGGCATCGGGCTTGATCTTATAGACGCATTGGTTGGCTATGGCACCCGTCAGCGACCAGTCATGAATCTGGACAAGGGGAAACTCCTTAAAGATAACTCGAACTTTATCCCCGTATTTGGGAAGGACCTCTTTCTCGAAGAATTCATGGAGTTTACTGCAAGAGGGGCATTCCAGGTCCGCATATTCCACAATAGTCACCGGAGCATGCGCAGGACCCTGACTGGGTTGGTTCGTGGTTACGATGGTGCGCAGCGCTTCCCGCTTGAGATCCAGTCCCAAATCGAGGATGCTCCCGAACACAAAGATACGATTGTCCTTGGTAATGTAAAAATCCTGAGAAGTTTGCTTCTGCCCCCCGTTGTCGGCGGTTACGTTTGTCGCCAAGAAATTGGGAAAACCTGAGTTATGGAAAGGCGCTAAGCTAATGTTGGTAGCTTCAGGAATCTTGAATTGTTCACGGACATGTTGAACAATTTCGGCCTTCGGGTCGTTTCCGAGCGCGAAAAGGAAACCCACGACCAGGTAGTGGCGGTCATTGGTTAGGTATACGCTGGTATTTTTCTGTTGCTTGCCGTCGTCGGTGGTGATTGTGCAAGTCAGAAAGCCAGGGAAATTCGACGCCTGAAAAGGCGTCGCCGTCACATTCACCGTGTCAGGGATACCATACTTCGCGCGAACGTAGGAGACGATCTTTTCGTCCAGCGCGGCATCATCCGGAGCATTCGCTTTGACCTTTGCCGCCCCGACGGCAATCAACCCTCCCGCCATGAGCAGTAAAATCCCGCGCCATACTTTGTAACCAGCCCAGCTTTTCCGGATCAATTAATGGTCCTCCTCGGTCCATTCAACAAACATTGGCCAAGCCCTATGTTGTTATTTTATGGAAAACTGGCAGGGAAATCAATTAAACCTGTAGCACGTCACCCTCGCGGGCAACCAACTTATACAGCACCGGACTTACAATGCGTCCGAGAAACAGCCGGGAAATCAAGCCGGCGACAATAACGATGGCAAAAGGTTTCTGCGAATCCGAGCCGATCCCTGTCGAGAGCGCCGCGGGCAGAAGACCCAGGCAGGCGACCAGCGCCGTCATCATGATGGGCCGGAGGCGCACCAAGGAAGCCTCGAAAGTTGCCTTGCGGATTTCATCCCCCTGCAAGCGCAGCTTATTGATGTAAGAAGCATCGATGACCGCCGTCTCAACGGAAACGCCCATCAGGACCAGCAGTCCCAGAACGGAAGACACACTGAAGGGAGTGTGAGTCAGCTTGAGGGCCAGCAGCGCCCCAACCGGCTCCGTCATCACGACGCTGAGCACAACGATGACGGGAAACTTGAAATTGCCGTAGAGGGCAAAAAGGATGAGAAAGATAAGCAGCACGGTGATCGGACCGATGACGTTGAGCTGAGCCTTGGCAGCGAGGAATTCACTATACTCTCCGCCCCATTCCATACGGTAGCCCGGCGGCAGAGGTACGGCTTTTCGCACCGCCCTCTGGCCATCCGTCACCGCGCGCTCCAGGTCGCGGCCCACAATGCTGTACTGGATGCCGATGTAACGCGAATTGTTTTCGCGATAGATGAATGACGCGCCGTTGCCTTGCCGGATGTCCGCAAGCTGCTTGAGGGGAATCTGCTGTCCCGCCGGAGTGCCGACCAGAAGATTGCCTATCTCGAGTGCATTCTCGCGGAACTGCGGCCGCATGCGGACGACGAGGTCAAAGAGCTTCTCGCCCTGAATGACTTGTGTAGCGGCCTGCCCACCCACAGCCGCCTGGATCACGGCCTCCACATCGGACACATTGATTCCGTAGCGGGCAATTTTTGCCCGGTCAACATCGATGAGCAGGCTCGGCTGGCCAAGCTCGCGCACCACCGTTAATTCCGCGAAGCCGGGAACCTTGGCGAGCGTTTCCTTGATTCGCAAGGCCGTGTCCTGCAAGATATTCAAGTCGGCGCCATACACCTTTACGGCCAGAGCGCTCTTCAGGCCGGTCAACGCTTCGTCCACAGCGTCTTCGGCCGGCTGAGTGAAATTGAAAATAATCCCCGGGTAAGCTTTTAGCCGGTTGCGGAGCGCCTCAGTTAGCTGCTCCTTGGTGTGAAGGGGGCCTGCCCAGGCTTTGTCTTTGTAAGGTTTGAGGCCCACATAGAATTCGACGTTGAAAAAACCCGTGGGATCGGTCCCATCGTCCGGGCGTCCAAGCTCCGAGCCGACTACCGTAACTTGTGGGTAAGACATCAGGATTTGCCGAATCTGGGGGGCTATTTTACTCGCTTCCTCGAAGGAGATGGTGTAAGGCATGGTGGCCCGAACCCACAAAGCGCCCTCATCCAGGTGAGGCATGAATTCGCCGCCAATGTACGGGATAAGCAGCAAAGTCCCGGCGAAGATCGCCGTGGCGACCAGCATGGTCAGCTTGGGGTGGTCCAGGCACCAGTTCAGCTCCCCAGCATATTCCCGCTTGAACCATTCATAGGCGCGATTGGTCTTTTCAACTACCCCTGCTTTAAACAAATATGAAGCCATGACCGGAACCAGAGTGAGGGCCAGAATCAAAGAGCCGATCAGGGCAAAAGACATGGTATCGGCCATGGGGTGGAAAAGCTTACCGGAAGGTCCATGCAACACGTAGATGGGAAGGTAGCCGGCGATGATGACGGCCACGGAATAGAAAATCGGGCGGTCGACGTCTCGCGCCGCCGCCGCGATGACCTCGTGCAGCTTGTACTCCGTCCCGTGCCTTAGGTCCAGTTCGCGGTAAATGTTCTCCACCATGACCACAGTCCCATCAATAATGATGCCGAAATCGATGGCGCCGATGGAGAGCAGGTTCGCCGAGACGTCGTGGGCATGAAGAATGATGAAAGAAAAGAGCAGGGCTAGCGGTATGGTGAGCGCCGTGATAAAGGCGGCTCGGAAGCTCACCAGAAAGAAAACCAGAACGATCAGCACCAACACCATGCCCCGAAGCAGGTTATCCTCCACCGTATCGGTGGTCAGCTTTACCAAGTCGCTTCGGTCGTAGTAGGGCCGAACCTTCACATCCCTGGGGAGGACCTGCTCATTCAGTTGCCTGGTTTTCTCCTCTACGCCTTTTAGAACGTTCTGAGTCTGTTCGCCCCGGCGCATCAGGATGACGCCCTCGACGACGTCGTCGTTGTTCTGGAAGCCGAACTCCCCAAGCCGCGGCGCATGACCAATGGTCACTTCGCCGATGTCACGGATGCGAACGGGAGCGCCATTGGCGCTGGTCACTACAACCTCGCCGATGTCTCTGGTGTCGCGCACCAGACCCAGTCCCCGCACGTAGTAGAACTGCCCTCCCTGTGAATAGAATCCGCCTCCCGCGTTGGCGTTGTTGGCAGAGAGAGCCTGCACCACCTGGGGCACGGTAATGTGATATCCATAGATACGGGCCGGGTCCAGCAGCACCTGGTATTGCATGACCGTGCCGCCAAAGCCTGAGTCATCCGCCACACCTGGAACCGATTTGTACGCTCGCTCCAGTACCCAATCCTCGATGGTCTTGAGCTCCTGAGGGGAGCGATCTGGGCTCTCGATAATGTAACGATAGACGAGCCCGCTGGGTGAGAACAGGGGAGCCAGCGTGGGCGTCACACCACTGGGCACATTGGCGTTGCTCAGCCGCTCGAAGACAACCTGCCGGGAAAAATAGTTGTCCGTGCTTTCCTCGAAGGTCAGCCTTACGTCGGAGAGCCCATAAAGCGAGATGGATCGCATGAACACCAGACGAGGGAGACCGTTCATTTCCACTTCGACGGGCAAGGTCACCAGCCGTTCGACCTCTTCCGTGGCATGCCCCGGCCACTGCGTGATGATTTCAACCATGGGCGGGGAGAGATCCGGGTAGGCGTCCACCGGCATACGTTGGAATGCAACGATTCCGGCCACGACCACAAACGCCGTCAGCATCACAATTAAGAACCGCTGGCGTAGCGAAAATTGGACGATGTGATGAATCATGGGTAGTCGTCAGTTCTCAGTCGTCAGTGGTCAGCAGAAGCGAATAGGGAATAGGGAACAGGAAACGGCAGGGCGAACTTGCTTGCCCCTAAGCGCGGTTGTCCACCCGCTCAAATCCCCTGTTCCCTCGAGTTTACTATTCGCTATTCACCCTTCACCGTTCACTATTTACTATTCCCGGTTCCCTATTCCCTGTTCCCTACCGTTGGTAGGAATTAGCGAATTGCAAAAACAAGCTTCCGTCGGCCACCACCCGCTCGCCGGCGCGGAGTCCGCTCAGGATCTGCGTCTCGCCTTCTCGGCTATCTCCAATGGTCACCAACCGCTGGGCGAACTGCCGGGGCTGGCCCGAGTTTTCTGCTACGTAAACAAAAGGTTGATTCTCACTGTTACGAAGGATGGCCGCGTCCGGAACCGTGAGCGCGCCTTCCGTCACGCCGGCGTGGACGATGGCCGTCACGTACATGTCCTTCTTCAGTTTTTTCCCGTGATTTCTGGTCTCGATGCGCACCTGGAGAGTTCTGGAAGTGGGATCCAGGGCCGCTGCTATGTAAGAGATTCTTCCGTTAAAAGAGTTGGGATAAGCGTCGGTCTGGATCACCACCGGGTCGCCGAGGTGGACGAATCCCAGGTCGTGCTCATAAACATTGGCCAGCACCCACACCGTGCTCATGTCGGAAATCGTGAAACACTGCGTGGCCCCGGCCTGGATCACCTGTCCGGGAGCAACAAGCCTTTCCACAACCTCGCCGACAATGGGGGCCAGGACGGGAATTTCCGGTGAAACGGGATCCTTGAGCAGGCGTTCAAGCTGGCTGATTCCCAAGACCTTCAGCGCCTGCTCGGCCGATTGCAGATCGGCCTCCGCCTGGTTCCGCGTGGATTCAGCCTGCTGTAGGTCGGCCTCCGCAATGGCGTGATGCGCATAAAGGTCCTTAGCGCGGCTGTAGCTCTTCTCTGCCAATCCAAAGGCGGCGCGAGCCTTCAGATAGTTGGAACGCAATTGCGCGTAGTCCGGGCTGCTCACATAAAGCATGGGTTGACCCGTGCGGACCACCTCGCCGGGAGAAACCAGAATCCTCGAGACCGGTCCGCTCACCTGCGTAATGACCGGCGTGGTGTTGAAATTGTTGTAAGCCACCGAGCCCGTCAGGCGTAACACGCGAGGCAAACGCGTCACTTCCACCGGCGTCACCTGGACGTGCGCCATCTGCTCCGGAGAAATGGTGAACATCTGCGCTTTGGACTCGTCGCCTGCGGCGCCATAGGAGATCGAAGACGCGCCGGCGTCCGCCACGCGCTGCCCACATCCAGTCAGGAAGAGCAATCCCGCAATCATGAGAGTAAGCGCCAGCGGCGCTTTCCATTCGAGGGTTTTGCTTGCTGTTTTCATTGCAGTTTCCTCGTCCCTACGACTTCTCGCAACTGTTCGACGGCCAGCATGTAGGTGGCTAAGGCCTGGCGGTAAGCCAATTGAGTGGCGCGGTAGCTACGCTCGGCATCCAGGAAATCGAGCAGGCTGGCGGCGCCGCGCTTGTAAGCATATTCACTGATATCACGCGAATCCTGGGCCTCCTTGAGGTAGCCGGAAAGGTAAAGTTGGACCACCTGGTCGCCGGTCTTAAATGCCTCGTAAGCGTTGGCCACGTCGGTCATCACGGTTTGTTCGGCCGCGGTCTTGGTCTCCTGCGCCTGGGTGATAGCGTAGTGGGTGCGGGCGATCTCACCCTGATTTCGGTCAAAGATCGGAATTTCAATGTTGAGGGTCATGCCGGCGTTATTGAGTGCAGAAACGTGGGTGTAATCGAGGGTGGTGATCAAGTCACGCTTGCCGTTGGCTTTGGCCAAGGAGTATTGGCTCTGCGCAGCCGTAACACCTTGCTGCGCGGCGAGGTAGTCCGGCCGCCACTGAAGCGCCCTGAGTTGCAGATCCTCTTGATTGAGCTTCAGGGGCACATAGGCAAGCTCGCCGACCACATCGTATCCCGCAGGGAGCGCGTCGTAGCCCAACAGTGCCCGCAGGCTGGCGAAAGCTTGCACCAAACTCAACCGGGCTTGAGAGACGTCCATTTGAAATTGCAGCAATTGGAGTTTGATCTTCAGTAGGTCGCCTTCACTCATTGCTCCCGCTTTGTAGCGCTCCTGGCTAAGATTCACCGTCTCCTGATAGCTGGCCAGATCCTGCGTCGCGAGTTGGAGATTCGATTTGGCCAGGAGAATGCCGACATACTGCTGCGCCACGTTAAAAGTCAATGCCCGTTCGGTATCGCTGACCTGCCAGCGGGTCACGGCGGTCTGGTCTCGGGCGGCCCGAATGCGGGCCTGCCTCTTGTGCCCCCGCTCGAAGGTGTAGGTGACTCCGAGGTCAAACTCGGTGGTGTTGTTGAGCGCGGAGGCGGTGAATTGGCCCGGGCTGAAAATGGGAACGTACAGGTCGTCGTAAGTGAAGACCGGGTTGGGATGAATGGCGGCAGTAATCTCCTCAGCCTGGCTTTGCTGGATCTGGGTCCGGGCGGCCTTCAAGGCGTGATTGTGGACCGCCGCCATTTGGATGGCTTGTTCGAGGTCGATCCGCACGCTCGGGGCCGGCTGCTGCGCCGCGCCGGTTTGACATCCCAGCGCTAATCCGACGGGAATCACTGTCTTAACAAGCCAAAGTCGAGGCCATGCCGATTTTCGAAGTATTTGCATGTCAGCCTTCCTACCAGCACCGTCTATAAGGATTTAGTTTGGCTTTGAGGTGGAATCAGGACGTCGATTCCGGGTTCCTCGGCGTCAAACTGCGATTCGGCAGTCAGATTAGCACAGAGGCGGGGCGCGCCCAAATATGGCGCTCGCCTGGTAGGAATGATAGCCACCCGGGCAGAAGAGGAACAGGCGGGATACGGAAGCCGCAGCGTGTAACACCGGGAATTCGGCCAGCGGCAGGGCCAGACTGTGGCGGACCATCTGACAAACGCTGCAATTCAACCGGGTGACGACCGGCGCGCGCGGTTGCGAGGCGCCTTGGCTGACGGCACTCGAAGCTCCCCTGGAGAACGCCGTGAGGGGGTGTTGATGAAACGTCACCAGCCAGAGCAGGTGGCCCTGCAGCAGCGTAAGACAGCAGATGATCGTCGCCCTGAGAGGCGATCGTCTGAGGAAGATACGCACAGCTTTTTATTCTATCACAATGCGGGCAGGTATAGGGCCTGTCGGCTCAGGGGCGTACTGACCGTGGCTACCAGCTACCCACACGCGTGCCTTCCCAGCCTCGCGCAAAGTCAAGCACCCGATACCGACTTGTCCGGGCCGAAATCGCGGTGGTACCCTTGGAATTCTGGAGGGGTGACACCGCTATGAAACGTAGGCATTTCCTTACATGGCGGAAATCACCATGATGGTCAGAAAACTACAGCCCGACGTCATTATCAGAGGCCGAGGCATCGGAGCCTACGGGGACTACTACACACCGGAGCGCGAAATACCTGAGGGTTTCTCGCATGGCGTCTGGAAGGTCATTTATCCCTGTGGGACGGCCTTTTCTTACCGACCCAAGGACATTTACAAACCGGCGGAGTGGATTCTTGATAACCTCATCGGAGTGACTGCGAAGGGTGGCAACTTCGAGGTTGGCTTTGGCCCCATGCCCAATGGGCGGTGGCCTTCCCAGACCGTGGAACGCCTCGAGTACGTTGGAAACTGGCTGCGCGTGAACGGCGAGGCAATTTACCACACCCGGCCATGCAAAGTCTTTCGCGAAGGGAAAAATGTCTGGTTCACGAGCAGCAAAACCGGCGATGTGGTGTACGCGATCAACATAGGGTGGCCTGGGCCAAAGTTCAACACCAACACGCTGCGCGCCGCGCCAGCGTCAAAGGTGTTCATGCTGGGAGTCGAGAAGCCCTTGGACTGGCGCCAAGATGGCCGAGCCCTGGTTATTGACATCCCTGAATCTGTCGCCGAGAACAAGCCCTGCCCGCACGCTTATGTGTTTAAGATCCGGGCCTCTTGAACAAATGCCTCTGTCCAGCCGCGCGAATCTCGAGGCAGGTTAGCACCGCGGCCCGACGCCTTCAAGAAGAGGCCACGGTCAGGACTGCTCTGCCCGTGGCTACCGGCTCAGAGTTTTATGCTCCGCCCGCTCTCTGCCGATTGGTAGATGGCCTCGACAACCTCGAGCGCTTTCAGACCGTCCTCGCCCGTGATGGCCGGCGGCTTGCCGCTGCGGATTGACTCCACCAGCTCCGAAAGAAAACGCAGGCCCATAACGCCGCCATAACCGGGCTGTGGCGGGAGCTCGAAGTCCAGGTGCTGGCGAGTGGCCGTCGAGTACTCACCGGAATCACTGCACACGAACAAACTTTCTTTGCTGCCCTCGAACGACGGGCTCCAGGCGAGCACACCGTTAGTGCCGCGCAGGGCCAGATAGAGGTCACGTCCAAAAGGATAGGAATCCGGCACAGTGTAGCTGATGTCGAGGGCAAGCACCGTCCCACGCGAAAAAGTCAAAAGCGCGAAGGAATTGTCTTCGATGTCGTACTGCTGGTTGACGCGCACCATCTTGCCCATGACTTCCACCACTTCGTCCTCGAGCAGCCAGCGGTAAAGGTCGATCCAGTGAACTCCCAAGTTGAACATGGGGCCGCCGCCGCTGCGCGCTTTCTCGAGCATCCAGCCGGCGTGGCCCTCGATATAGCGTGAGAGGCGACCCGCGGCGCAGCGTCCTTCGCAGCCCACGATGCGGCCCGTGACACCTTCCTCGATGAGCCTCTTCATCTCCTGGACGACGGGGTGATATCGCCAAACGTAAGGCGTGGAGAGGATCACACCCGCCTGCTCAGCGGCAGGGATCATGCGGCGCACACCTGCGGCGCTGGCGGCCATGGGTTTTTCCACCACCACGTGCACGCCGCGCGCCGTGCAGGCCACGGCGGCCTCGGGGCAATCGGCGTGGGGAAGGAAGATCACAGCCAAGTCCAGCCGTTCCTGCTCGAGCAATTCCCGCCAGTCGGCATAGCCACGCAAGGCAAAGTCTTTGACGAAGCCTTCCAGCACGGCCGGGTTGGCGTCCGCCGCAGCGATCACCGCCACCTCAGGAATGGCCTGGAACAAAGTCATGTAGCCACGCGGATGCAGATGGCTTAGCCCAAGGATGCCCACGGAAAGGCGTTTGGTCTGTGTCATTGGTGTCGTCCGACTTACGTCTTCGGGAGCTTGTGGTTTACTCACAAAGACTATGCGACTATAACTGGCGTCCTGTCTCCGGAGCCTGTTAATGAAATCAGCCCGCGGAGCGGGCGATAGAATGTGGCCCCGATATGATTGCCCTTTGTTCCTACGAATAAACTCTTGCATTACTCGGTAGCACACGCCCACCACCCCCTGGCCCCCTCCTCAGCGAGGAGGGGAGTTCGCGAGTGGGTTCCCCTCCTTGGTAAGGAGGCGGTAGGGGGTGGTTGTTGCACATCAGAATCTTCCGTTCCGCGATTCGAAGTGCGTGGGCTTGCCGAGGGTTGTTCCCCCCATACTGATCCAGTGCGCGGTCCACTCGATCATCTGGCCCGCCGTAACGGAGGGAAGACCCAGTAGGCGGTGGCAACGCGCGGCATTGCTGAGCAGAGCCGCAGGCGCCTCCTGCCCTTCCAGAATTGCCGGTTTGGCGAAAATTTCGCCGAAGCGCAGGGCCAAGGTGCGGACGGAAAGCGTCTCGGGTCCAGTCAAGTTGAGGACGAAGGGTGGCGATTGGGCGAGCGCCAGGCTGCGCAGCGCTACGGAGTTGGCGTCGCCCTGCCAGATCACGTTCACTGCTCCCATGGTGACATCCACGCTCCGGCCCTCGAAGACTCTGCTGCCGATATCGAGCAGCACGCCGTAACGAAGATCGTTCGCATAATTCAGCCGCAGCAGGGTGACGGGGGTACCGTGGCAGCGCGAAAAGTGCTCGAACAGGCGCTCTCGCGCCAACACCGACTGCGCGTACTCGCCCAGGGGTTCCGGCCTCGTATCTTCGGTGGCGCCTCCCGAGTGCACGGGCACGAGCGGATAGACGTTGCCGCTGGAGAAAGCGGCAATCCGCGACTGGCGATACCGCTGGGCGACAAGGGCGGGCAAGTACGTATTCATCGCCCAAGTCAGGCTCTCCGCGCCCGTCGAACCGAACTTCCGCCCCGCCATGAAGATGACGTTCGCCACGTCGGGAAGGGTTGCGAATGAGGCGGGATCCAGCAAATCCGCCCGCAGGGTCTCGACTCCGGCTTGCTGGAGGAAACGCTCCGCCGCAGGGTCGGAAAATCTCGAGACCCCCACGATGCGCTTCTTCACACCGGCCGCACGCGCCGCGCGCACGGCGCGGCTCGCCAGGCTGGGACCCATCTTGCCAGCTACCCCGATAATCACCAAGTCGCCTTCCATCTCCCGAAACAGCGCGACATCATCCGGGCTGGGGGCGGAGAGCCGGTCCTCCAATTCCGCTTCCGACTGAATCAAATCTGCCATGCCTCGGAATCTATGCCGGGTGTAGGCAGCAAGTCAAGGGAAGGATTTAAGGGCGACGGGAGTACAATGATAGCGGGTTTTCACAAGGCAATTTCAAATGGCGAATGGCAAAGAGCAAATGGCAAATGGCGAAACCATTTGAACTTTGCCATTTGCTCTTTGCCATTTGAAATTTTGCGAGGACCGGGACGAGTTGCAGCGGGAGGGGGAATCAGATGGCCAACCATAACGGTACGAGGCCCCACCTCCGAACGATGACCCCAGCCGACTTCGCTGCCGGAATGCGCTTGAAGGACATTGCCGGATGGAACCAAACGAAGGAAGACTGGGAGCGATTCCTTCAGGCCGAGCCTGAAGGATGTTTTGTGGCGGAATGGAATGGGCAGGTCGTGGGTACGGTGACCACCATTATCTATGAGAGCCGTTTCGCGTGGATCGGCATGGTTTTGGTGGACCCACAACTGCGCGGCAAGGGCATTGGAACGGCCCTCCTCCAGAAAGCCATAGACTACCTCGAGACAAAGAAAGTTCCGTGCGTGAAACTGGATGCCACACCGCAGGGCCAACCGATTTATGCGCGACTGGGATTCCGCATCGAATACGAAATTGAGCGGCACAGTTTAACCAGGGAAGCCGGCCCAAAGGTCGGCTCGGAAGCGGTCTCCGACGGGGCTGAGAACCTCGAGACGCTGCTCGAAATGGACCGCGAGGTTTTCGGCGCTGACCGGAGCGCCCTTCTGCGCTCCGTCGCGGGCTCTGCTCCCGAACTGGTAACTATCGCCCGTCAGGAAGGCGCCGTGCAAGGATTCGCGCTGGGCCGCAAAGGCTCGCGGGCAGACCATCTGGGCCCCTGGGTCGCCATGAACGCTTTAGCGGCGCAAGAGGTTTTTGAGGGCCTTCTCCTCCGCTCCCGGCGCCAGGTTGTTTTTGTAGACGTGGTGAGAGACAATCCCTGGGCGCCGGCGCTTCTGGCCGCGAAGGGATTCCAATTTTCCCGGAGCCTGAGGAGGATGTACCGCGGCGAGAATGCGCACCCGGGCCGGCCCGACTTTCTCTGCGCGATACTCGGTCCGGAGTTTGGTTAAGCACCGCTGATGACTGATCCCCATCGTTCGCGTATCTTCTATGGCTGGTGGATTGTTCTCGCCGCCTTTCTCAACCTGTTCTTTGCCGTGGGGATCGTGTTCTACGGATTTCCGGTCTTTTATCCTTCGCTCGTCGACTCGCTCCATTTCTCGCGCCAGCAAGCCACCACAGGAATCTTCTTGGGCTTTGCGGCGGTGGCCCCGGTCTTTGGAGTGTTAGTGGGCGCCTTGATCGACCGCATGGGCGCCAGGCTCGCAATCCTCCTGGGAACGGGTTTCGTAGGCGCTTCGCTCGTTCTGATGGGGAGCATCACCACCCTCCGGCAATACTACTTGCTCTGCTTCACCGAGGTCGTAGGATACGTTTTGGCCGGCCCCATCCCCAATCAGGTGCTCATCGCAAACTGGTTTCGAGCCATGCGCGGCCGCGCCATGGGGTATGCGTATTTGGGCCTCGGATTTGGCGGCACGGTTTCCCCGCTTCTCGTTCACTGGCTGATTGAAACCACGGGCTGGCGCAGAGCCTTCGAAGTGATTGGCGCCGTGATCATCGCCACCCTCTTCCCCATCGGCATTTGGGTAACGCGCTCCGCGCCCCGCGACATGGGACTGTGGCCCGACGGCACAGCATCAAATCCCGCCCCGGCCGAAACCGCTGGCGTGCGCTCTCGAACTGTTCGCCAGGCTGTCGAAACCGTCAACTTTTGGCTGCTCCTGCTGGGCAGTACGCTGGTGATCGGGGTGATCGGAACGGTGATCTCGCATTTCATTCTCTTCTTGAAAGATGAAGGCTATTCTTCCGCTTGGGCTTCGCGAGCCCTCAGCGTGCTGCTGTTCTCGAGTCTGGCGGGGCGCGTGATTGTCGGTTACTTTGCGGATCGGTTTACCCGTAAGAACGTCATGGCCCTGTTCTATCTCACCCTCGCCCTGGCCGTTCCTTTGTTGCTAGTGCACCACCAGACGCGAGCGGTGATAGGCTTCGCAATCCTGTTCGGATTCGCCATGGGCGCGGACTATATGCTGATTCCTCTGGTGGCGGTCGATTGCTTTGGACTCTCCGGGCTCGGAAAGATTCTGGCCCTGATTATTATGGCAGACTCGCTGGGACAGACGTTTGGGCCGGTGATGGCGGGCCGGATCTTCGATACCCGGCACAGCTATGATCTCGCTTGGCTCATCAGCACCGCGGCTGGCATGTTAGGCGCGGTAGCGGTCTTTCTGATTACATCGAATGAAGCAGGAAGGAAGAAAGCCTAAGCGCGCTAAATCTCTAATCTCAAATTTGCGATGCTTTTAGTCCGCCCCGCGCCGCCCTTCCCACAGAGCTCCGGGCTTATCATTCACCATTCATTATTTGCTACTCTCGCCAGGGTGATCCAACCGGAGCGCCGCGTAACGGCAGGTTGTCATGCGAATTGAGCATCACTTCTGTTGACCATCACTTATGTCAAGGCAAAGTAAGAAGTTCCTCTTCTTAGCAAAGTAAGAAGTTCCTGTGGGGCGCTAACGGAAGGAGCCCGTAGGGCGACTGGAGTTAGCGCCCCACAGGAACGGGCGATCCTACCCCTGGCCAGGCACCCACCCTCCCGTTTCTTGTTTGATCACTTTCCACAGGGGCAAACTCTTCTGCAGCTTAAATCCCTCCATCCAGTTCCGGGGCCTGGAG
>Ga0315282_10004772_pt1 | contig 23464 bp, 24 predicted proteins | sample YL17G07_20_MG_FD_203693 | JGI IMG/M metagenome (GOLD analysis project Ga0315282, IMG submission 203693) | Sediment microbial communities from Yellowstone Lake, YNP, Wyoming, USA - YL17G07_20 | ecosystem: Environmental > Aquatic > Freshwater > Lake > Sediment | place: USA: Wyoming | collected... | reverse complement strand
TAAAGGACCTGACAAAACAGCTCCTGAAATTTATCGAAGAGTACAACAAGACGGCCAAGCCTTTCGCATGGACATACGAAGGAAAACCGCTAAAAATTCGTTAAGGATTTAAGGGGACTGTGTACTAGGTAGTTCTTCAGGCGCCCTTTCTTGAGTTTCCTGGGCTTCCACAAGCCTTTTCTTGATCTTGGCCGGGAGTTCCTTCGCCTTCTCGTAAGCAGCCTGGATCTCTGAAAGGGCCTTCTCAAAAACCGCCCGCGGAGGAGTTTCCACCTTCTTCCTCTTCGTCCGCTCGGCCTCGTACACCACTTCCTCAAACCTCACCGTCTGGATGTCCCAGAGGTAGTCTCCAAGCAGGGCAACCGCAACGTAAATCTTCTTGGTCTCCTGATCCTCGAAGTGCTTCTCTGCCAGCAAGATTGTGTAAGAGGTGAACCAGCCGTGATCCTTCTCCAGCGACCCTAGAAACTTTGGGGCATTGACGCTTTTTCCGATGAGGTTTTTCTCCATGTCTCTCCCGCCAACCATCTGAGCAGAGCAATTTAAATTACAACGTTTGGGTCGGCACCTATTCCCAGGCGAGCATGTCCCCGGAATGCGATTCTTTGATGGATTCCAGCAATATCCTTTTCATCTTCTTCTTCGTACCATAGTCGCGAACCACCTTGACCTCCGCGAGCGTGAAGGGGTTCAGGCCGGTCCAGTACATGCAAGATGATATTGTCATTGGCGTTGGCGTGAAAAGCTGGAACTGCTCTATGTTCCGCAGCTGTGCTAACCTTTTGCTCAACAACTTGACCTGCACCTCATCGTCGCCGGGGTGGCCTATCATTATGTAGTGCCTCAGCGTCTGCTTCTTGCCCTTGTTCAGGGAGCTGAAGAGTTCCACGAACTCGTCGAACATCGAGTTGTCCTTGTTCATGAGCCTCAGGACCTCTCCCGAGAAGTGCTCCGGGGCTATCTTCAGGGTGCCAGAGATGTGGTGCTCCGACAGCTCCTTTATGTACTCCTCGCTTTCTATCGCCAGGTCGTACCTTATGCCGCTCCTGACGAAAACCTTCTTCACTCCCGGGATCGCCCTGGCCTTCCTCAACAGCGATACCAACCGTCTGTGGCTCCTGTCCAGGTCTTTGCAACTCCAGCAACTTTCACCGCACCTCTTCTCGCAGTCCATGCCGTACATGTTCGCTGATGGGCCACCGAGGTCGTCTATGTAGCCCTTGAAATCTGGGTGCTTCGTCAGGCCCTTTATCTCCTTCAGTATGCTTGCCTCCGACCTCGAGATTATCTTGTCTCCCTGGTGGAGCGCGATTGAGCAGAAGTTGCACCCTCCAATGCAACCCCGATGGGTGACGACGGAGAACTTGGCCATCTTCAGCTGCGAGCGCGGGTGCAGCTTCCTCGTGTAGCCCAAGGAGTAAATCCAATCCAAATCCTCGGCCGTGTAATCCGGATATCTGTACTGCAACACGTAGCTGTTCTCGTACTTCTGGGACTGGTTCTTGCAGTTTGAGAATGCCACATGCATCTGGCAGAACTTCGCCTTGTCCTCCTTCACCTCATTGAAAGACGGCAGCGCCTCGAAATCGGCGTCGACCGTCCTGGAGAAGATGCACGTGCCAAGTATTCCCCGCAGGTCCTTTCCGTCCCTCAACCTTCCGGCGATCTCTATGAGCTGCTTCTCGCCGTTTCCGTACACCAGGATGTCTGCCCTAGAGTCGAGAAGGATGCTGCGCCTCACGTCGTTGTCCCAGTAATCGTAGTGCGCGAACCTCCTCAGGGATGACTCTATGCCGCCTATGACGATCTTGCTCGACTTGAAATATCGCCTTATCCCGTTGCAGTATACGATCACGGCCCTGTCCGGCATCTTCGTGGCAGAGCTATCGCCGGCCCGCTTCTTCTTTAGCGGGGTGTAGTTGTTCACCATGCTGTCCACAGAACCGGAGGTGACGCAGAAGCATAGCTTGGGCGCGCCTAGCCTGGTGAAGTCCTTTTCATTTTCGGGCTTCTCGATTATCCCAACATTGTAACCCTTTGCATCCAGGACTCGGGCTATGATCCCCGCTGGCGACATCGGGTGGTCGTCGTAGTATACCGCCGTGAGGAGCACTATGTCGAAACCCGACCCAGTTTTGGATATCATCGTTATCCTCAGCTTATAGTATGAAGCATGTTGTTATATCACGTATCAGGAAAGCTAACTTTGGTAGCCATGCAGAAGCTGAGCCTGGAAAAGTTGCCGTCAATATTGGGGTCCAAAGAACTGATTGAAAAAGCGTTCAAAAAGGCAGCCGATGCAGAACTCAAAGCCCGCGGACATACTCGCGATGTGGCGGGGGCTCGGGAACGCAAACGAATAATAATAATGTCTACGACGGTTTCCAGTCATTTGTCCAAAATCGTCCACGGATTTCCATCGCTTGCCAATCTACATCCCTTCTACCGCGACCTGGTGGATGCTATGGTTGGAATAGACAGAATGAGGAAGTCGCTGGGTGCCGTGGCTGGCACCGCCAAGGCCGTTAACAAAATAACGCGCGAACACGTTCAAAAGATAAGGTTTTCAGGAACTCCGGCGGAAGCCGCGGAAGTGCGCAGGCAGGCCTACGGCAGGATCTCCTCCATCGTCAAGAAGGCGGACGAGCACCTTGTTTTCCTTCAGGAGGCCGCCCAGAAGCTCTCCGACCTGTCATCCGTCTACGTCGACGTGCCGACAACAGTCATCGCCGGTTACCCCAACGTTGGGAAAACCACCTTGCTGAAGGCGTTGACGGGGTCTGCCCCCAAAATCGCGTCCTATCCTTTCACCACGACCGGGCTGCAGCTGGGCTACTTCGAGCACCGCCATCAGCGCTATCAGGTCATAGACACCCCTGGCCTTCTGGACAGGCCTCTGGAGAAGCGCAATCCCATCGAACGCCAGGCGATAGCGGCTCTGAGGCACCTTGCGAACACAATAGTCTTCATGCTGGACCCTTCCGAGACATGTGGTTACGAGTTGAAGGACCAGCTCCACTTGCTGGAAGATATTGGAAAGATGTTTGGTGGGATTGATGTGGTCGTGGTCGTGAACAAAACCGACTTATTAAACGAGGGGAAAATGCTTCAGATGCGGGAGAGGTGCCCACGCGCGTTTTTTGTAACTGCCACCACGGGGCATGGAGTCGAAGAGTTGCGGGAAAAATTGCTTTAGTATTTGGGGGTTAACAAAACTTGTCTAATCGTTGATAAACAACAGGTAAATTTTTAAGGTGAAAACCCAACCCACGGCCGGAGGTGGACCATGAAAGTTACGGTCGTGAAGAGGGGCGGAAAACTCGAGCCTTTCCAAAAGGAAAAAATCGTCGGAGCTTGTAAGGGAGCCGGCGCACCACAAAAGGTTGCGGAAAAGATTGCCGATGAGATAGCTAAAACCGTGCGCGATAAAGTCCCCACGAGCAAGATACGGACTGCTGTACTGAGCAAGCTCAGGAAGGAAAATCCGGCTTGGGAAGCAGCATACCTCAAGCATGAGAAAGCAAAGAAAAAGAAGTAGAAATCCAGCAGTGGCTGAAACCTTCGCTGTTTCCTCCAACTTTTTGGCGGGGCCATTTGGAGAACGAGCGCGGTGCCTCCAGTTATCTTACTCTTCCCGCGCCATCATCATTTCATGCACCCTGAAGACGCTTTCGGTAGGGAATCGTTTGAAGTGGGTAAAATGGTGCGGGGGGAGGCACCAGCTTGATGTCATTAACTTGCTATTCTTTACCCTTCACGGTTATCAAAAGAGGGCGCAAAATTTAAGTTAAGTAATGAAAGACATGGCATGGAAACGCATGCGTAAATTAATCGCAGGTGTGATAGTTGTAGTGGTTGCAGTTGCAATCGTCGCTGCGCTTTATGTTCTGACAAGAACTGAGGAGCTCATAGATGGATCCCCCCCGTTTAGATCAATGAGCGTGGCAAGTTCAAGTGTCCTTGACTATGACAATTCAGTACAAATGGAAAACTACAGAAACGGCAACATCAGCATCACCCTCGTTGTAAATACATATCCATTTAGAAACTTTGCCGACCCATCTTACGGTGGGACCACGGTAACAGTTTCCAACCCGTTGACGGGCTTCAGTAGTAGCGTGAGCTTCTCCGGAACAGAGAACTGGGGCAAAATGTATTCAAAGACAGAAAACGTGGGCACCGCGTTGGATCCTGACGGAGTTCTGATGACAGTTACGGCGAGCCCAGATTCCCAAGGAAGGCTAAGATCAGATGGTCCACCAATATCTATCACGCTGCAGCCTTACGGAACAACCGATGCGCATGCAAACGCCACCAAAAGAATGACTGACACAAAGCTATGGGACGAGGAGGACACGTTGTGCATAACGTTTGTTGGCAGAGACTCGACTGCTATAACTGACGACTATAGACTCATGGGTTCAGCTTGGACGCAGTAAAAGTACACAATTAGCGCAATCAATCGGCGCAAGTTAACGACACCAGTAAGGTGCGGGGGGAGGGATTCGAACCCACGAAGACCCTGCGATCACAGGATGTCTCAGCTTTGCTCTTAAGTCCTGCCCTTTAGACCAGGCTCAGGCACCCCCGCAAAATAAACTCCTTTGTGGAAGCAATAAAACTAGCGCCCTTTCTTGTGGACCCTGCGGTAGACGGCGCGGTACTTCTTCTTGCCCTTTTTCTGCAGCTTGCGCTCTATTTCCTCTTCAGTTCCCGACGACATGCGATCACGTGGTGCTCCGGCCGGGATTTGAACCCGGGGCAATGGCTCGAGAGGCCATTATGTTTGACCGAGCTACACCACCGGAGCACCGTTTAACCATAAGTTACAATTGTAAAAGGTTTGGTGGCGGGCCCGGGGGGATTCGAACCCCCGATGTGCAGCTTAGGACGCTGCCGCCCTATCCAGGCTGGGCCACGGGCCCCCTGAGCCCTCAGCCTTAAGATTTATGGAGCTTTCTGCTCTGGGCTTAAACACAAGTTATTTAAAAAGGCCCAACCACGTTTTGCCAAGAGGTGATGGATGTGGGAACTACTAGGGCGCTAGGTGCTGTGGTCTTGGTATTATGTCTGGTAGTGATAGTCGCACACATTTACTTTGGCTACATAGTATCACACGCCGCTATGCCTTTGGCGTTTGCATTGCCAGTTACCATTGGCGTGTTAGTGGTCTGTGCCCTGGGCATGTGGCTTGGGTGGATAATGGCCACCACCAAGGAGTATACCCCTCCGGCGGCTCCAGTTGAGAAGAAGGAAGAAAAATCTGCGTAGGCTAATTCTCTTAAAGCCTGCGCACGTAGGGTTTTGGGTGGCCGTTTGAACTACGGGCGATGGTTGGTAGTGCTGCTCTTGGCTGTGTCGATGGGGGTAGCGGTATCTATCCTTATTATTCCTGGCGAGAGATACCAAACTTTAACAACTTCCGACAGCGGCTGGAACTACAACGTCGCGCTCCAGATAGACAACAGAAATTCTCTGACGGACAACGCCCCCCTCTCCCATGCGCCAGCGGGGCAGAAGGTGGAACCTGAGCAGCTCCAGCCCCTGACCACCACGATGCTTTACAGGGCCGCCAATGCCGTAAATCCAAGCGTCACCCTCATGGACGTGGTGAAGTACTGGAGCCCCCTGATGTTTGCCCTTGCACTCATACCTATTTTCTTGATTGGGAGGGAGCTTGGAGGCAACACCGCCGGTATTGTGGCTGCCTTCCTCACGGCCACGCTGGTCGGCAGCATATACTGGAACAAGGTCGGCGCCTACGACAGGGAGGCCATGCAAACACTTCTTGGGGCTTGGACCATGTATTGCTTTATCAAGCTCTTCAAGGCCCCCCGCCAGGATCTCCCGAAGTTTTCCCTCCCCGCGGGCATAACTGCGTTCCGTTGTTTTTTCCTTAAGCTTCGTTATTACCTCCGGGTTTTCGTCCAGCTTTTTTTCCAACCGTTTGCCCTCCTCGCGGGTTTAACTGGCGGGCTTTTTGCTCTTGCCTGGGCAGGCTGGCTTTTCACGATTGCTGTCTTGGCGCTGGGAGTGGTGCTTGTATTGGCGTTGGGATTCCTTGGGAAACTCACGCACGGGAGGTTTGACATCGTCAATTCGGCCTCTTCTGCAATCAAGTCCCACCTGCATTTGCTCGCGGGGGTGATTGGGATGCTTGTCGTGGTAACGGTGGTAATTTGGACGATTGAAGGCAGCAATCCAATCATTGTCTGGAGCGGCTTCGCTCAGACAATTTTAGGCTACGCTGGAATCAACATAGGCGGCGGCTGGGTATCGTTTCCGAGGTATGCCAGCGAGGCCCAACTTGCCGGCGGCTGGGGTGACACTTTCGGCGGGTTCTACACATATGAAACGTTAACTTTACTCGTCATTATTTTCATGGCGTTGGGCGTCATGAAGCTGCTGTGGACGAGGAAAAAACACGAGCTTCTTGTCCTGGCATGGTTTGTCGTGCTGCTCTTTATGGTGTGGCCTGGTAAAGGGACTGCGCGCTTTGATCGCATGTGGTGGCCGCTTTTGACGTGCTTGGCGGGGGTCGGCTTGGCGTGGGTAGTGTCCCTGGCAAAAAAATATCCACTTTGGGTGTTCTTGGGGGGAACTGGCTTGGCTGGGATGTTATCCGTTCAAGGTTGGTTGGGCGGACGATTGGTCCTACAGTTCCCACTTTTGCTGGGCTTGGCGGGAGTCGGCTTGGTGGGAGTGGTGGTCTTGTACTCTGTAAAGAATTCTTCCGAGGAGTTATCCGACGAATTGTCGGGGCATATCCATCACTTCTTGCTCCCAGTGCTAGCGGTTGTGCTGGTGAGTAGCGCTTTCGTCGCGAACGCTGGTGCTGCTGCGGCAGCTACAACTCCCCCGACTGAATGGCGCGGGTTTCGCGGGATTGACAGCGGGTTCATGGAAGCGTTCTCCTGGATAGACAACAACACTTCATCTGACAGCATATTTTCCATCCAGTGGTCGTTCGGGCACCTGTTTACCGGCGCAGCCCAGCGGCCAGCGGTCACCGATGGGTCTGAAACTCCTGGGCAAACGGGCGTGTGGGAATCTGATACTTCAATCCCCCACCCGCCAGACTACGTCTACTACGTAACGCCGGACGGCCAAGGAGAGATGTACGGGATCAACGTTCCCAGGGAACCCTTTTTTGTAAACGGGAGAAGGACGGATGTTCAGGCGTTCCCGCTGATGGGGATGAACGAGCTGAAGTGGTACCTGAAAACATACAGGGACAGCTACGGCGTGGAAATCAACTACCTGATCTTCTCTTACGATGAGTACTACAATGCAGTTTATCATTACCAAACCTCGGATTTTGGATACCAGTACCTGTGGCCAGCTGAAAGAAGGTTAACTTCTACAATCAAGGGGCCCACTACTCAGGGCGGCAATTACGTGTTCAGCTTTGGAGGAGACAGGAGCGCGGTGATATACGATAGAGAAAACGTTTACGTCGTGGATACGGCGAATGGGCGGCATGACCTGGACGGGTATGGCGTCTTCACCATCGACAGCGACGGAAAAATCAGCTTCCAAGGTTTTGCCCCATCTGCATATCCGCCCGAAAACAATGACTATAACCAGGCGCTCGTTATAGTTTTGGACTACAACGGCAGCCCGATTGGATCCTGGCTTGCGAAAGGCACATATTATCCAGACGCCCCTCCAGCCACCCCTGACAGTTATCCATACGGGGGAATAACAAGGACCGACGGAAGGGTGGGGATAGGAGCATTCAACACTGACACTGGGAGCAGCATAGGCGGCGACAATGCTTTGCAGGTGGTTTTCACGAGCTCCAACAGACTGGTAAAGATAATCCAGGTTAACCACCAGTTCATAACATAGGGGACCGACTTGCAGAGACCTCGAGGGACCAAAGACCTTTTCGGTGAAGAGCTCGCGGCAATGAGGCGGGTTCTGCAGGCTATCGGAGAGCTTGCGGGCAGGTATGGTTACATGGAGGTGGAAACTCCGATGTTTGAGCACCTTGAGCTCTTCACGGCGAAGGGCGGCATGAACATCGTAGGCCAGATTTACGCCTTCAAGGACAAGGGCGGGCGGGAAATTGCACTGCGCCCGGAAATCACGCCTTCTGCTGTCAGGCTTTACACGGAAAAGTTAAGGTCCGACCCGAAGCCTGTGAAGCTCTGGTACTCCGGGAGCTGTTTCAGGTACGAGGAGCCGCAGGCGATGAGGTGGAGGCAGTTCACTCAAGCCGGGGTTGAGGTAATCGGCTCATCAAGGCCGGAGGCAGACGCGGAAGTGGTTGCTCTGACATATGGAGTGATGGACAAACTTTGCTTGGCAAACTTCAAACTCAGGCTGGGCCACGTCCGTCTGCTCCGGGAGGTCCTCGCCCACGCGGGAGTAAAGGGACCGGGTCAGGACCCGATTTTGAGGGCTATGGACTCCCGCGAGGGGCAAAGACTTTCGGAAGAGCTGGCGCGAGCAAAAGTTCCAAAAGATTTTGAAAAGCTTCTGCGCGATCTTGCCGCCCTACGCGGAGGCGCCGATGTTATGAAAAAAGCCAGAAAATTGCTGGAGAATGTCCCCGCCGCGCTTCAGGCGCTCGACAACCTGCAGGAGATAATCAACTTGCTCGGTCGGATGGGAGTTGAAGATTTTGAGATCGATCTCGGGATAGCCCGCGGATTGGACTACTACACCGGCTTTGTTTTTGAGGTATACTCTGACGGGGTGCAGGTGGCCGGCGGCGGGCGCTATGACGAGTTGGTCCAGCTGCTTGGGGGTGAACAGATGCCGGCCGTTGGAGTCGGGTTTGGGGTCGACAGGATAGCAAACGCTCTTCTGTCCACCGGAAAAATGAAACAAAAACAACCTCTGGACTGCGTCGTGGTGTCCACGGAGGAAAAGATGATTCCCGATGCTCTGGGAATTGCGTCTGAACTCCGCCGAGCTGGGCTCAGGGTTCAGGTTGACCTGATGGGCAGGAAGCTGAGGAAGGCCTTGGAGTATGCAGACTCCCTCGGGGCGGGGAAAGTGGTGATTGTCGGGCCAAAGGAACACTCCGAGGGCCAGGTTGTGCTCAGGGACATGAAGACCGGGGGGCAGGAAACTGTGCACAAGACCAAGATTGCTGAAAAATTAAAACCTGTGGCCTAGCTTTTCAAAAACCCGCTTCATTTCGAGCGAGTCCATCTCAATCACCGGGGACTCTGAAATCAATGTGATGTTCAGCTTTCTTTTGATAATCTCCTCCGCCAGCGGTTTGAACGGCGGCTTGTCGAACTTTATCGGGAGGTGGCGCCGCTCGTTCCCCTGCCCCAGAATTTTTGCCGGGGTCCACTCCATGGAGGTGAAGTGGGAGTGGAGGTGCTTCAGCTTTAGCGGCTCCAGTTTATCAAAAATTTCGGCGTAGTCTATTCTCCCGGCCGCGCGCGCGTATAAATGAGAAAAGTCAACAACTGGTTCACAGCCGCGGAGCTGCTCGCAGAGCTCAACGAGTTCATCTAGGTCCCCGAACGCGCTGACCTTCCCGGTGGTCTCGTGCCCCAGAGTCACGCCTTTTATTCCTGCCGACTTCATCCTGTCGAGCATGTCTTCATCTGCCCTTTTCGCAGCCTCGAAAGCCTCCTCGTGGGAAAGCGTGCCGTAGTACCCCGGGTGATACACAATTATGCGGGCACCCATGCGGTAGGCCCGCTCCGCCGAGTCTAGGATTCGCTTCTTGGAAGCCTCCAGCTTCTGCTTGTCTGAAGTACAGAGGTTGATGAAGTACGGGCAGTGAATGGAAAGCAGGATGTTGAGTTCCTTCGCGAGCTTCCCGACCTCGTCTGCCATCTCGTTGCCCATGGCCACCCCCCTGACGAACTCCACCTCCATCGCGTTCAGCTTCAACTCGGCCACGCGCCTGAGGCCGCCCAATGTGCTGTGCTCCTCGCTGGAGATCGGGACTCCTGCTGGCCCTAGGTAAATCATGCTCTTCCCAAAACCCTTATGGGCGGGGGCAAAAATCTCTAACGCTGGAGGCGAAAAGGGTGCTGAACAGGTTCCGCGACCGGGTGAGCAACTGGATAAGGCCGTTTGCCGAGGCCATGGCGCGGACAGGCGTAAGCCCAAACACCCTGACATTTGTTGGATTGGTTTTCGGGGTAATCGCGGCGGTTCTGTTTGCGAGGGGTGAGCAGCCTCTTGCCGGGTTAATGCTGCTGGTGGCCGGGTTTTTCGACATCATTGACGGGGCCGTTGCCCGCGTGTTGAAAAGGGAGACGGCTTTCGGGGGGGTGCTGGACTCCGTTGCGGACAGGTATGTTGACCTCATCATCTTCGCTGGCATAATCTACGCTTTTATTTCTGGCATGATTGCAAATCCAAGCATAACGCCGACCTGGGGCTGGGCTTGGGGAATCCTTGCCATTGTCGGCAGCTTCATGGTCAGCTACGTCAGGGCCCGCGCCGAGGCTGCCGGGACTGGAAAGATGGACGTTGGCTTCGCCGAGCGCGCGGAAAGGATGCTCATACTGGCTGTCGGGGCGCTGGTGGGCTACACTGGATATGCTGTTGTGCTGATAGCGATTCTGACAAACTTGACGGTGGCGCAGCGTTTGGTGGTTGCCAGGCGTCGGCTGCAAAAACCATCAAAAAGTCCTTGAGAATTAGTCAGATAGCTTTGTGCAGATGTCCTTCAGGTACTTCACGCCCTCTCGGAGCAGCTCCTCGCCCTTCTTTGTGATCTTGTAGTACTTCCTCGCAGGCTTGCCGCGCTGCTCCTTCCACTCTGCGACAACATATCCCGTGCGCTGGAGGCGGTGCAATACTATGTAGGCGGTGACCGTCGGAGGCTTCCACCCGAACCGCTTGAACACTTCCTGCCTCAGTTCATACCCGTACCTCTGGCGCTCCTTGAGCAGCCTGAGAATGTAAGGCCAAAGCATCTCGGCCGCCGTTTTTTTCTTAAGTCTTTCCATAGGCAAAGTAGACCCACATTTACTTTTAACCGCAAGCCTTAAATAGTTATTTTTTTGATATATTTCAGAATTGGAAATATGGAGGCTGGAGTATGGCTGTAAAAGTCGCAATAGTCGGGGTCGGGAACTGCGCCTCGTCCCTCGTACAGGGAATCGAGTACTACAAGGATGCGCGAGAGGACCAGTTCGTCCCGGGGCTCATGCACGTAAAATTCGGCGGGTACCACATTCGGGACGTAAAGTTCGTGGCAGCTTTTGACGTGGATGCAAACAAGGTGGGCAGGGACCTTTCGGAAGCTGTATTCACCCCTCCGAACTGCACGATCAAGTTCAGCGACGTGCCCAAGCTCGGCGTCGAGGTGATGAAGGGCCAGCTGCTGGACGGCCTCGGAAAGTACCTGAAGCCAGTGATACCCGTGGACCTGACCCAGAAGCATGTTGACGTTGCCAAGGAGTTGGAGAGCGCTGATGCGGACATCCTGATAAGTTATCTGCCCGTGGGGAGCTACGAGGCATCCAGGTTCTACGCGCAGCAGGCGATCAAGGCGGGCTGCGGCTACATAAACTGCATCCCTGAGTTCATCGTCTCAGGCAAGGAGTGGGGAAAGATCTTCGCGGAAGCTGGGCTCCCCTGCGTCGGCGACGACATAAAATCACAGGTTGGAGCGACAATTCTCCACAGAACACTCGCGAGACTGATGATCGACCGCGGGGTGAAGATGGAGGAGAGCTACCAGTTGAACATTGGGGGCAACACAGACTTTCTCAACATGCGGGAGGAAGAGCGCCTGAGCTCGAAGCGCATAAGCAAGACGGAGGCGGTTTCAAGCCAGGTGCCTTACGAAGTCCCGCTTCGCATAGGTCCGAGCGACTATGTTCCGTTCTTGAAAGACAACAAGGTCTGCTACATCTACATGAAGGGAAAGAAATTCGGGGACGTCCCGCTCACCATAGACGTGAAGCTCTCGGTGGAGGACTCGCCCAACTCTGCCGGAGTGGTCATAGACGCGCTCAGGGCGGTGAAGCTGGCCTTGGACCGCGGGATTTCCGGACCGCTGGTGGGAGTTTCCGCATACTTCTTCAAGCACCCGCCGACCCAGATGCCGGACGAGAAGGCCAGGCAGGCGGTCGAGGACTTCATTGTCGGAAAGGAGGGAGAGCTGGATGTTTGACGTTGTGGTCATCGGGCATGTGACTATCGACGTGAACAAGCTCCCGTGGGGCGTCATAGAGAACGCCCTTGGAGGGGCCCCGACATACGCCGGGCTGGCTTTGGTCGCATTGAGACGGAGCGTTGGGATGGTCTCAAAAGTCGGGAGAGATTTCCTCGAGAAGTTCCCGCCAATTTACAGCAAGCTGGGGCTGGACACTGAAGGGATGATAGTGGCGGGCGAGTACACCACAACCTTCGAAAACACTTACGATGAGGTCGGAAACAGGGAGCAAATGTGCCCGCACAGGGCTCCCCCAATCACGCCGGATGACGTTCCAAATGATTATCTGGACTCCAAGGCGTTCTACATCTCCCCAATCGCGAACGAGGTCGGTCCGGAGGTGCTCAAGGCCGTGAAAAACAAATCAAACCTCGTCATGCTAGACCCTCAGGGTATTCTCAGAGAATTCAAGGACGGGCGCGTCGAAATCAAGCCGAAGGACTTGGGTGAATATCTGAAATATGCGGACATTGTGAAAATCGGAATGGAAGAAGCCAGGATTCTGAAGGGTGATACCGACAGGGCCCTCGAGAGCATGAAGGCTGCTGGGCCGAAGATAGTGATGGTGACGAGGGGGCCGGAGCAGGCCACCGTGCTGAGCGACGAGGGGATTTTTAAAATAAACCCGCTCAAAGTCGACGCCAAGGACATGACAGGTGCAGGGGATGTTTTTGGGGCGGCGTTCCTAACCAGGTATTCCGCCACGCGGGACGTGATCGGCTCCACGAGATTTGCAACGGCTGCCGCTGGGCTCAAGGTCAGGTACAAGGGGCCGGTTGGTTTCCCATCAGAGTCCGAGATATTGGAAGCTGTGAGGCGGCTTCAGTAGGCCTACATTTTTGCATAACAAAATAGCCTGTAGACTCTAAAGCTTGTTAAAAGCTTGCATTCGCTAGTAATGTTGGGTTGGATGATGCTTGAAAAACCTTGGATGATAAAACACAAACGTGATTTGCACATCACCTCCATTTTACTTTTTACCGTTTGCATCCTGACCATTTTTCTCGGGATTATCCTGGCCTTAACTTTTAGAAGCGCGCTCTTCGTTTATTGTTGGTTTTTTCTCTTCATGGGTTTGAGCGCATCTGTTGCTATACTCGGTGGCATAAATGATACTGCGGCTCGTTTTGGGGATATTCTTAGCAAGCTACAAAATGAGGTGACTTGGGCTAAAATTTCTGGTCTGGGTCTGGTTAACTACGTTTTAACTTGTGAGACATTAAATTACGGGAAATTTTCGTTAAAATTCTATCCGCGGTATGGGAGTCTTCGCGTACCAGCTGTTGCACATCCATATTACAAACTCTGGATATCCACTTACAAACAGTTGCCCCAACTGAATAAAATATTTACAAGGAAAAATGGGCTGTCGACAAGCCCCCAAAATAAAATTTTAACAGATAAATTAATGGCAATTGAATCGTTGAAATACATAGGTGTCGAAAAAAGGGGAAATGAAAACAGATTAGTCGCAAGATTTAGGACTGAATCCTTCCGTCCCAAAACTTCTTTTGACATTATTGAGTACTTAAAAATTTTGAGAGAAATTGAAGCAACCTTATAGTTTTCAGTAGGCCTTGGCGACAAGTGCGCTTAATTTGGCCTTCTCAGAACAGACTAGACAAGTATTGGATGGCGGTTTTCCTCCCAGCTCTTCACCGAGTACTTCTCCGCCCGTTCCTTCTTCAATCTGCTTTCCGCACGACTCCTGTCCACACCAGGCCACCCTGACTATCCCGCCATTCTTTTCCAACCATCCCCTTGCGTCATCCAAACTCTCCGAGTCCTTAATCGCCTCGCGGAATGCCTTCATGGAGCTTTCTTTGAGCTTTGCGGAAATTTCTACTAACATTTGCTTGACCTTCGACTTCAGCGCACTCCTGGGCACGGCTTTCCTTTCGCCGGTGTCTCTCAGGACAGCGGTCACCTGGTTCTTCGCCAAGTCCTCTGGACCAATCTCCAGCCTGAGCGGGGCGCCCTTCCTCTCCCAGTAATAGTACTTGTTCCCCGGCCGGATGTCCCTGTCGTCCAGCTGCACCCGGAGACCTGCTTCCACAAGCTCATTTTTTACTGCCACCGCGGCCTGCTCAACCGGGGCATCTTTTGCCTTGTAGGGGATGGGGACAACGACCACCTGAACCGGCGCGACCTCAGGAGGGAGGCACAACCCGTTGTCATCCCCGTGAACCATCACGACTGCCGCGACCGCTCGCTCCGAGATCCCGTAGCACGTCTGGTAAACGTGCTCATGGGTGCCATCCGGCTTTTCATAAGTGATGTCGTAGACCTTTGAGAAGTTCTGCCCGAGGTTGTGGACCGTGCCTATCTGGAGTGTCCTGCCGTCCGGGGCGAGGGTGTCGAAAGCTATCGAGTATTTGGCCCCGGCGAATGTGTCCCACGGCGGGCGCTTCGTGACGACATATGGAACGCCCAGCTCGTCGAAGAACTGCCTGTAAATTTTGACCGCTTCCTGGACCTGGGTCTCGGCATCCTCTTCCGTGGCGTGTGCCGTGTGCGCCTCCTTGAACGTCGTGACCTCGCGGAGACGGACCAGCGGCTTCGTCATTTTTGTCTCGTACCTGAAGATGTTGACCACCTGGTAGATCTTGACCGGAAGGTCTGCGTGTGACCTGATCCACAGCGAAAACATCGGGTAGATTGAAGTCTCAGACGTCGGGCGCAGGGCGAGCTTCACGTCCAGCTCCTCGTCTCCGCCGCGGGTGACCCAGTAGACCTGCCCCTCAAACCCACGGATGTGCTCGGCCTCCTTCTTGAAGAGGTCCTCGGGGATTAGCAAGGGGAAGAGAACCTCCTGATGGTTTGATTTCTCCAAAAGTCCCCTCAAAATCGAAAACACGGAGTTTCTGAGCTTCAGCCCGTAAGGCATCCAGACGTACAGCCCCTTCACGGGGTACCTGGTCTCCATCACCTCTGCCGTCTGGACAACATCGTTGAACCACTCGCTGAAGTTGTCCTTCCACTTCTCGCGCTTCACCTCATCACCTCTGGATAATCTGCGGCGTTGATTTAAGCATTAAACTTCCTTCGCTTTTTCTTTAGAATCTCCGGCCCAGATTTTCCCGAAGATTACCTTCTCGTGCCCGCGCATCTTCAACAGCCGCTTTGCCAGCACCTTCTCGGCCGTTGGAAGGGCAAGCAGGGCCCCAAGTGCAGCATACCACGCGCAAACTGCAAAGAGGAACGCCGACGGGATGAGATTAATCAGTGTCCCTCTCTGCAGATAAACTAACACGACGCCGGCGCCACCTGCAATGGATAGGATCAACCACAACCAGTAGGAGTCCACGGGACGGTTGTCGACCTGCCGGACTTTTATCTTTCCAACCGAGAGGGGGATAACTAAAGTCAACATAGGAATAAACAACAGCGCGGAAACTCCCTCTACTTGGGTGAATATGATCTGGGGCTTGGCAGTCGTTGGGACCCAGCCCCGGCCAGTGAGGAACAGCACATAAATGAAGTTCATGACAAAAACCAATGCAAATATTTTCAACATGGTTTTTGGGTTTAACTCAACATGCTCGGGTCCAGCGGATAACTTCTTCAGCTGCTCTGCTGCCGGAACCACCAACGTCCGTTTGAACAATTTTTTGTGAGCGAGGAGCCTCAAGAAGAAATCGGCAATGAACCCGCCGAACAATACTGTACACATGATCCCCACCGGCACCCAAATTGCCGAACTTATGAGCGAGAAGAAACCGATCGTGCCAACGGAATACTCGGGCCTCGCTCCGTGGAGCCAAGCCTCGGAAACTATGGCGCCAAAAACGAATGCGAAGGGAATGATCCACAAAGCAACAACCTTTGCAAATGTTCTTTTGTCTATGAACACACCTGCCACATTTTTCACCATGTTTTAATGCCTCCACAAGTAGGTTTTTTCCGATGCGTAAATAACATTTGGGAGAAGTGGCATGAGATTAAAACAATGGGTGACCGCTCCGCTCAGGATGAACAGGAAAGCAGCCATTGTCCTTGTCGTTCTGCTTGCCATCTTTGCCGGGGGCCTTGTCGTGCGGCTCTCCGTGACCCTCGGGTACTGGCTCCCTACGGGACGTGACGGGCCTTACCAGCTCTTCCACACGAACTACCTGCTTGACCACTACCCTTCCGACCCCTACCTCTCCGGAACTCCTCCAATCTTCTTCCACTTCGCCGCGTGGGACAGCGCAATCCTGTCGGCGTTCGGCGCCTCAAGGATAACAGCATTTGACATCACTACCGCACTCGTCTCCGGCCTCGTTGCCCTGGCGACATTCCTGATGGTGAGGCGGCTGACGAAAAACAGGGTGACGGCACTGGCGGCGGCATTTTTCTCCGCATTCGTTCCCGCAAGCTTCAGGATGATGGGGGAGCTCCAGAAGAACGCCTTAGCAGTATCGCTCGCGCCGCTGGCCGTCCTGTTCCTATGGCGGGGGCTGGACGGCAACAAAAAACTTGACTTGATTCTGGCGGGGGCAACGCTCGGAGTGGTCGGGCTTACCCATGAGATTGTTTTCGGGACTTTGGTCATAGCTTACATCTCGTACCTCGCTCTCCTGCTTGCCCAACGAAGACGCATCCCCTGGCGCGAGCTGAAAGCAATGATAATCGTCGCAATCGCGGCCGCCGTTCTCTGCGGATGGTTTTACTACCCGAAGCTGGGCGGGGTGAGCGGGTTGACAGCTGGGGGGAATCAAGCTTCATGGCCCAGGGAGGAGGATACCAGCCACCTTTACAAGCAGGAGAGTCCATGTACCGTTTTTACGATGAATACATCGGCCGCCCACTGCTTTTGCTGGCGGTGCTTGGTGGAGGCGTGGCAGTTTACCGCAGGAGAAAGCAGGACTTTTTCCTTCTGGCGTGGGGGCTGAGCTCGCTGATTATGGCGCAGCCTTGGGTAGTCCAAGACTACCAGTGGCGCTTTACTCTCATGCTGGCGACTCCCATCGTGCCTCTGGCAGCCGTGGGTCTGGTTGAAGGGGTTGGAGCGGTTCTTTGGAAAGCTGGGGACGGCCTTCGTGGGTTGCATGGAAAAACTCGCTCCAAAGCTGGCAACAAAAACATCACGTGGGTCGGGCGAGGTGCCCTCATTTGTTTGGTCATAATCGTCGCGGCCAACCAAGCTCTTGTCTCCAACAGATACGCGTGGACGAACCAGCAGATCCAACCTCAGATATCGATGGGGGAATACAACGCCATGGAGAACTTCCGGAACAAGTTTGGGGAAGTATCTGCTTTCGGAGGCGATATGAACTTTCTGTACTGGATAGACGCTGTCGGGCTCAAGGGAACGATACAAGTCGGCGAAGTAACAAAGAGCCTCTCACAGACGCTGATGGAGTCGTCAAGACAGGGGAGCGCACTGACTCTGGCTGTTGAGTGGTACGATGCGCAGCAGCAGGCGGGAGAAAATATCTACGCGCTCGCAAGCACTGGGAGCTCGGAAATTCAGCCATTGGAAAATGGGCAACTGTTCAAGCTCGTCTTCAGCCACCCGAGCATGAGAGGTTATGCATTGAACGAGAACTTTGTCCCGCCGGAAAACTACTCGCCGTCCGGCCCCACCGGACCTCAGACTTTCTCTTTTGCTGCAGAGTTCCAACCGCCGCAGCCGCCCCAACCACATCCACCAGATAATCATCCACAGCAACCGTCACAAAATCAACCGCCACAACAACAGCCGCAGCAGTCAAGCAATGAATCCTTGGCGCTGAAAGTACTGCTGGCGCCAGTTTACGTGCTGCCTAGCGGGGCGAGGTTTGTCGTTGGGGTTCCATTGACTGTCCTTTTGTGGGTGTTCCTGCCCTGCCTGGTGTGGGCGGGCCTAAAAAGGATGGTTTCTGGAAAGGGGCTGGAGACGCTGGGGCTGGCCATCGTCATTGCAGGGATAATCTTGCTGGTGCTTGTGGTAGCCGTTTTTGTATGAGGATACGTAACTCCTGCAACTCAGGCCACCCCGCCCACTCCTTGATTATCATTTACCAGAAGACTGCTGTCAACGCTCCGCATATCAGACTCGCAGCCAGGGTTCCAACAATCCAGCCTACCGGAACCTGCACCCCTGCGGTGGTGGCGACAACAAAAGGAACTGCTGCGAATATTGCCCATAACGCGGCCCAAAAAATTATTGCTTTTTTGGTATCGGTCTTGGCAGGCAGGCGCTCGTAAAACACCGCATACAACGCGCCGAAGATTGTACCAAAAATAAAACCTGCCGCGACCCCCAGCCAGATAAACATCCCCCTGGGCAGACTCGCCAAAGCTCCAGTTATGCCCGAAAGTCCGGTTGGCCTGAAAAATTCCATTATCAGCCCTCCGACCACCCCTGCGATGACGGCCGCCGGCATTGCGGATTCTATCCCCTTGTCGATGTCCGCCAACTGCTCACCTCAGGCTTCACTCAAACCCAGAAGTTTAAAAGTTGACTACCTCGTCAGCAGCTCGCGCCCGTTTTTCTTTATTAACACCATGTCTTCCCACCGGACTCCACCCAGCCTAGGCACGTAGAATCCCGGCTCAATCGTAAACACCATTCCCTCACGCATGACATCCCTGGAACCCGGCGCCAAGCTCGGGGGCTCGTGTATCTCCATGCCCACGCCGTGCCCCGTCCCGTGGGTTGCAAACCTCGCGTATCCTGCCCGCGCAATCACCTTCCTGGCCGCGCCGTCCAGAGAGCTAGCCTTCACCCCTGGCCTCGCCTCCACTACTGCTGCCCGCTGGGCCTGCTTCACGACTTCAACTATTCTGAGCTGCTTGCTGGTCGGCGAAAGCGCAAAGGTCCGCGTCATGTCCGAGCAGTAGCCGTTGAAGGTGGCGCCCAAGTCTACCACGACAAGCTCGCCTTTCCCGAGCTTCTTTCCCGTCGCCGAGGCGTGCGGGAACCACGAGTTCTTCCCGGATGCCACGATTGTTGGAAAAGAAGTTCCCTCGGAGCCAGCCCTGCGCATCCCGTGCTCGACCTCGGCCGCGATCTCAAGCTCGGTCCTGCCGACCTCCGCCAGCTCGGCCGCCAGCGCCATCCCTTTTGATGCTATTGCCGCGGATTTCCTCACTAAACCCAGCTCATAACCCGACTTGATCATGCGGAGGTCCAGAATTAGTTCGGGCAGTTCTCTGTAGCCGGCGTGGTGGGCGTTCCTAATCTTCCGCAAGGTCTGGGCGCCCAACCTGTCGTAGCCTACCACTCGAGCGTCAATCTCACCCAAAGACTTTGCGATGAGATGCCACAACTCGCCCACGTAAACGCTCTCGCCTTTGTTGAGCGGTGCCTTCCATCCTGAGAGAGCTTGAATGTTCTTGATGCCGCTCTCGGCTTTTGCCCGCGAGAACTCGAGCCTGCTGCAGATGAGAATGGGCTCGCCAGTGAGTGGAACTACGACGGCCTTCCCTGCGGTGGTTCCGGCCAAGTACCTTGTGTTGTGGGTGGCCACGTAAGCGTCAAACCCCCGCCTTTTCATTGCGGCCTGCAGTCTCCTAGTTTCGGCACGACCCAAGCTAGAACCTCCCTTTATCATTTCAATTTAGCGGAATAGTTATTAACTCTTGCAGAAAAACCGTGGTGATGAAAATCGAGCTCCTGTATATTTTAGATTGCCCTTGGTGCGTGAAAACCAAGAGACTAATCAAAGAAAGCTTGAAGGAACTCGGAATAAAAGCAGAAGTGAAAGAGATTCTGATTGACACGGCAAAAAAGGCAAAGAAATTCAAATTTGTGGGTTCACCGACCATCAGGGTAAACGGAAAAGATATTCAGAGTGAGATAAGTAAAGGTCGATGCTTGCCTTGTGAAGAGCTCGCCGGATATACAAAAAGAACAACAGAATTTGTCAAAAGAGAATGCGGGTGCGGATGTAGACTATACTTTTATCGGGGCAAACAGCACCCTTACCCTCCAAAAGAAATGATTAAAGCCGCCATCAAAAAATCGAGTTCTTAACCTCCTGAAATCCACCCCCCAAGCTTTATGCCGGGGAGTAAAAAAGTTGACCGATGGCTGCGCGAAAGATTGAGCTGAGAAGGCTGTACGATGAAACGGCTGAGATTTACGACAGGCGCTACGCCGAAATCCAAAAGGCGAAATACAGGCTTGTTTTGGAGAACCTGCCCGAGAATGTTGGGAGAATTCTCGACCTCGGCTGCGGGACCGGGCTCCTGCTGGACGACCTGAGCAAACGTGGGGACCTTGTCGTTGGCATTGACGCATCTGAAAAAATGCTTGGAGCTGCAAAGGCTCGCAGGGCCAAGGCAGAACTTGTCCTCGCCGACGCTGACCACCTCCCGTTCAAGGACGCGAGCTTTGACTGCGTCGTTTCAGTCACCCTCCTGCAGAACATCCCGGAGCCAGCCGTCTGTGTGGGTGAGGCTGCCAGAGTTCTGAAAAAAGGAGGGCTGGCTGTGTTCACGACATTGAAGCGCAAGAACTCGCTGGACGAGGTAAAGAAGTGGATGGAGTCGGCCGGCCTGAAAGTGGCGAGGCTTGAAGAGATTCCCGAAAGCGAGGACATCCTCTGCGTGGCGTGGATGTAAGCTCTTCAGTGCTTGAAGTGCCGCACGCGCGTGATCACCATTGCGATGTTGTGTTTGTCCGCCGCTTGGATTACCTCGGCATCGTGGATTGAACCGCCAGGCTGAATTATCGCGGTGATGCCCGCATCGGCGGCCTTGTGAACTGAGTCCTCGAATGAAACAAACCCATCGGAAGCAAGCACGGCCCCACGAACCCTGTCGCCCGCTTTCTTGATTGCAATTTCCGTGGAGTCAACGCGGCTCATCTGCCCGGCGCCCACGCCTATCGCCTGCTTTTCCTTTGCGACCAGGATGGCGTTTGACTTCACGTGCTTCACGACCTTCCATGCAAAAATCAGGTCCTCCATCTCCCGCTCGGAAGGTCTCTTCTTCGTGACGACTTTTATCTCGCTCGGACGGAGAAGCAATGCATCTTTTTCCTGAACGAGCGCCCCCCCTGTGACCTCCCTGAGCTGCAGCTTCCTATCTGCTGTTTCTAGGAGTTCCATCACGCGCAAATCATTTTTCTGTTTGAGGACATCCAACGCGGCCTTTTGGTAACCCGGCGAGATCACGGCCTCGATAAAAGTTGATGTGATTTCCTTTGCCACGGCTTCATCAATCTTACCGTTCACGGCCACTATGCTGCCGTAGGCGGATGCCGGGTCGCAGGCGTATGCCATTTTGTAAGCCTCCAGAATGGACTTTGCGCTCGCCACCCCACAGGGGTTACCGTGCTTGACTACCACTGCCGTCGGCTCCTCGAACTCGCGCACAACCTCCCAAGCGACATCCAGGTCAAGGATGTTGTTGAAGGAAAGCTGCTTGCCATGCAACTGTTTTGCCCCGACGATGCCGCGGCTCCTTCTTGCCCTGTAAACGGCGGCCTTCTGGTGCGGATTTTCCCCATATCTGAGATCTTGGATCTTCTTGTAAGACAGGTTCATGATATCCGGAAGTTCATCTATGCCAAATTTTTCCATCAGGTAATTTGAAATCATCGTGTCGAGCCGCGCCGTGCAGGAAAACGCCTTGACGGCCAGCCTTTCCATCGTCCTCTCGCCGAGCCTGCGGTCATTTTCCCCAAGCTCCCTCAGAACTTCGCCGTAGTCCCCCGGGTCCACCACGACCGCGACGTCCCTGTAATTCTTGGCTGCGGAACGGAGCATTGCTGGACCGCCGATGTCTATGTTCTCGATGACTTCCTCGATTGCACCGGTCCTCTCAATCGTTTCCTCGAACGGGTAGATGTTCACCACCACCAAGTCTATGGGCTGGATGCCAAGTTTTTCCAGCTCCTGCATGTGCTTTTTATTGCCCCTCACAGCAAGGATTCCGCCGTGCACCTTCGGGTGGAGGCTCTTCACCCTCCCGTCCAGTATCTCAGGGAAGCCCGTGACCTCCGATATCTCTTTCACTTTTATCTTGTTTTCTTTCAAAAATTTCGCCGTGCCCCCAGTGGAAAGGACCTCTATCCCTAGCTCCAGGAGCCCCTTTGTCAGCTCCACGGCCCCTGCCTTGTTTGAGACGCTTATCAAAGCTCTGGCTATCTGCATATCGGCACCAAAAGGTCCGAGCGGTTGCGGGGAAATAAACTTTTTCACTGTCCAGCGTTTCACAAAATAAATACGACATGTATGGGACGTGACTGGTTATTTTAGGCTGAACAAGCGAAATGGTGTATTGGAGGGGAGGTATTGAAAAAATCACTGCTCATGCGCTCATTTCCGCTTTTACTCGTACCAGCACTGCTCTTGGGCTTTGGGGCTAGAGTGGTTGGCGCAGACTCTGGCCCAACGTGGGTCATCGAAAACGTGGATTCTGGGTATGTTGGCCAATACTCCTCCATAGCTCTCGACTCATCTGGCTACCCTCACATAAGCTACCAACAATCGATGGCCGGTGGCCTCAAGTACGCGCGCTGGACGGGGAGTTCTTGGAATATCGAAACTGTCGACTCTGAAGGGGACACGGGTAACAACACCTCGATTGCCCTCGATTCTCACGGCCGCCCGCACATAAGTTATAATGTTTTTTCCCCCGACTTTGATTTAAAGTACGCGCGGTGGACTGGAGATAATTGGGTCATCCAGACTGTTGATAACAAGGGATATCTGGATGGGGGTACATCCCTAGCTCTCGATTCTTTCGGTAACCCACACATAAGTTATTACGATTCCATATGCCAAGTTCTTAAGTACGCTAAATGGACAGATGGCATTTGGAGCATCCAGACTGTTGACGCCAATGGGATTTTGGGTTGGTATTCTTCGATCGCTCTCGACTCCTCCGGCTACCCCCACATAAGTTATTATGATTCAAGGGGAAGGGATGGGAACCTCAAGTACGCACGCTGGACAGGAAGTACATGGAGCATCGAGACCATCGACAACGCAGGGCACGGAGGCGAACACACTTCCATAGTTCTTGACTCCTCGGGCTACCCAAACATAAGTTACCTTGGCTTGCACGGAGTTCTTAAGTACGCCCGTTGGACGGGAAACGCATGGAGTATCTCAACAGTTGATTCCGGGGAAAATATAACAGGGGGAACTTCAATAACCCTAGACTCAAGCGGCAACCTGCACATAAGTTACTATGATTTAACAAATTATGCGCTCAAGTATGCTAAAACTAGCATTCCTCCGTCTTTAATCTTTGAGGTTACTTTCTATACTCCCAGTACTCCCGCAGGTAAATAAAACTGGCTGATTCTTCCTGTCTCCCGCTCAGTCGAGCATCATTTGAGACGAATGTCAACTGGTTTTGGCGGCGGATTTCCATGAATCCATGCCCGCTTCAACG
>Ga0315282_10004771_pt1 | contig 23464 bp, 18 predicted proteins | sample YL17G07_20_MG_FD_203693 | JGI IMG/M metagenome (GOLD analysis project Ga0315282, IMG submission 203693) | Sediment microbial communities from Yellowstone Lake, YNP, Wyoming, USA - YL17G07_20 | ecosystem: Environmental > Aquatic > Freshwater > Lake > Sediment | place: USA: Wyoming | collected... | reverse complement strand
TCGTGTAGGGAGTGTTTGCGTCCCGCTATTCAATCACAAAGAAACCCGGACACCAAGCGAGAAGTGGGAGTGATGTGGTGGCGCGTGCTTTATAGGGGGTCGTGGACCCGGAGGCCGGGGACGCGGGTGAAATTGCGGTCGTGGGTCCAGATCTCGCTGGCCCCGTTCTCGAACACGATCAGCGCGATCTGCAGATCATAGATGCGCGAGCCTGCTACTTGCAGATCAGCCGCCAGCCGGGTCAGTTTTTCCCAGAATCCATTGCTTGGCAGCCAGACAACCGCGCCCGTCTCTACAACCAGCGACTTCAGGAATCCGTGAGCCTCCCGAGCTGTGGCGGGACGTCCAACGCTTGCCGGGTGGCTTACAGCACTCCAAAACTCCGCAATGCACGGCAGAGGTATTCCCCAGCCCCGTCCATCCCCCTGCGCGCGTTCAACTGCCCGCTGCGCGGCCTTGTGCTCCGGGTACCAGGGTTGGTGGCAGTAGACCAGCAGGTTAGTATCGAAAGCGATCATCATTAGCCCGGAACCACTCGTGCATCTTCTCGCGATCAGAAACATCCAAGCCAGGCGGTGGTCCACCCGGCGAGGTCACCCAGCGAATCTTCCGGCGCTTCCTGGGCCGTTGGTTCCCGTCGCCCTGCAGTTCGCGCCGGAGCCCGCGTTCCACCAGTTCGCGAAGCGTGGTCCGAGTCTCGGCCGCCCGCTTCTTGGCCGCGATCAGCAAATCGTCCGGGAGTTCAACGGTGGTCTTCATGCGCCCATATTACCATATAACCATAATTATGGGTGTGGTTTCAGCGTCTTCGCGAAGAAGGCGCGAACTGCCGGCATCAGGTTGGCGTCTTGCTGGAAGCCCTGGCCGTGCCCGCCGCCCTTCACCGTGTAAAGGCTCACCGGCACGCCGGCTTTTTCGAGCGCATCCCGAAGCAACTCGCTCTGGTGGTGGGGGACCAGCGGATCGGCGTCGCCGTGGACGATCAGGAACGGCGGCGCGCCCTTGCTCACGTAAGTGATGGGATTGGCCCGGGCAGCCTTCTCCTTGTTGTCCTGGATCGGCCCGCCGACCAATTTCGCTTCGGGCGAGCCCGGGCTGTCGTGGGCCAGCTTGGCGCCGGGCACGCGGTGGGCGTCCATCTGCAGGAAATCGGTCGGCCCGTAAAAATCGCAGACGGCCTGCACCCGGCTGGACACTTGCAGGTTCTCCCCGACATCGAACTCTTTCACGCCGCCCGTGGTGCCCACCATGGCCACCAAGTGCCCGCCCGCCGACGCGCCCCAAACTCCGAACCGGTTGGGGTCGATGCGATATTTCCTGGCGTTGGCCCGCAGCCAGCGCACCGCCGCCTTGCAGTCCTCAATCTGCGCCGGAAAGATGGCGTGGCCGCTCAGGCGGTAGTTGATGCTGGCGATAGCGTAGCCGTCGCGCAGAAACTGCAAGCCGGTTGGCCGGTCCTTGCTGCCGTTCTGCCAGCCGCCGCCGTGAATCCAGATGATCAGCGGCAGGTTGTCGCCCTCGGCCGGCAGGTACAGGTCGAGCACCTGCCGCTCGTGCGCGTTCTTGGTCACGTAAGCCAGGTCGCGGTGGACTACGGTCCCTTCCGGAAGTTGTGGCGCGGGCGGCTGCTGGGCGAAAGCGGCCAGCGCGAAAAGAAAAACAAACAACAGGCAGAGGCGTGGGCGCATCATGCGAGTTCTCGGTAGCGGCGACCCCGCCAAGCGGGGTCGCCATCCGTCGTTGATCAGAAGTAGATTCTAAGCGACAACTGGATCTGCCGCGGGTTGCGCGCCAACGTATAGGCGCCAAAGTTCTGGTTAGTCAGGGCACCGGCCGCATCGAAAATGGCCGTGCTGTTGATGGCGGAGAATTGCGTGTGGTTCCAGATGTTGAACATCTCGCACCTGAACTGAGCGTAGCGCTTCTCCGACCGCATTGGTATGCGCTTGGTCACGGAAATATCCCAGTTATTTACGCCCGGGTTACGCAAAATGCCGACACCCGCATTGCCGAAGCTTCTCGTGGGCGTCAGCTGAAAGACCTCGGTCTTGAAGTTGCGATAGAAGGTCTTTTCGTCCTTGGACAGTTCCGGATCGCCGACCACCGTAATGCGCGCCGTCTCCCCGGAGCCCGTAATGTCAACCCCAGAGGCGTTCAACGTCGGCGTGAACGGTGCGCCGCTCAGGAAGGAGGTTATCCCGCTCACCTGCCAGTTGTCCAGCACCCAGGTGATCGGATTCCAGGCACTCAGGTGGAACCTGGCCCCCAGCTTCGGCACAGAGTAGATGTAATGGACGACGAACATGTGCGTCCGGTCATAGTTGAGCGGACCGTAGTTCCAGCTCCGCACCGGGAAATACGAACTGAGGAGATCGCCGTCACCACCGGCCACGCCCAAGGTTTTGGACCAGGTGTAGGCAATTCCGAACTGCAAGCCGCGGCTGAACCGGCGCTGCGCGGATACCTGCAGGGAGTTGTAGTTCGATGAGGAGGAGAAGCCGTAGGGGCGGATTTCCCCGTAGCCCCTATAGGGCCGGAGAAAGTTGTCCGGCAAGGCCTTCCCCACGCCCGCGGTGGGGTCAAAGTTCCTGGGATCGAAGTGCGAGAACATAGGAATCGGATTGATGTTCGACACCGCAAGCAGGTGCCTCGACAACCCGCCGACGTAGGAAACATCCAGCGCGGTCTTTCCCAGGCGCTGCTGGATGCCCAAGTTGAATTTCATGGTCATCGGCAGCTTGTCGCGGTCGAAGAGAGCGTTGACGATCGTGGCAGGACCGATCACCCCGGCGGCTTGGGCGTAGGTAGCCAGGTCGCCGTACCACGCCGTCGGCGAATAGGTGACCGGCGGATTGCCGTTCGTATAGTAGGTTGGGTTGCCCATGGTGCGGTCCCCGAAGATTCCGAAGGCGCCCCGGATGGCGGTCTTCCCTTTGCCGAAGACGTCGTAGGCAAAGCCGAAGCGCGGACCCAAACTGAGCGCTGGCGCCGTGTAGAGGCCAGCCGGGTAGCCATCCTTGCCGCCGACCCGTGAACCGTTGGCGTAATCTCCTGAGCCCGGCACGTATAACCCGATCAGCGTCGCGGTGGGCTCCAGCGCCAAGCTGATGGGGTTCTGCGCCACGCGTTTCCCCGTGGCATTGAGCGCCGGAACGTACAGCGCCGGCGCCTTGGCCGGGTCATAGTAGCGCGGGTCGAACGTGGCCATGGTGCCGTTTCGATCGGTGGTGGGCGGAAGATGATAGAAACGCAGCCCGACGTCAAGCGTCAGGCGCTTGTTCACACGCCAGTTGTCCTGCACATACCACTCCACGTTCCAGAACCACCAGTCCGCATCCAGCCGCGCGGTCGCCTCGCTGTAGCTCCGGAACTTGCCCAGCAGCGCATTGGCGAAGCTATGCCCCGTGTCGTACGGATTGCTCGTGTCGCGGGTGAAGTCGAAAGCCCCGCGGTAATTGCCGTTGCCGACCTGGTATTTCCCGGTGTGCTCGATATAGGTGCCGATCTTGAACTGATGCGTTTTCCACACCTTGCTCAGATTGTCAACGAAACTGTAGATGTGGTTCCAGTTGTCGTACGGTATGTTCCCAAGCCCCGCGTTTGGAGCGTTGGCCGCCGGCACGCCACCGAACACCAGGTTCGGGATGTAGGGTTTCGTCCCAGGACCGTCCTGGTACCACTGTGGAACGGTGCCGAGCAGGGAACGGGCCGCCACTTCCGGATTGAGAAGGTCACCATGCAGGCTGTTCTGGTTGTAACCGAAGGTAAACTCGTTGACCAGCGTTGGCGATAGGGTGCTCGTCAGGCGCACAACCTGCCCGCTGGCGGGCCGGTTGAACTTCACTGGAGTAAGCAGGTAATTCACGCTCCCCGCAACCCAGTGCGTCCAGGGGAGGTATTGCAGGTCATTATCGTTGAGGAAGCGGTAAAAAAGCGTGATCGAGGGCCGCAGGTTGGCATCGATGCGGATCATCTCCTGGCGCCTCGGGTAGTGGCCGACGTAGGTTGACCGGTAGTTGCGCTGGTTCACCAGGGTCTGGTCCGGGTCGACATAGTTGGGCAAGGGGAAGAACTTCAAAATCGCCTGGCCCAGTGGGTTGATGCGGTTGGCCGGAATCTGGTTGAGGGGGAATTGCTGCCCGGTCAGCGGGTCGTTGACTCTCAGCAGCGTTCCCCTCGCATCGACGCTTTTCGAAAAGTCTCCCGCCCGTTCCGCTTCCGTGGGCATCCAGACAAATTTGGTGCCCTGCCAGTTCTGGTTGTCCTGAGGACCTCCCGTGAACTCCTGCGTAAAGAAGAAAAAGAGCCTGTCCTTCGCCTTCAGGCGGCCGGGCAACACGATCGGCCCGCCCAGCGAGTAGCCGGTGATCCGGTAGCGATACGGCAGCTTCGCGGTGCGCGTGCTGTTATTGAAGAAGCTGTTGGCATTCAGGCTCTCATGCCGATAGAAGTCATAAGCGGTGCCGTGGAACTCTTTCTGGCCCGACTTGGTGACCATGGTGATCACGGCGCCGGAATTGCGCCCGTACTCGGCCGGGTAGCCGCTGGTCAGGATCTTGATCTCCTGGATGGAGTCCATGTTGGGCTCGTAGAGGAGCGCCGCATTGGACCCCGTGTCCATGTTGGTCATGCCGTCAACCGTGGCGTTCTTCTGGTTGTCGCGGGTGCCGTTCACGAAGATGCCGGTGAGCGAATTGCGGTTAACGCTCTCCCGCGAGGCCGAGGTGTCCACCACGCCCGGCAGGATCCGGAACAGGTCGAAGAGATCTCGCCCCCGGATGGCCACGTCGTTCAGTTGACTGGCATCGATCGTCCCCGACCGCTCCGCGCTTCCCAACTGGATGGCTGCGCTCTCGGCCGTGACCGAGACCGTTTGTCGGACCTCGCCCAATTGCAGCTTAATCTGGCCGAGGGTGCGAAGTTCGCTGGCCGTCAGGTCGATGCCTTTCATTTCCAGCCTTCGGAATCCGGGCGCCTCAACGGCCAAATCGTAGGCGCCTGGCGGCAAATTAAGAAACGTAAACGAGCCATCGGCGCCCGATTGGGAAGCGCGCGCCAGGCCGGTGGCTGTGCCGCTAAGGTTGCAGGCGGCTCCCGGCACCGGCGCGCCGCTGGGATCGACAACCACGCCCTGCAGCGAGCTCGAAACGTTTTGGGAATACGAGAGAACGGAAAAGAAGAACAACAGGCAGGCGAGTCTGGCAACGAGCTTCATGGAGGCCTCCTCTTCGGCTCACCACCGAATTCGAAGATTTTGGGCCCCGCGATCCGCCGCCCCAGGCGAGAACGATCTGGCACGAAGCGGCAGATCGTGTGTATACGTAAAACCCGTGGTGAGGCAAATTATACGCCGGCTCAATCGCCTGTCAAGAAGAAAATGTGCGCAGAAAAATGTTGACGCCGCCGCCAGGCAGCGTTAACATCCGCACGGGACTTACGTAAACGTAGTATCGCCCTGGAGGCAACATGACACTTCCCCTGTTCCCTCCGTCACGCCTGGTTGGCGCTGTTCTTCTCCTTTTCTCGGCCGCCTGGTGCTGCGGCCAGCAGGCCGCCCCGGTTCCAAATGCGGCTGATCTCTCCACGCGGTTTGGCCTTGTACCAGAGAAATTCAAGCACTTTGACGTGATCCTGGAGCCGGACAAGAATGAGCCGGAGTGGTGGGCGGGCGCGCCTTCGGTTGTGCGGGACGGTAAAGGAACGTTTTGGATGGCGTGCCGCATGCGCACCGCAGATGCCCCACTCGGCCTACGCGGCTACGAGATTCGTATCCTGCGCAGCGACGACGGAATTCACTTCCGCAAGGTACATAGCATCCTGCGCGAGAAAGTGCCCATCCCCGGCTTTGAACGCCCGGCTCTGCTCATCGATCCCCGGACCGGCCGGTTCAAGCTCTATGGTTGCGGGCCGTGGCAGGGCGGGGCATGGTCCATTATCAAGTTCGACGACGCCGAGGACCCGACGCGGTTCGACCCATCTACGGCGCGGCCGGTAATCCAGCCCGCTTCGAAATCGTCGCCGCGCGAGGAGGGAGTGACCGCCTATAAAGACCCGTTCATCATATATGCGGACGGGGCCTACCACTGTTTCGTGATCGGCTCACTGCGAGGCGAGCGCCTGTTCCATTTCCGGAGCGAGGATGGCGAACGCTGGGAACCGGTCGGCCATCGCAATCAATCGATCATGGACCTGTCCGGCTGGCACAACTTCTATGTGCGCCCTGCCAGTGTGCTGCCGGTGGGCGCCGGCTACCTGTTTGTCTACGAGGGCTCAAACGCGCAGTGGCACGACCCGGTCTACAATATTGCAACCGGCCTGGGCTTCACCTTTGACCTGCACCACATTATCGACCTCACGCCGGACTCGCCGTTGCTCACCAGCACGACTCCCAGCGAGCTGTTCCACACCTGGAGGTATTCGCACTGGATGGCGGTGGGCGACGAGGTCTGGGTGTACGCGGAAGTGGCGCGGCCCAACCGGACCAACGAAATTCGCTTGTTCCGGTTGCGGCGATAGTGGCGAAAACTTTCGAGGAGAACAATGGAAAGACGCTTTTTCAGAAGAAAGATCGGGATGCGCATGCGTGGCGCTTACTCGTCGATGCATCGCCGCTTTAATGCCCATTTTCTGCAATTCGGCGCCACCGCTGATCAGTTTGTACTGCTTACCTTGCTTGCCGAGGAGGACGGCATCACGCAACAAGAACTGGTCAGGCGGGCCTACTCCGATGCCAACACGGTCACCGCTATGCTGGCGCTGTTGGAACGGCAGAAGTTGATTCGGCGCACGCGAGACGACGACGATCTGCGGGTGCGGCTTGTCCACCTCACGGCCAAGGGGCGGTCGTTTCAGGAGAAGCTGGATCGCAACGCGGAGGGGCTCCACCGCCGATTACGCAACGCGTTGCCTGCATTGCAAAGACGCAGCTTCCTCAAAGAATTGCAGCGGATAGCGGAGGTGATGGGCGGCCCTGCGAACGCAAGTCGGGAACCGGCGGCGAACGCGAGTTCCGGGCGTTCCCCGCACCGTGGGCGCGCATTGAAGGAGAAATGACATGAAACTGCGACTTTATGGGATTGCGCTCGCCTTGCTGATGATTGCGGCCGTACCGGTGCTCGCCCAACCGCCGGCCCAGCGGCCGCCGCAGATCATCAAGGGCGAGTCGCGCGTGGTCGCCCGCGGAGACGTGGAGATCCTGACCTTCGAGTCGGAACGCGACTTCCTCGCGCTTGAAGAACTATACAAACAGAATCAACAGGCGCCGCCGGCCCCCGGCGCGCTGACCATGCGCTATTTCCGCTCGGCCATGGACGGATCGGTGCAGCCTTACGCCATCTGGCTGCCGAGGGAGCACGATCCCGCCAGGGCCTATCCCTTGCTGATTCAGCTTCACGGCATCGGCCCGAAGACGTTGGCGGGCCGGCGGCATGTTTGGAAGGGGATGGGAGTGCCGGAGTGGATCGACGTCCACACCCCGGTCATCATCGCGCACGGCTATGGCCGCGGCAACACCTTCTATCAGGGCATGGGCGAGGAAGACGTTCTGGAAACGATCGCCGACGTGCAGCGGCATTTCCGCGTCGATCCGGATCGAATTTTCATCATGGGGCACTCGATGGGCGGGGCCGGAGCGTACACCATCGGACTTCATTACCCGGACCGCTTCGGAAGCGTCACTCCCATCGATCCGGCCATGGGCGGCCGGATCATGCCCCAGGCGGACGCGCAAATGCCGGAATGGCGGCGGCCGCAGGTGGCGGTTCAAACCGTGGCCAGTCTCTATCCCAACGCCCGGAACATCAGCGTCTTTTTCAAAAACGCCGGGGCCGGCATCGGAGGGAAGTCCACCGAGTACACCGACGGGATCGTGGCCCAAGGGGGCTTCTCCACCACCGAGAGTTTCCCGGGCATGCCGCATCACTTCGCGCCCGTACTTTCCTACTCAATTTTCGTGCCGGAGGCCATCGCGCGGCCCATCCAGCGCCGCCCCGCGGAGGTGAAGTTTTACACCAACACGCTACGCTACGACCGCGCCTACTGGGTCACGATCGACCGCCTGGCGCGCCACAACGCCGACGCCCAGGTGGTAGCTGCTTACGACGACGGCAAACCGCGTCCCGCGCCGCCCAGGAGGCCGGGCACGCCGGCGCCGCCGCCTGAGCCCGGCCGCCCGCCATCCATCACGGTTACCACGAGCAACATTGAAGGGCTGACGCTTCGCCTGGCCGATGCCGGGGTGCCCACCGGCGCCCGCATGCCTCTCAAGGTAGATGGCGGAGAGGTGCTGAACGGAGAGGTCCCAGCCGTCGCGCGGTTGTCGAAAACCTCCGGCGCGTGGCGAATTGTGGACGGACCGGCCGCCCCCGGCGGCAAGCGCCACGGCCTGCAGGGACCCATCGGCGACGCCTTCAACTCCCGCTTCCTCGCCGTTTACGGAGAAGGCGACCGGGACCTGGCCATCGCCGAGCTGGATGCCGTCCGGAATCCCCCGGGCCAGTTGGTGATCCACGGCGATTTCCCCATGAAGGCGGCGGCCAGGGTCACGCGGGCCGACATCGACTCCTCCAACCTGATTCTGTTCGGCACGCCCGCCTCCAACCCGATCCTGAAACGAATCGCTCCGTCGTTGCCCCAAACACTGATGGAGACGATCCGTAACGGCGACGGCGTGATTCTCATCCATCCCAATCCGGAGAATCCGGAACGCTACGTGGTCATCTGGACGACGCGCCTGCTGAGCCTGCCCGACAACGGGCTGGGAGCGGGGTTCCTCTTTCCAGTCAACCTGCTGCCCGATTTTGCGGTCGTCAAGGCTGGGAAGATCGTCGAGGCCGGGCACTTCAACAACGATTGGCGGCCGGACACGCGCTGAAGAACTAAGGCAGCCGCGGATTACGCAGATTGCGCGCAGGCGTCGCAGCTATCGCCGTCACTTGCCGCGCAGTTCTTTGACGACGGCGTCGGCGCCGTAGATTTTCTCCAGTGCTTCGATGATGCCGGCGGAGTGCACCGAGACGGCGCGGGCGATCTCGTCGGTAAACAGGAAGCGGTTGGGCAGCCCCTGGATATTGCTGTCGAAGATAATGCCCACCAACTCGCCCGCCTTGTTCACCACCGGGCTGCCGGAGTTGCCGCCGATGATGTCGTTGGTGGAGGCGAAATTCAGCGGCACCGAAAGATTCAGCTTGGCCTTGTTCGCCAAATAGCGGTCCGGCAGCTTGTAGGGATCCTTCCCGGTGGCGTGCTTGTACATGCCATCGAACGTGGTGGTATAGGGAATCTTTTTGCCGCTTTCGACGTAGCCTTTCACAGCGCCATAACTGAGGCGCAGCGTCCCGGTGGCCTCCGGGTAGAGGGAGGTTCCGCGGAGCGCGAACAAGGCTTGGGCCAGCAGCGAGCCGTTCTTGCGCTCCACAGCCTCCACCTCGTCCTCGTAGCGCTTGTTCAGCGTCCGGGCCTCACTATCCACCAGTTTGGCCAGGCGGATCATGGCGTCATCGGACTTGTCGATGGCGGCCTGGCCGCCGTCGGCCAACCGGCGCCGCTCCTTTACGTCGGCCAGCTTGCTCCCGGTCACGTACCGCCGGGCGGCCTGCTCCGGGGTCTGTCCGGCCAGCGCCTGCTTCATCAAGGGACTGCTGGCGCCCAGCGTCTGCTGCAACTCCGAGAGGATCTGGCCGAGAATCAAGATTTCGCGCGATTCGTAAATGGGGGCCGGTGAGTACAATTGTTGCAGCAGCGAGTCCAGGGCGCTCTCGCGATACTCGCGCAGGCGCTTCTCGTTGGGCTTGGCCTTCTCGGCCGGCAGGCGGACCAGGCGCCGCGCGATCGAAAACAACCTCGCCTGCGGCAGCCCGATGGCGCCGTCCAGCAACTGGTATTGATGGTAAAAGGAGGCATAGGCGCGCTGGGCGCCGGCCAGCGCCTCCCAGACGCCGCCGTACTGTTTCTGCTTGTTGGGATCGGCGGCTACCTGCGCCCTTAGGTCTTTCTCCATGGCCGCCCGCCGGGCCATCAGCTTCTTGTCCAGCAACCCGGACTGGTAGCCGATGGTCCCTTTCTGCGAGTTCTCGTAACTGAAGATGATGTCGCGGGCGATGCGCGCCTGCTCGGCGTTCGTGCGGGAATAGGCGAACAGTTTCGCCAGCCGCTCCTTGTATATTTTCAGCCGCGCCGGATAGGCCACGTCGCGCAGGAATTCGAGTTGGGACATGGTGAGGTTGCGCCCGGTCGAGCCGGGATGGCCGCTGACGAACGCCAGCTCGCCGTCCCGCGGCCCGGCCGCGCTCCACTTCAGATAATGCTCCACCGTCGCCGGCTTGTTGTTCTCGTAGACGCGGAAGAAGGTAATGTCCAGGTCGTACCGCGGATAGGTGAAATTGTCGGGGTCGCCGCCGAAGAAGGCGATGGAAGCCTCGGGGGCGAACACCAAGCGCACGTCGGTGTACTTCTTGTAGCGATAGAGGTTGAAGGCGCCGCCCTCGTACAGCACGACAACGTCGCAGCGCAGCCCGGTCTTGTCCCGGCACTCTTTCTCGAGGCGCGCGGTGGCGGCGCGCTGGGCGGCGTTGCGCGCCGCCGCGTCCATGTCCGGCTTCAACCCGGCGTTCACTTCCGCGGTCACGTCGGCGATCCCCGTCAGGACGTTGAGCTCCATTTGCGGGCAGCGCAGTTCTTTGTCCTGCGCCGGCGCGTAGTAGCCCGTCTCATTGAGGTTGCGCTCTGCCGTACCCAGCTCCTGGATGCAGCGCTCGCCGACGTGGTGGTTCGTCATCACCAGCCCGTTGGGGCTGACGAAACTGCCCGAGGCCCCGCCAAAGCGCACCGAACTGAGCCGCAGGTGCTCCAGCCAGGCGGCGGACGGCGTAAACCCGTAGGCCTTCTGCACCTTCTCGGTGGGGAAGTTGTTGTAGGTCCACATGCCCTCGTCGGCGGACGCTCCGAGGCCGAGGAGCAGTAGCACGAGTACGACAATGCGCGGTGCAATCATGACCAACCTCCGATGACGAATTCTTCGTGTCTTGGTGACTTGGTGGTTCATTCCACCGGCGGAACGAAACAGGATACCTCAGCCGGGCAGGATACGGCACCGGATTCGATCTGGAAAACGGAATGAGCGATGGCGAAGCGCTCGCGAAGGACCTGCTGGCCGGCGGCCAGCACCTGCTCGCGGTTGACAGGCTCATCGACCACCAGATGGCAACTGAGGACCACGGCATCCTGGCCCACAGACCAGACGTGCAGATCGTGCACCCGGCATACGGACGGGATCTCCAGCAGCGCCCGCTCGACCTCCGCCACGGAAAGGTGCGGCGGCACCGAGAGCATCAGCAGGGAACTGCTGTGCCGCAGCAACTCCCAGCCGCTGGTCAGCAGCAGCACGGAGACCACGATGCTGGCGATGGGATCGAGGACGGTTGTCCCCAGCAGGAAGATGCCGGCGGCGGCCACCAGCGCGGCCAGCGAGCCCAGGATGTCGCCGACGATGTGCAGGAAGGCGCCGCGCAGGTTGATGCTGCTAGACTGGCCGCGGTAGAGGAGCGCCGCCGCTGCGACGTTTCCCGCCAGGCCGGCCAGTGTGGCGGCTAGCATCAGGCCCCCGCGCACCGGCTGGGGTGCGCGCAGGCGCAACAGCGCCTCCCAAACGATCCATACCGAGAGCGCCATGACGGTCAGCGCGTTCAGGAAGGCGGCGATGGTCTCGGCATGGCGGTAGCCGTACGTTTTGCGGGGCGTCGCCGGGCGCTCGGCCAGCCGCATGGCAAACAGGCTCAGCCCCAGCGAAACCAGGTCCACCAGCACGTGCCCCGCATCGGCCAGCAACGCCAGGCTGTTGGAAAGCAGCGCGCCGGCCACCTCGGCAATCAACACCAGGAAAGAAATGCCGACAGCGGCCAGCAGCCGGCGCCGGTTCCGCGCCCGGGGGTCGAGATGCTCGTGCCCATGGTCGTGGTGCTCCATCTGTCTTCATTTCATCATAGAACCTTTGAAATGGGACGCCCGCCGCGGCGGGCGTTTATCTGCGTCCCGTTCTGCCTGTTGCGGCGGCAGGCGGGCTGTGCTTTCATAGCCGTCATGACCTTACGGCTGATGGGCGTGTTGTTCTGCCTGGCGGCCTGCCTGCCGGCGGGCGAAATACCCAAGGCGGCCTGGAGCCGGGTGATCGGCCAGCCGTTCGAAGGAGCCATGCGGAACGGGGAAAAGCTGGACGACGGCTACTTCCAGGGGCTGCCGGTCGGCGGCCTTGGCGCGGGTAGTATCGGTCGCACCTACCGCGGCGATTTTGCCCGCTGGCACTTGGACGTCGGCCAGCACTACTACCGCACCGCGCCTGCCAACCAGTTCGCCGTGTTTGTGCAGCCCGAAGGCGGGCCGGCCGCCGCCCGCGTTCTGTCGACGTGGAAACCCGAGGATGGCTCGCTATCCGCGTGGGGGTGGGATGCGGCTGTACGTCCCGGCAACCGCTACCACGCGCTTTTCCCGAAGGCCTGGTATGTGTACGAAGACACCGGCGTGCCAGGATTGACGCTGACCTGCGAGCAGTTTTCTCCCTTTTTGCCGCACAACTACCGGGAGCCGAGTTACCCGCTCGGCATTTTCCGCTGGACCGCGGTCAACCGCACAGCCAAGCCGGTGACGGTGTCACTGCTGTTCAGTTGGGAGAACATGCTGGGCTGGTTCGCGAACGCCGCCAAGAGCGCCGATCCGTTCGACGACGGGCCGAGCTACGAGATGCGCTGGGGAGCGAGCGAGGGCAACTACACCGTTTTTCACAGCGACGGCGTCATGCGCGGGCTGGTGCTTGGCCGCGGCCAGGGCCCGGTCTCCGAAGAGTGGGATGGAGAGTTTGCGCTGGCGGCGGAGGCGGCGCGCGGCGCGGAAGTTACCTACCTGGCACGCTTCGATCCGGCCGGAGATGGCGCGGAGGTGTGGAAGCCCTTCGCCGCCACGGGCCGCCTGCCCGACAGCGCCGATCCGCGCCCGGCGCGCAAAGGCCAGCGCGTCGCCGCGGCGCTGGCCGTGCGCTTCACCCTGGCGCCCGGCGGCAGCCGGACCGTCCCCATCGTGCTGGCCTGGGACCTGCCCATCATGGAGTTCGGGCCGGGCGTCAAGTGGTACAAGCGCTATACCGCTTTCTTCGGCGCCACCGGACACAACGCCTGGAAGATCGCCCGGGAGGGGCTTCAAAATCACGCCCGCTGGTCCGCTCAGATCGACGCCTGGATGCGCCCTTATATGGAAGACCGGCGCACGCCGGACTGGTACAAGACCGCCCTGCTCAACGAGCTTTACTACCTGCTGGATTCCGGGATGGCGTGGGAAAACGGGCAACCCGGCAAGCCCGGCGGCACCGATTATCCGCCGTTGGGCCGTTTCTCTTACCTGGAATGCCCGGAATACCGCTTCTACTCCACGCTGGACGTAAACATTTACGGCTCGTTCGCCGTCCTGCACCTGTTTCCCGAGCTGGACAAGCAGGAGGCGAAACTGTTCGCCGACGCGGTGGCGCTGGAAGACACGTCGAAGCACCCCATCGGCTGGACTGAGGGCAAGCTGTCGAGCCCGCGCAAACTGCGCGGCGCGACGCCGATGGACCTGGGCGTGCCGTCCGAGGATCCCTGGCGCCGCACCAACTTCTACACCTGGCAGGATCCGAACACGCTCAAGGATGAATCCTCCGACCTGGCTCTGAAAATCTGGCGCGACTACGTGTGGACCGGCAGGAAGGACACCGTGTTCCTGCAGCACGTCTGGCAGCCGCTGCGCCAGACCCTGGACTACATGAAGCAGTTCGACAAGGACGGCGACGGTATTCCGGAAAACGAAGGGACCCCCGACCAGACCTACGACAGTTGGACGATGACCGGAACCAGCGCTTACATCAGTTCGCTGTGGATCGCCTCGCTGGAAGCGGCGGCGGCCATCGGCGACGTGGTTGGCGAGCGGGCGGCCGCGTCCGAATACCGCCAACTGGCCGGCCGCGCCCGCGCCAGCTTCGAGCAGAAGCTCTGGAACGGCGAGTACTACGATTTCGACACCGCCAGCAAGGACCGCAAGGCCATCATGGCCGATCAACTGTTTGGCCAGTTCTACGCCCAGCTTACCGGCCTGCCGGGGGTGGTTCCGGCCGAGAAGCGCGACCGCGCTCTCCGCAAGATCTTCGATTTCAACGTGATGAAGTACTACAACGGGGAAGCGGGGGCCGTGAACGGGATGATGCCCGACGGCGCGGTCGATCGCCTGTTCACCAAATCGACCAATGCCCACGAAGTCTGGACCGGCGTCACCTACGCGCTGGCGGCCTTCATGCTCGACAGCGGCATGGAGCGGGAGGCCTGGCAGACGGCTCGCGGCATCTACCGCACCACCTATGAAACCGGCGGATTGTGGTTTCGCACCCCGGAGGGCTGGACCGACCAGCCGGGCAAGATGACGTTCCGGGCCTCCACGTACATGCGCCCGCTGGCCATCTGGGCCATTCAGGCGGTGCTGGATCGCCGCCCGAAATAGCCAGATTTGACAGCGTACGCGGTTTGCGTAAATATATACGCATGATGCGTACGTCAAGGCCGCTGGATGGCTTGTTCACCAGGACCCGGCAGGGCGTGCTGGCGGCTGCCTTCGAGCAACCAGACCGCTGGTGGTACATGCGGGAGTTGGCCAAGTTCCTTGGCAAGAGGCCATCCAGCCTGCAGTGAGAGCTGGCGGGATTGTTGCGCGCCGGCATCCTTCGCCAGCGCCGTGACGGCAAACGAGTTTACTATCAGGCCGAGGCCAATTTGCCGTTCTTCACCGAATTGCAGTCGATTATGAAGAAAACGCTCGGTATCACTCCGTTGCTTGAGCGCGCGCTGAATCGATTCGGAGACCGTATCCAAACAGCCTTTATCTATGGATCGGTGGCGGCTGGCTTAGAGCACGCATCGAGCGATGTGGATGCAGTCGTAATCGGCCGGTGCGGTTTGTCGGAGCTGGCGCCCGTGCTGCGGGATCTGGAGCGCAAACTGGGACGACCAATCAACGTATTAACTTACAGCCCGGCTGAGTTCGCAAAGAAAGCAAGGAGTGGCGACCACTTCGTAGGCTCACTGGTGAACGCTCAGAAGAACTTTCTGAAGGGCGGCGCGGATGACCTGGCGCGACTTGCTGGAGAATAGGCAGGTACAACGCCATCAGACCACTCGCCAGGAAATCGGCAGTCTGCGCGGGCTGGTGACGCGAGATCTGACCTTGCGAAGGCGCGCGAGTTCGAGCAAATCGTGGAAACCTGGATAGGCAGGCAGCATGCGGAATTCAAGGCTTGATTCGGAAGACCGCCGGCGAATCCACGGCCCGTTGGTCTTTTGTATCGCTTGCTGCGGCTTACCACGCTTTTTCTTTTGTAATTGAGCAGCGTTTTGTGGTTCAATTTCTCTTTTGAATCGCATGATGAAGACATTGTTTGTGAACCCACCGTCGTTCGACACCTTTGACGGTGGGGCAAGCTCTCGCTGGCCGGCCAGCCGGGAAATTGAATCGTACTGGTACCCGGTTTGGCTTTGTTACCCGGCCGGAATGATGGAAGGCAGCCGTGTTCTGGACGCTCCACCCCACCACATAACGGCTGCCGAAACCGTACGCATCGCCCGCGACTTCGATCTGGTGATTCTGTTCACCAGCACGCCCGGGTTCGAGAGCGATGTGCGGCTGGCGCAGATGATGAAGGACCGCAAGCCCGGCCTGAAGATCGGCTTTGTGGGGCCTCCCGTCACCGTACAGCCGGAAGGGAGCCTGCGGGCGGCGAAAGCCGTTGATTTCGTGGCTCGCCGGGAATTCGAATACTCCGTGTTGGAGTACGCCCAGGGCCACGACCCCTCGCAGATCCGCGGGATTAGCTGGCGCAACAACGGCTTCGTGCATCACAATTCCGACCGTCCTCCGGTCCAGGATCTGGATGCCCTGCCGTTTGTCAGCGAGGTCTACGCCCGGGATCTGGACGTGGAGCGCTACAACGTCCCCTTCCTGCTGCACCCCTTCATTTCCATGTACACCAGCCGGGGTTGCCCGGCAATGTGCACCTTCTGCCTCTGGCCGCAGACGCTGAGCGGCCACCCCTGGCGCACGCGCAGCACCGACAGCGTGGCCGAGGAAGTGCGCTGGGCGCTGAAGCGCTTCCCCCAGGTCCGCGAGATCTTCTTCGACGACGACACCTTCAACTACAAGAAGTCGCGCACTGTCGAGCTGTGCAAGAAACTGCAGCCCTTGGGGTTCACTTGGTCGTGTACTTCGCGGGTGACCACCGATTACGAGACGCTGCGGGCCATGCGCCAGGCCGGTTGCCGCTTGATGGTGGTGGGGTACGAGAGCGGCGACCCGCAGATCCTGAAGAACATCAAGAAGGGCGCCACGCTGGAACAGGCGCGCCGGTTCACCCGCGACGCCAAGAAGTTGGGCTTGGTCGTGCACGGCGACTTCATGATCGGGCTGCCGGGCGAGACCCGCGAGAGCATCGAGGCCACCATGTGTTTCGCCGAGGAGCTGGACTGCGAAACCATCCAGGTGTCGGTGGCCCACCCCTATCCCGGCACCGAGTTTTACGACTTCGTTTGCCGCGAAGGATACCTGCACGACGAAGAGATGGTGGACGAGGAGGGGCACCAGCTTCCCAATGTCGAATACCCGGGGTTGACCCGCGCCGACCTGCTGGAGGCCGTCGAGCGCTTTTACGGTCGCTATTATTTCCGGGCGCGAATCGCGTGGCGCGTGGTGCGCAAGGCGATTTTCAACGGCAAGGAGCGCGCCCGCCTGTACAAGGAGGCCCGGGAGTTTCTGAGCCTGCGCGCCAAGCGCAGGCATTTCGTGACCCGCGCCCGCTCGCTGCAGGCAGGCAACGCCGCCAGCTCGCCCGCCGCCGGGCTGAGCGATGCCGGCGACTGAGGAATTGCGGGTTTCGGAATGCGGATTGCGGAATGTAAACGCATTGCGGGAAGGCTTGAAATCTGCAATCCGTCCGCCGCGGCGGACGCAATCCGAAATTCCACATCGGCCGCTTCTCGATCCCAGTGAAAACCAAGCTCACCCTGGCCGTCATCATTGTCTCCAGCGCCCTCGGTAATGTTCTCCTCAGCAAAGGCATGAAGCAGTTGGGCGACATCAGCCATCAGCCGGCCTGGCGCATCGTCGGCTCGGGGCTGGCCGCGATGCTGAATCCCTGGGTGGCCGCCGGCGTCGTCCTGTTGGCGCTTTTCTTTTTTTCTTACCTGGCGGCCCTGTCGTGGGCCGACCTCTCCTACGTGTTGCCGGCCACGGCGCCGGGGTATCTGCTGACCGCCGGCCTATCGTATTGGCTCCTGGGCGAGCGGATCAGCCAGTGGCGCTGGCTGGGAACGGCGCTGATCGTCACCGGCGTGCTGCTGGTGGTGCGCACCGAGAAGCGGCGGATGCCATGATCGTTCCCCTGCTGATGGTCCTGATTGGCGCGTCGGTGACGGGCGAGATCCTGGTGACCCACGGCATGAAACGGGTGGGCGAAATCCACGACTTCCGCCCACGATCACTCCTGCGGGTTGCCTGGCGAACGCTGCGGGGGGGGTGGGTCCCGGCCGGCGTGGCCTCGATGGCCATCTCCTTCTTCGCCCTGATGGCCGCGCTTTCGGTGGCAGATGTCAGCTTCGTCATTCCGGTGACGGCCGTCGCCTACATTCTGAACACGCTGGGTGCGAAGCTCTTCCTCAAAGAACACGTCAGCGGCCAGCGCTGGCTGGGCGCCGCACTGGTGGCCGTGGGCGTGGCCCTGGTTTCGCTATGATGTTACGATAGCGCCAAGAGGGGCTGATTCAGCCAGGGTGAATGCGGGCCAACAAGGGTTGTCATTCACCACAAAGACACCAGGAACACGAAGCTCACAAAGGGTCCTGGCTTTGTGATCTTGGCGTCCTTTGTGCCTTTGTGGTTAGCGTGGATTCATGAGCTGGCACCTGACACCCGCGCTGCTGGCGTTCTGCCTGTTCATGGCCGGCTGCGCCTGCGTCTACTGGCTGGCGGTCATGGCAGCCGTTTGGCGTTTCCGGGCGGCTGCGGAGCCGCCCGCCGATTTCACTCCGCCGGTTTCCATCTTCAAGCCTCTGCGCGGGCTGGAGCGGGACTGCCACGACTTGCTGGCCGGTTTTTGCCGCCAGGATTACCCGCTGTACGAGGTGCTGTTCGGCGTAGCGGATCCCGAGGACCCGGTGGTCCCCGTCGTGCGGCGCCTCCAGGCCGAGTTCCCGAACCTCTCCATCCGCCTGCTGATCGCTGACCGGCATTACGGCGCGAACAAGAAGGTCGACAGCCTGGACAAGATGCATCGCGAGATGCGCTACGAGTTCCTGGCGGTCAGCGACGGAGACATGCGCGTCGGCCCCGACTACCTGCGGCGCGTCATGGCGCACTTCCACGATGCCGACGTGGGCCTGGTTACCTGCTTCTATCGCGCCGAGCCGGGCGGCACGCTCCCCTCGGTCTTTGAAGCCATCGGAATTACCGGCGAATTCCATCCCAGCGCCATGGTCGCCAGGATGGTGGAAGGAGTGAAATTCGCGTTCGGCTCCACCATGGCCACGCGGAAATCGCTGCTGGAGGCCATCGGCGGCTTCCCCGTGATGGCCGATGCCAGCGACGATTATGAGTTGGGCAGTCGGGTGGCGGGGTTGGGCAAGCGGGTGGTCATCAGCCCCTACGTGGTCCAGACGGTGCTGCCGGCCGATACCTGGCGCACCATGGTGCAGCGCCAGTTCCGCTGGACGTGCTGCACGCATGCCTCACGCCCCAAAGGCCACACCGGCCTGATTCTCACTTACGGATTCCCCTTCCTGCTGGGCGCTCTGGCGCTGGCGCCGCATTCGGCGGTGGTGTGGAATTTCTTGTTTACCTGGCTGGCCTTGCGGCTGGGCGCCGCCTGGATGGCCAATCGCCTGGTGCTTCACGACCCAGTTCTGGACCGCTATCTTCTGCTGACGCCTCTGCGCGACCTGCTGACATTCGCCATGTGGACCGCCACTTTTTTCTACCGCCGCGCGACGTGGCGAGGTGAGCAGATCCGCCTGGAAAACGGCAAGATGCGCCGCTACGGGCTGTAGGCTGTGGACCGTAGGCTGGCGGGCGGCTATTTTCCGTCCGACAGCACAAGAGACCTGAGACCTGGGACCTGGGACCTGAGACTGGAAGATAAGAACGGTCTCAGGTCCCAGGTCTCAGGTCCCAAGTCTCAGGTCTCAAGTCTCAGGTCCCGCGAGCGGAGCGAGCGCAGGTCAATGCCGAGCTGCTGGCATTTCTTGTACAGGTGGCTGCGCTCCAGGCCCAGGGCGCGCGCCGTCTGCGCGATTTGGCAGGCGTGTTTTTCCAGCGCGTCCAGCACCACCTCGCGCTCGATTTCGTCCATCGTCTCTTTCAGTGGGCGGCCGCGGAAGCCATGGCGAGCGCCGGGGCCGGCGGGCGCCGCGGCGCCGCCGCCCAGCAACTGGTCGATCAGCGCGCCGGTGATCTCACCGCCGCGCGCCAGGATCAGGGCGCGCTCGACGGCGTTCTGCAGCTCCCGCACGTTGCCGGGCCAACGGTACCGCGCCAGCCTGTCGAGCGCTTCCGGCGTGATCCGCGCCTGCTTCCAGTGATTCCGGGCCGCCACCTGGCGGGCGAAATGCTCCCCCAGCAAGGGCACGTCTTCGGGGCGGTCGCGCAGCGGCGGCACGGCGATGGGGAACACATGAATGCGGTGAAACAGGTCCTCTCGGAAGTGGCCGGCGGCCATCAGCTTGTGCAGGTCTTTGTTGGTTGCCGCAATCACCCGCACGTTGGCGGTAATGACCTGGTTCGAGCCGATGCGCTCGAACTCCCGCTCCTGCAAGACGCGGAGCAATTTGGCCTGCATGGCCGGGGGCATGTCGCCGATCTCGTCGAGGAACAAAGTGCCGCCCTCGGCCGCCTCGAACTTGCCGATGTGGCGGGAGATGGCGCCGGTGAAGGAGCCCTTCTCGTGGCCGAACAGCTCGCTCTCGATCAGTTCGGCGGGCACCGCCGCGCAGTTCAGCTTCACGAAGGGGTTGTCGCGGCGCGGGCCGGCGCGGTGGATGGCCCGCGCCACCAGTTCCTTGCCCACTCCGGTCTCGCCCAGGATGCAGACGGCCGAATCGGTCGGCGCCACCAGCTCGATCTGCTCGGTGACCCGGGCCATGGCCGGGCTGCGAAACAGCAGGTCGCCGTCTCCTACCTGGCGGCGCAGTTCCCGGTTTTCTTCCTCCAGGCGGCGGAGCCGCACCGCGTTTTCCACGGTGAGCAGCAGCTTCTGCGCCGAGACCGGTTTTTCCAGGAAATCGACGGCGCCGGACCGGGTGGCTTCGACCGCCATCTCGATGGTGGCCTGGCCGGAAATCAGCACCACCGGCAGCTCGGGCCGTTCCCGCCCGATGGCCTCCAGTAACCGCAATCCGCTGGTTCCGGGCATGACCACGTCGGACACCACGGCGTCCAGCCTCTCGCGGCGAAGCAGCTCCAGGGCGCGCTCGGCGGAGTCGGCGATCAGCGCTTCCAGCCCCTCCATGCGGAAGGCCCGCGCCAGTTGCGCCAGGGTGTTGGCGTCGTCATCGACGATGAGGATGCGGAGTTTCAAGGGAAGGGGTGCAACAGAGCCGCGACCGTCAGGGAGCGGGTGCCCGTGTGGCGCCGCGTTGACCATAGCCAGGAGCGCCCGCTCCCTGACGGTCGCGGCTCTGTTGCAACGTTCAAATAAACATCTCTTCGTCCTGCGTGGCGCGCTCCGGTGTGCGGAAGCCGCCACGCCGCAGCAGGACCTGGACGGCGGCGAAGATCCCGTGGACGACCGCCTCGATTTCCTTGACCGGGCGGACCACGCTCTTCTGGATGTACTCGGTGGTTTGCTCGACGCGGTGTACGGTGTCGGCCACCAACTCATCCACCCGGATGATCTCCAGCCGGGCCCGGTCGGTGACCTCGGTCAGCAACTGGTCGATGCGCGTGAGCTGGGTTTGAGCCGTTTCCTGGGCCTTGTCCAGCGTGGCAGCCAGGCGCTGCGCCTGCTCGCGGGCCTCCTCGACGATCGGCCGGGCGCTGTCCAGCATCGACTTGGCGCTGTCCAGCAACGGGTCGAGCTTCTTGTCCAGCATCTGTTCGATGCGGACCTGCAGCTTCTTGACCGCCAGCAACAAGCTGATCAGCGTGGCCAGTTGCAGAACCAGCGCCACGGCCATGATCACCACGAACAGGGCCACGAAGAGGTAGAACCAATCAGGAGCCAAATTGGGAGCCAACAGGTAGCGACCTCCTCACGCCTTGGAGCCGGAGGGCTTGGCGCCCGGGGACGTTCCCGGAGCCGGTTCCGATGATTCGCCGGTAGCTTCGCGGTACGCCTGTTTCCCGGCCTCGAATGCCGCCTGCACGTTGCTCTTTTGGCGGGCGACCGTCTCCTTGCCCTTCTCGATGCACTCGCTTGCCTGTTCGCGCGCCTCGCGGCCCTTGCGCACCACAAACTCGCGGCCCTCCACGGCCCGCTGGCCCAGGTACTCCCGCGTCTCCTCCCCGGAGCGCGGAGCGAACAGAATCCCGATCAGAGTGCCAACCCCCAGGCCCGCCAGAAAATAGGTAATCTTGCCGCTGTCTTCCGCCATAGGGCGACCTCCATTTCGCTCCCTGAGTATAGCACGCAAGTCAGTGCCCAGTGCGGAATGCAGAATGTTCAGCACTCACCACCCCGCACTCCGCACCTGTCAAAGCTTGACGGACAATGCCGGCGCGATTACAGTTTTCAAGATGGCGAAAAACGGCCCATTGCTCTCGGTCATCATGCCCGTCTACAACGAACGGCTCACGCTGAGCGAGATTGTCCGGCGCGTTCAGGCGGTGCCCATCGAGAAGGAGATTCTGGCCATCGATGATTGCTCGACCGACGGCAGTTCCCGCCTGCTGGATCAACTGGCGGCCACACACGCTAACCTGGTGGTCATCCACCAGCCGCGCAATAGCGGCAAAGGCGCGGCCATCCGCGCCGGTCTGGAGCGCGTCACCGGCCAGGTGGTGATCATCCAGGACGCCGACCTGGAGTACGATCCGGCCGAGTACCCGCAATTGCTGGCGCCCATCCTGGAGGGCAAGGCCGACGTGGTGTATGGCTCCCGGTTCGCCGGCTCGGTGCGGCGCGTGCTGCTGTTCTGGCACACCCTGGGCAACAAGTTTCTGACCCTGCTCTCCAACATGGTCTGCAACCTCAACCTGACCGACATGGAGACCTGCTACAAGGCCTTTCGCGCCGAAGTCATCTGCAATCTCCGGCTCACCTCCAACCGTTTCGGATTCGAACCCGAGGTGACGGCCCGCATCGCGCAACTGAAATACCGCATCTACGAGGTGCCCATCACCTACCACGGCCGGGATTACACGGAAGGGAAGAAGATCAACTGGAAAGACGGGGTTGCCGCCATCTGGACGATTTTCAAGTGCTGGCTGACGGATGCCCAGCAGAACTCCGGCGTTTCCACCCTGCTGGCGCTTTCCGGCGCCCGCCGGCTGAACCGCTGGATTTACGAAACCATCGCGCCCCACGTGGGCAGCCGGGTGCTGGAGGTGGGCGCCGGCATCGGCAACGTCACCCGCTTCCTGGCTAATCGTGAGCTGGTGCTGGCCACCGACATTTCCCCAGTCTGCCTGGACAGCCTGCGCAATCGCTTCGTGCACTCTCCCAACGTGCGCGTGCTCCCGCTGGATCTGAACGATGTGCCGGTCGAGCGGCTGCGCGAATGGCAACTGGACACGGTGGTCTGCCTGAATGTGCTGGAACACATCGAGGACGATGTCCGGACGCTGCAGCGATTGAACCAGTTGCTGGCGCCCGGCGGGAAGCTGTTGGTGCTGGTGCCCGCGTGCTCTTCCTTCTATGGCAGCATGGACCGCGAGGTCGGGCACTACCGCCGGTATTCCCGCCGCGAACTCGAAGAGAAGCTGCGCACCACCGGATTTCGGATCCAACAAATCCGGCACTTCAACGCCGCCGGCATTCCCGGCTGGCTGCTGAACGGCCGCTTGTTGAAGCGCAAGACGCTTCCTCCGTTCCAGGTGAAGGTGTTCAATCTGCTGCTTCCGCTTCTGAAACTCGAGGGGCTGCTGCGGCTCCCCTTCGGCCTCTCGTTGGTGGCGGTGGCCGAGCGGGTCGAGGCCGGCGCCCCGGCGCAACAGGAGATACAGGCGGTCCCCGGGGGCAACGTAGTTAGAAGACCTGAGACCTGAGACTTGAGACCTGAGGCTCGGGCGCGCAGGTCTCACGTATCAAGTCTCAGGTCTACTTTCGGCGCATGGAGCAGATTCCCGATCCGCGAAGGGAAACGCTGGCCGCCACGCTGTATTGCCTGGCCGCCACCGTGCTCTTCTTCCGCGGACCGCTGCTGCTGGGCCGCTACTACCACATTCCGTACGATCTGGCGGATTTCCATCACCCGCTGCT
>Ga0315282_10004769_pt1 | contig 23465 bp, 32 predicted proteins | sample YL17G07_20_MG_FD_203693 | JGI IMG/M metagenome (GOLD analysis project Ga0315282, IMG submission 203693) | Sediment microbial communities from Yellowstone Lake, YNP, Wyoming, USA - YL17G07_20 | ecosystem: Environmental > Aquatic > Freshwater > Lake > Sediment | place: USA: Wyoming | collected... | reverse complement strand
TATTTTAAATTTACTTAAGTTGTACAATATGCGATTTAGAGAAATTCAGTTTGAACTTGGAGTTAGAAATATTATTCTTTTAGATATTGCTCTTCAGGAGTTAAGAAAGTCGGGTCAAATTCATTATGCAGGCCACAAAAAGGGCTGGAAGATTGGTCGGGGGAAAATATATAAGCCCAATCAGAGGTAAGATGAAAGTAAGAATTGAATTTGATTCAGAAATGCCTGGACGTAATTTTAAACTCCTTATAAATAATAAAAAAGTAACCGCTATTACATCTTTAAAATTATTAGCTGATTTAGAAAAGAATGTATTTGATTTTTTTCTGAAAGGGAGAAAATTACCTCCAAAAGGATATACAAATCCTCTAAGAAAAACATTAACGAATTTTCCTCTTCTTGTTAGATTGAGGGGAGAACTTATAGGTGCTCCCATAAATAGTATGAGAGCTTATAGTGAATTACGCGCTAACTTAGAATGAAAAAGTTAAATGTAGTAGATCTTCGCAGTAAATTAAAAGAGCTACAAAATGAAGAGATAGTTGCTAAAACTAGGGAGAAAATCCTTATCGAAGAAAAACAGCAACTTCTCAGTGAAATTCAAACTTTATTTATTGATCTTGAAAAATTAAATCTTTTTACAAAAGAAGAATTAGTTCCTGGTAATTTGCAGAGCGTATTAGATAAATTGTATTCCCACGTCGAAACTGAAATTTTTCAGTGTAAAATTCCTGAAGTATGAAAGTAAAAGATTTAGAAATTCAACTTTTAAAAGCAGAAAATAAAATTCAATTTTTACAAGGACAGAAATCTTTTATTGAAAAGCAAATAAAAGATAATGAAAATAAGATTTTTCAATTGGAGAATAACGACGACATTTTTCTTAAAGCTTCTACTTTACTTCAGATTGTTTCTGAGAAGACTCGAGAACATAGTATTTCAAAAATAGAAGCTATTGTGACTCAAGCTTTACGCGAAATTCTTGAAAATAAGAGTTTGAGATTTAGAATTGTTTTTGAGAATAAACGAAATACAGTTTCTGTTGAGTTTAAACTTTGGGATGATGAATTAAACCATGAAGTTGATCTTAGGGTTGACGCCGGAGGGCTTAGAGGAGTAGTAGCAACTATTTTGAGATTATTGGTAATCGATTTATATCATCCTAAAATAAATGGTGTGATTACTTTAGATGAAGTAGGCGTTCAAATATCTAAAGAATATCAGCCCCGTTTTGGCAAATTTCTACAACAATATTCAAAGTTAACTGGGAGGCAGATATTACTTATTTCACATCAGGATGAAGTTGTTTCACACGCAGACAGAGTTATTAAATTAAAACGAATTGGTACAGAAAGTAAAATTGTTGAAAATGGAAAAAGGAACTAAATCAATTTGAGATGTTTTTAGGAGATCAGATTCATGGAAAAGACTGCAGAGTTAAAAGAGTTTGACGTAAAGATAAAAGCAAAATGTGTAGAATGCAGTCGCCGACTTTGGTCTAATTCGCTTAAAGGAGTTTATTGTAAAAATGGGCATAATAACAACAAAACGCCGCTCGCATTTAGAACGGAAAAAGTCGGCAATGGCCCCAAGCGTCGTCGACTTAAAGGAATCCCTGACACCGGTTTTACAAAAAGAACATAAATTACTTGTAGTAAGTAATTTTGTACTTTATTCTGCATTGCTATTTTGTTTTGGTATTATAATAGGTGTTGTAGCGATATCAATTCCAAGAGAACAAAGAGTTAATTTTGTAGGAAATACAAATAGAGTAGGAAAGAACGTGAGTTTTGGAGTTCTTGCGCCTTTGAAATAATATGAGTAACCGCGGATACCAATTAGAATCTTTTATTGAACGATTTCTTCTTGATCTTGCAGATCAAAAAAGAGATACCGCGATGTCACTGCGTTGTCATAGAATTACATCATCTGGTGCAATGCGGGGAGATCGTGGCGACGTTATATCTGTTAACATTCCTTTTTTTGACAAGCAACTTCTTTTTGAATGTAAACGTCGTAAAGAACGATTAAAACAAGGAATGGGATTTACTCTTCCTGAATCATGGTTAATTAAAAATGAAACAGAAGCAAAAGAGTATGATTGTCACGCTATTTTTGTAGGAGCATTTACTGCGGCTCAGACTAATAGGATGTTTGTAGTTGTAGATGATGATATTGCAACTGATTTTCTTCATGTGTTTGATTCAACACCTGATTTAATTATAGAAGTAAATAAGAAGAAAAAATTTAAGATTAGAAAGTGGAACATAGATAAAGTTTTTAGCTATTTATGTGCCTCTATTCCTACGCATTGGATTCGGTTAAACGGTGATACTAAAAATTGGGTTTTAATCTCATTTGATTATTTCAAATCTATATTAGAATGTAGAAAGGCGACCTATGGAAAACCAAAACAAATTAACCTCTAACATGGTAGCTAAGATTCAAGCTGGTGCTAAGGTAGAACCTGACACAACAGACTGCTCCACCCCTCTGGACGCTATTTTAAAAAATAAGAAGTTTGATGACAGTCGAATGGAAGAGATTCGACGAATACAAGAGATGAGGCGCCAACGAACTCAGGTAACAGGACCTCAATCTCCTCCACAGGAAGTTGTAACTGTAAGGGAGTATAAAGTTAATAAAGATTTTTTTACATGTTTGACATTATGTTTAATTGAATTGAATCACCCAAAAATAAATAAAATTTTAAATACTTTTGGATTTGTAATGAAGGATTTAGATAATAAGATTATTTTTCCAAAAGAGAAAAACCGCCAAACAAGAAAACGCGGTAAATAGTATGGGATTTGATTTAATAAAAAATTATAATTGTCAAGCTTGCCCTCTTTCAGTATATAGAAAGAACATAGTAAATGGCTGCGGGCCGCAAAACGCAAAAATTTTTATCATAGGAGAGGGGCCCGGACAATCTGAAGATGCTCTAGGCTCTCCTTTTATCGGTCCCGCAGGTTCTTTATTAAAACAACTTCTTCACCGAGTTAATATTGATTATAGACAAGTTTATTTTTCTAATATTTGTCGCTGCTTACCAAAAAGTAAAGATTCTAAAAAACAAGTAAGAGTACCAGAATTAGAGGAAATTAAAAAATGTTCTCCTTTTCTCGAACAAGAAATTGCGTTTATTAAGCCAACAGTAATTGTTCCCGCAGGAAATATTGCACTGCGATATATTCTACAAAGTAAGATAGCTAATATTACTGGATATAGAGGACAAGAAATTTGGTCAGAAAAATATAGTTGTAAAATATGCCCTGTTATACATCCAGCTGCAATTCTTAGATCACCTAAATTTGAAGGAGTTACGGTTGAAGATTTAAAAAGAATTAAAGTAGCTTCGGAAACTAAAGAGATTATAAAGAAGAATACTTATTTAACTATACCAGCAGATACAAAAGAAAAAGTAGAAGAGTTGTTTAGTTATCTTTCTACTGTTCCGGAAGTTGCACTGGACTTAGAGACAACTAGTCTTGATTGGATGACAGGTGATATTATTAGTGTTGGATTTAGCTGGAAAGAAAAAGAGGGATGGTGTCTACCTTTACTAAAGGCGGGAGGAGATAGTAGCCATTTCTGGGATGATAAAATTCACGCTTATATAATTAATAAATTAAAAGAAGTAATGTTATTACCTTCGAAAAAGTTTGGATGGAATTTAAAATACGATTTGAAATGGCTTATTTATAGAGGGGTGCAAGTTAATAATGTTTATCAGGATGGAATACTTATGCACTCTCTTATCGATGACAACGCCGAAAATCTCCATGGGCTTAAAGATGTAGCTTGGATTTATAGCGAAATTGGTGGATATGAAAAAGAAGTAACCGAATTTTTTAAAACACATAAGAAATTAAAGAAGCAATTTATTTACTTACCTTTTGAGATGTTAGTTAAATATAATGCACTCGATGCCGCGGTGACATATGAAATTTGTAAGAAATTTGAATTAATGCTTAAAGAGCAAAATTTAACCCGTTTGTTTAAACAATTAATGATGCCTATGTCTGAAGTTTTACTAGAAACAGAAATGGAGGGAGTACAGGTAGACAAAGACTATATTGGAAAACTTAAGGTTAATTTGACAACAAGAAGAGACGCTTTTGAGCAAGAAATTTACCAGACGGTTGGCAAAAAATTTAATATAGATTCTCCTATTAAGTTAAGAGACATTTTGTTCAAGAAATTAAAATTTAAGCCTGTTAGACAAACAGATAAGGGAGCAATATCAACTGATAAAGAAACTTTAGATACACTTGCTCAAACAACTAACCACCCAGTACCTAAATTACTAGTTGGATATAGGGAAACTCAAAAATTACTTAATACTTTTGTAGAAGGATTAAGTGAATATATAGCAAGAGACGGTCGCATTCACGCGACATATAAACAACATCAGACCTGCACTGGGCGGCTTTCGTCAAGCGAATGTAACATGCAAAATATTCCTCGGTTTGACCCCGATCGGCCCGAAGACAATATCCGTGGTATTTTTATATCTAAACCTGGACATAAATTAATTGAAGCAGACTATAAAGCAGCGGAAGCAAGATGGTGGTGTGAATATTCTCGAGACCCTCAAATGCTCGAAGATATTCAGCAGAAATGTGACATAAATAAGATGACAGCCGCTTCTGCTTTTAAAATTCCTCTTGAACAGGTGACTAAAAGGCAACGACAAGACGCGAAAGCAATCGTTTACGGTTTATTATATGGTCGAGGTACTTGGTCCATTTCTCAAGAACTAGGAATAAGCGAAGAAGAAGCTAAACAGATTGTGCGGACTTTTTTTGGTCGTTATCCTAAAGCTGAAGCTTGGCTGAGACACCAAGTTTGGGTTGCAAAAAAGACAGGCCAGATAGTAAATCATTTTGGCAGAATTCGAAGGCTTCCTGGAATAAATAGTTCAGTCGATTTTGTAAAAGCAGAAAGTGAGAGACAGGCACTTAATTCACCTATCCAAAGTGCTGCATCGGACACTACTTGTGCTGCAGCTATTAGAATTCGTCGTAAGTTTAAAGAAATGGGATTACACGGTCAATTAGTCATTACTGTACACGACTCTGTTATTTATGAAGTTCCTGATGAAGAATTTGCAATTTCTTGTCATATTATTAAAAATGAAGCCGAGAGGCCTATTACTGGAACTATTACTCCTATGGAAGTAGATCTAAAAAGTGGCACTAGATGGGGAGTGCTTGAAGAGCTAAAAGAAATGCCGAAATTAAACGAGGCAGTAAGTGTATAATATTATAATGAAATTTCTTAAGAAATTTTTTGAAAGTAAGACGCTGACTCTTAGTATTAAACTTTTGCGACCTGAAGCTAAAATTCCAATAAGGGGGCGTCAAGATGACGCAGCTTTTGATGTTTATAGTTGTGAAGACAAGTTACTATATCCCCTTGAACCCGTAGTTACTACTTGCGGCATTGCTTGTGATATCCCCACAGGCTATAAAATAATGATTCACGGAAGAAGTGGATTGGCGTCAAAAGGCATATTTGCTCATATTGGAACGGTAGATCCTAATTATAAAGGAGAAATAAGTCCTATTCTTGTTAATGTATCTCGAATGCCTTATCAAATTAAAAAGGGGGATAGAATAGGTCAAATATCATTACAAAAAATAATTCCAATCAAATTTATTGAAGTAAAAGAATTAAATGAAAGTAATCGAGGTGCCGCAGGATTTGGTAGCTCGGGTAGATAAGAAATATGAAAAAGGGAGATAATATGCATCATGCTGTTGTAGACAAGTCTGTATTACCCGATGTACAAGCTTCAGAAGACACAAGAGGTATCGAAATTAATCGTGTAGGTGTAGAGGGAGTACATTACCCCTTAACTATTAAGCGCAAAAATAATGGAAACATCCAAGTTTTAGGCGAATTCAATATGTTTGGTTCTTTAACTAAACATCTTCGTGGAACTAATATGAGTCGTCCGATTGAACTTCTTGCAGAACAAGGGGAAGAAGCTTCACTTTCTGGAAAGGTATTTCCTGAATTTTTGCATTTATTATCTAAAAAGTTAGGAGCTGATGATGTTTATGTTTCTGCAGCTTTTGATTTTTGGATGAATAAGGTATCTCCAGCTACTAAAAGAGTATTTCCTTTAAAATATAAGTGTAAGTTTATTGGTCAAATTTATAAAGGCAAAATTAATTTTATCGTAGAAGTTAATGTTCCTATTACAACGCTATGCCCATGTAGTAGAGCTATGTCTTTAACAGATAAAGAAGCTGGTGTTGGTAAGGGAGCTCATAACCAAAGAGGTGTAGTTACTTTACAAGTGGTTACAGAGCCAGTAAGTCCTGGAGTTTGGATTGAAGATTTAATAGAAATTGCAGAAGCTTCAGGATCAGCTCCTTTATACGCTCTTTTAAAAAGACCTGATGAAAAATTTGTAACTGAACAGGCATACGAAAATCCTCGTTTTGTTGAAGATGTTGCGCGTGAAGTAGCGAAACGCGTACATAAAACAGAAGAGGCGTCTTGGTTTAAAGTACGTGTTCGCAATTTTGAGGCAGTGCATGCCCATCAAGCTACAGCCTATGTTTGTCAAAAGAAGGTAGAGAATGAATGGATATCTGATAATAGGAGTTTCTTTTAATTATGCCTATAACGAATGAAGTAGCTTGGAATAACTATGTAGAAAAGAATAAAGATTCTTATGGAAACGCTTGTATTACAGTTGCTAGAAAAGTAATGGAACTTTTAGATACAGAACTTGGACCTATTGATGCTCATCAGTTAATTTGTAAAGCAGACGATGATACTAATACGGGAGGTATCACTGGATTTATGGCAGGATGTGTTGCACAGATGATTATGAAATGTCATAGCCGCGGAGAAGAATTTAAAAAAGCTTGGAATAAGTTTTGGGGCGCTCCAGAGGATGCTGAAAATACTGTTAACCCAGCAATTATTACAATTGACACAGATAAATAACTTAATTTTATTATTGACAAAATATTACAATGATTGTGACTGTCATGGAGATCAATATGGCAGCTGGGGGCCTTGCGACTTATGTAAAGAGTATATTAATTTAGATTTAAAATGATTAAAATTATTAAAGAAGAAGTTATTGTTGAAATTCCTAAAATATTTTGTGATGTATGTGATAAAGTATTAGATGCTAAGAGTATACATTTTGAAGTGATACCCTGCATTGTTAAGAAAGATGATCAAGTAATTCATCCAGGTATTAAAGGTTTTGTTGTTTGTTCTGTTGAATGTTTACAAAACCCTGCTTTAGGATTGTTACTAAATACAAAAATAATTCCTGAATTATCAGATTATACAAAAGGAATGATTGATAAATATGGCAACAAGAATTATCACTAACATGACACCTTATATTGTTTTTACAGGCTCCCACAGCACCGGAAAAAGTTCTCTTGTTAAAGAGCTTATCAAAGTTCTTCCATATATTGATAGATTTGAAAACCTCTCTATTTATCATATAGTAGAGGTATCTCGTAAATTAAATAGAGATTTAAATATACCAATAAATAAGGAAGGAACAAGTAATTCTCAACGGTTAATTGAAGAGGTATATAAGAAAGAAGAAGAGTCTCACTCAAGTGAAATCAAAGTAGCTGATCGTTCTATTATTGATAGATTTGCTTATACTATAACAAGTAAAGCTGCGGATGATAAAGAATTAGTTCAATGGTATAAAGATAATATTAAAAAGATTTGTTCAAGGTATGATTATATATTTTATATTCCTATTTTAATTCCTCTTTCTCTAGACGGAGTTCGTTCAGCAGATGAAGCATATAGAAAAGAAATAGATCATATTATTGTTGAAACAATTAAAGAATTTAATATACCTATTTATACAATTCCATTTCCTGAAATTGATGAGAGATTGAATTATATAATAGAAGTTTTAAATAGAGGAGCTAATGTTTAAATCGATTTTATGTTGGCTTGGTATTCATGGCCCGGCGACAAATATTTACACTTGCGGCCAGTATTATAAATGCTGCAAGTGGTGCGATAGATGGTTCCAGTGACAGATGAGGTAAGATATGATATTAAGTTTTGAACTTCCAATTAAATATTTAAATCATTTAGGACAATACAACGATTTTCATTTTTGTCTTGCTCACTTAGCTCTCTCAAATTCTGACTATTTATCTTATTATAGAAATCAAACTAAGTATAAAGTGTTAGATAACAGCTCATTTGAATTAAAAAAATCCGTTTCGTTTGCTGATATTTTAAAAGCCGCAGAACTTTTGAATGCACAAGAAGTATGTGCACCTGATGTTTTTAAAGAAGCGGCTCAAACAATTGAATCTACTCGAGAATTTATCGACTTTATGAAGAATTCAGGGGTTTATAATAAGTTTAAAATTATGGGAGTTGTGCAAGGTGAAAATATCCCAGCTTGGATGCAGTGTTTAAATTTTATGAATTCCAACTCCGATGTTCATGTCATCGGAGTAAGTTATATTGGATGTGAAGTTTTTAATATTAACAAAGACGTATTGGCTGGAAGACTCGACGCCATTACGGCTATGATGCAACATTTGAAGGTAAGAAAACCTATTCATTTGCTCGGTATTGGTGGAAATCCTATTGAAATTAAACTGTATGGACCTATTCCCAATCTTCGCTCCTGCGATACTTCTCTTCCTGTAGTTAATGGTATAGATAGAATTAGATTTGACCTGGAGAAAGGTTCATATAAAGTAAAACGTCAAAATGATTTTTTTAATATAACTCTTGACAAGGGGCAATTAGACGACATTATTTATAATATTCAGGTAATGAAGCAATGGATATCTTAAAAGGAATTAATGCAGTATTATGATTATTTTAAACTACGCGGTTTAGATGATGAAGTAATCAGGGCATTTAACCTTGGTTGGTGTCGCGAAGACGGAAAATCTTCGCACAAAGACTTTCTTCCTTTTATAGATTCCCGTTTTTACAACAAAGTTCTTTTTCCTATCTACAACCTCCACGGAAGTTTAATTTCAGTTTCATCAAGGTCGATACAGAAAGATGAAAAAGGTTATATTCATACTGCTTATTCCAAAAGATTTCATCTTTATGGACTTAACGTAACTTATCCATATATTTTATCTTCCCGTAAAGTTTATATAGTTGAAGGTAATTTTGATTTGCTTACATTATATAAACAAGGAATTAAGAATGTAGTCGCTATGTTGGGCTCGAAGCTATCTTTGGAACAAGCTTCTTTACTTGTCCGTTTCGCTGATGAATTAATACTCGCTTCTGATTCAGACAATGCTGGAAAAAAATGCGCTTTAAACTTTGTTGACCTTCTAAAAAGGAATGATATTTCTTTTAAAATATTGAAATTACCTTTTGGAGAAGACCCCGATACGTTCGTCAAAAAATTTGGTGCTGAAGCTTTTATTAAGCTAGAACCTAAAAATTTATTGCAGAGAGTGAGTGAAATTAAAATATGAGTGAAACTTCTTCAAATAAGCACTATTACATTCTTAAGACAAACGGGGTAATGAATATTAGATCCATTAATGCATCACTTTCTGCGGCACCCGAAATTCCAAATTTCTGGTTAGCTGGTATAATGGCCCCCCGTAAGGTTCGCAAGAATACTGTATTACGAAAAGAGTTTTTATTTTACGATTATGCTTTTCTCGAGTTAGAAAAACCTTATGAATTTGAAAAGTTTATAACAGATAAAGGTATTCCGGCGTACTTTCTCCATCTGCCTGGCAGTAAAGTTATGGCTTATTTAAGCGACGAAGAAATTAAAAGGATTAAAGATTTAGAGATTTTTAAACAATTAGAAGTTTCTCAATTTAATAAAAAGATTTTAATTAAACCTGGGGCCTATATTGAAGTAGTAAACGGCCCATTTATTGGGTGTAAAGGTGTTGTTTTAGCAGTCGCTCATAGTCATATTATTCTCGAAATGAATGTGTTCGGTCGACCTACTCGAGTTAATATAGGTAAAGAATTTCTTGAAGGATTACTTGAAAATTATACGGTTGATAAATCAGATTTTTTAGATGAATAAAAAAGATTTACACAGTCAAGTAGATTCTAATTATTTAAATAATTTCAGCTATCGAGTTCAACGAGAAATACCTGTAGGAGATAGTGAGCTCGAAAGATTAATAAATGAGAAATTGGTAAATAGTTGGGTTGTTGATACTCAAGTAGGTACTCAAACTAGTAGAGAAGAGAATTGTGTTCGACGTAAGGCGTTAGTTGATAAGGTATTTATTGCGGCTTCAAAAGTCCTTACTGATATACAGTATCAAATTTTTTCCGCATATTTTGTAGTAGGTATGAATGAAATTCAAATAGCTAAAGATTTTAATGTTACTCAACCTTATGTGTCTCTCGTTTTGAATGCCTGCATTAAAAAAATCAAGAGACATCTAAATCTTACTTCTAAGTAAGCCCACCTCATTTAGTAAGACGACTGTCATAAATACGTTATCTTTTGTTTTTATATATAGAGAATAAACATAAATTGTAATTTCATATATGGAAGGGAATTTAAATGGCGGCTATTTTCTACATAAAAGATAATGGTTTTAGTCCATTAACTTCTGAACAGATAGATTTGTTTAATAGATATAAAGATCAGGCAGAGGTGTGGTTAAAGCTATCTGCTAAATATCCATATTCTCCTCGTATTTATAAAGATGAGCCCTTGAAACATCCACGAATAGACCCAGATCAGACTCCAGCTAAATATGAATATTTAACAAACGCAGAAGGTGATGAATACGCAAAAAGATTTGGGTCAGATGTTTTTAATATGGTGAAGTCTCACCCAGAGTTGAAGTTAGAAGAAGAAGACAGGGCAGATTTTGCTCAAGATGTTTTACTCCATGCTATTAAATATTTTAATCCTGAAGGAGGAATGAAGTTCTCTACGTGGCTAACTCATATCCTTCTCCAACAAGGTACTTCTCTTTATAATCGATTTTTAAGATATAAAAAAGAAACGGGTGGAGGAGAGGAGTCTTTATCTGAGCCACAGCCGTTATCTGATACAGAATCTGCCGAACTTGAGCAGCTAATTAAGACAACAGAGCACGTTCGCGTGGAACATGAGGTAGAATATAGTATTTTCAGACAAAGACTTCAAAAAGAATTACCTGAGAGACTTTTTACTCTTTGGGTTTTAATGGCGGAAGAAGGGTTATCTAATCCTCAAATCGCCGCCGCTTTTAAATTGTCCCCCGCAAGAATTTCTGGACTTAAAAAACAGATGCTTGATGTAATTAAACAGCTTCCAGAAATCAAAGAATTAGAAGAAACAACTTCTTCAATACGCCAACTAATTTTTAAAGCCGGAGATAGAGTTCGAATTATAACAATAAATAAAATAGGTAATATTACTCAAAATTTAGAAAACGGCGTTTATGATGTTCAACTTGAATATAATAATAATATTGTTAGAACTATAAAAGAAGATTTAGAAAAGTTTACTAGTTTATATGATTCAGGCCAGAGAATTATTGATCATTATTTTAAACATGCCGTAAGAATTCCCCGTTGTTATGTATCATTAGTCTCAAGAGAAAATGAAGAACCTCAGTTAGTAGTTCTCGAGTTACGCCCCTCTTCAGAAAAAATAATTAGTGCTCGATTATATGCTAATAATAATCTTTTGGGATTAGTTAAGTTAACAGAAGAAGATACTGAGTCTTTATTTAAACTACTGAGAGGATATATCGAAGAAAGTGCAAGATTGTGTCCTCCTTTTACTTCCATTGAATAAAATAGAATTTAAGGTAGACGACGAGCTAGAATTTGTTAATATTCTTTTAATACTTCTTTCACAAGAAGATTTAGAAAAAAAGATTATTAAAGAGAATTTTAAGTAATATCTCTATGGCTAAACGCAAATTTAACACAGAAAGTGAAATACGTAATTTTAAATCAAAAGTACTTCTTCTTCCGAGAAAACTTCTTTTCCAAATAAATCAAATGATTGAAGATGGAAGACGTGAGTGGGCCATTGAGGGGTTTTTAAAGAGAGAGTATCACGGAACTTTAGGAGTACCTACTCCTCCGACTATCTCAGTTTATATCGATTATTATTTAGCTAAGAAGAAATTTCAACAAGAAAAAGGAATTATAAATACCCCTTCTTCTACTGAAATAGCTATTCTAGAAGGGCAAGAAGTTGAAAATATTGAAAAAGAGCACCATATTATTTTAGATCAAACAACTTCTGTTGAAGACAAAAAGAAACTACTCGAGTTATTAATTAAAAAGTGTATCCAAAGAATTAAGAAAGTAGAATCACTACAAGAGGTTGAGGGAGTAACAGCTTCTCTTGAAGCGGTTATCGGTTCATATTTAAGAGAGGTACATTCAATTGTATCGACACAGTTAAAATTGAGTGGAGAACTCCAGTCAGAGCAAAATGAAGTTATTGGGCAGTTAGTTAATCGCAATTTATATCAACTTGTAGCTATAATCTTTCAAGTTATTACTACACTTATTCCAGAAAAATCCGAGGAAATTAAGAATAAAGTTTTTGAAAAACTAAAAGAAAGTAAAGAATTAGCTGATATACTAATGGTTCCTCTTGATACTAAAAAGGAATAGGTCATGTATAATCTTTTGGCTCAGCAACGACTAAATGAAATAGAAGTAAAATTAGAAAAAACTCTAGATATTATAGAAAAGATGCACATGTGGTCTATTTTTATTGATTCGTTTTCGGAAGAAACTCAAACTTCTTTCGATAAACACTATACTGAATTTTTAAAATTGTGCGAAAAATACGTTTTGATACCCGACCCCGTTGCCCGTAAAGATTTAAAAGAGCAAATTAAAACAGTTGCATTAGAGTTAAGACATTTTAATAGTATAATGACTCGTGTAACTTCAATACAAAAGACATTAGAAAAAGCGCTCATATCTTAGAAGATTTCATGAAGCGCACATCTTTAGGTAAAAAATTTACTCTTGAAAATAATTCACTTACTATTAGATATAAATCACAAACTTTTACTACATCTACTTTTAAAAAAGAAATTTTAAATTATGTTTTAACTTGTCAGTTTTTATTAGAGAAATTTAATACTGAATTTTTTAAAGAGTGTTACGCAGCTTTAGTTTATATAGATGTTAGAGGGGAAACTTATATGGCTCGAGTTGGAGGTTTCGCCGCTATTATAAATCCTGAAACTGTTACTTTAAATATTGCTTTAGTTAATATTCAACCTAAAGAAGCTTTTGATATGGAACATATGACTCCGGCAGCTTTTTATAAAGAGTTTTTAGAAGATAAAAAGTTTTTTAAGCAAGAGGGTAAAAGTTTAGATTTGTTAGTTAGTCCTCTTGGAATTAGTAGAAAACCTCGTGAAAGTGATCAAGCATTACGCCGGCGTGTAATATCTTATTTACAGTCTCAGGTAGGAAATCAGTCACTACAAGAAAAGATTAAAGAAATGATACGACAAGACGAAGGAGATTTTAGTAATGAATAGAATTGAGCGCTTTAGACTATTGGCCATTTTTGCAGATAATAAAGCTCATTCCTGTTTTGAAATAATTAATTTTGGTGCTGTTCTTTTAAATAAAACACAAAGACGTGTAGAAAAAGTTTTTAAGAGAGAATTACTAGAGAATGGTTTAGTATATCGTTGTGGCAAATCGGGACTTTTTCATACTGATAATTTTCAAATATCCAGTAAAGGAGATGAGGCATTTAGAGTAATGCAAATCGATTTTTATTCTAGAACAAAATTAACTGATGATATTTACCATTATTATAAATATTTTGATAGAGACACCCAAAGTAAAATAGGGGAGAGTAAAATTTCTGAAAAAGATTTGAGACAATCTTCTTTTATTCCTACCTTTGGGAATAAATAATGAATGAAGATGTAGTTTGTTGTTATTGTGAATGTTTACCAAAGTTTCATTTTTACTTCTTAAAATGTTTACTTTTTGAGAACGAATTAATCTGTGTTGATTGTTGTTCTAATAGTATAGTAGATGAGAAAGCAGTTAGTTCTTTGGAAGAGCTTACAGGTATTAAGAGAAGTAGAGACCAGATAGATGAAATATGTCGAAAATGCGATATGAGAGGTGTTTGAAATGTTAGAAAATATGTTTAAAGTTATCGATCAAAGAATAGCTTCTTTAGAAGAAGAAGGTAAACATCCTGCAGTTATTCTTATAAATGCTTCTCTTTATAAGTCGCTTCAGGATGAAATGATTCAACAGGATATACTTCAACAATATGGAAAAATTCGTTCCCCTCATGAATTAAAGCTTTATAGAGGAGTTCAAATTATTCCTTGTGAAACTGTTGAGGCAGCGCAAGTTTTCTGATTAATATGAAAGAACCTTTAAATTTAGAACCTAAAATTTTTGCATCTTGTAGTCGATGTAAGAATATAATTCAGCTAAAATCATATCTTAAGTCGCAAGGATGTTTGTGTAATGACTGCTTCATGCGTTGGACAGAAATTCGCGATAAAATGATCTCAAAAGGGGTGTATCAAGACGAAATTGATAAGCATTTCATCAAATTTGTTACCGAGCCCCCATTTTTAAAGAAATTTAATATTTAGCTTAATGGAGATTAGTAAAATGAAAAATTGGCTTTTAAGTCATATCTTTGGTCAAGAAGAGTCCACTCCTATTGAAAAGTTTGCGACTCGTGAGAGTATGCTGCCTGGATTTTTGAAACAATCCGCTTATACTTCAGGAGAAACTCTAGAAGAAACAATTCAACATGATTGGCTTCGTAATATTACAGCGATAAGCAATTTTGTATTAGCCGAAAAAATTACCGAGTTAGAGCTTCAGGGGAATTACCTTCCTGAAAAGTACGCAGAGCATTTTCATATAGTTTTAACAGAAGTGCAAAAGAACCGTAAGAAGGCAGAAGAGCGACTTTATAAATTAATCCCTCGACATAGCCAGCTTGATTCAGATTTCTTCTTTAAGCGAATTAAAGAGTTAAGTCAAAAAGAAGTTGAAGCGCGTAATAAGTCGCTGAAGAAGAAAGCAGCTGGGGCTAAGTGGAAAGTAGGTGACCATTTATATTCTAAAGAAGATAAAGATGTTTGTGCTCATGTTACCTACGTAAATACTGATGATCAAACTTATACAATTATTGTAGATGGTACTCAAGCAGCTACTTATTATCCTTGGGAGTATGCACATGAAACCTTTGAAAAATACACAGAAGATAAGAAAGAAGAAAAAAAATCTACTCAAAGATTTACTTATATTCTTGAAGCACAAGATGAAAAAGGCTTTTGGAATGAAGTAAGACGTTCAACTTTTGCTCCAGAATTGAATTTAAAAGTAGAAGCTATTTTAGATGAAAATCCTCACGCACAAGTTCGTATCATTTTAGCAGAGCCTGCAGTAGATTTAAAACCAAGGTTTAAAGCTGATCAAGAAATTTATCCAAATACTCAACCTCAATCTGTTCATAAGGTGTTACAGGTTGATGAAGAGAATGGAATATATTCAATTCAAGCTCCCGGATTCGCCACGCCTGTAAGATATACTTTTGAAACCGCTCACAAGTTTTTTACAGACAAGCCGATTGAAACGCCTAAGGCACCTGAAGGGATTCCCCCTGAGCAATTTAAACCCGGGAAAGGACCTAAAAGGGTAGAGACGATTCGTCCTGAAGCCCTACCTGAGCCCACAGAAAGTACAGAATTAACTGCTTTATATGATGAATTAAGCTCCCTTCGAAAAAAGTTAGAAACAGCTTCACAGGAAGAGGCCTCAAAATTACAATCTGAAATATTAGGAATTGTTGAAAAAATTAAAAGTAAGACTTCTACTGCAAAAAAGATTGATAAAATAAATATTAATCTACAGGGAAGAGCTATTATTGTAGATTTACCTAATAACTCAAAGACGACTGTTGTTTTTAAGGATACGGTGACAGCAGCAGTAGCTTTTAATAGTATTAATGATGTTAGTAATTTAAAACAACTAGTTGACTATTCAGCTTTGTCTGAATTAGAAAAAACTTCAGGAGCCCCTCTTAATTTTGTGCAGTTTCAACAGTTAGTTGATGATACTCGCACAAACAAATTAAATGCAGAGCAATTAAGAGTTAAATATAAAGATTTAGAACTTACCGACAAACAAGTAGATTCTATTTTAGAAAAAGCTCAAGTAATTCCCCCTCCTGGATCTACACCAGAAGGTAGTGAAGGAAATCCTAATGAAGGGGTAGCTCCTATGGGAGGAACAGGTGTATTTGTAGAACCCGTTCGAGCGCCAGCAGCTGAACCCACGTCTTCTTTGAATGATAGAACTCTAAAAGTATCTCAACTTCCTGCCGATGTAGAATTAGCCCGAGAAAAAGTTTTTGATATTGTTTATGACAAAATTGAAGATATGGGGGGAGCAAAAAAGTTAATTCAAGACGCGATGAAAGATTTAAAATTAGAGGGAAAACCCAAAAATGAAGCGGAAATGAAAGAGTGGGATACTAAAATTCTTGATTGGATTTTTAGTAAACTTTTAGATAAAACTTTAGAATCTGCCCCAGAACTATTTACTAAAGATGTTGTCTTAGGAGCTGTTGAGCAAGAAATACCTACTTCTCCTGATTTTGATGAGAGATATATAAAAGAGTGGAAAGGATTTCAAGAGTCATCTGGTGAAACTTTTACAGTAGGTGAAAGAGCTTTACTTAATTCGAGAGTAGGTACTCTTGAAGAGGGATCTGAGATTAGAGTTGTAGGATTACAAAATGCTAACGTTGTATTTGAAAGCGTTAATAATCCATTAATTAAAGGTTTTACTAAATTTTCGAAGTTAGATAAAATTGTTAAAGAAAAATATCAGTGGGATAACGACGGATTAAATATTAAGTTTGAGCTTGGAGATACTGTTAAAGTAGGTAATATTAGTGTTTGTGGTGATGACATAAAAGGTAAAACAGGTAAGGTAATTGAGGTGGTTTATATGCCATTACCTGACAAGTCTACAGAAGCTTATTACAAAGTAGAAATTGAAGGAGGTAAGCCTTATACACTTCCAAGTGAATCTTTAAAGCGGATTAAACCCGTAAAAAAAGCTTCTTTAGCTGTTACTGAGATAGAAGCTAATATTGAAAATGTAGTAGCTAAGATTGTCCACGAAAAAGGAAAATGGAAGGTAATGAGTGAAACTTCTGGACGTAACCTAGGTACATACGACACTAAAGAGGAAGCAGTTAAAAGACTTCGACAAGTTGAATTTTTTAAACATAAAAAGAAAGCTGTTCAAACCGAAAAAGTTACAGTTAACGTAAAGGAATATTCTCCTGAAGAGATTGCAAAAAAGCATAATTCTTCTGTAGATGAGGTTAATAAGTTATTAGAAGAGGGAGCTAAGATTGAAATGGAGCATACAAAAGATAAGGAGTTTGCTAGAAAAATTGCTTCAGCTCATTTAATGGAGAAACTTAATTATTACAAGCTCTTAAAAAAAGTAGAAAAAGAAGCTGTACAGAAACCTAATCTAGATGTGGTAACCGATTTTTTAGGATCGTTTAAAATACCGCCTACAGTAGTTTCTGACGTAATGGTTCAGGAATATTTGCAGCAGCAGAATCTTTTAGCTTCTAAAGAAGATCTTACAGAGATTTATAAGCTTCTACAAGGGAATCGCGTAGAGGTTAGAATTACAGTTCCTGAAAAAGGAAGAGAATCTTCTTTAACAACTATAGCTAAAGAGCCTGAAATTGGGCCGGAGACGGTTGAGACTGAAGCTGGAATCTCTGTTGGAGACCATGTTAAATACACTGTAATCGCTGATGAAGTTCCTGGTAAAAAAGTAGGAGATATCGCAGAAGGTCTAGTTGTATTAATGCCTGTTCAAATGCCCGAAGGGTCTATTGAAAAGTCAGTAACCGCTAATGTAATGTGGGATCACGATAAGAGTATAACACACGGACTGCTCCCGGAATCTTTGAATAAAAGTGGTGCTATAAAAACTTCTGTTAAATATGTTGCAGAAGTAACAGAACCCGATGGTACCAAAACCACTATTACTAAAGAGACACCCTCTGATTTTGGTCCTGAAATAAAAGTAAAAGATACTACTGGTACTGAAACTACTTTTAAGAGAACTTAAAATATGACGCTTCGTGAATATATTTTAGATAAGGTAGACAGGAGAAATCCCCTCCCCTATGATGTATTTAATGAAATAGTCACTTTTGCTATTCCAAAATTTAAATTTACATCTATTGAAGAAGCAAGCAAGAAGATTATAGATGAACTTAAAGAATTGGGAATAAGTGTAGGTACTCAAGAAGTTACTCTTCAAGAGCGCTGGCCGGGACAGCAACGTAGTGTACCTTTTGGTAAAGGTTCTCCTGGGTTTTTAGCTGAGCCTATGAATTCACATCATGCGAATGTTTCATTTAAAGTAGGAGATTATGTAGTTGTTGAGGCAGATACCTGGCGCGATAAATTTGAAGGTATTATTAGAAATATTAAAAATATGTCAGTTGACGTAGAAGATTGTCAAACAGGTGTACTGTATGAAGATCTTCCTATTAAACTAATATCTAAACCTTTAGCTAAAGGAAGGCCTATAGCTCCTCCTCAATATAGACGCGTAGGGGATCCTCTAGGACTAATGGATAGTCCTCGAGATGTAGGCGACACCAATATGGTTCGAACTTGGCCCAGCGAATTTTTTCCTCCAATGGGGCAAGAAAATGATACAGTAGTAAACCCTTCTAATGTATTTTTTACATCGCTTACTGATGAAGCTAAACGATATTTAGAAGGAAAAGAAGTTAGTCTTTCAGCTGAACTTATTTTGGAACTAAACAAAAAAGGTTTAATAAGACTTACATAACTGGAGGATTAATGATAACAATAACGCAACGCCACATTGGATTATTTGATCTTCATATACCTCACCACATAAAGCTAGATGGCGTTTATAAATTTATAGAAAATTATAAACCAACACATTTAATTTTAGGCGGCGATTATCTTGATTGTCAATACGCCAGTCATTGGCAGGAAAAAGCTTTTACTTTACTTGGTTTAGAAAAAATTTCAAAATGTCTTCATCAAGAATTTGAAGAAGGTAAAAAAGTATTGCGTGAATTGAATTCTATTCTTCCTAAGGATTGTAAAAAGTATTATATTCCGGGAAATCATGAATTATTTCTATTATGGGCATGTATGACATATCCGGCAATTGCGGGAAGTGTAGATTTAGGGGCGAATAAGATAACTTTTAGATCAGATTTAGATAAAATTAAAAATAAGATACTAGCTAATTTAATAGTTAAATTTTTAGATGCTAATATCTTAGGGTATAGGGTATTACCTTATAATAAAGAATTAATTTTGGGTAAGCTCTTGTATACACATGGGCATCAAGTTAATACGATGACTGCTTTAAAAAAGAGATATCCAGCAGTGTCGGTGGTCGCAGGCCACCACCACAGCCATGTAGTCGATACTTTACATAACAGTGGAAATAATTCCCGCGCAATTCAATATGTACAGGTCCCCTGCCTTTGTAAGTTGTCACCCGGATATTTAAAAGATGGCAGCACAAGGTGGCTTGGCGGATTTTGGGCCGCAGATGTTTTATCAAATGGAATGTTTGCAGGCCATGTAGTTAAAGTGTTAGATGGTCGAGTTGTTGAGGGCGGAAGAGTCTATGAATAAATTCAAAATGAAATATCTTCCTTTCCTTTTAATAATTTGTCTTAGTGGTTGTATGAAAATTAATACTTGTAAAGAATATATTAATATTAATGATAAAGCTTGGACAGATTTATATTGTAGAGATATAATTAAAGCAAAAATTGAAACTGCGAAGTATATTAAAAAGAAAGAAGTTTTTATTCCCAAGAAGTGTATTGAACGTCTCGAAAATAAATAAGGACTATAGATTAAATTAAGCAAGGAGAGATTATGGAAGAGAAATATTACTGTGGTAATTGTCGAGAAAGTCTTACTGGAGAGAAGATTCGCAAGATGTCTGTTGGTGACAACCGGAATCTTATATTTTGCAATTATTGTAATTGCTTTATTAAGATGGTTGAGTCAGCTCATCCTTCCAAGTAATTTGGTAGAGAGTAGGAATATACCAGCAGTCGGAGTTTTTCTATGTTAGCTGAGAAAAAACAACGCTGCACTTATTGTCAGAAAACTTCCTATTTTTATGTATTTGTTGAAGAAAAAGGAAATAAAGCTGCAATACTTACCCAGTGCCCAAAGTGCAAAAAGTTTAGTGACTGCTGGTATATTCCAAAATCTAAAGTTCAAATTGCCTTAGTTAAGGTATTACAATGTAAAGAACCCGATCTCAATAAAAAGAAAGATAAGTAATTATGAAAAAATTAGGAATGTTTTATTGTTTATTAATAGCATTTTTAATTTGTGACAAAATAAATCGACCACTAACTATTCAAGAAGTGGTCGCAAAAACTATTTCTTCTGTTGTTTTAATAGAATCTGGTGGAGATATATCAGCTGGATTTGTTGCAACTAAATATGGCCATATAGTCTGTGTCGCTCATGGAATTAGTCGAAAAATATCTAAGGTTTATTTTAGAGATGGTGATACTGTTTATAAAGCAGTTTTAAAAGCGAAGAGTAGAGGATTAGATGTAGCTATTCTTCAAATCCCGAATTTACCTCCCCATATTAAGCCTTTAGAATTAGATACTTCTCCCATGTATAGAGAAGGAATAGTTTTAACTACGATAGGACACCCCGACGCTTTTCTTTGGAGTACCTCTTCTGGAATATTGAGTAGAGAAGTTATAGGAACGAGAAGACTTTTACAAATAACAGTACCTATTAATCCAGGAAATAGTGGCGGCCCTGTTTTAAATGATAAGGGCCAAGTGGTAGGTATTGTAAGAAGTACTATACCCGCATTACAATTAATTGGATTTGCTATACCCAGTGACGTAATAGCTTTTATGTTAAGAGGCGCTAAGCTATGATTAATTGTACATTATGTGATCTTCCTCTAGGAAATAAACCTTTTAGCGCTGCAGTGTTCTATAACGACGGTACAGAAGAGAAATTAAAGAATACAATAGTTCCTGAATCTGAAATGAGGGCTGTTGTTATTTATAGTCATGATGGGTGTAAAACATTGAAGGAATCTAAAAGAAAAAGGTATACATTTAAAAAGCCTAATAAAAAGTATTATGTTAGACACCCTTTCGAATCCGAGGTTGCTGCTGAAAAATATGTAGATAATCATTTTAAGATTATTAAAAACGAGAATAGATTTTTAATGGTTCTCCCTAAATTCAAATGAGTAGCCCTTTTCAATACAATCCTAAGAAAAATTATCTTATTTTATCTATCAAAGATTTTCCTGAAAAAATTCAAAGTCAACTTATTGCCACATTAGATGTTAATGGCTTTGTTGTTGATGAGAGAAATTTTAGAAGAATCTTACTTAATAATATAGATAAACTTTTTCTAGATCCTGCCGAACTTAAAGATTTAATTTTAGGGGGGCATCTTCTTAATACTTATAGAGATGGGGAAAGAAGTCAGTTAGGTCTTAATTTTAAAAATAATACCTATAAATTTACTGCAGAAACTCTCCCTGGGCGCATAGAATCCAGTAGAATCCAAACGTTAGCGATTATTGGTGCTGAAGACGCGTGTCTTATTTTAGGATATTTAACCGACAAGGGAGACTATCTTTATGCGGGTAAAGTGCGTTTTCTTGAACGGGAAAAGCTGTTCTCAGAAAATCAAGATGATATCATTCAAGAAAAAAATGATACTTCTTGGATCAACCCCCGTAAACTTAAAAAGGTTGTTAAAGTTAAGAATACAGGTTTGAGTATAGAGATTCAAGATGTTATTTCTTTCCAAGATGATAAAATTGTTCGAAAAGGGAAAAGTATTTCCGCATTACCTCGCGACCCACAAATCGTAGGAATTTTTGACGTTGATAATTTATTCTTAGATCAGCTTGGCTTTAATCAAATACCTCAAGCCCGCCAATTTTGTGATATCCCTCGCATAGCTATCGATTTTGATAATACTATAGCTCGCACTACTAATGGTGTTATCGAAGAAATTTTGCCGGGCGCAATGGAAGCTCTTTGTAAATTAAAGGAACTTGGATACGAGATTGTTATTCATAGTGTTCGAGCAAATTGTCCTCAAGGTATTGCAGAAATCATTAATTGGTTAGATTTACATAAATGTCCTTATGATGAAGTATGGATTGGGAAGCCCGAGTGTAATTTTTACCTTGACGACAAAGCAATCAGTTTTAATGGTGATTGGGATGCAGTTTTAGACGAAGTAGTTGCACGTAATGCGATAGAAAAACAAACGAGATTGGTAGTGGAGACATCGGCTCCTGGATCTAAAGATTTTAAGTTTAGTTCAGTTCAGGTAGCAGTACCTGACGAAATCGCTGATCAAATACTAGAATGGAGTCTTCGTAATATTCCGGATAGTATTACTTATTCAGATGGAGACGCACATGGGAGGGAAAGCTACCCCCATATTACAATACTTTATGGAATACACTCTTCTACAGCTAACGAAGTAATTAAATTATTGGAAAATGAAAAGCCTATTAAAATTACTTTAGGAAAAATTTCTCTATTTGAAAGAAATGAAAAACCTTATGACGTAATTAAAATTGATATAGTTTCAGACGATTTACAATATCTTAATGAAAAAATTAATAAAGGAGTAGAGGTTACAAATACTTATCCTGAATATCACCCACATCTTACTTTAGCTTATGTTAAGAAAGGAGAAGGAAAACCTTATATAGGTAATTCAGATCTTGAGGGTATTGTATTTAAAGTTGAGGAGCTAGAATTTTCTAGTAAGGATAAAAAAGTAGGCGCAATACCTATTAGGTTAAAAGCTTTTAAAGTAAACGTGGCGAAGATTCCTTTTGAAGTCACTTTAGGCTTTGATAACAATTTAAATTTAGAGGGGTATCATATTCAAGAAGAAGGTGGAAATAGTTTTTTTATACCTTCCACTGTACCTTTACCTCAGTATGTTTTAGAAGATCTTATTTATAAACATCGAATTGAGCGGCGAATTACATTAGGTCAAATTCAAAAAATTGTAAAAGATCCTACATGGCAAAAGCTTCGCGAGAGTCTTTCTTGGCGCAAAGAGGAAATTCTTAATAGTCTCAGAAAGCTTCGTCAGTATTTAGACGGTAATCCTTCGGACAAGAAAATTAAACGTGTTCTTAATCTATTAAATGCAGTCGCTCGCGGCGGCATAATAACCACTGAGATAAAGCGAATGCAAGAAAGATTGAGAAAAAAAGTAAATCCCCTTTCTTCTTTAGAAGTTAAAGCTCTAAATACACCGTCTCTTCCTGGTGTAATGTGGGGGTACAGCGACCCTGCAACTAACTCATTATCACCAGGGGCGCCTCTTGAAACTTTACACCCAGTACATCCATGGAATCAATATGATTATTATTCGCTAATT
>Ga0315282_10004768_pt1 | contig 23466 bp, 19 predicted proteins | sample YL17G07_20_MG_FD_203693 | JGI IMG/M metagenome (GOLD analysis project Ga0315282, IMG submission 203693) | Sediment microbial communities from Yellowstone Lake, YNP, Wyoming, USA - YL17G07_20 | ecosystem: Environmental > Aquatic > Freshwater > Lake > Sediment | place: USA: Wyoming | collected... | reverse complement strand
CAAGGTTTCAAGCGTGGGGTGGGGGAAGCTGACGGGCGTTCCGGCGGGATTCGCGGACGGCGTGGACGACACCGGGAGCGGGACCCCGGCGAGCACCGTGACGAATGTAGGGTCATCAGGAGTGGTAGGAGTATCAACTAACTATGCCCGGGAGGACCATGCGCATACCATCGGTGCGGGGGTGGTGACGAGCGCGCACATCCTGGATGGGACCATTTCAAGTGCGGATATTCTGGATGGAACAGTTGCCCGGGCGGACTTGAATGACGCCGATGTCGGTGCAAGCTCTTCACCGTTATTTGTGAACACTGCATCCAGCATCGGTACATCAACGCGCTATGCCAGACAAGATCATGTTCATACGCTTGCCACCGGGGTGGTTAATAGCGCCGCGATATTGGATGGGAGCATTGCAGCGATTGACATTGCAAACTCGACAATAACAGGTGCAAAAATTGCTGCTTCGACGATAACATCAGCAAATGTAAGCTGGCCATTTAGTTTGACAATGGGGGTGACAACAGGCGGGCCAGTTTTCAGGATTCGTGGATTTGGGGCCGATGATGCTATCCAAGGGGTTAATAGCGATGGATTCTGTACTGGCGTGCTCGGTGGATTGACTGCTGCTGTTTACGGACATTCAGGATCGTTAGGGTCGCGATATGGAGCCTATTTTGATAACACAGCTGGAGCAGGAGGCATCGCGCTCCTCATCGGAGCGGGAACATCCCAATTTAACGGGCCATTGATGCCTGGAGCCTCAAATACATATAACATCGGGAGTGCTGCAACATGGTGGGCATCAGTGTATGGGAATACTTTCCGCTACAAAGTCGCGCCAAGTGCATTCGATATTTACGAGGATGACTTGGCTGTGGCAGATGGAATAAAAATCACCACAATTACGGACCCGGAAACCGGAAATAAAAAGCAGGTTTTCGACAACGAGTCTATTCCAAGAGAATTTAAGGATCCTTCTGGCGAATATATTGATGGAGCAAGCCTCGACGGCTTTCTCCTGAGTTGCGTCAGAAAGGCTCATGGAAAAATCAAGGCGCAGGAAGAAAAAATAAAAGCCCAGGAGAACAAGATGGACGCCTTGTTGAAGCGTCTGGAGAAACTGGAACAGCGTAGCGGAATCGTTTCCTCTCAATAGGGGATGAAGCGATGTCCATATCCAAGCGTAAACACTGGAAAAGGCCGATAAAAATCTCGTGGGGCAGGATTCCGCTCGTCCTGGCGCTGGTATTGGTGGTCGGCATCGGTATATCCGCGACAGGACTTGTGGTTTATTCCGGGTTCATTCCCGGGTTCCTGACGGAGAACCAGTCGGTGACGCCACAGCCGCAATGGGAGGCCGCTGACGCAGGCGGAGGGAGGCGCTCGTCCCCGAACTACACACTTCAAGATACGATTACCATTCTTGCCTCGGGCGGCCGCCCAGGGCCGGGAAAGAGTGGTGATGTCGCGGCCGGCGACCTGAAGGGAGCGCATGTCTATCCGAATCCGTTCATGCCGTCAAAAGGGCACTCAAGGGTTATTTTCAAGGGCCTGACCCGGCACACAAAACTGAGGATATTTGATTTGGCGGGACACCTCGTATTTCAAGGTGAGAAGGATACGCCGGACGGTATCTTCGAATGGAACGGCCTGAATGGGGCGGGCGAGAAGGTGGCGAGCGGGATGTATTTCTACATCATTAAGGACGATCAGGGAAAGGCCAAGCGGGGGAACATTTCAATTGTTCGTTAGGAACGACAAACCCAGTCGGAAGATTGTTGGCACGGCACTGGGGATTTTCCTCGTAGTGGCGGCGCCCTGTAAACTGTTTTCCGCTACGGGCAAGGCCGGCGGTTCGTTCCTGAATGTTACGCCCGGAGCAAGGCCGGCGGCGATGGGCGGCGCTTTCGGCGGGGTTGCCGACGATCTTAACGCGCTCCAGTGGAATCCCGCCGGTCTGGGCCGGATCAAATCATTCCAGATTTCGGTAACGCACCTTCAATGGATAGAGGGGGTTGCCTATGAATATGCGGCGGCGGCCCTTCCGATTTGGTTGGGGACGGCAGGTTTCGGTCTGGGATATTTCGGTGGAGGGAAAATAGACGGAAGGGATGCCTTTGACAACCCGATCGACGCATCGGCCCCGTATAGCCTGGTGGCAATCGGTTCCTACGGGCAGTCGTTATTGCCGGGTTTTTGCGCGGGGGGAACAATTCGTGCCATCCAGGAAAGGATGGGGGATTCATCGGCGCTGGCCGCGGACACCGATGTCGGCGTTCTGTACGAGTCGCCGATGAACTACTCCCTGGGTTTGTCGGTTCAGCACCTGGGCACTCCACAGAAGTTCCGTCAGGCTTCGGCTCCATTGCCTTCCGGAGTCCGCTTGGGCATTGCTTACAGAATGCTGAATGAAGTGCTTACGGGTTCCCTGGAGGCGTACAAGCCTTTTCATGAGAACGCCTTTTTTTCGGCAGGCGTGGAGGGATTTCTCTTCAAAGTAATGAGCCTGCGGGCCGGATACAGCACGGGATACAGCGGGTTATCGAAGCTGGCGGGGTTCGGATGCGGACTGGGGGTCACCTACAGGAACTTTCAGGTGGATTATTCCATCTCGCCATTTGATGAACTTGGGAACATTCACCGGGTTACCCTCGGTTGGATGGCGGGAGAGTCGCGAGTGGCAACCGCACAAAACGGGAATACTTCCGATGCCGCATCCAAGGACCTGATTGTCATTCCCGATGAGCCTTCAGTTGCAGTAACACCGTCTCCCCCTGCCGGGCTGGCCGCCGCCGTTGATGGCGATGCGGTGAATCTGACCTGGGAACCCGTTCCCGGCGCGGCCGGTTACCATGTTTATTACAGGTGGGGGCTCGGTGGATTTTCGCGCGCGACCTCATCCCCCCGGGAACAGAACAGGATTCGCGTTAAAAACCTCAAGCATGAAGCGTATGAATTCTCGGTTTCGGCGGTGGATATGCAGGGCAAGGAGGGTTTGCATTCCGCTCCAGTCCTGGTGAAAGTTGCCAGCGCGGGGCTGGTGGCGGATTGGATCAAGGGAAAAAAGCCGGAAGTGACGGTAGGGATTCCATGACGGCGCCCGCGAAGACGGCTGAAGATGCCGCGCCAAACAAGCCCTCTGCGGTCCCGGACGGGGAATAAAACGCCTCATGATGGAGTCAAGGCGGTTCCGAAGTCAGGGGGGGGAATGAAAAAGAAACGCCTTTCTACTGAGGGCACACAGCGAATAACAAGCTCTGCTTTGCAATAAGCGATTTCAGGGGGGGGTTTTCCATGAAAACATTCGCATGTTTGGCAATGGCGGTGCTTTGCATGGCATCCATTACCGGGAAAAGCCGTGCGGATTGGACAGCCGATGAATATAACACGGGGGCCATTACTGCCGGAGTGCTGTGCCTGGGAACGGCAATATTCGCAATCGAGCGATTCAACAAGGCATCTAAAATTGACAGGGAAAACGGGATCGCAACGGACGAATCGAGGGCCGTTGGTGGGACCGGATTAGCGCTGCTCGCAGGTTCGGTCGTTTGTGGCATCACCGCTTATGTGTGGCACGGAAAAGCCGAGAGAATGCGCGGCAGGGCCGGGGCCTTCCTGGAGATGGAGGGCGAAAAGGTGGTTTTATCGATTCCTTCCCCCCGATACAGTGACGGTTTATGGGGTGCCGATTTGGCCAGATTTACATTCTGATTTCCGTAAGCCAATCGTCGAGGGAAGCGCATGGCGATTCAGCCTTTGCTGTCAAGCCGCGCGCGCAGGTCTTCGGGGGTAAGCCCCATCGTTTTCAGGTTGGTGTTCATTACTGACGGATATATCTCCCCTCAATTAACCTTCCCTTTAACCGGAAGGAAGCAAGGTGGCATTGGATGGCTTTTCATAAACCACCCACCTCACCTGCCTGCGCCGCGACCTGTCTGCGTACGGATACGCACAGGCAGGTGCGTCGCGCCTGCCTGCCCCGCACTGTGTTGCGTGGCGGTAGGCAGGGCAGGCAGGCCCTCCCCTCTCCCCCCATGAGGGTGGAGAGGGTAAAGAAATAGAAGGGGATATAGGTTAGAGGCCGGTCGCCACCCGGGACTTTCTGCGGATGCGCTCCAATACCCTGGTAAAGATTCCCTTCCCTCTCCGACTCCATTTGGGAGCAGACAGGTTTTTTTGCACGCCCCTCCTGGCTATCCTGCAATTCAGATGGAGTAGCGGGGAACAGCAGGCATAGCGAAGAAAAAGAAGAACCCTCCTTCCACCATCGGAAGGAGGGTTTTCTCTAAATCCGGATTCCTGGCTTAGTAGCGCCGGCGGCCTCCGCCGTAACCTCCACCACCCCCGCCGCTTCCGCCGCTGCGGTTGCCGTATCCGCCGCCCCCGCCCTGGCTTCCGCCACTGCGGTTGCCATACCCGCCCCCACCCTGGCTTCCGCCGCTGCGGTTGCCGTAGCCACCACCGCCGCCGCCATAGCCTCCGCGGCCACCGCCGCCGCCATAGCCTCCGCGGCCACCGCCGCCTCCGCCATAACCGCCGCGTCCGCCCCGGCTTCCGCCATATCCGCCTCCGCCCCCGCGTCCGCCATAGCCTCCGCGGCCACCGCCACCGCCGCCTCCGCCATAACCGCCGCGTCCGCCCCGGCCTCCGCCGTAGCCCCCGCCGCCTCCGCGGTATCCGCCGCGCCCGCCGCCCTCGTATGGCCGGCCGGTTCCGGCGCCCGCCGTCTGGCCGGGCTGATAGTTATCGAAGTTGGGCTGGGGCTCGTCATCGAAATCCTGGTCCTCGGCTCCGCCCTCGGTTGTCTCGGTCTTTTCAGCCGCCCCTTCCGCCGGAGCGGCGGCCTCGCTTCCCTCCGTGGCTGCGGCCGGCTGCTCATCCAGTGCGGCCTTGCGCGACAGGCGCACCTTGCCGCTCGCCGGGTCGATGTCGATGCACTTCACGAGAACTTCGTCGCCCTCCTTGAGGATGTCCGAGGGATGCCGCACGCGCTCGTGCGCCATTTCGGACACGTGGATGAGCCCGTCGGTGCCGGGAAGGATCTCCACGAACGCGCCGAAGTCCATTATCTTGTTGACCTTGCCGCGGTAGAGCTTCCCGATTTCCGGCTCCTCGGTGAGCGCGCGAATCATCGCCGCGCCCTTCTCGAGGGTCGCCGCGTCCTTCGCCACGACCTGGATGCGCCCGGTGTCGTCGAGAACCTCGATCTTCTCGCAGCCGGACTCCGCGATTATCTTGCGGATGGTCTTGCCGCCCGTGCCGATGACCGCCCCGATCTTGTCGGGCGGCACCATGACGAGCTCGATGCGCGGCGCGTAGGGGGAGAGCTTCTCCCTTCCCGCGGAAATCTCCGCGTTCATGGCCTCGAGTATCTTGAGGCGCGCTTCGCGCGACTGGGCGAGCGCTTCCTCGAGTATCGCGGCCGGCTGGCCGTAGGTCTTGACGTCCAACTGGATGGAGGTGATGCCCTTCTCCGTCCCGGCGACCTTGAAGTCCATGTCGCCCATGTAGTCCTCCAGCCCCTGGATGTCCGTCAGGACGGCCTTCTTGCCCTCCTTCTGGATGAGCCCGACCGCCACGCCGGCCACCGGCGCCTTGATGGGCACGCCGGCGTCCATGAGCGCGAGCGAGGTCGCGCAGATGGTGGCCTGTGACGACGAGCCGTTCGACTCGAGGATCTCCGACACCACCCGCAGGACGTAGGAGAAGTCATCCTGCTTGGGCAGGACGTGGATGAAGGATTTTTCCGCCAGGGCGCCATGGCCGATTTCGCGGCGGCCCGGACCCCGGTTCGGCTTCACTTCCCCGACGCTGAACGCCGGGAAGTTGTAGTGAAGCATCCAGCGCTTCTCGGAATCCCCCTCGGGGGACTCGATTTTCTGGGTGTCATCCTCGGTGCCGAGCGTCACGGCCGCCAGCGCCTGGGTCTGGCCGCGCTGGAACAGCGCGGAGCCGTGGGTGCGGGGCAGTATGCCCGTCCGGCAGGAGATGGCCCGCAGGTCGCGGAAGCCGCGCCCGTCGGGGCGCTTCCCCTCATCGATGACGAGGTCGCGCACGACCTCCCATTCGACTTCGGCCAGGGCCAGTGCAATGGAGTGCTCCTTCTCCGGCTCAGGGAACTTAACTTTGAGCGAAGCGAGCGCCTCCTCCTTGGCCGTTTCCACGTCGTTTTCGCGCGAGAGCTTGTCCTTGTTGCCGATGGCCTTTTTGAGCTTGCCACCGACCTCGGCGCGGGCGGCCTCCAGGACGGCCGGTTCCGGCCCTCCCGCCGCGGGCAGCTCGAGCTTGGGCTTGCCCAACTTTGCGCGCAGGTCCTCCTGCATTTTCAGGAGCGGCTTGATGGCGGACTGGGCGAATTTCATCGCCTCGGCCATCACGGCCTCGGGAACCTGGTCGGCGGACCCCTCGATCATGACGATCTTGTCCGCCGTGGCGGCGATTATCATGTCCAATTCGCTCGTAGGAACCAGCTCCATGGGAGGGTTGACCACGAACTCGCCGTTGATGCGGCCCACGCGCACCGCCGCGACCGGCCCCGCGAACGGGGCGGACGAAAGGTGCACCGCGGTGGCCGCGGCGTTCAGCGCGCACACGTCCGGGTCGTTGGACCCGTCGCTGGACAGTATCAGCATGTCGACCATGATTTCCCGGCGCATGTGTTCCGGGAACAGGGGCCGCAGGGTGCGGTCAGTCATGCGGCTGGACAGCACCTCTTTCTCGCGCGGGCGCCCCTCCCGCTTGAAGAACCCGCCGGGCACGCGCCCGCCGGAATACATCCTTTCGCGGTAGTCGACCGTAAGCGGGAAGAAGTCCTTCCCTACGATGTCCTTCTTGGCGACCGTGGCGGCGGCCAGCACGACCGTCTCGCCGTATTGGATGAGCGCGGAGGCGTCGGCCTGCTTGGCCAGCGTCCCGGTCTCAATGGACAGATTTCTCCCCCCCAATTCCATTTGAATCTTCTCTGACATCTTCTTGAATCTCCTTTGGATACGTTTTTCAGCTGTCGCGGGGCCGGTCCCTCCGGTTGCCCGTCGCTTTCAAAGGGGGCCCGGTCTTATTTCCGGAGCCCCAGTTTCTCTATCACCGCGCGGTATCGCTCTATTCCGTTGAATTTCAGGTAGTTGAGCAGTTTCCTGCGCTGGTTGATGAGTCGCACAAGCCCGACGCGGGAGGCGTAATCCTTCCCGTGCGCCTTGAAATGCTCCGTCAGCGCATCGATGCGGCCGGTTAGGAGCGCTATCTGGACTTCAGGCGAGCCTGTGTCCTTGTCGTGGGTCCTGAACTTCCCTATCGTTTCTGTTTTTGCTGCTTTTTCCATCGGCATATGTGAAATTCGTTTCCTTTCTTTTCATTTGGATTGCCCGGAGGAGCCGTCTGCCATTCGAACTCCCGAGCTGTCCCGCGCCCCTGCGCGGGCATATGGCATGGTACCTCCCGCCGTCCCGCCCCGTCAAGGGGCCAAGCGGGCGCGCTTATAGGGGCTGGTTTTCCGCCTCGCCCGGCGGGGGCTTGATGCAGCACACCCGGTTGCGGCCCAGCTTCTTGGCCATGTAGAGGCCTTCATCTGCGGAGCGGATGATGTCGGGACTCGTCACGCCGTCCTCGGCGAAGGTGGCCACTCCCACCGAGACGGTGACCCGGGCCGGGGGCAGGCCGGTTCCGAGCGCGAAGGGGTGTTCCGCCACCGACGCGCGCAGGCGCCCGGCGACGACCAGCGCGCCCGCCTTGTCCGTGGAGGGCAGGAGGGCCACGAACTCCTCGCCGCCGTAGCGGGCGACCAGGTCCACCTTCCGGGTGCAGTCGCGGAATATCTGCCCGATTTGGACGAGGACGGCGTCGCCGGCCTGGTGGCCGTGGGTGTCGTTCAGGTCCTTGAACTTGTCCACGTCCGCCATGACGAGGGAGAAATGCATGAGCGGTTCGGGGAAGCGGTTGGCGCGGTCCAGCTCCTGCCTGATGGCTTCCTGGAAATGCCGGTGGTTATAGAGGCCGGTGAGGCCGTCCATGTAGGCCATCTGCTGGACGCGCCCGAGAAGCGAGGCGTTTTCCAGCGCGAGCGCGGCCGCGTGCGCGCAGCGTTCCAGGGCCGGGATAAAGCGCTCCATGTCCTCGCGGTGCCCCTCTGCGTCGAGGATTATTACGCTGAACGCCTGGTCGGCCGCGACGAGCGGGACTATGAGGTAGTCGGAAAGCCCCGTCACCGCCACCAGCTTCTGGTCGCACCGCCAGTCGTCCGCCGCGTTGCGAATGGCCATCGGGACGCGGTCGAGGACCGCGCGCGGCATCACGTCGGCGCCCCGGTCAAGCCGGTAGACGAACGGGGCGAGGGAGCCCTGGTCGAAGCCCACGGCGGCGGCGGGGACGAGGATTTCATGGCGGCCGACCCGGTCGAGGGCCCACAGGGCGGCGCGGCTCCATCCGAGTTCGCCGAGGAGATGGGTAAGGATGCGTTGCTGGACTTCGTCAACCCCGGTCACGTCACGCAGCGCCTCCATGAGCCGGCTGGCCATCCGCAGGCTCTCGTCGGTTGAGGTGGCGCGCTTCGCCTCCAGCGCGCGCTGGAGATCCATTAGCAGGAGGAACACGGAGAGCGCCGCGGAGAGCGCGAGGCCGGGGCCGTAGAGCCAGCCGAGCCACCAGCCCAGCAGGGCCGCCGCCGCCGCCGGGACGGAGGTGAGCCGCGTAAGGAGCCGGGCCGCACGGATGGGAAGCGGGGTTTTTCTCACGCTTTGCCGCCCGGTGCCCCGGGACGCGACATCTTCCACAGGATGACCTGTGCCGCCAGCGCCAGCACTCCCCGCACCGCCTCCAGAATTTCCAGCAGGGAGCCCGTATGGCGCAGGTAGCGCCATATCTGCGAGGGGCGGAAGTAGAAGCGGCGGTTGGCCTCCGCCACCGCGCGCTCCAGCGAGGGGATTCCCGGCACCTGGATGGCGGAGCGCGGTCCCACGGCCACCCAGTCTTCCCATTTGATGTCCCGGCGTCCTTCGGTGCCGCCGAAGTGCGCGTCGAACATCTCCGTCCCGGGATAGGGGACCATCATGTTGAAGAAGGAGAGCACGGGCCTTAATTCTATTGCGAAACGGATGGTTTTTTCCACGGTTTCAGCGGTTTCGCCGGGGTTGCCGAAAACGAAGAAGCACTGGGTCTTCAGCCCCGCCTCGTTGGCCCAGCCGACACCCTGCCGTATCTCCTCCACGGTCACCTTCTTGTTGATAGAGGCGAGGATGCCGGGGTCGCCGGATTCCACCCCGAACCCGATGGAGAAACATCCCGCCCGCTTCATGAGCGCCAGCAGTTCCGGCGTCACGGTATTGGCCCGGGCGAAGCAGAACCACGAGAGCCGGATGTTGCGGCGGAGTATCTCCCCGCAGATTCCCCGCACCCGGCCGGGGTCGAGCGTAAAAGTGTCGTCGTTGAGGATGACCTCGTCCACGCCGAAGTCCCGGACGAGATGCTCCATTTCGTCCGCCACGTAGCGGGGGGAATGGGCGCGGAACTTCCGGCCCAGCGCGACATGGGAGGCGCAGAAGACGCACCCGTAGGGGCAGCCCCGGCTGGTTATCATCGTGGTGGCGCGGCGGCCCCGCCGGTTGTGGGAGTGGGGCCGGTAGAGGGAGAAATCGGCCATGTCCCGGGCCGGGAAGGGAATCGAATCCAGGTCCTCTATCCACGGCCGGGGCGGGTTGACGCGGACCTCCTCCCCGGCGCGGAAGGCCAGACCTCGGATGCCCGCCAGCCCTTCGACTCGCTCACGGGCAACCTCCCCTGTCAGGGCATTGTTGTTCCACTCAGGATGACGCTCGCTCAGGGCTACGAGCTCCCTCATGGTTTCCTCGCCCTCACCGCTGACCGCGAGGTCGAATTCAGGGGCTTCCTCCAGCGCCCTCCCGGGCATGGCGGAAACATGGATGCCCCCCACGATGGTCGCGCATCCGGGGACGGCCTTCCTGACCAGCGCGCCTAGACGGCGGGCGCCCGGAAAGGAGGGGGTGGCGCAGGAGACCCCGGCCAGCCGGGGGGAAAACTCCTTGAGCGCCTTGGCGACCGCCTCCTCCGGCATGCCCTGCGCCTCGGGGTCGAGGAACAGGATCTCGTGCCCCTCTTTTCGGAGAACCGCCCCGAGGTAGCCAAGGCCGAGGGGGAAGTACCGGCCCGAGGCCGACTTCAGGGGGCCGTAGGTCGCGGCGTAGGGGGCATGCAGGAGGGCGATTCGTGTCGGGAGCATCGTGAGCGCATTAAATTATAGAAACGGGGGTTTGCCTTTACAATGCGGGGCAAGTTACAATAAAAATCCCACATGATTCGTGTTATTTGCCGCCTGGCGGCGAAACTCGCCCGCCTTTCCTTCGTCGCCGCCGCCCCCCCCGGCGGGGCGCTTCTTTGCTTCAGCCGTCCCTGCCCGGCCTGGGCGGGGGAGTGGTTGGAGCGCCTCCTGCGCGCCGCGGGGCACCTGAAGCGCGGCGAGGAGCAGGTCGATTCCGCCTCCCTGGGCACCTCCGGCCGGGCGAAGGTGGCCCGTACCGGCGTGCTGCGCGCGGAGTTCGCCCCGGGCTCCTTCGACGTCTTCCGGGCGGCCGTGATGAGGGAAGCTGCCGATTTCACGGCGTTGACGGCGCGCCTCCCCAGCCGGGCTTCGTGAGTCCGGTGGCGCGCGCGCGGCGGCTGGAGGTTCCGCTGGAGGGTTTCGCGGCGGTCGTGGCCGAGTTCGAGATGGTGGCCGCCCACGGGCTGGAGGAGTACCGCTCGAGCCTGTATGTCCGGCGCGCGGCGGAGCGCCTGGTGCAGATGGCCGCCGACCTCGCCTGCGACATCAATTGCCGGATACTGGCGGCCGTGAAGGGGCGCCTGCCGGCCGGCTACGAGGAGTCCTTCCGCGACATGGCGGACCAGGGGCTCCTACCGGCGGCCGTGGCGGAAAAGATGGCCGCGGTGGCGGCCCTGCGACGCTCGCTCCTGTATGATTCCCGCCCCGACCTGGATGAGCAGGTACACCGCCGCCTTCCCTTCTATGCCATCCTACTCCGCGAATACGGCCGGTCGATTGAGCAGGCGCTCGACACCCTGGAAGGGCGCAAGTGATCCTGTCCCGCATAGCGCTCACCGATTTCCGCGGATACGCCTCGGCAAGGGCCGAGCTGGGCGGCTCGCTCACGGTCCTCGAGGGCGACAACGCGCAGGGAAAGACGAATTTCCTGCGGGCGGTGGAACTGCTGGGGCTGGGCGAGGCCCGCGACGGGGGCGGCTCCTCGGTAAGGTTCGGCGCGGACGAGGCGCTGGTGGAGGGGGAGGCGGAGGGAGAGGGCGGCGTGCGGGAGCGCCTGACTTCCGTCGTCCCGGCCCGCGGAGGGGCGAAGCTGGCCCTCAACGGGAAAAGGGTCCAGCGCGCGAAGTGGGTCGGCCGGCTCCCGGTCCTCTTCGTCGGCCCCGAAGACCGCGACCAGGTGACCGGGCCGCCTTCAGCGCGCCGCGCCCTCCTCGACGAGTTGCTGGAGCAGTGCGAGCCCGCCTACCTGCGGGCGGTGCGCGAATACCGGCTCGCCCTGCGCCAGCGGAACCGCGCGCTGGAGCGCCCGGACGCCGCGGCCGAGGAGGTCGAGATATGGGAGGAGCCGCTAGCGGAGCACGGCGGAATGGTGGTGTTCCACCGCCTGCGCGCGCTCGAGGCGCTGGGCCCCCGCGCCGCGGCGTGGTATGGCCGCCTCGCCGGCGAGGACGCCGGGCTCGGGCTGGCCTACCGCGGGAGCCTCGAGAGGGTTCCCGCGGGCGGGCCGGCCGGGTGTGCGGAAGCCCTGCGCGAGGCGTATGCCTCCGCGCGGGAGCGGGAGCGCGCGCTGGGCTCGACGGCGACGGGTCCGCACCGCGACGAGGTCGAGATATCGTTGGGCGGCCGCGCGCTCAAGGGAACGGGCTCGTCGGGTGAGATATGGACCGCGGTCCTGGCGCTGGCGCTCGCGTCGGCGGAGCGGCTTGGCGAGAGGCTCGGACGCCTGCCGCTTCTCCTGCTTGACGACGTGCTCACCTGGCTCGACGAGGGCCGCGCGAAGCGCCTGTTGGGGGTGCTCGCGGGGATGCCGCAGGCCATGCTCGCGGCGACGCGCCTGCCGGAGAGCGTTCCGGCCCGCGCGGTCTTCACTGTTTCGGCGCACAAGCTGGCGCGCCAGAAGGGCCCGGGCCGGGGAGCCCGAAAGGAGGAGAGCCATGGGGCAAGGTCCCCGGCGCTTGCGTGACCTCCTGGGCGAGGCCTACGCCTCCATGGGTGTGGCCGTGGACTCGCCGGAGACAATCCTGCGCATGCGCTGGCCCGAGGCCGTCGGCGCGGACATCGCCGCCATGACCGAGGTGGACAAGCTGGAGCGGGGCCGGCTGGTCATCCGGGTGGACGGATACAACTCCACGCTGACCAACGAGCTTTCCATGCGCCAGGAGGAAATCAGGGAGAAACTGAACGGGTTTCTTGAGAAGGAAGTCATCAAGGAGGTACAGGTGAAGGGAAGGACATACTATGCCGCCTAAACCGAGGAAAAAGGCCGTTTCCGCGCCCGGAGGGGAGGCTAAGGCGCCGCCCCCCGAGGGAAAGAAGGGGGGGGAAGCCTACAGCGCCGAATCCATCCAGGTCCTGGAGGGGCTCGAGGCCGTCCGGAAGCGGCCCGCCATGTATATCGGGAACACCTCCTTCGAGGGCCTGCACCACCTCGTCTACGAGGTGGTCGACAACTCGATAGACGAGGCGCTGGCGGGCTACTGCAAGTCCATAGACGTGTTCATCCACCCCGACAACTCGGTGACCGTCGTGGACGATGGGCGCGGCATCCCCGTGGAGACGCACGCCCAGATGAAGAAGAGCGCGCTGGAGGTCGTGATGTGCGTCCTCCACGCGGGCGGCAAGTTCGACCGCAAGACCTACCACGTTTCGGGCGGCCTCCACGGCGTGGGCGTGTCGGTCGTGAACGCGCTGTCGGAGAGGCTGGACGTCGAGGTCCGGCGCGGCGGGAAACTGCACCGGCAGTCCTACAAGCGGGGCGTCCCGATGGGCCCGGTCAAATCCTCCGGCGAGTCGAAGCGCACCGGCACCACGGTCACCTTCAAGCCCGACTCGAAGGTGTTCGAGGTGCTCGAGCTCTCCTGGGACACGCTGGCGGCGCGCCTGCGGGAGCTCGCCTTCCTGAACGCCGGTCTCAAGATAACGCTCCGTGACGAGCGCAAGAAGCCCGCGAAGGAGGAAATCTTCCAGTTCGACGGGGGCCTGGCGGCCTTCGTGAAGTGGCTTAACCGGAGCAAGACGGCGCTGTTCGCAAGCCCCATCTTCATCGAGAAGGAGAAGGACGGCATCCAGGCCGAGGTGGCCATCCAGTACAACGAGTCCTACGGCGAGACGGTGCTCGCCTTCGCGAACAACATCAACACAATCGAGGGCGGCTCCCATCTCGTGGGGTTCCGTGCCGCGCTGACGGGAAGCCTGAACGACTACGCCCACGACCGGGGGTGGCTCAAGGGGGAGACGACGCTGACCGGCGACGACGTCCGCGAGGGGCTGACGGCGGTCATAAGCATCCGGCTTCCGGAACCGCAGTTCGAGGGCCAGACCAAGACCAAGCTGGGGAACAGCGAGGTCAAGGGCATCGTCCAGTCCATCGTCAACGAGAAGCTCAAGGCGTTCCTTGAGGAGAACCCGGGGATTTCCCGGCGCATCGTGGAGAAGGGGCTCCTCGCCGCGCAGGCGCGCGAGGCCGCCCGCCAGGCCAAGGAGCTGACGCGGCGCAAGGGCGCGCTCGAAGGCGGGGGGCTCCCCGGAAAGCTCGCGGACTGCCAGGAGGAGGACCCGGACGTGGCGGAGCTCTTCATCGTGGAGGGCGAGTCCGCCGGCGGCACGGCCAAGAACGGCCGGAACCGCGAGTTCCAGGCCATCCTCCCCATAAAAGGGAAGATACTCAATGTCGAGAAGGCCCGCGTGGACAAGATGCTCGGGAACGAGGAAATCCGCTCCATCATCACGGCAGTCGGCATCGGGGTGGGGAACGCCGAGGCGGATGTCACCAAGGTCCGCTACAAGAAGATAATCATCATGGCGGATGCGGACGTGGACGGACACCACATCCGCACGCTCCTGCTGACCTTCTTCTTCCGGCAGATGCGCAAGCTCATCGAGTCGGGCTTCATTTACATAGCCCAGCCGCCCCTCTATAAGGTGAAGAAGGGGCGCCTGGAGCGCTACATCCAGAGCGAGGCGGAAATGGACCGGTTCCTCGCCGAGGCCGCGGCCGAGGCCGGAACGCTGGTGGCGGCGCAAGGCGGGGACCGGGAGACCTGGAGCGGCGAGCGGCTGCGGGCGGTGCTTGACGGGCTATTCGAGGCGGACCGCCACCTCGAAGGCCTGGAGCGCAAGGGCATCCCGGCGGAGGAGGCATTTGAATACATCGACGGGAAGAAGCTTCCCATCTACCAAATAGAGTCGCCGGCGGGGAAGAAACTCATATATACGCAGGAGGAATATGACCGTTACCTGAAGCAGTTCGAGGTCGAGGAGCCGGGCGAGAACGGCAACGGCGGAAGCAAGGGGAGCAAGTCCGCCAAGAAGGCGCCGGCGAAACCCGCGAAGTCGAACGGCGGCGCCGAGGCGAGGGTCGTTCCCATCATGCGCGACCTGGGCGAACTGGCGTCGCTCCAGAAACAGTCGTCCCGGCTGGCGAAGCTGGGGATCTCCTGGAAGGAGTTCCTGCGCGAGGAAGGCAGCAAGGAGAAGGGGAAGGGCGTGAAGTACGCCTTCTCCGAGGCGGGAAAGAAGGCTGAGGCGGGCACCGTCCGCGCCATGGTCCCGCTGGTGCGCGAAGCGGCCCAGCGCGGGATGGCCGTCCAGCGGTTCAAGGGGCTGGGCGAAATGAACGCGGAGGAGCTCTGGGAGACCACCATGAACCCGGAGAAGCGCACGCTCCTCCAGGTGGGCATCGGCAACCTGGGCGTGGCCAACGACATCTTCTCCATCCTGATGGGCGACGCGGTCGAGCCGCGCCGCCGGTTCATCCAGGCGCACGCGCCCGAAGTGCGCAACCTGGATATATAGGGGGCGGGCGATGGCGAGGAAGAGGCGGACGATAAGGAAGAAGGGGAAGCCGGAGCAGACGGCTCAGATGGAACTGCCCATCGCTGCGGCAGGAGTGCCCGGGGGTCGGCTCGCGCTGGCGGTGGAACAGGTCGACGTCAAGGACGAGATGAAGTCGTCCTACATCGACTACGCGATGAGCGTCATCATCGGACGGGCCCTGCCCGACGTGCGCGACGGGCTGAAGCCGGTCCAGCGGCGCATCCTCTACGGCATGTACGACATGGGGCTGACCCACGACAAGCCGACGCGCAAGTCCGCCAAGGTCATCGGCGAAGTGATGGGCAACTGGCACCCGCACGGCGACAGCCCCATCTACGAGGCCATGGTCCGCATCGCGCAGGACTTCTCCACGCGCTATCCCCTCATCGAGGGGCAGGGGAATTTCGGGAGCATGGACGGCGACCCGCCGGCGGCAATGCGCTACACCGAGGCGCGGCTCGCAACCATAGCGGACCTCGTTCTCGCCGATATCGACGAACAGACGGTCGATTTCATCCCGAACTACGACTCGTCGCGGCAGGAACCCGTGGTCCTCCCGACCCGGATTCCGCTCCTGCTCGCGAACGGTTCCGCCGGGATCGCCGTCGGCATGGCGACCAATATCCCGCCGCACAACGTGGGCGAGCTGGTGGATGCCCTTATCGTCCTGCTGGACGACAAGGACGCCGACTGGCGGGCGCTCATGAAGGTTATACCCGGGCCGGACTTCCCGACCGGCGGGCTCATCCTCGGCCGCGACGGCATCAAGGATGCTTACACGACCGGCCGCGGCTCGATAATCCTCCAGGCGCGGGCCGTGGTCGAGCAGGTAAAGGGGGAGCGCCAGCGCATCGTCGTCACCGAACTGCCCTACCAGGTCAACAAGGCCCAGCTAATCGAGCACATCGCCGCCCTCGTCAAGGCGAAAACCGTCGAGGGCGTTACGGACCTCCGCGACGAATCGGACCGTGAGGGCGTCCGCATCGTCATCGAGGTCGGGCGCGGCGAGGTTCCCCAGGTAATTCTCAACCGGCTCTACAAGCACACCGCGCTCCGGACGTCCTTTGGGGTGATCATGCTGGCCATCGTGGACGGCCAGCCGCGCATCCTTGGCCTGAAGGACATCCTGGCGAACTTCATCGAGCACCGGAAGAAGGTCATTGTGCGCCGGACGAAGTTCCAATTGGCGCGCGCGGAGGCACGGGCGCACATCGTGGAGGGGCTCAAGAAGGCCATCTCCGCCCTCGACCGGGTTGTCCGGCTCATCCGCGGCTCGCGCAACGCCGACGACGCGCGAGCGGGCCTTATGCGGCTCCTGCGGATTGACGAGGTGCAGGCCCAGGCCATCCTCGACATGCGGCTTGCCCAGCTGTCCGCGCTGGAGCGGCACAAGCTGGATGAGGAATACGCCGAGCTCCTGAAGACCATCGCGCGCCTGAAGGGAATCCTCGACAGCGAGCGCCGCGTCCGCGAGGTCATCAGGGAGGAATTGCTGGAGCTCAAGAAGAAATTCGGCGACAAGCGGCGCTCCGAGATCCAGGCGGAGGGGCCGGAAGAGATGAAGATGGAGGACCTTGTCCCGGAGGAGGAGGTCGTCATCGCGCTCTCGCACGCCGGCTACATCAAGCGCCAACCGCTGGAGTCGTACCGCGCCCAGAGGCGCGGCGGCCGGGGCGTCACGGGGGCGGACACGAAGGAGGAGGATTTCGTGGAGGAGTTGTTCGTGGCCTCCACCCACGCGGACCTCCTGTTTTTCACCACCATCGGGCGCGTCTTCTGGCTCAAGGCATACCAGGTTCCCGAGGCGAGCCGCTACGCGCGCGGCAAGGCGCTCGCCAACCTCCTGCGTTTCATCGAGGGGGAGAGGGTGTGCGCGGCGATGGCCGTCAAGAAGTTCCGCGAGGGTGCGTGGCTGATAATGGCGACCCGGCAGGGGATGGTCAAGCGCATCGCGCTGACCGAGTTCGCGCACCCGCAGTCGCGCGGGGTGCGGGCCATCCGGGTGCGCCGGGGCGACGAGCTCATCGGCGTCACGATGTCGGACGGCGGCCATGAGGCCATCCTGGCCACGATAAAGGGCAAGGCCATCCGGTTCCGGGAAAAGCAGGTGCGGCCAATGGGCCGGACGGCGGCGGGAGTGCGCGGCATCCGGCTGGAAAAGAACGACTCTGTCATCGGAATGGCAGTGACGGGAGCCAAAGGGACCCTGCTCTCCGTGACCTCGCGGGGATTCGGGAAGCGCTCGCCCATGGCGGCCTACCGCGTCACGGGGCGCGGCGGGAAGGGGGTCGTAAACCTCAAAGTGACCGAAAAGACGGGCCATGTGGCGGGGGTTGCGCGCGTGGAGGACGAGGATGAAATAATGGTCACTACGGCCAAGGGGATGTTTCTGCGGGCGAGAGTGAGGGACGTGAGACTGACCGGGCGGAACGCGCAGGGAGTCAGCCTCATCAGACTCGAGGAGGGCGACCAGGTGATGGCCGTCGCCCGCCTCGCGAAGGAGGACGCTTGAACAGGCTGGCCTTCAAGATTCCCGCCATCCTCATCGTGCTCGTGCTTGTTCTCGCGGGCGCGGCTTGGTTCCTTTTCACCACCAGCATCAAGCAGGGCAACCAGGAGATGGAAAAGCTGCGCAGGCAGATGAAGGACCTGGAGGCGGTGAAAACCGAGCTCGCCGGCAAGCTGGCCGTGGCGCAGGCGGCGCAGGCGACCTCAAGCGCGGCGGCGCGGGCGGCCGAGGCGCTGGACGGCTGGGCGAACGGCTGGATGAACGATTTCAAGGACCCGGCGCTGCTGAAGGCGCTCGGCGTGGCGACCGTGGCCAATTGGAACGCGCAAGCCCAGAAACTTCTCGAGAAGGGCGGTCCGACGCTTCTCGACAACGTCGTAGTGGCGAACGCCCGCGGAACCGTTTCGGCCTCCGCGCCGAAGGGTAGCGTCCCTGCCAGGTCGGTATGGATGGGCCCGGTGGCCCTCCGGTCGCTGTTCGCCCGGCGGCTTCCGCGCACCGAGGTGCGGACGCTGGCTTCGGGCGTGCCGGCCCTGACCGTTTCGGCGCCGTTTTATGGCGGGCCCAAAAAGGCAGGGCTGGGCGTCGTGACCGTGACGGCCACCTTCGCAAACCTGCTCAAGGATGCCCTGGGCGCGGTCCAACCGGGTGTTGAATCCGGGCTGGTGGTGACCGACATGGACGGCTACATAATGCAGGCGCCGGAGGCGGCGCTCGTGCGGCAGAAACTGCAGGAATCCCCGCTCAAGGCGCTCGCGGAACTCGCCGAGGGAGGCCTCGCCGTGGTCAAGGCTGACGGGACCAGGGAGGCCCATGCCACCCTGCGCACGGTTGCGGCGGGCGGCGTTCCCCTGTTGCGCGTCTATGCCTTCACCTACGGACCCGCGGCGGCTGGTGCCGCGGCCGGGGCGGCGGGGACGCCCGCGGTTCCGGGAAGCCCGATCGTGCCGTTCGCGGCGGCGGCGGCGGCTGTCGCCATCATCGCGGTGCTGGTCGTGCTGGGACCGGTCCATCGGATGCGCGCGCTGACCGCGGCGGCGCAGGCGCTTTCGCAGGGCGCCGCGGCGGTGGAATTGCGGAGCTCCAACGCGAAGGACGAAGTCGGCGACCTCGCGCGGATGCTGGAGAAGCTCGGCGAGGATTTGGCGGCGGAGCGCGCGAAGCGTGGCGAAGGCGAGGGGACCATCGCCGTCCTACAGAAGGACCTGGCCAAGGTCCAGGCCGAGGCGCGGGAGCTGACGGAGTTCCAGAAGGACCTGGAATCCCGGAGTCGCCGGGAAAAGGAGACACTCGAGGCCGATGTGGCGGCGGCGCGGCAGGAGATAGAGGGCGCGCGCTCCGAGATGAGCGCGCTGCGGACGCAGGGCGAGGAGAAGGACCGGGCCATGGCGGCGGCAGGCACGAAGGCGGCTGAGCAGGTGGCAGCCATCCAGGCGCAGGTGGAGGGGCTCCGGCGGGAGCTGGCGGCGACGCAGGCCGCGGCACGGGCGGCGGCGGCCGAGGCGGCCAGCCGGCCGGTGATCGCCTCGCCGGTCGAGGATTTCACCCTGTTCAGCGGGGCGGTCGAGGCCCTCTCGGGCGAGATTTCCATGCTCCTGGAAGCGGTGCAGGGATACATGGGCCGCATCATCGAGTCGGGCGAGGGCGGCATCAACGACGAACAGCAGGAGTTCCTCACGACCGTAATCAACCGGTCCGCGCGCGCCCAGCGCCACCTCGGCGACATGCGCGACTTCGCGGGGGTGAAGATGCCCGGCGGGCTGGCGCTGGGCCCGGTGGACATAGGGGATGCCCTGACCGACATCACGACCACCATCCAGCAGGCCGCGGAGGACAAGGGCCTCGAGATGAATGTTGACGTGCCCGCGAACCTGCCGACCATCGAGGGCGACGAGGCGCGCCTGCGGCAGGTTGTCACGGTCATCCTGCAGAACTCGGTGCGGTTCACCTCCGAGACCGGGAAGGTTTCGGTGTCTTCGGCGCCGATTGCGGAAGGGGGCGTGGAAATCAGGATTGAGGACACGGCGGAACAGCTTGAGATGACGGCGGAGGAGGTGTTCGGGAAGTTCCACACCGCCGACGAGGAGAACTTCCAGGTGCGGGCGAGCGGCATGCGCTATCCGCTCCTGCGGTCCATCGTGCAGGCGCACGGGGGAAGTATCGAGGTTTCCGCGGGCCCGTCCGGTGGCAACCTGTTCGTCATCCGCCTGCCGGCGTCGACCGCCAAACCGCTGGCCAAAGCGCCCGCCTTCGGCGCGGCGGAAAAACCCTCCTTTGGGACGTTTGAAAGTCCCGCGTCGAAACCGCAGGTTCCTCCATCCTTCGAGGAATTTTTGGCTGCGCAGGCGGCGGCCCCTGCCGCGGCCGCTCCGGTCGTGCCCGAAGGGTGGGGGGCGGCTCCTCCGGCGGCCGAACCCGCCATGGAGGCGGGAGGATTTGACTGGGGCGCGCTTCCGGACATTTCCGCAGCCGCGCCCGCCGGGGAACCTGCGGTCCCCGCCGCTCCGGACGCGGGCTTGGCCGCATCCGCCCTGAGCCCCGTCGAAGGGCCGGCTCCGGCCGAGCCGCCGATGTTCTCGCTGGAGGGGCCGATGCCCGAGCCGCCCTCCTCCTTCGACGCCGCGCCGCCTCCTCCGCCCGCGCCCGACGCGGCCGCGCCGGGATTCGATTCGCTGTTCAGCGCGCCGGAAACGCTTGACTCGATATTCAACGCCCCGGCCGCCGCCCCGGATGCTCCGGCTCCCGGTGCCCCCGATGCGCCCACGCCGGACGCCGGGTTGGGGCTCTGGAATTTCGACCCCAGCGCGGCTCCTCCAGCCGAGCCTCCCGCGGCGCCGGCCGAACTTCCCGCGCCGGATTCCGGGGCGCCCCCGGACAACACGGCATTCGGCCACGACGAGATAATCCAGGAGTAGGAATAGTGAAGAAAGAAAGCCGCGCGCGGTATCTCCTTCCCCTAATTCTGATGATTGCCGCCCTCCCTTTGCTTTCACCGGCGATGGCTGGTGCAGACCGGAAACCACCGACGACTTTTGGCGGATGGGTATCGGAATGGCACCCGGAGGTCGGGGTCCTGAAATCCAACCCTAAGGTCTTCGACTCGGTTGCCTTCTGCTGGTTCGGCATCGAGAAGAACGGGAGCCTCAAGCGCATGGCGCCGCCGGAACGTGACGCCATCGTGGCCTGGTCCCGCTCGCAGGGCATCAAGGTATTCATGACGATAGGAAGCGGGGCGGAAGGAATCACCGGGAAGGCGGGTGAGCGCGCCATCAAGGGGATTGTCGAGGAATGCGAAAAGAAGGGCTTTGACGGCGTGGATGTCGACATCGAGATGCTGGACAAGTCGGCGCGCGACACCTACACGCTGTTCACCGCCCACCTCCTGGGCGCGCTCAAGGCGATGAACCCGCCGCGCATCCTTTCCTCGACCATCCAGCCGGTGGTCAACGCCGAGGAGGAGGCGAATTCATTCATGGACTACATCGCCATCGGGCGGATGGCCGATATCGTCCACATCATGCACTACGACGAGGCTTGGGATGAACCCGGGGCCATCATCTCCCGCAAGCGGTTCAAGGAGGAGCTGGCCTTTGCGGCCTCCCGGATACCGCTGTCAAAATACGCCCCCGCCCTGCCCTGGTATGGGCGGGACTGGAACGTGACGGACAAGAGCCACGAGGACATCCTTTGGAGGATGACGGAAGAGGTGGACGGAATCGCCGGAATGGACCAAATCGTGTCGAAATTCGGCGGAAGCCCGCAGTGGCGGGAGCCGGAAGGCGAGCTGAGCCTGACCTATTCCCGGGAGGGAAAGCGGCACGAGGTCTGGATGGCCGACGCGAAGCAGTTCGCTTGGATGATTGACGAGGCGAGAAAAATCGGGGCGGCCGGCGTCTATGTGTGGCAGATTGAGTATGCCTCTCCTGACTTCATCCCCGTGGTCAAGTCAAAGATAAAGCGCAAAAAGTAGTCTCCGGGCAGCAACGGAAGGACCAAGCTGATTGTGCCGGCTTCCTATGGTATAACTATGGTAGGAAAGGAGGTATACCATGGGGCAGGTCGTAAAGACGGCGGTAAGCATACCGCGGGACAAGTACCGGCGGGCGGAGATGCTGCGAAAGCGGACGGGGGATTCCCGGAGCGCACTTTACGCAAAGGCCCTCGATTCCCTGTTCACCTCCCTGACGGTCAGGGAGCTGGAGGCCCGTTATGAAGCGGGCTACCGGGCTCACCCCGAGGACGCAAATGAGATGGGCTCGGTTATGAGGGCATCACTGCCGGTTGTCGGAAAGGAGAAGTGGTAGGTGAACCGGGGAGAGGTCTGGTGGGCCAATCTGCCCGCCCCGACGGGGCGGCGTCCCGTTGTTTTGCTGTCGAGGGACAGGGCGATCCGGGTGCGGGAATCCGTCACGGTCGCGCAGGTTACCACCACGGTTCGCCGCATCCCGACGGAGGTTCCGCTGGGGGCTGAAGACGGCATGCCGAGGGCATGCGTAATCAACGCCGATGTGATCATGACGATTCCCAAGCGGACCTTGTCAGGTAGGATTTGTGCGCTTTCCACCGCCAAGGTGTCGGCACTGCGGGAAGCGGTAGGTTTTGCGCTCGGGTTGGATGAAGGCTGAATTGGCGGAGGGGAGTGCTAGGCCCAGGCCTTCCTGACCAGCCCCAGCCAGTTGCCGTGGAATATCGCCGCCACGTCGGCGTCGGAGTGCCCCCGCTTCCGGAGGACTCCCCCCAGTTTTTGCAGGTCCGCGATGGTGTCGAGGTCGTCCGGCTCCTGCTCCTTACCGAACCCGCCGTCGATGTCGGAGCCGATGGCCGCATGGCGGGAGCTGCCCGCCAGCTGGCAGACGTGGTCGATGTGGTCCGCAACCTTCTCCATGGTGAATTTTGGGTTGCCGGTTTCCCCCCGCTTCCATCCGGGGACCAGCATCCAGGCGTCGAAGACCGCGCCGATGACGCCGCCGTGCTTGACGACTTCGCGGACCTGTTCGTCGGAGAATTGCCGGGAGTGCGGCACCAGCGCCCGGCAGTTGTTGTGGCTCGCCATCACCGGGCCGTCCCATGCCTTAAGCGCCTCCCAGAACCCGGGTTCGTCGAGGTGGGAGACGTCCAGTATCATCCGGAGCTTGCGCATTTCCTTGAGGAGGGCCACGCCCAGGGGGGTCAGGCCCAGCCCGGAGGCCGTGCCCCCGGCGTAGCGGCCGGTCCCATAGTGGGAGAGGGAGAGTGCGCGCAGGCCTTCGGCGTGCCACTCGGACAGTTGGGCCGGTTCGAGGATGGGGTCGGCGCCCTCCATGGCGAGGATGTATCCGATGGACGGCGCCTTGCCGGCGGGAGACTTGTCGTAGGCCTCCCATTCGGCGACATGCCGGTCAAGCGCGGGGACATCCAAGATGGGGCGCATCAGGCCGGCCTTTTCCAGCGCCCGGTAGTATCCGAGCTGGCCGTGGGCGGCGGCGTAGGCCTGGTGCGGCGAGGGAAAGTCGTAGTGCGGAACCGGCTTGCCGGTCGAACGCGCGAGCATTGTCGTGAAGCACAGCCCGACCCGCCCCTGCCGCATCTCCGGAAGCCCGAGGCTCGGAACGATGTCCGTGCGCGCGGGCTGGCCGGGGGTGTCCGGGACCGCGAAGTAGGGCGCCGCCCGGAGTTCCGGCACGGTCCGGGTGATGTCCCGGTTCCACTGGAGGGCTATCCAGCCGAGGTCGAGGTGTCCGTCCACTATGAGCATGGCGCACCGTATTCTCTCACCAACGCATAAACAGGGGCTCGGGGCGGACTTCTCCGACACGCGCGTCGCGCCCCGCCGTGTCGCGACGCGCTCCGCTGCCGACCTTGCACTCGTCCGGGAAGCCTTGAAAGACAAGGCTTC
>Ga0315282_10004767_pt1 | contig 23473 bp, 22 predicted proteins | sample YL17G07_20_MG_FD_203693 | JGI IMG/M metagenome (GOLD analysis project Ga0315282, IMG submission 203693) | Sediment microbial communities from Yellowstone Lake, YNP, Wyoming, USA - YL17G07_20 | ecosystem: Environmental > Aquatic > Freshwater > Lake > Sediment | place: USA: Wyoming | collected... | reverse complement strand
CGTTTTGCCAAGAACGACATCACTCTGAAGGATGCGTTGTTTAACCTGGGGTATATCCATCTTGAACTACTCACAGATGCAGCGAAAGGGAAAGAATACTTTGACGAGTTGAAAGCGAAATACCCTGATGATATGTTGACCTGGCAAAGCAGATTGATACTTGGAGAGATTGACAGTATTCCGGCTTCTGCAGGTTTACAGAAATCAAAGAAAGAAGTCGCCACAAAAGCCGCAATGCCTACAACCGTTGCCTTGCTTGGAAATTACCCGAATCCGTTCAATCCAAGCACTGTCATCAGCTATCAGCTGCCAGCCGCCGACCACGTGAGCTTGAAAGTCTACAACACGTTAGGGCAGGAAGTGGCAACGCTGGTGGATGGGATTCAGGATGCAGGGTTCAAGTCCCTCACCTTCGATGCTAGCCGGCTGTCGAGCGGAGTTTATTTTTACAGGCTGCAGTCTGGGGCGTTCGTTCAGAACAAGAAGATGCTGCTCCTGAAGTAGAATCGGCTTGGTTCGGGACTCTGATTCCCAATATCGATCAACACTTTCCATGATCCATCGTTCTGTTTCTTCCAGACATTCAAATATTTGCCGTAACTTGTTTTTTTCTCCCCGTGCTCATCCTCAGATGTCACTGTGTACGTCCCCCACGTATATCCCAGGTCACCAGACTTGGAAACCTCCGCCTTCTTCGGCTCCCATTCCAGGATGTACTTCCCGCTTGATGCCTTCATCCGGCTGTAGATGGATTCTCTTCCCATGATCGGATCCGCCTGAGCAGGTAACTGAATCGCATCATCGGCGAGGTACATATGGAAAGCATCAGCGGCCCCGACCTCAACTGACTTCTTCGAGAACTCGACGTCGGTTTGCAGGAGCTTCAATTGCTCCTTCTCTACATCGACCTTCAACTCACAGCGCACGCTCAGGAAAGAAATGAGTAGGAGGCCTACAATCACCCGGGAGGTTTTCATAGAGGGGACCTTGTATGATTATTCTTTGTAAAGGGTTATTCCCCAATGGGTCCTATCATTCGGTGGATCATCATTCCAATCATTGAATGAGTGCGAGCCGTCTGTGTCGTAGCGGAGCTCATAGCTCCCTTTGTCGAGCAGAATCGAAGTGTCCACCATCCGATTTTTCTTTGCTCCGCCAGCATTCGTCGTCATGTTGTAGGTCATCTCCCATACAGTTCGTCCTGTTTTTGCATCCTCAATCCAACCATAGTCATACATCTCTCGATTCTGACCCTCACCGAGGGCGTAGATCCGCACCTTCGTGGGCCGCTCCAGCGTGAAGGTCTTCCTCAGATGCTTGTTATCGGACACCTTAATGAACTGGGCGATTACGTCTTTCTCCTCTTCTTCTTTGAAGGCTGAAACAGACCTGGGATCAAACTTCTCACTGCCACCCATGATTGTCAGTCCCCAGTGTTCCTCATCAAAGGGTGGGTTGGCATTCCAGTTGCCGTACGCGTGCGACCCATCGGTCTGATAGTAAGCTAGGTAATTACCCTTCGGGAGCGTAACGATCTCATCAATCATCCGGTTCTTCTGTGCACCCCCCGCGTGATAGGTGTCCATCTCTCTCATCTCCCAGACTCGCTCGTGCGTTTTGGCATTAACGATCCAGCCGTAGTCTGCCATCTCGTTCTTGCTGTCTCTCTCTCCAATGCAGTAGACCCGCAGCTCTGTGTCTGCCCTCAATGAGAATCCAGCATTCACATAATCATTGTTTCGAACGCGTGTCAAGCTGACAACCACGTTCTTGTCGGTCTCAGGAAGCTCTCCGATCTTGACGGCGTTCCGATCAGCATCATCTCTTGCAGACAAGGCTATTCCATATCTCAATGGATCGGAGGGAGGCTTCGCATTCCAGTCATCATTGGAGTGTGAATCGTCAGTGACGAAATACAGCTCATATGCTCCTTTGGCGAGGGAGACATCGCCGTCGAACTTCCGGTTCTTGGGATCGCCACCTGCACGATGAGTATTACGGAAGCTCATCTCCCAGACCCGTTCCCGCGAATCGCTCTTCACAATCCAACCATAATCGAACATCCCATCCTCTCTGCGGCCCTCACCGACTGCATAGATATGAATTGGCAGATCCTTCGTGACTGTTAGAGACTTCTTCACCACCACTCCATCGCCAAGCTTCTGTGCAGTGAAGATTGCATTCTGGATGGGCGCGGGCGGATCGAACCGAGTGATGGAACCAGCATCTGCGTCTGAAACTGTGAGAGTAATCCCCCAATCTTTGGCTAACTCCATGAACTCCTCATAACGGTCATCATCGCGCCCTGTGAAGATCTCAACAAATCGATTGCCTCTCCGACGCGCTGCGTGTCCCGTCTGCCGACGATCAATGTTCATCGAGCCGTTCGAGAATGTATTGCCCCAATAGTACCCGTGCGCTGAGAAGTACACTTCATACGACCCTCGCGGCAGGTCGACGTTGCCATCAAACTTCCTGTGCTCGGAACTTCCCGAGATATTATCGTACGTCATCTCCCAGACAGGCTCTCGAGTCTCAGCATTAATGATCCAGCCTGCGGCGTACATTTGCGGCGGCGGGTCATCATCGAATATATCCTTCCAGAAGGCTCTTTTCTCTCCGCCGCCGAGTGCTGAGATATGAACAGTAACGTCCTTGTCGAGTGTGAGACCAGCCCCACGCACCTCCTGTTCTCGGAAATCCTTGAGCTCCAGAGCCGTGTGTGATAGCGGATCATCTGCTTCACAAGTCTTGATGAATGGTTCTGCGAAGCTGAACTCAGGAGCTATATTACCAGGAACCGCCAGACCGAGGACAGCTGCGAGGTATACCGTCGGCGCCTTCTTCAGCGAGAGATGTAGCATGGTGGGGTCTCCTCCAAGTTAATATAGCAACAGGGAAATTCCATACACGAAGAAATACGAAAACAAGGGTTTAGTGTCTATCTATGTTCTTTAGACCTCGCTCAGGTCAAGAAGGTTACCTGGTGTGCTGCAACATTTTGATTTTGTGACCTCTAGAATATACATTCTATTACGCCTACCGGGTGTCCCAGGTAGTCTGAGGGACGCAGTTCCGAGGGAACTCCGCTCCCGAGGCAGGACGTGTTCAGGAGTAGAACTCCTTCACAGCCGGCGATGTTCAGAGTTCCAAGGTCCTCTGGGTTCTGAGGGAGCTCCGCTCCCGAGGGGACGATTCAGAGCAGAGCTCCTTCACAACACATGAAGATGGTTCCGACCTGTATAACTTCGATGTTTTCACGGTCTGAACATAGCTTTTGTACTGGATTGGGGGTCATTAGACTGTGTGACTCGGCCATGATTTCCTTTGGTAAAGAGCAAGTTCTTTTTGCCTTGGATTATAATCTAAACCTTGAGGTAATAAGAAAATTATTTTAATTTGAGGTAACCTTGAAATAAAGGAACAACAATGGCTTTTGATGTCCACGATTTTGACGCTGAAGTAGTCCAGCGTAGTCATCAGATTCCTGTTCTTGTCGATTTCTGGGCTGAGTGGTGCGGGCCGTGCAGGGTGCTGAGTCCCGTGCTGGAACGACTGGCCAGCAGGAGCATCGGCGAGTGGGTTCTAGCAAAGCTGAACACTGAGGAATTCCCAGATGTCGCTGCAAAGTACGGGATACAAAGCATCCCAAATGTCAAGCTTTTCTTTGGAGGAAAAGTAATGGGAGAGTTTGTAGGCGCACTCCCAGAGCGCATGGTTTTACAGTGGCTGAAAAAGAACTTACCCAGCAGGAATCAATCGATGATCGATGAAGCAAATGCTTTGATTCAAGAAGATAACTTAGATCGAGCGCAACCATTGCTTGAGACTATCCTTGCTGAAGAACCGAGCAATCAGCAGGCGAAGGTCCTCCTGGCAAGGACGTATCTCTTTGAGAACCCTGCACGGGCTAAGCAGCTCACAGAACAGCTGGATGATCCGCAGTGCAGTGAGATGTCAGAAGGGCTTAAGACGTTGGCTCGGTTGATCTCGCTCGAAAGCGATTCGGACCAGCTTCCCGACTCCCCGACGAAACGGCAGTACCTCGGCGCCATCGCTGATCTCCGTAGCCAGAAGTTTGAGGCAGCGCTTGAGAAGTTCATTGAAGTAATCCGCACCGACAGATACTATGATGACGACGGTTCAAGGAAAGCTTGCATCGCCATTTTCAAGTTGATCGGCGAAGAACATCCGACAACGCAGAAGTACAGAAGGGAGTTCAGCAGCGCCCTGTATGTGTGAACCACCGCAAGCCTGTCATGCTGAGCGCCCGTCTCGTTCCTTGCGGACGAACGAGACGAGGTCTCGTCTCGCTTTTGAGAGACGGAGAGTCCCGACCTCTTTGTGCCGCTTTTCGGCATGTCTCGCTGTACGGCCGTCAGACTTCGACGGACCCGTCGAGGATTCCGTGAAGCGGAACCGTATAGCGGCATCGGGACGAAGTCGAAACATATTCCTGGACCGGACCCTCTTTCCAAGCGAATCTTCACGCTCTCCTCGCTCGTATACGAACCCAGGAAGTCATCGAATCCCGCCGTGATTATTGCACTGACGCCACATGCTTGCCGCAGAAGTGACTGAATCCAAGAAAACTCGCATGGAAGATGTCGTAGTAGGTCTGACGTCAAAGTGCGTGGCAATGTTCCTCGATTCGTCACCAGGATTTCCACAATTCAGTCGCAGGTTCACCCCGGAAGAGCAGCTGAAGACTGAGCGGGAGCTCGAGAAGTTGATTGACGAGACTACTAGCAGGGTGGCAAGGAGTAAGGCCTCCGGAGCAGCGCGTGCGGCCGAGGTTGAGAAGCTCAAAGCTTCCGTGAAAGTCTTCGTTGCTCGATTCCTCTGCTCCGGGAACAATGGCACGGAAACAGATTTCCTCGAGGATTTCTCGCAGGTGGGGGACGAGTTTGTGCGCAAAGCCAGAGCGTTTGACCCACGACTTAACCTTGAGGACATCCATCAGGCGCTGAGGAATGTTTGGATTATGAACAGCCTGCAGGTCTTTTTAGGGAAGCAGGTTGCCCTGACTCCATCGGGATTCGCTTACAGTCTGTTGTATCCTTACACCGACAATTACCTCGATGATCCCAGGGTTCCGCCGGAGACAAAGACAGATTTCGTGCATGCACTCGGAAGGAGGTTGGCAGGGGAAGAGGTCCAAGCGATGATTCCAGCGCTCTCTAACCCTTTCAAGCTCATCGAGATGATTGAAGGAGAGTACCCACGATTAGCTTACGCCGAGGTCTTTGACTCCTTACTGGCAATTCACCACGCGCAGGTTGAGGCTCTTGCCCAGCAGGCAAGATCGCCATCTCTCAGCACCCAAGATATTCTGGAAATGAGCGTTGAAAAGGGTGGGACCTCAGTACTTGCAGATGGCTATGTGGCTGCCGGGGTTCTGGAAGACGAAGTGAAGGATTTTGCCTTTGGCTTTGGAGTCTGCTTGCAGCTGATGGACGACCTCCAGGATCTAGAGGAGGATTGGGCTCATGGACACCAAACACTGATGACCAAGACTGCCGCAGTGGGCTGCCTTGATGTCGTGACGAACCGGTTGATCAATTTTAGGGCAAGCCTAATCGGCTCAGGCGGTTACCTCTACTCCCCTCAAGCACAAGCTCTACTCCAACTCAGCCACAAAAGCTGCCTGACACTGATCCTCGAGGCGACGGCGCGTGCATCGCACAGGTATACCAAAGACTATCTCACCGCTCTCGAAGCCTACTCGCCCTTGCGGTTTTCCTACTTGAAGTCGCTCAAAGAGAACCTCAGACACAAAAGTAAGTCTCCCAGAAGGCTCGAATCCGCGATATCAGCGGGAGCATATTCAGGAAGGTGAGACAAGAAAACTTGCCTCACATTGAGCACGTGAGAAAAGGCCGGGTAATTAACGAAGGGTTCTAAGACTACTCGGCAACAATTCAACTTTTTCCTTCAACATCTTCAGCGTCAATTCAATCGTCTCCAAATGCGTCCTAAAAGCCAGCACCGCCAGCCGGATGATGAATTTTCCGTCTACGGTCGTCGATGATAGAAACACACGTCCATCTCGCTGCACTTCCTTTAGAAGCCTCTCGTTGAACCTATTTGGGTCTCCCTTCTTCGGAGTATAGCGATAGGTAACAACGGAAAGATCGGGGTAGGAGCCTAACTCAAAGCCCTCGATTGTCTTCATCCGTTCATAGAAGTGCCTTGCGAGCAGCAACTTCTCTTCAATCGCCGCACGAAGGGAGCAGCCCCCACAAGCTTCAGTGGCAACCAGAGCCATAAGGCAAGAACAATCCCTTGTGCGGGTCTATCACGATGGAGTCCGACTTCTCCATTTCCTTCAGAATTTCCTTTCCTTCTTCGCACAGAACAAAGAATGCCCCGTAGGCCCCGTCGAGGTGAAACCAGAGTCCATGCGCACTCGCAATGTCACCAATAGCATCAAGCGGATCAACCGCGCCGACGTCTGTCGTCCCCGCTGAGGCAATCACCAGCCACGGATTCAAGCCGGACTTCTTATCCTCAAGGATTAGTTTTTCGAGCGCACCAGCACTCATCCGGCAATGGTCATCCATGGGGACGTACCTCTTGATGCACTCGCGCAGCCCTGCAATCCGTATGGCTTTTTCCATTGAGTGATGAACCTGCTTCGTGAGATAAATCACCGAGCGATCAAAGTCCTTTGCTTTCAACTGGTGCGCTTCGCGCCCTGCCACAACACCGATCAGACCGGCGATGCTTCCACCTGATGTCAGGTTGCCGCCAGCACTCTTTGGACCGACGATGCCCGCCATCCACTCAAGGAGCATGTTCTCCATCCGCACGGCACCGGGCGACGCAAAGTAGATACCTGCGTAGCGATTTGTGACACAGGCCAGGTAATCGCCGAGCGCTGAGTGATATATCCCCCCGCCCGGAATGTAACCAAGATGTCCTCCCGAGGCAGGATTCAGCCCGGGCCGGTCAACATTGTCCTGCAGCAAGCTCAGCAACGTTTCGATGTCTGTCCCTTCCTCTGAGATGGGAGACTCAAGAAGCGCAATTCCCCCATCCTCGGTAGATACGTAGGCAGGGATCTCGTAGATGTGATCAAGGAATTCATCTACGTAATTGACGACTTTGTCGAGCACCGAGGCTCGCTGTGCACGATCAGGCTCTAACCGCCTGGCAATTCCTTCCAGTTGCCTAATTCTTTCAATCATTGGTTGAGGCATTCTCAGCTGTGATGAAGGTTTGTATATGAGTGGAAACTGGTGCAGTAGATAGCATACCAACTTCAAAGCTCGCAATCAAGAAAACAAAAATGCCGGATCGTCGACCCGGCTTCACCCAGATGCAGTCACAGCGAAAGAACTACCAGAGCCTCTCGATCTCATCTCTTCTACCAAGATATTCCCAGCGCTGCAAAGAGATAGGGACATTTCCATTCGGCCACAGAAAATTGTGGAGATGTCGAAGCTCGAACTTATCTTTTAGCTGGATCTTTGCGTCGGCAATGAATTTCAGGATCTGAGTTTTCCCGATCTGATACGTGATGGCCTGACCGGGATTAGAAGCAAAGCTCGCAGCCTCTTGCTTTGCCGTCTCCTCGTCCATCGGGACAGTCTCAGCGAGGTATCGAGCCGCATCGTCTATCGTGTACTCACCTTGAGCAAGCCTCACGTCAACCTCAACGCGCAGCGCGCGCAGACGCATGAAGTGGTAAATGATCTCTCGCGTCCTCGGACGGTCGTCAAACAGACCGTTCTGAAGCATCATCTCTTCCGCATAGAAACCTATGCCTTCAATCGGTCCCGAGTCGAAGTAGTGCCTTCGAATTGTATCAGGATTCGCCCATGAGAGCGCAAGCTGGAAGAAGTGGCCCGGGATGCCTTCGTGCACGATAAGCGGCCGTGGATCCTGTGCCGAAGCTTTCCTGAAGAATGAGAGGTTTGGAGCTGGCTCGGGAATGTAACTGATTGCATTCTCACCCAGACGTGAGGCAGATGTCAAATCATCAACAACTCCGAGCCAGGCAAGCGGCACCAGGTACGAGGGAATCTTCAAATTCCAGTAATGCCCCATCCAACGAGGCACATCGAGAACACCTTTCTCCACAAGGAATTTTCTTATGCCTTCTTCATCCCTTTTCTCTGCTTCAATCTGAGCAGTGGAGTTCGGAAAGAATGACAATGGTGGAAAATCACGATCACGCAACAGCTCAAAATCGTCGAACGCCACCGAGCGGTCCCATTCCACCTCTACCATTCGCAGGAGGTCATCGCCTGTGTATGGCATGAGCGAAACCTCTTTCAGATACTTGTCGTATGCTTCGCGGCCAATGACAGACGAGCCTTTCATGTTCGGCAGCTCTTTCTTAATCCACTCCCGATAGTCTACGAGAGCGTCCGCTGCCCTGTCGACCGCGTCGATAAAACGGCCCCGATTCGGAGTGGGGAGAAGTAGCTTGAGTTCTTTGGTAAGCGTCTCCAGCTGTGACGTTATGTTTCCGAGGTCTCCAACTGTCAGCTTCCCAAAGGCAACTGCAGGTTCGGTAAGGTTGTCGCGGGCGATCTTGAGCGTTCCCGGAATTGACTCAAGCCTGGCGATCAGGTTCTGCGTGCGTGCTTCAGAGAAGGGGGGAGGCTGAAGCAGAAGTTCATAGACAGCACCAAGGGTCTGCTGAATGTAGAACTCAGGATTCCGCCGCGCCGAGCGCACGACGTTTAGTTCGAAATCTACTCGAGCGATGGCAGAGCGCAGCAGGAGAAAATCCACACTGTCCGCGGTTGTCCAGCCTGATCGGTTCAGTGAGAGTAATCGAAGACGAAAACGTTTCTGCTCAGCGTTGCACTTTGCCAGGGCATCCGGGGACCAATCTGGGGTCCAGCCGTCTGGTCTCTCCACTCGATTCACGTCATCACCGCTCGCGGGTTGTGTAGCAGCACGCCACGCAAAGAACTCCCTGGCCAGAGTATGGAGTTCCGGATCGCGTGCCTGCACCTGAGCCGCCATGATCAACAGGGTGCAACCAGTAATCAGGAGAAGCTTGAGAGGAGAAGGTTTGTGTTGGAAGGATAGATTCAATCGAAAGCAAGCTTGGTTAGTTCGGAGTGGCGGTAGCAGCTTGCAATGTGGTCGTTTACGAGCCCCGCGGCTTGCATGAACGCATAGCAGATGGTTGAGCCGACAAAGCTGAATTCCCTCATCTTCAAATCCTTACTCATCGCATCCGATTCCTTTGTGCTTGCCGGAATTTGCCTCAAGGACTTCCAAGAATTCACTTTTGTTATTCCGCCGACAAAGTCCCAGATGTAAGCGTCGAATGTCCCAAACTCCTCTTGAACTTCCAGAAACGCCTTCGCATTCTTGATCGCCGACTCCATCTTCATTCGGTTTCGGACGATGCCTTCATTCTTCAACAGTCTGCTGATCTCTCTCTTGCCGTAGCGTGCGACTTTCTCAGGATCGAAGTTGTCAAAGGCGTTACGGTAATTCTCGCGCTTCTTCAGAATCGTGATCCAGCTGAGCCCGGCCTGTGCGCCGTCAAGGACCAGCATCTCGAAGAGTCTTCGATCGTCATGAACAGGCACTCCCCATTCGTTGTCGTGGTAGCGAATGTACAGGGGATCTGACGTCGACCACGGACATCGGCTCTTCTCAGTTGAGCTCTTCATTGCACACGTGTGTGAGGATTCAGCCTTCCAGCATTTTCTGCAGCTTCTCTAGTCTCTTGCTCCAAAATCTCTTCATTCGCGAAACGTCGGCAGCACTTCTTAGCTTCATCTGGTCGATGGCGATTTGGCTCTTTCCACTGCCTTTTGCATAGAATCTCACGTCCATGTTGCTAGTATTTCCATCCCATGCCACGCGAAGTGATTTGTTGCGCGTTGCTTTGCGGATCGTCATGGGTGCTTTCGGGAGCCAACGGCTGCGCGTCTTCTCATCTTGCCATGCCTTGTAGAGGGTACTGAGGGGAACACCTATCGTTTTGCTGACACTCGACTGGAATCCGGTTGAGGTCTCGTGCACTTTCCTTAGTCCGCGGGCCTGCTCGTACCCGACCGCGACCATCTGGCACCACCAACCGGGGACCTTCTGCTTCTCATACAAATAAGTCGCGATCTCTGTATGGCTCATCCTCTTCGCACCAGCCTTGTCAAGGACAGCGAACCAGTCAGACCACACTTTCCCCGTCTTGGCATGAAGGGCCTCGTCGCCGATGCGTGTGAACATCATGGACTGATTATTCCTCTGTGCCATCTTGGTTCCCTCCGGATTGGTCAAATACTAATAGGTAGGTTCTTGCACTCAGGGGATCTCTGGACTCACTTATAACCCCAGCCCATGCGCTGTCGAAGCAAAGTAATGTGTGCGACGTGATGAAGGCTGTGCCAGGCGTAGAGGGCCAGAGTTCTGTCGAGTGTCATGATCCCCATTTCGGGATGCCGAAATGTGCGACTGAAGCCGGATGCTTTGAGTGACTTTAGAAGAAGAACCCAGCGCTTGTGCAGTGCATCTAGCAAGTCGAGTGACATCTCAATGGGCGCGGTCCTTGAGTCTGCCAGTTCTGCCCAAAGCTGCTGTTCATACGGTTTGATGGTTGGCTCCTGCTCCGTCATGGCCAGCTTGAAACGGACGTACGAATTCAAGTGGCTGTCGGGTAAATGGTGGACCACCTGCCTGACAGTCCAACCTCCGGAACGATAGGGAGTATCAAGCTGCTCATCAGACAATCCCCGGACCGCAGCCCGGAGCTTTGCTGGCGCCTCCGCAATTCGATCGATGAATTGTCTCCTGAGATCATCATCGAATCTTGGCGGGGCTTGAAACTTTCCTATTGGATAACTCAGATCTTCCACATCATTCTCCTCTGAATTAGAGTGAAGCAGCACTCAAACATTGGAAGCTTCATTTCACCTTCGTGGCTTTCCCTTCCATCACCGTCGTCCACGCTGTACTGTCACTGGAAACATCAAACTTCATTGTGTAGCTGGTTCGAGAGACCTCCTTCACCGTAAAACGTGTCTTTACGTCTTTTCCACCCATTTCAGACTCAGCGTTCCACGTCCAGGTGTCTCCCTGGACAGTGCCCTTCGAGAGCTCCTTCTCGCCCCAGTTGTTCACCGAGTAATAGCTGTACAGTTTCTCATCGTTGTCATAACCGAAGATTGCCAGGCCCCTGATCTCACCCATCGTGCCTTTCCCTTTCGAGTGAGAAATCAGGAAGAATCCTCCCGGCATCATCTCGTTCCGATCTGTTCCCGCTACTTTTCCTGCGGGGCCGAACGGACTCTCCTTCATCTCGAACTCGAAGTTCCATTTGCCAGAGAAGTAGTTCAGTCTCTCGTGCTCAGGACCCGGTTTCGGCATTTTCGGCGGCTCTTGTGCCAAGATCGTCCCGCCGAAAGCCAAGATCACAACGCACGCGATCGCGATTCTTTGTCTCATGGTTGGTTCCCCCTTATCAAGCGTGGATTGGTTGTTTGAACTGTTAAGGTTTCTCAGAGGTCGCAGAAGTAATCAACACGGCTTCCAAGCTTGCCCAAAGCTAAGAAATTGATTGGATGAAATCAATGTTCGACTGACATGACCTCAAACGATCTGCACCTACTCTTGACTGAAGCGATCAAGGAACGCTCTCTCGTCGTCAGTCAGGGAATCGATGCCGGCGGTGTTAATCTTGTTGAAAATCCTATCGAACTCAGTACGGTTCACCTCGTGCAAAGTGTCACGCTTGATCTTTGCCCACCGCTCGGGGTGGGAGCTTCGCGGCGGTGGCACACTGAGCTTCTTTCTGAACTTCGCTGCGCGAGAGGTTCGATCAAGAAATTTCAGGTACAGGAATCCGCCGAGGAAGCCGCCGAGATGAGCAAAGTGTGCAATCCCAGGCTCTGCGATCCCCATTCCCCCAAACAGCGATAGCCCGGTCATGATTACGACAAGCCATCGAGCTTCAATAGGGAAGAGTCCCCAGACGTACAACTTCTCGCGAGGCCAATAGTACGCAAACCCCATGAATACTCCGAACACTGCACCCGAGGCACCAATGATCGCTGAAAAAGGCGTGAAGACAAATGACAGAAGAGCACCCATGATACCGCTGATGAAGTAAAGCCAGAGGAACTTCTGTCGACCGAGCTCGAGCTCCAGCCGAGGGCCGAAGAAAAAGAGACCCAGCATGTTGAACAGGAGGTGCCAAAGCCCAGCATGGAGAAACATGTATGTAACGATTGTCCACGGTCGAACGAGGACGAGGGCCGGAACAAGCATGAACGTCGTCGTCAGGGCAGGAGCTGCCACGCTCAAGAAGTACACGACGACGTTTGCGATAATGAGGCGGGTTACCCACGGAGTCATTGACTAAAACTCTCGCTCTCGTCAATCATGGAAGATTTTTCAAGAAAGATGCTGTTGGATGGAATAAACAGAGATGGAGTCAAGCTCGTTTCATGAGGCGTTTGATGAGCTGGATTTGACGCGCGTGATATACATCGTGTGAGGCAATCCCCGAGATCACGGCTTGATTCGAGACTTTACCCCCGCGAGCGATCCTTGCCAGGTCCTCTACTCTCAGTTCACTTATCGCATTCCGCATGGTTCGATGCACGGCCTCCAGCAACCGAATATCTGTCTGCCGTGCCTCATTGGACACTTCCTCAGGGGCTGCGAACCAATTGCTCCCCTTCAAGGGGAACGACCCTCTCTTCTCTCCAAGGAGTCTCCGCCGTACTGCGTACTTCCAGTACGCTGCATGGAGGACAATCTCCCAGATATTGTGTCGTCCACGACCAGGTCTCCAGGCTGCTTGTTCAGCAGTCAAACCGCGGATGGAGCCACGCAAGTTCGGACCGTGCCAGGCCTTCTTCTCGTATGATTCATCAATTTGGTGTAAGAGAAATCTGATTTCAGGTTGGTGTCTCTCAGTTCTCATGAATGACCTAATCGTCTCTTCTTATTGAGGATACCGTCCGTCTATACTCTCTTTACGAGTCTCCTGATTCCCGAGTTGCGAACCCACTTCCACCTATTGAGATCCGATTGATTTGCTCTCAAGAGACGTGCCTCTCACGCTACGTCGGTCGAACCAGGCAGGTAAAATTCGGTGATGCGGGAATTTCTGGCATAGATCTGAGACAGCTTCGACCTGCGTCACGGTGCAGTCGGCCTCCTTCATCCTTCTCTTGCAGCTCGACTATCGAGCAAACTCAAAATGCTCATCAACAGCGTCTCAAATCTCTTCTTCGCCTGACGGGCAACTCGAATGACTTCATCGTGTGTCGCTGGCTCGCGCGCAAGTCCGGTAGCAAGGTTAGTTACTAACGAGATACCCAACAGGCGCATCCCAAGTTGGCGCGCTGCAGCTGCCTCATGCACAGTGGACATCCCAACTGCATCAGCGTCGATTCTCTTGATCATCTCGATTTCCGCCGCTGTCTCGTAGGAGGGACCAGTCACACCACAATACACTCCCTCTCTTAGTGGAACGTGATTCCTTGCGGCAGCCAGCCGAGTCAACGTCATCAACGAGGAATCGTACATTGACCTTGAGAGCGGCCGTCCTCCATTCAGCCGAGGAGTTCGAAACGTCAGATTGACTTGGCCAGTAATCAGCATTAATTCTCCTGGGGAGAATGCTGGGTTCACTGCACCAGCAGCGTTTGTCAGTATTAGGTTTTTCACGCCAAGCTTGTGTGCGACTCGGATAGGGTAGACAACGCGGTCCATGTCGCCTGATTCGTAGAAGTGAGTTCTGCCCACGAAGAGGACAACCGGGGATCCGGATCGGGCCTTCGGTGAAGAAATTCGACCAAACACCAATCTCCCGGGATGTCCTTCAATGTGAGGGATAGGGTAATGAGGGATATCCCGATTCTTCATGACCACTGTCTGACTAAGCTTTCTCTCAAATCCGCCGAGGCCAGATCCCAGTACGACTCCGGTCCGTGGGGATTGAGATATGTGCCCCCTGATGTAGCTGACAGACTCTGCTAATCTTTCGTCTAAGGGAGTCATAGAGAGAAGACATGCTTGCAGTCGTGACGCTGCACCTTGGCAGAGAATTTCTTAGCTCGCTGCATCACAATTTATCATTGACGAGCCGATGTCGAAATCGGCTCGCGACCCTCGGTTGTCCTCGAGAGCAGCAGAATGACAATAGCTAGAACCGCATACGCAAGTGCAAATTGATAAGGTATCTGCTGCGCTAATCCGCTTAGGTTCCATGGAAAATACATCTCACCTTCTGGAGACGCAGAATGAATGATCCCGAAAAAAGAAAAAAGCGCAAGGATGGCTAGATAGAGCGCAGACGCTTTGAGACGACGATCAATGAGTTCGGCAAGAAAAGCTCCCCACAGCATAGCCGTCACGATGAACCCGTTGCCAAGCGCGACAGTCACGAGCACTTCGGGCAGCGACTTCCCAGGTGCAGAAAGCAGCTTTTGAAAGAACTCGACAGGTACGATATCAGGGTTGCCGAGTTTGATTGCGAGAAGGCGAGCGACCGTTGGGAAGAACGCGAAAGCGACCGCCCATGCATGGCGGGGAGGGCACGCGTGAAACGCTTGACTCATAATGTCCAACGCAACGAAGATAAGAATAGGAGCGAGGACTGCGCGGGGAATCAGCTCAACAATGAAAGAAACGTACCCGAAAACCCCACCGAGACCGATGAAGACGCCTGTCAAGAGCGTGTAACCTGCGCGAGATCCCATCCTTTTGTACGCAGGCTGCCCGATGTAAGGAGTTGACTGGGCAACCCCGCCACAAACCCCCGCGATCAGCGTGGCCACAGCCTCTGTGAGCAGGATGTTTCTCGTCTTGTAGTCGTCTCCAGCAACACGCGCGCTTTCCGTGACATTAATTCCACCTACAACTGTGAGGATGCCGAAGGGAATTGCTATTGGGAGATACTTAAGCGCTGGCACAATCCCCCGGAGAAAACCGAGGGTCGGAATTGGCAAGCCAAAATGTAAATCCATAGGAGGGGGTCCGGCGTAGGTTCCTCCAACCAGACCCGATGGCCCAAGAAGGTAGTAGAGAACTGTTCCCACAAACACCGCCGCGAAGACACCAGGGATTTTTCTGGGCAGATGAATTCCAGCGACGAGGGTATACAGAATCAATCCCAGCGAGATCAAACCAACGATCGGCATGCCGAAGATATCGACGAGCGGAACAAGGCCGATGAGTGCAAGACCAATGCCGGCGAGTGAGCCGAGCAAGCCTGCCTGCGGGACCATTTTCTGAACCCATTGGCCAAGGAATGAGAAGATCACCTTGACGATCCCGATCATGACCATGGTTGCCATTCCCACATACCACGCTATCATTGCGGCATCTCTCTCGGCCATTCCAGACGCTTTCATACTGAGAAACGCTGGTCCCAGAACGACGAGTGCGATACCAATCGTGGATGGGGTATCGAGTCCGAGCGGCATGGCAGTCACGGTCCTTCCTGATTTGCGTGCCAGCCGAAACGCCATCCAAGTGTACACGAGATCACCGAAAAGCACACCGAACGCGGTCCCCGGAAACATCCTTGAATAGATTATATCAGGAGGAAACTTGAACGCGAAGATAAGAATGCCCGCGAGGAATGACAGGACCGTCAGGTTATCAAACATCAATCCGAAGAAGCCGTTCAGGTCTCCAAGCACGAACCATTTGTATTTGTTATTGGTCCCGTTCATGGAATGGTCTTTCCTTGTTGTTTCGGATTTCAGTTAGGCGAGGAACCCCGCGATGGAGGCTGTCATCCAGGTAGCGATCGTTCCTCCGAGGACGGCCTTCAAGCCAAACTTTGCAATATCACCTCGACGGTTTTCTGCAAGTGGACTAATCCCGCCGATCTGGATTGCTATGGAGGAGAAGTTCGCGAACCCACAGAGTGAGTACGTCGCAATGACGATTGCCTTTTGTGAGAGCTGGTGTGCCGACACAAGATCTGCCATGCGTAGATACGCCACAAATTCATTCAGGACGAGTTTGATCCCCATCAGACTTCCAACGTTCAGAGCGTCTTGCCACGGCACACCGATTGCCACTGCAATGAACTGGAAAACAATCCCGAAAAGAAGCTCCAGTGACAGCGGCTTGCCAAACTGTGCCTGGCAGATTGTGTTCAACCCTGTGATACTGCCCAAACCCCCGAGGAGGTAATTGAAAAGAGCGATCAGTGCGATGAATGCCACGAGCATCCCTGCAACGTTGAGTGCAAGGCGGAGACCAGTCCCTGCTCCCTCCGCTGCGGCTTCGATAACGTTGGAGTTCGTTTTTTCGATCTTCATTCGAACCGTCCCCATGGTGAGCGGCTCTCCGACTTCGGGGCTAAGGATCTTCGCAACCACCATTGTCGCTGGAGCTGCCATAATGCACGCCGCCAGCAAATGCCCTGCAAAATAAACCTGTGCTGCATCGACAGCAACGCCTTGTGATTTTGCATAGGCGACTCCGAGCATTTGCATGTACGCTGCCAACACTCCCCCTGAGATGTGCGCCATTCCGCTCAGCATGATGGTGAACAGCTCTGACTGCGTCATGCCTGCGATGTATGGACGGATCACCAACGGAGCTTCCGTCTGGCCGATAAACGTATTTGCCGCCACACAAAGCGTTTCCGCGCCGCTCGTCCGCATCAAACGCAACATGACCCAGGCCATCCCCTGGACTACCCGTTGCATGATTCCCAGGTAGTAGCAGACCCCCATGAAGGACGCGAAGAAAATGATTGTGGGCAGAACCTGAAAAGCAAAAAAAGAACCGAGGCTTCCTGGACTACCCGGCGACTTGGCGAGTGACCCGAAGACGAATTGTGCCCCTTCACTTGCAAAGCTAAACAGGACGACAAAAGCTCTGCTGACGTAGTCGAAGATATCTCTCCCAATTGTCGTCTTGAGAACGATAAAAGCGAACGCAAACTGGGAGATGATGCCCACGATAACGAGCCGCCAGTTGATCGCTCGTCTGTTGACAGAAAAAAGGAAGGCAAGGGCGGTGACAAGGGCGAGGCCAAAAAGTCCATTGAGGACAGACGTGAGACTCATACAGAAGGAACCTTGATTGTGATTGGGTGGCAGTTAGGCTTCGGGTGGCTCGAAGCAGTTCCGGCAGCGTGCCTCGTAGAGATCCTTTGCCCCGACGAGAACACGTTCGCTGGAGCTTGTGATCCGCTGCGTGCGATCGGCTGGGTTGCCACACACTACGCAGATCGCCAGTGTCTTGGTGATGTACTCGGCAATGGCAAGGAGCTGGGGCATTGGCTCAAAAGGCTTTCCTCGGTAGTCCTGGTCGAGGCCGGCAACGATGACGCGCTTGCCTTCGTTCGCAAGTTGCTCACAGACGTTGACAAGATTCAACTTGAAGAATTGTCCCTCGTCAATCCCTATGACCTGCGCCTCCCCAGCAAGCTTCAGGATTTCCTCTGCGCCATCAACGACTGTCGAGCCAATGGATTGATCGTCGTGAGAAACAATGTGGCTTTCGCTGTAGCGTGTGTCTATCCGGGGCTTGAAGATCGCGACCTTCAGCTTTGCAATCTGCGCACGGCGGATTCTTCGGATAAGCTCCTCAGTCTTGCCGCTGAACATGCAGCCGCTGATGACTTCAATCCATCCGAGGGTTTTTGAAGGGTCTTTGTGATGAGGGGACGATGAGTCCATGGCTGTTTGTCGATGATTCTGATTCGGGGCAGGGGAGTGGTTCATTAACCGTTCTTGCGCCTATGGGGAAGGTGATCGGGACCGAATGGATAAGGGAAGAGCTCACTGAGTGTGACTACTTTTTCCTGCCCTTTGCTATTGATCATGACGAAATCAACCCCAGGGGCAAGGTCCATCAAAACCTGACGACAGGCACCGCATGGCGGGCAGAAATCTGCATCATCGGAGGCGACGGCGATTGCTGTGAATTCCTTTTCTCCTTCCGAGATCGCCTTGAAGATGGCGATCCTTTCGGCACAGATTGTCAATCCATAAGAACTGTTCTCGATGTTGCAGCCGGTGTAGACTCTTCCTTGTTTTGTCCTGATCGCAGCGCCAACTCGGAAGTTCGAGTAGGGTGCGTATGCTTTCAGCTTTGCCTTCTTTGCCGCTGTGACCAACGCGTGATACCTTCCACTCTTATTGATCATTATGTTCCTGCAAATTGATGGCGAAAAGATATTGAAAAGGTGAGTGAAAAGCAAGGAAGGAAAAACCGAATGCATTTAGCGCGTGATGTTCTCTCTGGATTCATGAGCCCCTAATTTGGGCTGGTCTAGTCATGATGTGTCGGATGTTTCGAAATTGTCACTCCACGCCGCGGGCACGGAGCAATTCACGATTGACTTTGTTTCGGGGGTTCGATATATTTCGGGCGTCCGCGATTGTGGCGAGACTGACAAGACCTGCGGCGTTTCCCCCAGTTGGCTTGCTGAGATGTTCTTTACAAGTCATGGAAAACAGGCCAGCCCCTGGCCGCCTGCGGGATTCGGGCAGGCGCCACGCAGTCTGGCGGGATAGAATTACCGCAGTCGCGCAAAGTGCTGATCGGCAATAGGCTGACAAATCCAAGAACTGGGCCGACTAGTATACTGAATAGTCAGCCTGCGACATGGAGGATTCAACCATGAACCGACTTCTGACAAGGGCAGTTTTCTTGCTTCCTGTGCTTGCGTTCGCTCTCGGCTGTAACGAGGAAAGTCAGATAGCCGATAACACAGGATTAGTCGCCACCCAAGCACATCTTCAATATGGTTTCGAAGGCCGTTCAATCGCCATCGAGTTCAACGGTACGAAGTGTTTCGACGCTCGCTTGTCTGACAGTGTCCCGCTTTCGGGACCATTAGCTATCTTTGAGACTCGACTTCCGCGCGGAACCAACAAGCTCAAGGCATCGTGGAAACTTGTGTCTGATCCATTAGCTAGTTCTCATCAAGATAGTACAAGCTTCGTCCTTGGCAATGAAGACAAGTATTTCTTGGGCATAGGCTTGGTCAATGATAGTCTAAGGGTCACAATCTCAAACAGTGGATTCCTCTACATTTGAGGAACAGTTCCGCCATTGCCAAACAGAAGCAGTCGCAGGCTAACATCTTTAAGAAGGAAAAAGTCCCCGCCCAAGAGTAGCGGGATCTTCAACCTGCCCGAAAAGCGGGCGAGGTCTTCGACAAGAGGACAGAGATCTCCCGAGGCGGAACGTAGTTGAATCACGCTGGTCGACGTGTTGATTGGGTTTCGCTCTCCCGATCTGCGTGGCTGCAGGCAGGGAAGGAGCGCGAATTTCCACTTCAAATGAAAAGCTTAGTTCATGTTGAGGTTCTTGTCACAGGTTTTGGAAAAGAGTGAAGAAATGCCGCGAGCGCCGAAAATGCTGGTCAGGTATCGGCTGACAAATCCAAGAATTAGGTCGACCAGTGTACTCAATAGTTGGGCGGGCACTTCGAAGGAGGCACAGATACTCCAAATGCAACATCTCAGACAATGTCGTTCACTCATTGAATCTATCTCAGCAACTTGAGCAAGGAGAGCGGGTTAAGATTAGCCCTAACCGTCTGGTATAATGATTGACGATGTAATCATTGCCGGCTCACCTTCCACACAGAAAACACTCGGCCCCAATTTTTTATGGGTATGGCCGAGGCAGTCACTAGAGCAACCACCTCTTTGCGTTAATGGGCCAAGAGGTAACTAAAAGGGAAGCTGGCTGCCAGAAAAGAGATGTTCGTCATGGACCACAGTTCAACCACTTCAATACTCAATCGCATTGCGTTCATCGGCAACTACTTACCGCGCCAGTGCGGCATCGCCACATTTACTACCAATTTGTGTGAGGCCATCGCCGCCCAATATGGTCAAACAACCTGCATTGCCCTGCCGGTCAATGATATCGAGGCTGGCTACGCCTATCCGACCCGCGTTCGGTTTGAACTCCCAGAGAAGGATATTGATTCCTATCGCCGCGCCGCCGACTTCCTGAATATCAACAACGTAGACCTCGTATCCCTGCAACATGAGTATGGCATTTACGGCGGACGCGCGGGCAGCCACATCCTGGTGCTCTTGCGCGAATTGCGGATGCCCATCGTCACGACCCTGCACACTATTCTGCACGACCCCAATCCCGATCAGCGGCGGGTGTTGGAAGAAGTCGCGGCCCTGTCCGATCGGTTGGTCGTCATGAGCGAGCGCGGCGCGAAATTCTTGCACGAGGTCTATGGTGTGCTGCCGGAGAAGATTGATCTGATACCCCACGGCATCCCTGATGTGCCGTTTGTAGACCCGAGTTTTCACAAAGACCTGTTTGGAGTCGAGGGCAAAATCGTCTTACTTAGCTTCGGCTTGCTCTCGGCGAACAAAGGGATCGAAAATGTCATCGCCGCCCTGCCCGCTATTTTAGCCCGACACCCAAACGTGGTGTACATCATCCTCGGCGCGACCCACCCCCACGTACTGCGGAATGAAGGCGAAACGTACAGGCTGTCCCTGCAATGGCTGGCTCAGGAGAAAGGCGTAGAAGGTCAGGTGATTTTCTATAACCGCTTTGTTAGTTTGGAAGAGCTCGTTCAGTTCATCAGCGCGGCGGACATTTATATCACACCGTATCTCAACGCGGCGCAGACCTCCTCGGGTACGCTCGCTTACACTGTAGGGGCAGGCAAGGCGGTCATTTCAACACCGTATTGGTATGCGGAAGAGATGCTAGCCGAAGGACGGGGAGCGCTGGTGCCATTTCGGGATCCGGTGGCGCTCGCCGATCAGGTGATTAACCTTTTAGACAACGATGCCCAGCGCCACGCCATGCGCAAGCGGGCCTATGTCTTTGGGCGAGAGATGATCTGGCCGCAGGTAGCGAGCCGCTATATGGAGAGTTTTGAACGCGCTCGAGCGGAGCGCCGTCATTTTGCTCATCCGGAATTCGCAGTTAAACCATTAGACAAACGTCCGGGCGAATTGCCGCCTCTCAAACTGGACCACTTGCACCATATGACAGACGAGACCGGCATACTAGAACACGCTGTTTTCACGATCCCCAACTATCGCGAAGGTTACACCACCGACGACAACGCCCGCGCGCTGATGGTGAGCACGCTCCTAGAGTCGCTGGGCAACAAAGAGGCTCTCGATCTGGCATCCCGCTATCTTGCTTTTATCTGGTATGCCTTCAATACTGAAACCGGACGCTTCCGTAACTCTATGGATTACCAGCGCCACTGGCTGGAAGTTGGCGGTTCCGACGACAGCCACGGCCGCACGTTGTGGTCGTTGGGCACCGTGTTGGGACGCTCGAACACGCCGGTCCTGCAAAGCATGGCCGGCCGGGTGTTCGAGCAGGCCTTGCCCGCTATCCTCGACACGACCAGCCCACGCGCCTGGGCTTTCGCGCTCATCGGTATCCACGAGTACCTGCAACGCTTTGCCGGCGACCGCAGGGCCAGCCAAGTACGAGAGGAGTTGGCCGGGCGGCTGCTGACGTTGTATCAAAGCCACCGCTCGGATGAATGGCGCTGGTATGAGGACAGGCTGACCTATTGCAACGCCGCGCTACCGCATGCGTTGCTCATGTGCGGCCAATCGATACCGAATGCCACCATGACCGAAGCCGGGCTGGAGTCACTCAGTTGGCTGGCCGACTTGCAGCACGCGGACGCGGGGCATTTTGTTCCTATCGGATCCAACGGTTTTTATCAGCAAGATGGTGAACGAGCCCGGTTCGATCAACAGCCGGTGGAGGCGCAAGCGATGGTCTCTGCTTGTCTCGAAGCCTACCGGATCACGAGCGATAAGCGCTGGCGTAAGGAAGCCCGCCGCGCCTTCGAGTGGTTCCTCGGGCGCAACGACTTGAACCTCCAGGTTTACGACCCGACGACGGGAGGCTGCCGGGACGGTCTGCATCCTGACCGTCCAAATGAGAATCAGGGCGCGGAGTCGACTCTGGCTTTTCTCCAAGCCTTGCTGGAACTACGGCTAGCTGAAAATCCCCTTCTATCTACTAAGACAGGATCACAATGAACAATCAACACCCTGAACTTCTTCACCGTTGTAAGCTTAATCCCATCTTGACCGCCGCTGATTGGCCTTATCCGGTGAATAGCGTGTTCAACCCTGGCGCGACATTGTTGGCCGATGGGACCACCTTGCTCTTGTGCCGTGTGGAAGACCGACGCGGGCATTCCCACCTATGCGCTGCCCGCTCTGCCAATGGCATAGACGACTGGAAGATCGATTCCCGGCCCACCTTACCGGCAGATCCTGAGCGCTTCCCGGAAGAATTGTGGGGCATCGAAGACCCACGTATCACCTACGTCCCAGAATTAAGCCAGTATGCCGTCGTTTACACCGCCTACACGCGCGACGGCCCAGGCGTGGCCCTGGCGCTCACGGAAGATTTCCACCACTTCGAGCGCTATGGTTTGATCATGCAGCCAGAAGATAAAGACGCAGCTCTCCTGCCTCATCGGATTCACGGAAATTGGGCTTTGATCCACCGCCCGATTGGTTCGCCCGACGCCGACGCGCACATATGGATCTCCTACTCCTCCGACTTGCGCCAGTGGGGCAGTCACAAGTTGATGCTGGAAGCCCGACTGGGTGCGTGGTGGGACGCGAACAAGATTGGACTCTCCTCTCCGCCCATCGAAACTGCGCAAGGTTGGCTGGTGATCTACCACGGGGTGCGAGAAAACGCAGCCGGCTCCATTTACCGACTCGGCCTGGCGTTGTTTGATTTGCAGACACCCGAGCGATGCCTCAAACGTAGCGACGAGTGGATCTTTGGCCCGGAAGAACCCTACGAGCGGCGTGGGGATGTGGACAACGTCATTTTTCCTTGCGGCTGCACAATTGCTCCTGATGGGGACACTATCCAGCTGTATTATGGCGCGGCGGATTCGAGCATTGCCCTGGCGACGGGCAGCATTCGCGCCATTCTCGACTGGCTTGAACAACACAGATAAAGAATCCTTGCTTCGCCCCGCCGTGCTCGGCTGGGTGGTGATGAACAGGAGGAAGGAAACCGTGTAATTCCCACACAAGACCCGAAGGGCCGCTCAAAGTGCTGATGGGTAATAGGCTGTGAAATCCAATAATCAGGCTGACGAGCACACTCAAACGCTGGGCGGAACGGAAACCGCAATGTCGACAAAAAGCTGGCAGAATACCCTGGAGGAGGTGAACGGATGGGCCTCCTAAGGTATGACGCGGATGACATTATCCAGGCGATCAACGCTTCGCGGCCACTGGTGCTGGCTAACGAAAAAGGGTACGAGGAGGCATTATACAAATACCTGCATGACAAGCGACCCTACGCGGTCGGTCTGGCGGCATAGAAACGGGAAGAACCAACCGTCAGGGTCAGAGGTGAGAGGACGACGTAATGGCGGCTGTGTGTCCCGCCAAGGTGTACTACTTCAGTAATTCGGTAACACGGCGGAGGCGATCCAATGGGGTTATGTAGCTGAGACCTCCGTGACGACGTTCATAGTTATAGCGATAAAGAAAACTGTTGAGTTCCTCAGACAATGTCT
>Ga0315282_10004766_pt1 | contig 23480 bp, 21 predicted proteins | sample YL17G07_20_MG_FD_203693 | JGI IMG/M metagenome (GOLD analysis project Ga0315282, IMG submission 203693) | Sediment microbial communities from Yellowstone Lake, YNP, Wyoming, USA - YL17G07_20 | ecosystem: Environmental > Aquatic > Freshwater > Lake > Sediment | place: USA: Wyoming | collected... | reverse complement strand
TTTTAGAGATGGTTGTCAACCCTTTTTGAACGAAGGAGTCCGCAATATCACTCATGATGACCCGATATCCAGAATGAGCAGCCACCTGAACGATACCATTTCCCATCTGCCCAGCCCCCACGACACCAATCGTCTTTATATCCATAGATCCCTCCTCAAATAATCATTGCAAAATTAGCAATGTAAAATTAGCAATTAGCAATGAACAGAAAAAAATTGTTTCATTGATAATTTTGCAATGCTAACTTTGCATTTTGCAATGTTTTTTTAATCTATTCTTTCAACAATCAGACTGACGGCTTCCGCTCCTCCCAAACAGAGGGAGGCCATTCCTCTCCTGGCTCCCCTATCTTTCATGGCATAGAGTAAGGTGGTCAATACTCTTGCCCCACTGGCTCCGATTGGATGGCCTATGGCGACAGCGCCGCCGTGAACATTGACCTTATCCCTGTCGATTCCGAGAGTTTTGAAAATGGCTACAGTGGTTGCGGAAAAGGCCTCGTTGATTTCGAAAAGGTCAATATCCTTAATAGAAAGGCCTGCCTTTTTCAGAACTTTTGGAATGGATTGAATCGGGGCGACCAATACATCCTCCAATTCCACGCCTGCTCCGGCCTGCGCTCCGACTTTAGCCATGGGCTTAACTCCTAATGCCTGGGCCTTTTCTTTGGACATCAGCACGAGAGCGCTTGCTCCATCACTGATCTTGGAAGAATTTGCTGCTGTAACGACTCCGCCCTCTTTAAAGACAGATTTCAATTTGGCCATGGACTTTAGATCTGTATCGCGGGGTCCCTCATCGGTGTCAAAGAGTGTCGGTTCCCCTTTCTTTGAAGGGATCGGAATAGGAAGAATTTCCTCTTTGAATTTCCCTTCCCGTATCGCCTTCATCGCTTTGAGATTCGATTCAAGAGCAAATTGATCCTGTTCTTCACGGTTGATATTGAATTTTATTGATTGGATTTCAGCGGTATATCCCATGTGGTAATCATTCACCACATCCCAGAGACCGTCGTGGACCATGCCGTCCACTAATTTGCCATCCCAGAGTCGGTATCCTGTCCTTGCATTTTCTAAATAATAGGGAACTCGGCTCATATTCTCCATTCCGCCGGCCACGATCACCTCTGCATCTCCTGCGATGATGGCCTGGGCAGCCAACATGACAGACTTTAACCCAGAACCACAGACTTTATTCACGGTAATGGCTCCTCCGGACATTGGGAGCCCCGCCTTGATCATTGCTTGACGAGCTGGATTCTGTCCCAGTCCGAATGGGAGAACATTTCCCATGATCACTTCATCCACATCCTTTTTTTGAATCCTCGATCGCTTCACAGACTCCCCGATCACTTTTCCTCCCAGCTCCGTAGCGCTGAAAGGAGTTAACGCCCCGAGGAAATTACCGATGGCTGTCCGGACGGCGCTGGTGATCACCACTTCTCTCATGAGTATCCCCTCCTTTCTGAAAATCATCATCAATGTTTAATTTTTGACGGACTTTTCCCTGGTAGTTTAAAATATCCGCTTTTAATTTGTTGAGACTGTTAATTCGCTCGTCAATCTTTAAGGCATGGCCGTCCAGCAATTCTAAAAGCCGGGGTAGCACCTTTCTATTCGTCCGGTGAATTTGATAAATATCCTCCAATTCAAGCATTTCGGAAAGGGTGAGACCGAGGTGTTTAAGTCTTGTAATAAATTTTAGGCGCTGGAGATCCTTATCCGTATAGATTCTTTTTCCCCCTTCGATTCTTTTAATGGAATTGAGGAGACCAATCTCTTCATAATATCGAATCGTCCGAGGACTCAATTCTAACAAACTGGCCAACTTACCGATTTGATAATACTTTGCTCCGCTGCTTTCCATGGGAAACCCTGGTAATGCCACTTAACGTAAACTGAGAGATGAAAACAAAAAAAAATGGAACTATGGAATATTGGAAGTATGGTTTTAAATTAGAAAAAACATTTCGATGCAACCCAATGTTCCATCATTCCAACCTTCCATTCCTGACTAAATGGAGGGCCATTTGCCTATAGATAAAACATCGTAACCTGCTTTTTCTAAATCCTTAACAACGTCCTTATAATCCTCTGTTTTAATTCGGATAGCAGCAATTCTTTTCCCTTCCACCATAAAGGATGGGGTGACAATGCTGATAATGTTGATATTATGTTTTTTGAACACTTCAAGTATTCCGAGCATCGTACCGGGTTTGTCTTCAAGGGCGAGGGTTAGACGGGTCCCCTTCTGTTTGAAACCAAATATATCCACAAGATGGTCTAAGGCATCCGTTTCTGTAAAGATTCCGTAAAGTTTACCCTGCTCCAAAACAGGAAGGCAACCGATCTTATTATCATGCATCAGTTGGACAGCTTCTTCAATGAGTGTGTCAGGAGTAATGATGATCAACTTAGCCTTTGGTGTCATGAAACTTGAAACTTTAAGTTTTCCTAAAAGATAATTAAGCTCCTGGACACTGAGCAGGGTAGCATCAGATGGGGCGGCTTCCCGAATATCTCGATCTGTAACAATTCCAACTAACGCATTGTTTTTGTCGACCACGGGTAGATGTCTTACACCCTTCTCATGGATGAGGTTTCTGGCCTCGTAAAAGGATGCATCTGGGCCAATAGTCACCGGGGTTCTTTGGATCTTTTCTCTCATAAATCCTTTGTAATGAATTTTCATAAATTTCCCTCCCTCTCCCTTAAAATTTGATTTAATAATAGCATAATTAGCATAGGGCCGTCCAGTCCTCGCTATGCCCTGCACCACATGTTGTACAGGGCCATGCGCAGAGCACTAAGTGCTTAGCGTTTTTATAAGTCGATAATCATACGCCTTTGTTAATCTAGAATTCATAATTCATAATTCATAACTCATAACTCATAACTCATCTTTATTCCCATGTGCGTTGGTCTTCGATTTTTTTTGCCCCTTCTGGGATGGTTCCCTTTGGAGTGAATTGGACATTCCCCCGTAATTTCATCACATCGCGGATGGAACTTTCAATCTCTTCTTTCAATTTTTCTGTTTGCAAACCTTCTTCTTTGAGTTCGATTCGGAAGGTCATCTCATCCTTTTGTTCCTTTCTTGCGACGACGACCTGAACCTTTGCGATTTGTGGATACCTTGAAGCCACTTCATCCACCTGTCCGGGGTGTACAAAAAGACCTCTGACCTTGGTCACTTGATCAACCCTTCCAAGAATCTTTAACAATCTGGGTGAGGTCCTGCCGCAAGGGCAGGGGGTCTCGGTCAGAATCGAAAGGTCTCCTGTTCCAAATCGAATTAAAGGATAAATCTTATTGAAGGTGGTGGCGACAATCTCCCCTGCTTTTCCAGGCCCTAATTGTTTCCCTGTTTCGGGATCCACGATCTCCACGATTTTGTCATCCGGGATATGCATCCCATTCTTCTTAATACATTCATAACCCAGGCAGCCGATATCTGCCGTGCCATAAGTTTGTCGGATGATCATCCCAAATTTCTCTTCCAATTTGGAGCGAAGGGATTCTGGAAGCATCTCTGCTGCCACAAAACCGACTTTGAGGTTCAGGTCTTTTTTTAAATCGAATCCCATCTCCTTGGCCTTTTCAGCGATGTTAAGAAGAAAGCTTGGGGTTCCACAGAAACCAGTGGCTTTTAAATTATTTAGAATATTGACCTGTTGTTCAGTATTCCCAACGCCCGTAGGGATGGAGATACATCCGATCCGATGGAGAGAGTTATCCACCATATGCAAAGCGAAAGGAACCATATGATAACTGAAAGTATTGATCGCAATGTCTCCCGGACGAAATCCCCCTGCATACATCCCCTGTGCCCAGCCCAGTTCCACATACTCCATTTCACCCGGTTCATAAATAGGTCCTGGAGAGATAAAGATTCTTCTCATTTCAGTTATCGGAACCCCTTCAAATCCACCAAAGGGAGGATTTTTCTTCTGAAGCTCCACCAGGTCGGCCTTTTTGGTAATGGGAATTTTTTCCAAGTCTTTAGTCGTCTGGATATCCTTTGGCTTTAATCCAGCGGAATCTATTTTATTTTTAAAAGCCTGAGAATTTTTATAAGCGTATTGGATGATTCCTCTCAGTTTCTGATTGAGATATTCGAGGCGTTTTTTCTGGAGCATGGTCTCGAGATTTTTTTTCAAGAAGCCTACAGACCGATCCATCACCTCTGGTTTAGGCATGGGGACTCTCCTTAACATTAATATCTTCTACCCCCCCCTTTCCTTAATAAAAGGAAAAGGGGGGATTTAAGAGTTTATTTAGGATATTTTGCAGCGAAGGGAATCACTTTTTGGACGCCATCGGCTGTGAAGGTAGCCGCTCCTTTTTCCACTCCAATGGGAACTGTCATATTCGGAATCTCAGTCCACCATTTTTCCAGAAGGGCCCAGGCATTCGTTTTCTTTGCCTTAACTTTTTCAGCATTCGGAATCAAAAGACTCAAAAGCACCTGCTGGACATCGAGTATGGATGGTACCGAAATTTGGTTGGTTTTACCCGCGGGAATCCACTGCGTCTCAAAGGCATTGACCATATTGACATCAAAATCCTCAAAGGCGACTGTAAATCCGAAACCATCTAACTTAACCGGATAATCATTGGGATTGGTGATATTAAAAACGAAAGCCATAGGGAGCATTGCGCTATTGGCTCCTGCTTTTCCCTTCAGGGGGGTGATCTTCGCATCATAGTACCAATACCCGTTATATTGGGTGACTTGGACTGATTCAAGAGCAACTACAGGGGCCTTAAAGTTAGCTTCGGTGGGTTTTGTCGGCATTCCAGCACAAGACATTAAAATCAGTCCCATGCCAAAGATACAGGCGATTATTAATGTTCTTTTCATTATCGAACCTCCTTCCGTTATTGAGAAATAACGTGACCGTGTTGCGTGTCACGTGTCCGCAAAATTAAGTAACGTGACAGTGTCTCGTGTTACGTGTCCGTACGGTCACGGACTACGGACACGGATCACGATATTTTATGTGAGCCATCTCTTTCTTCTCTTGTAATGCTTGACATGACGAAAACTCTTTCTCTCACCGATGTCAGAGAGGCCTAAATAGAAGTCTCGGATGTCCGGGTTCTCCTTTAATTTTTCTGAGGTATCATGCATCACGAGCCTTCCGTTTTCCAAGACATAGGCATAAGGCGCTACCGTGAGGGCCAACTTTACATTCTGTTCCACCAATAAAATAGGGATCTTCTCTTCATGATTTAGCTTGGTGATGATGTCGAAGATCTCTTTAATGAGGAGTGGGGCGAGGCCCATGGATGGCTCATCCAGAAGCATCAATTTAGGCTGGGCCATTAGAGCCCGACCGATCACAGTCATCTGCTGCTCCCCTCCGCTGACATAACCAGCAGTTTCGTTCCGCTTTTGTCTCAATCGAGGAAAGTAATGGTAGACCATTTCCAGGCCTTCCTTGGCCGATCCCATCTTTCTCAAATGGGCACCGACCTTAAGATTCTCCTCTACGGTCAGGTGCTCAAAGACTTTGCGGCCTTCGATGACCTGAATAATACCCATCTTGGCAATCTCCATAGCAGTCTTTCGGTGAATACGCTCTCCTTTGAACTCAATGGCTCCGTCTGTGACCTCTCCAACCTCCACCTTAAGAAGACCGGAGATGGCCTTGAGCGTAGTACTCTTACCTGCTCCATTTGCTCCCAGAAGGGCTATGATACCCCCTTCTGGAACTTCTAAGGAGACTCCCTTGAGGACGAGGATCACCTCCTGGTATTTGACTTCAACATTATTTAACTTTAAGATCGGTTGCGTTTTCTCCACAGGATTACCCCTTTTTTACCATCCTAACCATTCCTTCGCCCATTTTTCAGGCCAGCGTGATTTGACATCTATCGTTTTTACATAGTTAAACTTTCCTTCTTTGAGCTCATATACCGGTACAATACCGGTTGTTCGGTGGTCAGTAGAGGTGAAGGTAACTGGGCTGGTACCAAGACCACCATCGAGAATGGCGTAATCTTTGAGGGTTTCAAAACCCTTTTTCAAAATACCCTCTCCAGTCAAAGCGCCAGCCTTATCCGCTCTGATCAGCGCTTCCCTTAACAAGAGGACATTGGCCCAGGCGGTTACTGTAAACTTAATACGGTCTTTTGCAGGGATCCCGGGATTGTATTTTGCAGCGTAATCGTGAACAAGCTTCATCTTTCCTCGGCTATCGGCAAAAAAGTAAGCTGGGCCAGCGACCATGGCCCCTTCAGCCGCCTTACCTGCCAATTTGGGTAAGTTTTCATCTTCACCCCAGTAGTTCACCAGCCAGTCCGCGCCAAGGCCAAGAGCATAGGCATCTCTTATCGTTGCTGAAACGCACATGGTCGTGTTTCCATGCCAGCATACATCGGGCTTAAATTTTTCGAGGGCCATGATCTGACTTTTGGTGTCCATTGAAGTGAGAGCGACATCCTGATCATCGCCAATCTCAAAACCGAGCATCTTGGCATGATCCTTGATCGCCTTTATCGGAGCACTCGCATAGGGAGAAGGAAAGGCGAATACACAGGCAAACCTCGGTTTTCTCTTACCAAAGTCCTTATTTTTGGGCCACCGGGTTTCAAACCAAGTCGTAAGCACAGCCCTTGCCTCAGTGGAATAGTCTGGTGAAAAGAATAGATTATATGGGGTCTTAGCAGGATTTGTGAGGTGGGCTGAAAAAGAGGCGGAAACGTAAGGGATTTTATCTTTGATAACAGTTGGAGAAAGGGCCTCTGTATCACCGGTTCCCCACCCCTCGATCGCTATGACGCCCATACGTTTTAGAAAGTTATACTTTGTGATCGCTTCTGGAATACGATAGCCGTAATCAAACCAGGTATATTTAATTTTTTTACCGTTAATTCCGCCAGTCTCGTTCACATAATTAAAGGCCTCTACCAAACCGAGGGCGTAGTCCTTGCCGACATCTGAAGTAGCGCCGGTGCAATCCGTAAGACCTCCTATCTTAATTTCCTGGGCCAATATCGATGAAATGGGAAAACTCATGATCAGTAATGTCAAAATAGTTGTAAAAAATTTAATTTTGATTCTCATTGTTCACCTCCTGTAAAATTTTAAGGCATAGTAAATGAAATGATGATCCCTTTCTTTCTCCCCACCCTCCAATGACGTCACATCACCCCCTTTTTTGTCGTTTTGCGTAAGCGGCAAGTCGCAAGTCGTAAAATACTTCTCCATAAGGGATGTTTTCAACACGCCTACCGCCTTACGACTCACGATTTACGCTAATATGAGAACGGCCACAGATTAAAATAGTTTTTGATCTGCCACCAACGATAACTGATCCCTCTTGGTTGAAAGATTAAAAAGGCACAGATAATTAGGCCAAAAACGGATTCCTTGATATAGAGAAACTTGATCATGAGCGCCGGATAGACATCACTTAGGGAGATTACACCCAATTGGATCAATTCCATCGCGACCACCATGAAAATAGAACCGAAGATTACTCCGTGGATGGAGCCAACTCCACCAATGAGGATAACGCCTACTAACCAGAGAGACCAAAACCAAGGGAAGTGTTCTGGACTGAGCGCTGCAGTATTGCTGACCCAGAAGGCTCCGGCAAGGCCGGCAATAAATCCAGCCACAAAGAAATTTAATAATTTATACCAGATAATATTGATCCCGAGTGTTTCAGCAGCTATGTCATTATCTCTAATGGCGATCCACGCCCTTCCTACCTTAGAGCGAAGGAGGTTAGCCACAATAATGACACAGAGGGTGAGCAAGATAGCCATCAAAAAATAAGTCTTGATTTCACTATCAATGATCCAGGGCCCAATCTTAATGGTTCCGGGTGGCAGAGAAAAAGCCTGCCCTCTACCGCCGATCTGACTGATATACTGGGTGAGGATGAAATCGACGGTGATGAACTGGGCTGCCATGGTGGTTAGGATCAGGTAAAAACCTTTAACCTTGGCCGATGGAAGACCAAAGAGTACACTCCAGAGTCCGGCGATAATACCCGCAATGATAATACTGATTGGATAGGCAAGACCCCAGTTGATAAAAAAATTCGGCCATGGGAATTGAAGAATCAAGAGAGTGCTTGTATAAGCGCCTACGGCAATAAAGGCAGCATGCCCAAGGGTGATCAGACCGGCATAACCTATCAATATCTGTACCCCAAGGGCTCCTAAAGCTGTATAGCCAACCATATTGGCCACTCCGAACCAGTATCCAGTTAAGGTTAAGGGAAAAACAATAAATATAATCGCCAGGAGGAAAATCATTTTCCCTTTGATCAAAGGAGTCTGCCACCAACCATGATCTTGGGTATATTCTTGATGGTAAAGGCCGCAAGGCAGCCATACATGAGACATAGATTGTTCTCCTTTTAATTATTAATCAGTCCATAATTATATAGACATTTGGGAACTAAATCCCTCCTTCCCTCCCTTTGCAAAAGGGAGGTATAATTCCTCTCTTTTACAAAGAGGGGCTAGGGGAGATTTTCTGAAGATTATGTCTTGTCAATTATGGACTCCTTAGTAATTCTATTACATCCGTTCAATCCGTTCCCAGCCCCAGAATCCATAAGGTTTAAACAGTAAAAAGACTGCCATAAAAGCAAAGGGGAATACCTCTTTCACTCCCCCTGGAAAATAGCGGTCGAGGTAGGCGCCAGATAAATTTTGTAAAACACCGACTGTAATGCCTCCTACAATGGCCCCAGGGATGGAGTTGAGGCCTCCTAAAACCACTGCGGGCAAGACGAGAAGACCCAAGTAACCGACGGATATATTGATTCCGTTGATATTCCCTAAAAGAGCGCCCCCCACACCTGCTGACATAAAGGCAATTGCCCATGCCCCTGCATAGACAAACCGGGCGCTTACTCCAAGGGAAAGGGCAGCGGTTTCATCATCGGCCGTTGCCTGCATGGCCAAACCCCAGTGCGAATATTTAAAAAAGGCTGCAAAGATAACAAATAGCAATATAGCTAAAATAAATGACCAGAGATAAACATTTGAAATTTTGATAAAGCCAACGGTAATAGGCTCGAGAGGGAAAATGGGGGGAGTATAAACTCGTGTGTTTGTCCCCCAGACAAATTCCACCATACCTTTGAAGAAGAAAGAGAGCCCCACGGTCACCATGATCACGGTCAGGATGGGTTCTCCAATAAGCCTGTCGAGGAAGATTCTCTCTACAAGAATACCGAGAATGATTCCAATGATGAGAGTACAAACGATCGATAGAACAAAGGGTATGCCTGCCTGATAAAATGTCAGGGTGACATAGGCTCCAATCAGTGTCAATTCACCCATGGCCAAATTCAAGACACCAGAGCATTTATAGATTAAGACCCATCCCAGAGCGACCAGGGCATAGACACCCCCGACCATGATGCCGTTGATCAAAGTCATCAAAAAAAGCTCCATGAAAACCTCCTAACTATTCCTGGAAGAATGGAATGTTGGAATACTGGAATGTTGGGAAACCCATTATTCCAATCTTCCATCGTTCCAATATTCCGACATTTTACTGCGGCACCTCCAACACCTTAAGATCTGTCTTGATATGAACCACTCTTCCATCTTCATAGGTGATATTGGTGTCCATATGGACACTACTGGTATCGGAATAAAGTCCGTTCACAATATCCTTATATCGCTCTTCGACAAAGGCTCTTCGCAATTTTCGGGTTCGGGTCAGTTCCTCATCATCTGCATCAAATTCTTTGTAGAGGTTAACAAACTTCTTAATTTTTGCCACGGGGGGCAAGTCCTTATTCATTTTTACAATCTCTTTTTTTACCAATTCATAAATCTCTGGCATCTGGGAAAGTTCTGGATAACTGGTATAAGCAAGGTTTCTATCCTCCGCCCATTTACCCACCACGCCATAATCAATGCAAACCACGCCTGTGATAAAGGGCTTGTTATCACCGATCGCCCAAACATCCCTAATATAGGGGCTGAATTTAAGCCGGGTTTCCAAATACTGAGGAGCAAATTTTGTCCCATCGTTTAAGGTCATCACATCTTTCGTTCGATCGAACACGACCAGATGGCCATCGGTATCGATGAAACCCGTATCTCCTGAATGAAGCCATCCATCTCGGAGTGTTTTTGTTGTCTCCTCTGCCATCTTATAATATCCTATGAAAACGGAAGGGCTTTTTGAAATGATCTCTCCCTCTGGAGTGATTTTGACTTCTGTCTCAGGGATGGGTGTGCCGACCGTGTCGAATTTGATATCGCCATCACGATGCAGCACTGAAATGCCAGCAATCTCTGTCTGGCCATAGATCTGTTTCAGGTTCACTCCGATGGCATGAAAAAATCGGAAATGGTCTGGCCCCATGGCTGCCCCTCCGGTGTAGGTGTCTCTTATTCTGGAAAGACCTAAATGATCTTTCAATTTTTTATGGACACCCATGTAAGCAAGGTTATCGAGGGCTTTCCAATACCAAGGAATGGGCTTTTTCATAAACTTCAATTCGGCCACATGATAACCAATCTTCATTGCCAATTCATAGGCTGTTCTCTTGGACCAGGTGGCATCTAAATATTTGACCTGAACATTTCGTACCATCTGCTCATAGATGCGAGGAGGAGCAAACATGACATGGGGACCAATTTCGCGAATATTCTCCTGGGCGGTCTCAGGTTCTTCTGGGAAATTGACTGTAAATCCAGCCTGAATTCCACAGGAGATCGACATCATCTGCTCTCCAATCCAGGCAAATGGAAGGTAGGAAACAAAGTCGTCTGTTTCAAAATAGGGGTCCACTCGCATCAAATTCAGACCCATGGTGAGCATATTATAATGGGTGAGGAGGGCGCCTTTCGGAAGGGCCGTCGTTCCCGAGGTATAAAAAAGGAGGCAGACCTCGTCTCCCTTTCCTTTCATGACCAAATTCTCAAAGAGACCGGGCTCTTTTTTATCTATTTCTTCTCCAATCTTCATCACCTCTTTGATGCTGATGAGAATTGGGTCATCATAGTCTCTCATCCCTTTTGGGTCATCCCAGATCATTTTCTTGAGCTTAGGACATTTGTCTTTAATCATGAGGCATTTATCAACCTCTTCCTGGCCTTCACCCAACATCAATTTGGCATCGGCATGGTCGATGATATATTTCACCTCGTCGATGAGAGAATCCTGGAATAACCATACTCCCACCCCTCCCACACACATGGCGGCCATCTCGGCCCAGAGGGCTTCGGGACGGTTATCCCCAATCATGGCGACTTTATCCTCTCTCTCCAACCCAAGAGAAACCATTCCCAGGGCAATGCGCTTCACATTTTCATAATATTGTTTCCAAGTAATGGGGATCCAGATTCCAAACTCCTTTTCACGCATGGCCACTTTTTTGTCCCAATATTTTTTAGCGGCTTGCAGAAAGAGTTTGGGGATCGTCAAATCCTTCGTAATCTCAATTTCTTTCCAGCTACCGGCGTGTGACATAGAGATCCTCCACCTCACCCAGATAGGCCTTGATCACATTGGGATTCTTCTGAATCTCAGTAGGGGTTCCTTCTGCAATCTTCTCACCGAAGTTCAGAGCCATGACCCGATGTGAGATATCCATCACCACACCCATGTCATGTTCGACCAGAACACAGGTGGTCTGCCACCTTTCCTCTTCGTTAATATCCAAAATAAATCGAGCCATATCCTCTACTTCTTCTAAATTCAAACCTGCAAGGGGTTCATCCAAAAGGATAACCTTCGGGTTAAGAGCCAAGGCCCTTGCTAATTCGACTCGCTTTTGAAGCCCATAGGGAAGCATGCCTACTACCTTATCGCGGATATGTTCAATTTCAAGGAGATCGATAATCTCCTTTTCAATAAAATCCCTGTGTTCGATCTCCTCACGAGCCGTCTTTCCAAAGTAAATGGAACCACTGATCAATCCTGATTTGAGATGAATATGGCGACCGAGCCGGATATTATCGAGCACCGATGTGCCTTTAAAGAGTTCGATCTTCTGAAATGTCCGTGAGATTCCTATTTCTGCTCTATGGTGAGGTTTTAACTTGGAGATTTCTTTCCCTTCAAAATAGATCTGCCCTCTTTGAGGATGGTAAAGACCATTAATGCAGTTGAGGAGAACCGTTTTCCCAGCGCCATTGGGTCCGATGATGGAAAAGATCTCACCTTTTTTGACCTCTAAACTGATATCCATCAGGGCCTGGACGCCCCCGAAAGCCATATAAATGTTTTTGACTTGAAGTTGAACCTCATCGGTGACTGCCATTTTTACAATCTCCTTTGATACGATCCAAAAAAACTGTGCATACAAAGAACAACGTTCAGAAAGGTTTGTTTCGTTTCACAGGGGGACAATAACCCCTTTCCCCAATTTTTAGTTTTTGACATTAATCAGGAATGAATTAAATCAGGATGAAAAAACCCACCCAAAATATGAATAAATTGATTAACAAAACCTTATTTCTTTGTCAAGTAAAAATCTGCCTAAATAATGTGAAAAAATTAATAAACTCCCGTAGTTCTTTTTTCCCAAAAATCTGTAAAATGGGAGCTAAGAACTTTATATTCATATTCACAAACCTTGCTATCAAAGGGAAAAAAGAAAAGATTAAGCAGGGAAGGGAAGATTTTTCCTTTTATATTTCTCCTATCCTAACCACCGTTTCCGACGTTTATAATGCTTCACATCACGATAACTCCGCTTCTGGCCCATTCCGGTAAATCCGAGATAGAATTCTTTGACATCTTCATTATTTTTCAATTTTTCCGCTGGGCCATCTAATACAATCCTACCATTTTCGATCACATAACCGTATTCTGCTAATTCCAAGGCGATATGGGCATTCTGCTCGACCAAAAGAATGGAGACCCTTCCTTCTACATGGATCCTCTTTGCAATATCAGCGATTTCCCTGACCAGTAAAGGAGACAAGCCCATAGAAGGTTCATCGAGGAGCATGATTTTAGGATGACCCATCAGGCAGCGACCCATGGCAATCATCTGCTGCTCTCCTCCAGAGCAATAACCTGCCGTGTTATCTTTAATCCCTACAAGCCTCGGGAAATAACCATAAACCATTTCCAGGTCCTTTTTGAACCGTGTTCCATTTTTTGGGATGATGAGTCCCCCTGCTCGGAGATTTTCCTCAACGGTGAGATGCTCTGCTAAACGCCTTCCTTCCATAACTTGAAGAATTCCCATCCTGGCAATGTCTTCAGGATAAAATTTATGGATGGGTTTTCCTTCATAATAAACCCCCCCATCCGTAACCTCGCCTTCCTCGGTTCGGAGTAATCCGGAGATAGCCTTCAGGATCGTCGTCTTGCCGGCGCCGTTGGCTCCTAAGATACAGGCAAACCCACCTGTTTCAAGTTGGATGTTGACTCCCTTCAACACCAGTATGGTATTGAGGTATTTGACCTCAACATTTTTCAATTCCAGCATGGAAATTTATCTCCTTAGCCCTCACCCTCCCCTCTCCCTATCGGAGACTGTGTCATAATGTCATTCTGAGGCGATAGCCGAAGAATCTCTGTTTTCTAACTTATTGACTCTATGAGATTCTTCACGGAGTTTACCCTGAGCCAAAAAGTGAGACCCTTCGCTTCGCTCAGGGTGACACATGGCGAAGGGTTCAGAAGGACAATCACTGCATTTCTCCCCATTACGACACAGTCTCTCGGGGGAGAGGGTAGAGAAGAGGGGAATCGTTATTTCACAACCTCGTAATGAATGTTGATCTTCTCGTCTTTGAATAAACCTTGTTTGATCATATCATCAGGAACAAGACGAGGCACCTTATACCATGGAGAAAGGGCAACCAATTTACCACCCTTAATGCCAATGAGTCGGTCATGGTTCGCCAGACGCCGATCATCTTTGCCTGATGGTGCACTTTGGAATTTAACCGTTGTATCATGGGCGGTATAACCGGCTAAGGTCTGCATGCCAAGTTCTTTCACGTCCTTTCCGGTGATCTTTGAACAGGCTGTTGCCAAATCGACCTTATCCCTCTTCATAATTCCTAATAAAGCCCGTCGTACGCTTTCCAGCATATTTGCTTTCATACGGACTCCACGCATATATTGGATATTAGGCATTGCTGGATCTTTGCGATATTTGTCATTCAGCATCTTGGCAAATTTAACGCCAGGTTCATTTGGGTCAGCAGCCGGTACAAAAACCGGTTGAGGACACATATAACCCTCAGCCTGTCCTGGACCGACAATGTCTAATAATTGGTCAGCGGGTGCCCAGAGATTTGCCATATGGACCATCTTCCCTGCCAGGCCCAGCTTATGGATACCTTTCATGATAACGGCTGGGGTTTGCACGATGGAATTTGACCAGATAATATCAATTCCGTGCTTCTCAAAATCGGAAAGGAATCCCATGATCTCCGGATCGGTTGGCATCATAGTACAGAATCGTTCCAAAATGACCTCGTACTTTCCGCTTTTTACTCCATGTCTTTTGGTCGGTTCATTCGCACCACGGCCATAGGCGGTATCCCAGGTTAAATGGGCTACTTTGGCCTTTATGCCTTTGCCTTTCTTCGGCCAAAGGTTATCGATATAATATTCAATGGCCCCTGCTGCCGACTCCCCATAACTCCAGCAGTCCATATAATTCCATGCGGGAGGATAAAGTTGAGGATCACTAAAACCGATCCCGTAGCATACGATGCCGTCCCTCTCGAGAATGGGTTTCATCATCTCCTGGTTGGGAGAGGACCACATCTCAATGATGGTGGGTTTTGGCTTCCCCATCCTGAACCTCTTGTAGGCTGACATGAACCGGGCATCGACATTGCCAAATTCAGCCCACGTGTATTTGACTTCTACATCGCCCTTTCCATCGCCATCCACATCGAGTCCTCCTCGTTCAGCAATCCACGCCAAATAGTCTTTACCTCCCTTCTCTGAAGGGATGGCAATGGGAGCATAGGCCCCCGTGAGGTCAATGATATTGTGGATCGTGATAGATGGTTTCCCAGCGGTTAAACCCTCCGTAGGGGCTAAAAGAGAAATGAGCATTGCGAAGGCTCCCAACAAACATAAAAGTTTACTTTTCTGTTTCATTTTTCTCCCTCCTTGTTTGGTATGATATTCTCCTCTAAACCTCTATTCTCACCATCCTTAATAAGGGAAAGGATGCAGACGGTAGGACCTCTTTACCATTTCCCAACGATGGGCAATTCCTCTCGGTTCAAGCACTAAGAAGACAATAATAATCAAAGAATAGATGACTAATGAGAAGGCTGCCGAGGCATAAAAGGCAGCGCCTCCTAAAAAAATTTCAGCTAAAGGGGTGACCAGGGTGCTGAACTCATCCATGATTTTCCAAACGGTTGCTCCTGCAATGGCGCCAAAGATGCTGCCAAAGCCCCCGACAACGAGGAATCCCAGATACCAGATGGAGTCATCCAGGCCAAACCATTCGATATTGACATATTCATAGTAAGCCCCTCCCAGGGCCCCTGAAATTCCTGCGAAAAAGCAACCGATGCCGAATGCCATGATCTTGGTATAGGCGATATTAATCCCCATGACCTCCGCAGCGATATCATTATCTCGAACAGCAACGAAAGATCGGCCCAGTTTACTCCTGGCTAAATTCGTCGCCAGGTAGGTCATAATAATTGTGATCGTCAATACTAAGAGGTAATAATTTCGGTCGCTCTTAAAATCGATTCCGAAAAAGGCATCAGGTCTTTTCATCCACATCCCATCCGTCCCATTGGTCACAGAACGCCAATTGCTGATTACGTAGACAATCACAAAATGGGCGGCCAAGGTTGCAAAGGCAAGGTATAATCCTTTCATCCTTAGAGCGGGGACACCAAACATCATCCCGATGAACATGGGGACCAACCCAGCTAATGGCAGACAGATCCAGAAGTTGAGTCCAAAATGTCTCTGGAGAATTCCAACCGTGTACATCCCGACACCCATAAAAGCGGCATGTCCAATGGAGATCTGACCGCAATAACCTGTGATGATCTGTAAACCGAGCATCCCGATTGTAAAGGCACAGATGAGGGTGAGGATAGAAATTCCGTAATCGCCTGCCAGGAAGGGCAGCAGATACATACCGATGATCAGGAGCGCCAATAATATTTTACGTAATGGAGTCCTGTAAATTTCTTTGGCCTGGAAGTAATTCCTGTCAAATGTGCCGCAGGGTCTATTGATGTTGATACTCATAAGCTATAACCTCTCTATTCTGACTAAACCAAAAAGACCATAGGGTTTTATAAAAAGGATCAGTAGCAAGAAGACGAAGGGGATCATCATCGTGGTTTCGCCGGGTAGAAGGGGTGCGATATAAGTGATCGTCAACATCTGAAGGATGCCTATGGCAAGACCAGCGATAATTGCGCCTGCAAAGGATTCTAATCCTCCAAAGAGCACAGCGGCAATAGTAATCAAACCGTTCGCATCGAGAGCCAATCCGACGCCCTGGATGTTCCCCAGCAGCATTCCTGCTACCACGGCTATGATACAGGAGATGATCCAACTATATTGAAAGATCCGTTTGACATTGATGCCTAAGTTTTGGGCTACCACATGGTCTTCATGGACGACCCTCATCCCCAGACCGGTCCTTGTTTTTTCGTAAAATAACATCAGCGCCGCTATAAGAACTGCACAGAGGATGAACCCATAAACCTGAATCTTGGGAAGGTGTAGAAATCCAACCTTCCAAGCCCCTACTGGCAAGAAGGATTCTCCAAAGCCTTGAATATCTCCTTTTCCCATCAAGATTCCTATCCCTCGCAGAAAAAGCATGAGACATAAAGTGACGACGATAGGAGCCAGGATGGGCTGCCCCACCAGGGGACGCATGAATGCCCTTTCGATAAACATTCCCAAAATCGCCCCTCCCGCGCAAGTGATAATAAATCCCAACCATATCGGTAGATGCCAGGCGATTAAGCAGTACCACATGATATAGGCGCCAATGATGAGAACGGCTGCCTGGGAAAATGGGAATACGCGGGTGGATTTATAGATGACCACATAACTGACGGCCAATAAGGCATAAATCCCTCCGCTGCAAAGGCCTAAAACGATCGACTTAATGGTTTCTTCCATTTTTACCCGGCTCCTAAATAAGCGGCAATGACCTTAGGGTTACCCTTGATCTCTTCAGGGACGCCTTCAGCAATCTTATTGCCGAAGTCGAGGACGACAATCCGATCTGCAATGTCCATAACCACACCCATATCATGCTCGATCAATACAATCGGGATCTTCAAAAATTCATTGATATCAATGATAAACCGAGCCATGTCCTCTTTTTCATCCAGATTCATCCCTGCCATCGGTTCGTCGAGGAGGAGAATCCTTGGCTCCAAAGCCAAGGCCCGCCCCAATTCGACTCGTTTTCTTAACCCATAGGCCAGCATGCCTACCACCGATCCCCTGACGTGTTCCAACTCTAAAAAATCGATGATGTCCTCTGCGATGGCGCGCTGAAAGGCTTCTTCTTTGTTTGCCCAGGGGAAATAAATCATTCCGGTAACGAAATTGTATCCAATATGGGGATGCCTTCCAGCAATGATGTTGTCGGTCACCGATAAGCTGGTATACAAAGCAATATTCTGAAACGTACGGCATAGACCGAGTTCAGCAATTTTGTGGGAGGAGAGATGGGTGATTCTTTTCTCTTCCATATAGACGTCACCCTGCTGGGCATGGTAGAAACCGCTTATTACATTGAGAAGGCATGTTTTTCCTGCTCCATTGGGTCCGATAATGGCCAAGATCTCACCCTCTTTGACTTCCACCATTACATTGTTGAGGGCTTGAAGCTTGCCAAAGGCGATGCTGATGTTCTCGGCCCGAAGCAAAACTTTTCTTTCTTTAACATTGGGATTGGTCAAAGGCCGTTTCTTCTCAATACATTCCCGGAGCAGCATCAACCCATAGCTATATCTCTGTTCCCGTTTTTTTGTGATGTCCCTGGTAATTTCTGCCATGTCTCCTCACCCTTGGATCGTTTCAATATAGATCGGAAGCCTCATGACCGACTTTCTGCCATCTCGGTAGGTAATCGTCGTTTCAATATCTACCTGGTTATCTCCTCGATACATTGCATCCACAATATTCTCATAACGCTTCTCCACAAAGTCTCGCCTCAATTTGCGGGTTCGGGTCAGCTCCGCCTCATCCGGGTCGAAATCCTTATGGAGGACGATGAACCTTTTCACGCGAGTCGTCTCAGGCAAGGTCGTGTTGATCCGTTGGAGAATTCCAGATAGAAGTTTCCTGACATCAGGTTTTTGTGAGAGGTCCGGATGAGAGGTATAGGCGATATGGTTTCGTTCAGCCCACCTCCCGGTATTCTCAAAATCCATATTGAGGAGCGCCGTAACGAAATGTTTATCGTTTCCGATCACCATCGCATCTTTAATAAAGGGGCTGAACTTTAATCGGCCCTCAATATACGTCGGGGAAAACTTTTCACCGGTCTTCGTGGTCTGCATGTCTCTCACTCTGTCGATGATATAAAGCTCCCCTTCCTCGTCCATATACCCACCATCGCCGGTGAAGAAATAGCCCTCTTTAAAACTTTTAGTAGTCTCTTCAGGCCGCTTATAATATCCCTGAACTACCCCCACACCGCCGAGCAGTATTTCTCCATCTTCGGTGATCCTCACCTCCACCCCGGGGAAAGGTTGTCCTGATCCTTCGGAACGATAATAATCCTTTTCGAGTTGGAGGACATCGAGGCCAGAGACCTCGGTGGAACCATATCCTTGTGCAATCGGAACCCCGATTGCCCGAAGAAGTCGGAAATTATCTGGACTCAGAGCCGCTCCAGCCGTAATCGGGGTTCTGGTCCTCGTCATACCGATTTTGTCCTGCAAATGTCTGAACACGGTCCAATACCCAAAGAAAAAGAGGAAACGCCAAAGCCAACTTACTTTTTTCCGTTCTTCTTGGCCTTGAGCAATCTTATAGCCCACGGGGAGAAACAGGTTGTAGAGGGACCTTTTCCAAAAGGAAGAGTCAATCATTTTGGCCTGGATTTCAGAACAGGTCATCTCCCACTGTCTTGCTCCGAGGAGGATGACTCCGGGGGCTATTTCGCGAAGATCGGAACGAACGGTTTCTGCCTTTTCAATAAAATTGACGACAATCCCTTTTGCTAAATTTGGCGCCACGGTAAAGATTTGTTCCCCGATCCAAGCCGGTGGCAAGAAGGAGAGGTTTTCATCTTTCTCATTCCATGGTAAAGACGCATCCCAGCCATTGAACAAACTCAGAAGATTCCTGTAGGTGACAGTGGATCCCTTTGGTAGGCCCGTCGTACCTGAAGTATAAAGGAGGACCGCCACATCATCCATTTTTGTCTTATCGATCCATTCCTCAAAAAAGTTGGGATGAGCTTTCTCATAAGCTTTTCCTAACTCCATCATATCATCAAAGCCGATTAACCAAGGGTCATCATAATTCCACATCCCCTTTGCAATCCAGTAGATAATCTTTTCCACTTTAGGGATCTGTTCTTTGATGGAGAGGATTTTATCCACCTGTTCTTGATCATCAACCACGACAATTTTTGCATCAGAATGGTCAATAATAAATTGAAGTTCGGAAGGAATGGAGTCGGTATATAAACCTACGGAAGCTCCTCCAAGACATTGGGCGGCAGTCTGTCCCCAAAACCATTCGGGAGCGTTCTCGCCACAAATCGCAATCTTATCGCCCGGCCCAAAACCGATACTGGCCAAACCTCCTGCAAGCCATTTGGTTCGGTCATAGAAGTCGTTCCAGGTGAGTTCTCTCCAGTATCCATAATCTTTATACCGGTAGGCGACCTTCGTATCTCCCCATTTTTGATAATTCCGTTTTAATAGTTTAGGGAAGGTATCCTCTTCCGGAGAGGGATGGAACTTATCCCACGTTTCTTCTGTAATTGATTTAGCCACTCTTCTCTCTCCTCGCTCTTCTATAATTTTGGAATGGCGAATTCAGTCTTGAATTGTTGGCGAATAATTCCTAAATTAGAGGCATCTGGGAGCGAAGTCGTGATGTTGCCATCGATGTAGAATTTCCTTTTATCTCCCCCTAAATCTATCCAAAGTTCTTCCGTCTTTTGGAATACTCCTTTCATCCCTCCTGCCCCACCCACGCCTCGGAGTAGGTAAGAGGCTCGAACTCCACCGTAGAGAAAAGGTTCTGTAGAAGACCACATGATCTCACCGCCGGCAGGAACTAAATAAGGCGGCATAGAGACCGCTTGCACGATGGTCTTATCCTGAGTCCCATCATCAACCTTTGCCTCGAAATAGAGATCGTCTATTTTTGCGGCAACGTTGTTTGGATTAGAAAGTTTGAAGTTGACCCTGAAGACAAGAATATCAGTGGCCTGAAAAGGCGGCTTAGCCGCTATTGCATTGAGCCTCTCTACGGTGTCGACCGTAACCTTAACAGGTAGAATTTGAGAGGGAACGGGTTTAATCATCGCTTTCTCCCCAGCACATCCAAAAATGCCCAATCCTAAAACCACCACCATCAATAAAATTAATCCTTTTTTATCCATAGCACCCTCCTTCATTTTGTTTGCAATCATGCAAACAGAAGCGACTCAACATGTCTATCTTGAGTCATTTACCCACCCGAGAAAACACATCTTCCTTGTAAGCCTCGCACAAGGCACATCCCTGGGGTCCATGGCATGAGAACCCACCAGGATTTTCTTTGGTGACGACCTGATGCCTGTAGTAATAACCGCAATTGGCCCTTCCATCTTTGTAAACCATAATAGGAACCCACTTTCCCACCGTGTCACAAAACAATGTTGTCGCCGTTAGTTTCCAATCCATAAATCCGTCACCTTTTTGGGTATTGGTATTGTATTGACGATTTTGGAGAAGATGATCGAGAGGAATGGATGAAGAGACAAAAAATCCTCTACGTTCAATCGGATTAAATCTTGCGTGGTGATGAAGTCCCCCTTGTCTCAGCCGTTATAATTTTTATGACAAAAATAAGGAAAGAATCCTTCAGATGAGAAAAACAACGCCCCAAGTTTCAAACATAATTAGCAAAACTATATTTTTTTGTCAAGAAAAAAAAATACCAGTTTACGTAATGTGTAAAGGAAATGAGAGTTTACTTTATATTTCAAAGAGTTATTATTTTTTAAACATAAATGTACTATTTAAAATTATGGCACAATGCCTTTGATCCGAATCGCCTCTTCTGGGCATACATCTTCGCACTTACGGCAGCCGAAACAAACCTCCTCGTTGATTATTTCGAGCAGACCATTATGAAGCCTTAAACAGAGGACAGGACAGATCTCCACGCAGGCCCCACAGGCGCTACAATGATCAAGGATTTCAATAGTAGGCTTCATTGTCTCCGAACGATGAAAACAGTCTACGGGTTATGGTCAGGAAGCCCGTTTGGTACAGTGAACGATGAACGATGGACAATGAACAAAAAAGATAACACCCTGTTCATCGTTTATAGTTTAACGTTCATCGTCACTAAGCGTCTACATCAGGTTTTTGGATCCTTTCCAGAGATTCCACGATGGTGATGGTTTTTCTCTCAACAGCTCATCATAAGTTCCTCTCTGGGTGAGTTCCCTCATGATTTCATTTGTGCCTGTATAGATCTTGGCAACTCGGACGTCCCTGAGAAATCTTTCAATGGGATAGTAATCCGTATACCCAATGCCTCCTAAGATTTGGAGGGCCTGGTCAATGATATTCCAGGCTGCTTCCGTAGAATAGAATTTAGCCATGGCCACTTCCTTGTTGGGCCTTTTTCCCTCTCGGTCAATCATTTTAGCTGCCCGCAAGCAGAGAAGACGACCTGCATCAAGAGTGGCAGCCATATCCGCGATCTTAAAATTGATCCCCTGAAACTCCCTGATTTTTTGCTCAAACTGTTCCCGTGCGTCTGAGTATCGCACAGCAATCTTCAGGCATTCGCGGGCAGAGCCCATCGCTGTGGCCGCCTCCATCAGGCGTTCCGTTTGAAGAAGATACATGAGGACCTCAAATCCCTGACCTTCTTCGCCTACACGGTTTTCTTCAGGAACAGCCACCTCACGGAAGAGGAGATGAGAAGCTCCCATGCCTCGCCATCCCAAAAGGTTGAACTGTTCCACAACCTGGACGCCATATTTTCTTTCGGCCACAAAGGCGGTAATCCCCTTGTGAGGAGCGACGTCAGGATTCGTCCTGGCAAAGGTGAGGAACCAGTCTGCGCCGATTCCTCCTTTCTGGAAGCGCTTTTCCCCTGAGATGATGTAATGATCTCCTTCTCTTTTCGCTACGGTCTGCAAGCGAGCAATATCAGAGCCTTTCAGGGGTTCGGTAATCCCCTCGGCACAGATAAGGTCTGCCCTCATTGTGGGAATGATATATTTCTTCCAGAGTTCAGGGGCGCCGTATTTATAAATGGCGCGGCAGAGATAGGTTGACATCCCCATCGCGCAACCCAGGGGGAAGGCCAATGCGCCCAGTTCTTCCTCAGCGAGGATGGCGCATACGGTGTTGAGACCTCTTCCGCCCACATTCTTTGGCAAAGGAATGCCCAGATAGTTGTTCTGTCCAAGGGCCCTGACGAAATCCTTTGGGAACTCCTTCTCGTCCTCCTTATCCATCCTGAGGATGAAGGAGAGATCCAATCCCTCCAGAAAAGTCCTGAACTCATTTCGAAAAGAAATCTCCTCCTGGGAAAGCATCACATCAATAGACATAAGCCACCTCCGTGAATTTCTTATGTTGAGCGAAACCCAAAGAAACTGAACCTTGCTGTTTTGTGATTTTGATACACCAGATAAATATTTTGTCAAGTGTTTTTTATTAAAATCTCTAAAAAAGTCCCCTTAATCCTTCTTGACAGTTTCTTAGTGAAGAGTCAAATTCCTTACATAAAAGGAATTGAGGTGAATGTGGTAGATACGATAAGAAATTCCTAAATCAATTTTGATCCCTATCGATTTGGTAAGGATCCGTTCAGACTTCCCAGAAAAAACTCGAACAATAATTTATATTGACTTTTTCACCTATTTTGGATAAAAATCAAATTAATGAAATTTTTTAACTTTTAAGGGAAGGGTCGAATTTGGGAAGGATTACAATATAGATATTAATAGACTAAGAGCTTATCCGTAAATAATTGTTGACCTCAAAAACAGTTCATGGTATAACATTTTCCATGAGCGGGATAAAATCATGGACGGTGTCGGATGAGCTTTGGCAGCGAGTTGAGTCGTTGATTCCAAAGCAAAAAAGGCTGAAAAGAAAGAAATATTTTCGACGGCCAGGCGGAGGCCGCAAACCTATGGCTCCTAGTAAGGTTTTTGAAGCTATAGTATATGTCCTTCGAACCGGGTGCCAGTGGAAAGCCCTCCCCAAAGAAGTGTTTGGTAGTTCGAGTTCCATCCATAAATACTTTTTGGAGTGGAAGCGGAAGGGGGTCTTTGTACGTCTCTGGCGCAAAGGACTTGCAGAGTATG
>Ga0315282_10004765_pt1 | contig 23481 bp, 32 predicted proteins | sample YL17G07_20_MG_FD_203693 | JGI IMG/M metagenome (GOLD analysis project Ga0315282, IMG submission 203693) | Sediment microbial communities from Yellowstone Lake, YNP, Wyoming, USA - YL17G07_20 | ecosystem: Environmental > Aquatic > Freshwater > Lake > Sediment | place: USA: Wyoming | collected... | reverse complement strand
AATCCCTCGGTGTGGTTCCTAGGATTGCCCTCACCGGGGGTGACCCCCTGCTTTTCAGGTGGTTTTGGGAGCTGTTGGAATATCTTCACGCACGAAACGTACGATTTCTCCTTCTCGGGAACCCATTTCATCTCGATGAGGACGTTTGCAGGAGGTTGAAACGCCTTGGCTGCAGAGCCTATCAAATGTCCCTCGATGGACTCGCGCCCATCCACGATCGCATTCGCAAGACAGGGTCCTTCAATGAAACGGTAAAGGCCATAGGGTTACTCAGAAGAAACCGGGTTAAGACGGCGATCATGAGCACGGTCTCCAGGACGAATTACCAAGACATTCCCGAATTGGTGAAGGAATTGGTTATCAACCATGAGGTTGACGTGTACGACTGTGCGAGGTATTGCCCCGCGCCAACCGATGTGGACATGACTCTCACACCTCAAGAGTACCGGGATTTCCTTTCGACGATGTGGGAGGTCTATGTGGGGCTAGCCAAGACCCACAAGACGCTCTTCCCTCTCAAAGACCATCTCTGGAGGCTGTTTCTTTACGAAAGGGGCCTGTTCTCCATCCGCAGCGAGAACACAGTCTTCCAAGGATGCAACTGTGGTATCAGTCACCTAACCCTTCTGCCGGCCGGGATCGTCTACGCCTGCAGGAGATTCGAAAGCCCGATAGGGAATATCCTGACCCAATCCTTCGCGGAGATCTTCCTCGGAGAAACACTGGGTCGGTATCGGCAAGTTAAGCAACTTCAAGGATGCAGGGATTGCGAGCTGCTCAACTACTGCCGGGGCTGCCACGCTGTTTCCTACGGGACTTTCGGAAGCTTTTTCGCCAAAGATCCCCAATGCTGGAAGGTATAGCGGACCAACGTGTAAGGAGGCAGCGAATGCCGACAAGAAAGGAGGTGATATCTGATGGGCGAGATCACACAGTTGCGTGGTTTCGATTTCTGGTCGCAGGGTTCGAGTTACCGCGCCCGCTTCAGCGTCCAAGATGTCCTCGGCATGAATCGGGACATCGAAGCGGCCGGTGCCTGCCACTCCTCCAGCAGCTGCACGGCCGACCAGGGCGGCAGCCAGGATGGTGGAGGCGGCGACTGCAACTCGACCGGCGATGCGTGATCCACCACGCCAAGCGCCAAGCGGTTAGACTGTAGGTCCTCAGTCTAGCCGCTTTTCTTTTCTTCCCGGCGCGCTAATATTCATACATATGAGGGGGTGGGATTGGAATAAGTATATTGAAGCGACCAAAACCCGTAAACCGGTTCATTTTTTAGCTGAGGCAGTAACACTTTTGGGAAACGTTAACGGACATGCTTTGGATCTCGGCTGTGGCGCGGGTGTCGATTCAAGATACCTGGCCAACAATGGATTCATTGTGGAGGCTGTGGATTCCAACGAAAGCGCCATTCTGCACACACAAGAATTGTGCCGCGGTTTGTCAGTGCAAGTAATTCAAGAGGATATAGCCAAATATCGGATAACGACTAACGCCTACAGGCTAATTCTCTCGTGGTTCTCTGTACCGTTTGTATCCAGGGGGAAATCAGGACAGTTGCTTGCTGATATACAGGAAGGGCTGATGAAAGGCGGAATGTTTGTCTTTGCTCTTTTGGGACCAGAAGATGAGTGGGCAAAAACGCATCCTGAAATGTCATTCTTTACAATTGAGGAACTCAAACAGCTATTGCCGAAATTGCATTTCGCAAAGGTATTAGAGGAGAAACAGACTGCTCCCGGTGTAACCGGCGAAGTGAAGTTCTGGCATAAGATACAGGGCATCGCCCGTAGATAAATCTACATGGCCAAGGACGACTTGCATAGCTTACTCATACAGAAACCTGTTAATGGCACAGCGCGAGAATTAAGGGAATGGCGGCGAAGGGTAAAAGCGTCTCGTGAGAGACGAGAGAAAGAACATGAGAAATGGGTGAGGAAAATTAAGAAGCAGTGGCGGCCACGAGAATGGGAGGCAATGAGGGAGAAATTGGACCGCCTGTCTTTAGAGGAGCTGAGGGAACTTAGCGGTAAGGTCGGTATTCGATTCACAATCGGCAACGACAATATACTTGACAAGGACGAGTTCATCCTTGTTTTGGACGAGGCCGACAAGAACGAGTTGATGGCGGAATACAAGAGAATAGCCGGAGAACAATAGAAAAGCCGAGGTGCGATGCGGTTCACACCCCGGCTTGTACGCGTAAGTTGGAGGGAAAGTCACCTGCGGAAACCGGCAGGGGCGAAGGACGGGAGGGTAACGGTTGCGTCGGTCCAATCAGTGACTTGGACGATGTTGTTTCCGTCTCGATCGCTGATCAGTAGCTGCATTGGGATACAGTTGGCGCCCCCCCGAGGGGTCGGCTTGGCCCCCATGCCAATATAGGCGTACCGTTTGGCATCAGGAGACAAGGCCGGCCGTATGAAGCTCCCTGTGTATCCGGGTTTCGGTCTGCAGAAATCCACTACCTCCTTTCTTTGAACTTCTGGCGTCAGCCGTCGGACATTCGACCCGTCTGCCTTCATGACATAGATCTTTCCGATGGTTGACCATTCCTTTGGTTCCTTTGGTGCGTCTCGTGACGACTCAAAGATGATTTCCGAGCCGTCCGGGGAGAACTGCGGCACCGCGTCGATTGCGGGGTTGTTGGTCAGCCGCCGCTGATCAGTGCCGTCCGCATTCATCACATAGACTTCGGCATTGCCGTCGCGGTTCGAGTAGAAGACGATCCGTTTCCCGTCACGCGAGAAATACGGATAGAGACTCTTTTCCGCGAGAAGTGTGAGATGGTTTCCATCCGGAGAAACCGAGCAGATGTTTATCACTCCGCCCTTGGCCGCATTCGTGCACTGGAAAGCGATCGTGCCGTCAGGTGCCATGGTCGGGAACCTGTGATACGCGTATCCGAGAGAGGAGTCGGTTACTCTCGCGATATTGCTTCCGTCAGGGGACATCGTGTAAATGCGCCAACCTTCGCCGAAGTTGGCGTCGAAGACGATGGTCTTGCCGTCCGGCGAGAAGAGCCCCCGGCCCACAGAACCTCGGCCCTTGGTGAGATTCACTTCCTCTTTACCGTCGGCTCGAACGAGCCAGAGATCCCATTTCTCGTTCCGCTGGGCGGAAACAAGGAGCCATTCCGGCTCCTGAGTCCAGCCTGGCCGGAGCGTGAGGAATCCCACGATCGCGCCGGCGATGACAGCCACAGCGCTCAGTCCTGCGAGAACCCATAGCGTCTTTTTCATGTTCCATCCCTCCATATACTAGTAATCATATGTGAAAGTCCCAGGCCTAACAATTGCAGTTATCCACAACCGCAGTTGTTTTCCCTCTCCGTCTTGCCTATTATTATGAATATGGGAATGGATATAATAGGAGTGACAGGCGGGTTATATTTTATACATGCACACATTGGCTAACTTGTCAAGAGCGCGCGCTGCACGGCGGGGACATAACAAAAGAAAGGCTCCATTGTGTCTGGCTGTCGTGTTATTTGCAGTACTCGCGCTTCTTTCATATCGCGTGTTTCATCATGGCGGCTTTTACCCATGGTCCAGTCATCTTCTCTCTATACACTTGGCCTTGGCGGAAGATGGTGGAGGTGATGGGGGAGGTGGTGACAGTGGCGGAGACGGTGGTGGTGATGGGGGCGATGGCGGTAACGGAGGAGATGGCGATGGGGGTGGAGGCGATGCAGATGGTGGCGACGGAGGAGATGGGAGCGGAGAAGGCGAAGGAGATACGGATGCTGGACCAGATACTGCTGGACCAGATACGGCTGCCGGACCCAGTAGCGATTTGGAGGGAGGTGCCCCCTGCCCCGGTGATCCGGCTTCCGTCAGTGGTCCTGCAGCGGGATATGGATGCGAGGGTGACTGCGGATCCCCAACTGAAGGCGGCCAGCCAAGCGCTTCGAATCCGGATACTCCAGGCGGTTCGGATGGCGGTGGCCCTTTTATCCCCATTCCAGCGCCAACCGCTTCTCTCTCTGCCAATCCTGATACAATCGTTGAAGGCCACAGCTCCACTCTCTCCTGGTCAAGTTCTGATACGACAGGCTGTTCTCTTGACCCGGGCTTCGGCAATGTGGAGACCAACGGCGCGAGAACAACTTCTCCGGCCAATACCACGACCTACACTCTTTCCTGTTCGGGTCCGGGCGGCTCTGTCCAGGCGCAGACAACCGTAACCGTGATACCGCGACCGCGGGTTACTCTTTACGCCATTCCTCCCGGACCAATAGAGGTGCCCGATTCAATCAATCTTAGTTGGTCTTCAACCAACGCCAATTCCTGCGTTGCCTCCGGCGATTGGGGCGGTGGCAAAGGAGTGAGCGGTTCGGAGGCAGTCACCAAACCAAGAGGAACTTATACTTTCACCATTACCTGCTCCGGTCCGGGCGGTACGAGCGACCCGAGTTCCGTGGCGGTTCGAGTTATCCAAGTACCGCGCTGTTCCTTTTCCAGCGACCCGACCTCGATTATTCTGCCTCAGACTTCAACTCTGTCCTGGAGCTGTTCCTACGCTGATTCCTGTTCAATTGACCAAGGAATCGGTAGCGTGAACAATGTATCCGGCAGCGTCGAAGTTCGTCCGCCAGCCACAACTTCCTACACCTTAAGCTGCAGCGGTCTTGACGGATCCCGCTCTTGGCCAGCCACGGTTGGCGTCGGCTTCATACCGAAGCTGAAAGAGATATTGCCGAGATAGTTCTACCCTCCGGGTGGACTTGGGGGATGTTGGGGACATTGAGAGGCAAGGGAGACCCTCCGGGAGCCGATAGCCAAGCCCTGCTAGAGATCCACTTTTCGATTCCCGCCTCCGGTGTGCCTCCCGGTCAGGACGTCCCCCAAGTCCCCAACGTCTACCCAGCCTGCGGTCGTCAAGTGGTTGGCCCGCCCGTCGTATTCGAGGGTGAGTTGCGAATTCGGTATAATGCATAGTGAGACCATGACAGATGACGAAGACGGCAGTCCCGCCTTTCACCCTTCCGTGACTCGATAGCCAGGAAGCGCCGAATCCCCCGGATTCGGCTTTTTTGGTTTGTTGTTCTTGTTGTTCTCGACAAGATTCCCCACCTTGGAGCAATTCAGGGGTTTCGTATTCTGACTGCATGACCTGGTCTGCCTCATAGGTCGAACCTTAACCCCTCCTAATGCCCCACAAGCTACCCAACTACCTCCGCACCCACCGGAAGCGCGCCGGCCTCACCCAGGATGAAGTTGCCTACCTCTTGGGCTGCCGCGACGGCGCCAAGGTGTCGTGTCATGAACGGTTCACTCGTCAACCGAGCCTGGAGACACTCTTTGCCTACCAGGTGATCTTCCAGTCGCCTGCGCGGGAGCTTTTCGCCGGCGTGTTCCGCAAGGTCGAGCGCCGAACCTCGGGAAGGGTGCGCGTCCTGCTTCGGAAGTTGAACAGGAAAACGCCCGACCGCCTGACTGCCCAAAAGGTGGGCTTCCTCCGGACCATCTCTTCTCGCACTGACGCCACGGATCCTGAACATCCCTCATGACTCACGCCTGCAGAAGCGAGAAGCGCGTCTTGGCTATTGACCCCACGAGCAGGGGTTTCGGCTTCGCCGTCCTCGAAGGGCCAGAGAGACTGATCGACTGGGGCGTCAAGGAGGCCAGAGTCAGAAAGAAGAGTAAATTCCTGCGGCAGCTTGACGCCCTCCTTACCCACTACCAGCCCGATGCGCTTGTCGTTGAAGACCATGCTTCGAGAGGAGCCCGACGCTGCGCCAGGATCCAAGCCCTGCTCCGTGCGGCGAATGGCCGCGCTGCTATTCGCAAAGTCAAAATCCGGAGCCTTTCCCGGGCGGCCGTGCGGAGAGCCTTTGCCTCGGCCTCGGCCCGCACCAAGCAGCAGATTGCCCTGGCTATCGCCAACCACTTCCCGGAGCTCACCCCGCGGATTCCGCCGCCCCGGAAACCCTGGATGAGCGAGGACTACCGCATGAGCATCTTCGACGCGGTGGCCCTCGGCCTGACGCTCTTTCATCTTGAGGAGAGGAGACTCAATAGTCGAACGCACAACCCATCGAATCTATATGCCAAACAACAAACGACAACGAATTCTGGCGATTGATCCCGGGACCCGGGAGATGGGGATCGCCCTTCTTGAAAACCGTGATCTCGTCCACCACGGAGTCAAGAGCTTTACCAAGCGAGGGTCGCCCCACGAGAACCTGCGGGATGCGAGAAGAGTCATTTTGCAATTGATCCGGGATCTCCGGCCGGGCGTCTTGGCCGTGGAGAAGGCGTTCTTCGCCAATAACCGGAACGCCGCCCTCTTGAATGTCCTCGTTGATGAGATTGCGGCCGTGGGACGCCGGGGAGGGATCAGGGTGGTGAGCTTTGCTCCGAGCACCGTGAAGCGAGCCGTCGCTGGAAATGGCCGGGCCAGCAAGGAGGAAGTGGCGAAGGCGGTCGCAATTCGTTTTCCGGAACTGCGGGTCTACCTCTCCCAGGACAGGAAGTGGAAGATGAAGCATCACGAGAACATGTTTGACGCCGTGGCCTTGGCCATCGTCTGCCAGGACCTGGTGTCCCCGAGACATCGGAAAAAGGCAATCGTCCGCAAGCAAGGCCGGACGTGATTGTGTTGTCGTCCGGCTGAACGCAACGACCTCTGTTCTTGTGGCTCCTGCGACTGAACTGGAGATTCGCTCCATCCTTACCCAACCCCCTTGGCGGGACCAAGAATCCGCAGCCTCATGTATTCCTCCTTGGTGTGGTCCGCTACAGGGACTTCTCAATCTGCTCGTACAGCCAGTGTTCGAGCGCCAGCGCTCGCCTACTCTCTCGATGGGTGACATCCTCCCACGGCTTGAGCTGCTCCACGGCTTCGCGGGCCGCGCCACCCTTTGCCATGCGCCGGCTCTCCAGTTTGCAGATGACATCGAGTTGCGTCTGCACGGGCGCATTCCGCTGGAACAGGATCTGGTACTTGTAGCGGTACGTTTCTGTGCCTAGTGCGGCGATGTCTATGGTCCAGCCGGGAATGTAGTCGGTGTCGACGATGCCATTCTCCTTGTTCGCGCTGGCGATCATGATCCTATTCACCCTCAGCGTCTGCAGGACCTTGTCCCACAGTCGATCGTACCCGTAGGCGTAGACCTTCTTGGGCTGGAAGCCGGGCATGCTCCGAAGTTGCGTGGCAGGCCCCTCCACGGAGACGCAACCGTACCCGAGTGCCAGCAGGAACAAGGTGAGTCCGGTGATGAGAACTCGTGGTTTCCTCTGCATGATCGTGCCCTCCTCCATGGCTTCTCGCAACGACCCCGAAGGGCGAGATCGGCCCGGTGCCGAGCCCCCGTCTCCAGAGAGGCCCTTGACGACAAAGGTGCGCGTGACAGAATGAGAAGGAGCCGGCGCCGCTCTACAAAGCGACGCTGGCCCGGGTCGAAGAATGAATTTGAGGAGGTATGGAGCGAAAAAAACGCGTTGTGGCCTACTGCCGGGTCTCGACCCTGGAGCAGAAGCGCCGGGGCTACAGGATCGACATCCAGATCCGGGACGCGACCCTCTTCGCGGAGCGGCAGGGGCTCTTTATCGAGCGGTTCTACAAGGACGAGGCCGAGAGCGGGGTGGCCGAAAACCGGAAGGGCCTTCAGCGGCTCCTCCGGGACTGCCAGCGGGGACGGGTCGGCACGGTGATTCTCCCTTCCCTCGACCGCCTCTCGCGGGATCTCCGGCTGGCCGAGAACCTCTTTCACGAGTTCGAGCAACTCGGCATCGAGGTCCTGATCGCCGACATGCCGAACTACAACGGCAAAGACCGGAAAGACGTGCTGATCCGGCAGATCCGCGGGGCTATCGCCGAGGAGAACCGGAAGGAGATCATCGAGCGACTCTGGAAGGGCAGGCAAGAGCGGGTGCGCCGCGGCCTCCCACCGGGTGGGAACGTGCCCTACGGCTACCGGCGGAATGGGAAGGGCTTGGGACTGGAGTCGGCGGAGGCGGAAACTGTCCGGATCATCTTTGAGTTCGCCGGGCGCGGTGAGACCAGCTCACAGATTGCCGCCGCCCTGAATCAGAAGGGCCTGGAACGGCGGAACGGGAAGTCTTGGACCCAGCGCCAGGTGGCGGCGATCCTCAGCCGATGCGCGTTCTATCGGGAGGGTGTGCTGCGGTATGGGGAGGCGGAAGGAAAAGATGAAAGCCTCGCCTTGTTGGGTGAGTCAGGGGGAGAGGCACACTAAGTGCTCGCGCCGGCTATTCAGGTGTGCACGAATGGAGGACAGCCGGTCGGCATTACGAAAAGGAGGAGGTAACAATGGACACTCACAAGTTTTCCACATTACTAATTGGTGTCGGGGTAGTACTTCTAATACTGGGAGGAATATTGTATCTCTCGGCAGGGGGTAGTGTCGAGGATGTGATGCTAAAGGGCATGGGACGACTTCAGAATCCATTTGAGATTGACAAGAGAATACGTCAGGCTGCTGCCGCGCAAAATGTTTTGATCGTAGGGGCCATAGCTCTTGTGGTCGGAGGGCTTCTCTACGCATCTTCTAAAAAGCAAGATAAGTCATAGGAGAGAATTCGAACGAGAAGGGCCTAGCGCGCCTTATTGGGGGGGTGGGCGAATGCTCTTGAGTTGCAACAGCCCAGGCTCTCGGGTGGCCCCGTGGAGCATCTCATCGGCTACGTGGCTCTTGGAGTTGACGGTTGTCCCAGATACTCCAGGGAGAAGACCATCGAGTGCGGGCGGTGCCACGGGACAGGTAGAGAGTACCAGCCCTGAAGAAGGGGCCGGGTGCCCAGAATTGAGAACGGCTGGCCCCACGGCCGCTCGCGGCTTTTCTCTCAGGTGACCTCGCTTCTATAGGAGGGGGGTGTTGCCCTACGGCAAGGCAAGCGGGCAGGAGAGGAGTCTGACTCTCCTGGGGTAGGAGCGAACGCCATTCCTGGACTTTGCTTTGGATTTGTTGTAGAGATGTCACCGTAACGCGCGCGGGGCGGTTTTTTGGCGATGTGAGCGAAGGGAAGTCTCCAATGAAAGGAGGATGTCATGAGGGTGTTCGGTCTCATTCTTATAGCTCTCATCGCACTTCATACGGGATGCGCCGGGATAACAGGGACGCCCTGGCCGGACTTCATGCCGACCTTGGCGCCGGGCAAATCAAACTCCCCGGTCGCCGCTACTCTGCCAACCAATACCGAGATCGCGCCGCCCGGAGCCGACGTGCCGGCGGCGAAGACCGCCTGGTCCGGCAAGTGGAGTGGCTGGGCCTGTCGCGACTTTGCCTGCGACACCAAACTGGCTGTGGAGAAGGTCACGATGGACGGGGCCACGATCATCTACAGCTTTGCTTCAGGACGGGCGAAGCCCTTCATGACGCGGGTGCAAGCTAAATTCGTCGGCGACGAGCTACAGGCCGATATAGGCGGGGACGCCCGCGTGGCTTACCGCATGCGCACGGACGGCAATATCGAATTTCTTTACACCCGGGGCCAGAGCTGGGTGGCCGGTATTCTGTCGAAAGAGCGCGATTAACTTTGACTTTTTGACGAGGGGAGAGCTTCGATGCGATGGAGGTTTCTTGCTGTTTTTGGGCTCCTCCTTCTGCTGGCGATGGAGGCAGTCTCCTGCGCCGCAATCGCTCCTGCACCGAAATTCGGAGGAGGAGACCTGAAAGCGCCGTTCGAGATAGAGAGGCAACGGGCAATTTTCGGCGCCGCAATCGAAGGATTTTCCTGTCCTCCCCCGCTTGACCCGGTTCGGAACCTACAGATTGCGGATTTCTACGGCAATTCAGATAAGTACGGAGTTGATACCAAGGAGCTAAGACTGTATCAGGCGAAGATCACTTCCATGGGCGATGATTTCGTCCGGAGTAAGCCGGCGAACGCCGCCATCGCCGAGTGCGTCCTGCAATGGCTTTACGCTTGGGCTCAAGCGGACAGCCTTCTGGGCTCCAAGACGCAACAGGGGAGGTATGAGCAGCAGTGGTCGGTTGTCACGATCGCTTCTGCCTATCTCAAAGTCCGCGATTCTCAAGGATTGGACGCAAGCAAGAAAGCGCGGGTTGAGGCTTGGATAGCTAAGCTTGCGCAGGCGATGTTCCCTCACTATGCCCTGAATCCCCAGAGAGAGGATGCCTCAAATAACCACCGCTATTGGGCGGGTCTTGGGGCAGTGCTCGCCGGCATAGCGACAAACAACAAAGAAATGTTCAATTGGGGTCTGGATGCTTTTGCGGTTGGCGTGAACCAGATCGGGGTGAGCGGGAATCTTCCCCTGGAAGATAAGCGGGGGAGGAAGGCGCTGCATTACCACAACTTTGCCTTGGAGCCCCTTATCCTGATGGCGGAAGCCGCTGCTGCGAATGGGATGGATCTCTACTCCCTCCGGGAAGGAGCCATCCATAAACTCGTCAAGCGGGTCCTGGACGGGCTGGATGGCAAGGGCGACCTCGGGAGAGGACAAGATGCGGTTCCCGAAAGGGACTTCACCTGGATGGAGCCGTACTACAAGAGGTTCAAGGACCCGCGTTTGGTCCCGTATCTCAAGAAGTATCGGCCACTGCGCAATATATGGTTCGCCGACGCGACCCTTCTCTTCGGCGAGGTAGAGTTGTGATGTTGGGTTCCGGCTTGGTGCCGAGGAGCCGATCCGCGTAGATGTCGCGGATGAGGTCTTCGGCCACGATGGTCCCCTTCCAGGCTCCCGCGGCACGGCAAGATACGTCTCGATTCTTCCGTCCTGGGAATTCAAAGATGGTGACCGCGACCTCGGCTTCCTCAGTCAGATCCAGGGGACCTACCGGCTCAAGCCGGCCGTTCATGAACCGGGCGTGCACTGTTTGCCCACTTCCTTCCCTCTTTGCGTTCGCCACGGCTTGTCAAGAGACAGTTGGATGCGACAGCCAGATGCGTCCAAATGGGGAATCGGATGTCAGGGGGGATTCAGGCCAGGGTGTCCTGCGGCCTTCTCATCGGCTTAGGGGGGAGTGGCCAGGGCACCGCTCGAAAGGAGGCAACCGTGACAGGACTACTCAGCACGAGGAACCTCTGGTTGGCCTCGCTGTTCGCGCTCACAGTCGCCGGCTGCGCCGCCATGGAGACAGCCAAGATACAGCCGCCGGGAATCGCGGCTCCAGATTTCACGCTCGTCAGCCTCTCCAATCGAGCGGTGACGCTGGCTGATTTCAAGGGAAAAAGGAACGTTGTCCTCGTGTTCTACTTCGGTCATGACTGACAACCCTGCCTTCGGCAGCTCGGTGAGCTGCAGCGCGGAATCGGTGAAGTGGCCGCCCTCGACGCCGAGGTGATCGCCATTGCGAACGGGAACCGGCGCGACACGGAAACCACCCGGAAAGCCCTGGGGATCAGCTTTCACCTCATCCCCGGCCCGAATCGACGGATTCAGCAGGAATACGGCGTCTATGACGACCTCAAGAAGAGGCTCAAGCCCTCTACGGTCATCGTGGACAAACAGGGGTTCGTTCGATTCAAGTACGTCGGCAGGGATGACGAGGACCGGCCCAGCCTCGCCATGATCCTGGGCGTGCTTCGGGAATTGAAATGACCGGTGGCGGGGTCCGGGGGGGCTGGCAGCGTGTCTAAAAGGGGCAGACGCAATGGGCGGCCGGTCTTGCGAGCGATTACCTCCGTTGCGTTTGGGGCAGTGATCGCAGGGTGCGCGGGAGTGGTCGCCCACGCCGAGGGGCTTCAGCACTCCTCACCTAAGCCGCCGCTCATCAAGCCGGTTGGTGCCATTCCTGCCCCAGGGGAGAAGGTTAGCGAGCCGGCGGTTGAGCGCGACGGAAAACTGATTGTGCGGCGGGGGGTCAAGTACCGTATGATGGTAGAAGTGGTTGAAAGGCAGGCGCCGATAGTCGCCGTGTCCAGCAGGCTTGTAATGGAGGGATGGAAACCAGCTGAGATCGACCTGACGAGGCTCACCATAGAGCCGGAGAGCTGTTGCCAGCGGGTGTTCACGCCGTGGATTTTCAACAAGAAGGAAACGTCGGGATACGAAATTGAGATGTGGGTTCGGGACAAGAACGGGAACGACAGCAATCGCGTTCGCTTTGGACCGTTGATTATCGAAGAATGACCGAATTGCGTGTCACCGCGTTGGTATGTTCTCGGAAAAGAGAGGATAGGAAGCTGTACTTGAATAGGAGGACTCGCGAGCGCGAAATCTTGAAGGGTGGTCGGCGCCGTTTTGTAAAGAGAAGCTCGGAGAGCTTATACCATTGAGAATTGATGGAAGCAAGCGAAAAATCTCCAGGTATCCACGTTGGGTTCTTGCGTCGCCGGGCCAGCTCGCGGCTAGGCCCAAAAGAGAGGATCAGGGTTTGCCGCCTCTCCCGACGGGTCGTCAGGCAAGGTCTCTCCGGATCTGGCGTACGAAACGCGAGATCGCCGCGGTCAATTGCCAATCGGCTGCCGGTCCCCCCTCCCCGGCTTGCGTCACCGCGCTGACCTTGGTTGAGCGAGGATTACCGGATGAGTATCTTCGACGCCGCAGCTCTCGCCCTTAACTATTCTCGATTCTCCGGATGGGCGAGAACATGTGAAATAAGGTTCACAGAATTTCAACTAGGATTCATGTCCACGCACAGGAGTTGAGCGATCCTGACTATTGATCCCGGGACCAACAATATGGGGACTGCGCTTCTAGAAAACGGTACCATCATCTACCACAAGTCAAGGCTCTTACCAGGCGAAACTATCCTCGCGACAAGCCGGGCGAAAAGGGGATCGTGTTCCTGGGTGACGCGATTCGGATTGCGACAGGTAGTTATGCGTCGACAGAGGCGTTCCGGTCTTTACCCCAGTTTTATCCCTTTGGCAACTAAGTATTCCACCTCCGCGTAGTGCCAGTCCTTCCAATATCGTTCGTTAGCTGCAGGATCAGAACACTTCGGTTCCCAGAGTGCTTCCACCCGAAATAAGCCCTGCATGGCTGCGAAATAGGTCTCTAGAGGCCGATGGAGATATTCCAGTTCAAGCACCGTTCCATCAATTAACCGGAGCGGCCATGCTCTCTTGCCTTCGGCAAAGTAGTCCTGTGCTCTTTCAAAGGGGAAGTTTCTGTTAATCCCCCAGCTTGCAAAACAAGGATGCACGATAGCAAAGACGAGTGTCCCAGAGGATCTGAGTACGCGCCACATTTCTCTGAACGCGCGTTGAATGTTGGGAACAGTTGGGGTCATCAAGACCATACTACAGAGTATGAAGTCGAACGTACCGTTTCTGAAGGGAATATCCTGAACATCTCCCCATTGGCATTCTATTGAGTGCGAGGATCGAGCCACCATTTCCTGGCAGATATCTATGCCAAGGACATCAGCTCCTAGGTCTTTCATGTACTCAGCGAAACGACCATATCCACAGCCGACATCAAGGACTCTCTTCCCGTTAAGCCTTGCACCGGCTAAGATCCGCCGCATACTCGGCTCCAGCACGTATGTCTCGGGAGGGTATAGTTGACTGGTCAGCACCTCAGCCCATCGAGGAACGTGTAGCAGGTAAGCTTTGTGCTTCTCATTCATTCTAGTCATACCCGGATGCCCTCCTTGGGGAGAGTACAGGGCGCAGGTAAGCGCGGATCGCGACCGCTCCTCACGCGCTTCGGCTCGACTCACAGAGACTAGGGTCGTTGGTACGAGCCTCCAGGATCAATCGTCGCAATAACATGGTCACCTGCTGCTCAAGATTGGCAAAAGGCGTTGAAGTCCGCAAGTCACTAGGTCGTGGATAGGAAAAAGGTATGGCCATGTCGTGCCTTACTTCAAAGGGGCGAGGACCGGATACGATGAGCCGTTGCCCGAGGAATAATGCTTCCTCAATATCGTGGGTTACAAACAGAATAGTATGCTTTGAATTCATGAAGATACTAAGAAGTAACAGCTGCATCTCACTTCGAGTCTGGGCATCTAAAGCCCCGAGCGGTTCGTCGAGTAATAAGACGCGGGGATTGACGGCCAATGTACGTGCTAAAGCAACTCGCTGTTGCATTCCCCCGGAAAGGGTAGATGGATAAGCATGCCGAAAATCCCAAAGACCGACTTCCTTGAGCAGATGTTCCACGGTACCACGGCGCTCATCGTGTGGCACACCTTGGGATTTCAATCCGAAAGCCACATTTTCCTCAACGGTCAGCCAAGGAAAGGAGGTGTATTTCTGAAATACCATACCCCTGTCAGACCCTGGACCCTTTATCGTTTGACCGTTAAGAGAGATTATCCCCGATGAGGGTTGTTCCAAGCCCGCTATCAGCCGGAGCAAGGTACTCTTCCCACAGCCGGTAGGACCTAATATACAAATGAATTCATTTTCCTTCACCTCAAGTGAAACATCGCGGATAGCCTCAATCCTCGGAGTGAAGGTCTTCGAAACGCGATTTAGACTTAAAAGGGTGTTCATAAATTAGCTTTCTACGTAGTACTTTCTCCAGGAAAGGCGGGCCTTCATAAGTATCCATTCAAAGAATAGATCAAAAATGAGGCCGATGAAGCCGATAAGCAGGATGGTTGCATAGAGTTGAGGAATCCTGTTGTATCTGAAGCTCTCATTGAGCAGCCGGCCAAGGCCCTGGGTCGCGCCCAAGAATTCAGCCACGACTAGAAATGTCCAGGCGGCGCTGATATTGATCCTCCAGATAACCATGATGTCCGGCAAGGCAGCCGGCAAGGTGACCCTCCAGAACACCCCACCGCGACGTGTCCCAAGAGTATAAGCTACCTCCAGGTATTCCAGTGGAACAGCTCGAACTGCATCCATGGTCATTTGAACGAGAAAGAAGAAAATTCCCAGTGCAATTAGGGATACCTTTAATGGCTCGCCAAGACCGAACCAGACTATCAGTAGAGCGATGAAGGCTGTAGGCGGGATGTAGCGCACGAAGGTATTAGGAGGGATGATGACTGCATACAACGATCGGAAATTCCCTGCCAAGAGCCCGATGAATGTGCCAGTCAATGCGGCGGGGAAAAAGCCGACGAGGATCCGGGTCACACTGATTCCGATATCGAAAAGAACTTGCCCACCACTAAAGAGTCCGACGAAGGCTTCAGCGACCGCCTGGGGAGTGGGCAAAAGGTGGGGATCAATCCACTGCGTACTAGACACCGCAGTCCAGACTGACAAGAGCCAGAGAAAACTTCCCAGCGCCAATAGCCGAAATGTAAACCTCGGGATGTCTTTTCGGAACTCCAAAAAGCGGGCTTTCTGGCGGACGCTGTCCGTGAGGATGAGGTACACGAGAATGGAGGGAAAGGACAGCGTGACAGCGAGTGCAATAAATAGGATGAATGTGCTCATGATGTGTGGCCGCTACTGTCCCAGAAGACTCTTTATTCCTTCTTTATCGATGACTTTCGAAGCTGGGACTGGCTCTGTAATGAGCCCTACATTCTTCCAGAGTTCGCCGGCGGCCGTAAAGATAGTCTCTATGCGAGAGGAAGATGATCCCGTCAAGCCAAAAAGCTGGGCGTTGAGGTGTTTATCGATCAATCGAAGACCTTCCATCATGCCCGCGATGTCAGTCTTTGGGATATTCAAGCCCCGGGACATGATCTCCAGCGAGTCATCAGGATTGGTCCTCACATACTCAATTGCCTTAAACCATCCGTCCGTGAACTGCTTGATATCGCGAAATCGCTGATTGAGTATCTGGTCGTGGACGACAAAAGCTGCAATAATCAAGTCCTGAGTCTCCTTCGAAGAAACCAGAACTTTTCCGTGCGCGGTTCCCGCCGCTTGACTCACATAGGGTTCCCATGTGACAGCAGCATCGACCTGACCAGCAATAAACGCTTGTCCGGCAAGACTCGGATCATCTACGACCGTAGGCTGGATGTCCTTGAGACTTAGACCGTTTTGTTGAAGTAGATAGAGTAGGAAGAAGTGGCTCGGAGTGGCTGCTGCAAAGACGACCTTCTTTCCTTTGAGGTCGGCGATGCTGTTAATCCCCTTTCGCACGACGATCGCGTCACCACCGTAGGATTCATCTGACGCGAAGATAATTTTCCCGCGGACGCCTGTGGCTGCCTCGACTGCGTACGTATCAACCGTCGTCGAAAACATGTCCAGCTCGCCCGCCGTGTATGCTGCCCGCTTGACCCGGGTATCGTCGATAATACGACATTGCACATCTAGCTTTCCGAAGAACCCCTTTTCTCTAGCTACAAAGCACGGTCCGAGCCCCGGCCAGGTGACGATGCCAACCCTAAGTTGGGATGGCTTGATCCACGGCTGGGCGAAATAGACCACGATCACGATTACAAATCCTACTGCCAGAAGGGAAGCCACTCCTGCGAAGATGATAGCTCTTTTGCGCATTGTAAGTCGCCCTCCTCTCTGTAAACCTTGATGTCTGTTCATATTTCCCATATCTGTAATTCTATGGACCACGAGAAATCGTGTCAACACCCGACGATGCGATCATTGAGTACTCCTGACTCAGGTAGCGCCAGCCATCACGCATGTATTTCAGCGGTCCATATTCCGTACTTGACACCTATATAATGAAGATCCTGCCAAGGGCACCTGCGACGACCTTTAGTCCATAAGGGGAAAACGTACATCTGCAATAGAAGCTTCACAGCCTCTGGTCCCTCGAGGATGACATTCTCGGATGGAGGTATAAGCCAAACTCTGTCATGCGCCTTCAGAAGGCGAAAAAGGATTTCGTCTAGGCTAAGGTCTCGAAGTTCGGCGTTGTTGAGGCCTTGATTGCGAATGGAGCTTTGTACTATGTATTGGCAGAGCAACACCGGAGGCTTAGCGGGGTATGACCATTTTGTCATTTCGTCAGCCCAGCTATCTTCATACTGAAGATATTCCTGCCTCTCATGCGATCTACGTGTGTCGGTTGAGCCGAGAGAGGATAACAATTGATCCGCATCTTCTAGGACCCACCGGGCGAATCGGATTTCAGCACGCTGCATTTCTCCTAGCCTCGAAAAATGACGTGCAAGAGCGGCGAAGATGTCTCGAGGATTCGGGAAAGTGAAATCTTGCTGGTGGAGGATGCGCTCGGTAAGCGTCCAGGGAAATCTTAGGAGAAGCTCGTGGGGAGAGTCTGGCGAATAATTGATGGTCTTCATGCGTTCGAATTTGGCTTCGTCGATGGTCTGAGGTTCCAAGTCTTTTAATCTGTCGGAGAGGGCGGCATCGCGTGTGAAGAACAGACACCCTTCGGGAGGATGGTGCCGAGTCGCGCCGTCCCTGATGAACTGGCTCAACACCTCGAGCGCAAAAGGTCGTTCGTTATCAGAGGCTACAAGTAAGAGTATGTGATCACCGTGGTGAATTTCGAGATGCGACTGGTCCGACCAAGTCAGGCGCTCCGAGCGAATGAGACTCATATACTGAATTTCGAGGTGTTTAAGTGCTTCTGTGGAATTCCGAATTTCCTCCCGCACCTGTGAGAGAACACTTCGGCGTGTGGGTGGGCTGTACCCTGCATACTCCATTAGCTGGTAAATATCGAGGTCAAGTGTGGTCGCCAGCTGACGCAGAACTTCAAGACTAGGACGAAATAGCCTAGCCTCCTTCTGGCCCTCCTCAAGGGCTTCAATTTGATAGATGTAGGGTGTGGAGACGGTCCGTCCAGTCACCTCGTTTAAGTGGCGAACACTCCAGCCGATTTTCTCTCTCCTTTCTCGAACGAGTTTTCCCAGTGCAGCCAGCTTTTTCGCATCAAGGGGCTCGTGGAGATCTAGGTGAGAGCTGCGAAGAGACTTGCCCTTAGTTGCGCGGCGTGTCATGGCGTGAGTCGTCCTTCTGTTTGCATGTCAGATAGGTCACTACGGCATGGCGCTTGGGCGAAAACGCCTGGCGTGAAGATCACCCTGCGCTTGGCGGCTGTGAATCGCCTCGAGTTTGGAAGTTCCAAGACATAAGGCTCACCGCCAGCGTTGGCCGGCCGGGATCTTCTCCGGTGCACGCGGCGAAACCTAGTCGCTTAGATCGAGGAGGACCACTTCGCCCAATCCCAGAAAGCCGTACCTTGAGCCTTGAACAGCTTATCTCCACCCGGAGACCCGGAAGCCACTACCTGCGCTCTGCTGGCCATCGGCGGCTGCCTACGGCCAGTGCCAGCAAAAATGCCGGGTTCTGTTGAGCACCTTTGCAGGACTCGGAAATCACACCAGTTAAGCCCTGCGGACACGCCCAAGCCGGAGGCTGGGGCTGATACTAGGTGCCGGGGGTTTGGATCATGGGCAAGCTCCGGCAGGCCTCTCCGGTCTAGCCCCGGCGCGTGCTCTTATCCTTCTGCTTTGGCCAACAGTAAATGTGAACCATGAACCATCCATTATTATGACAAACGAGTCGAATTTGCAATATTTTTTTCCCTTCACCTCAGTCATTGTCAGCGATGTGTTCAATTGACATGAAATTTGATCTGTCTGTCATACGACAATCTACCTACTCGTAACGCTATGCGTCGTAACTTAGAGAAGTTTTGGGCTTGTCACACGCTAGAGGGCGCTCAAGGCAACCAAGCACCCTGGATCAGGGTGTCGGCCTCATGAGGTGAGGCATGGTGGCTGTATCATACGGTTCAGAGATCGGGGTCGAGTTGACCCAGGAAGCTAAAGGATCTATCCAGAATTACATAGCAATTTTAATTAGTTATGATTCTATCCACCTTAGGGGCTGCCCCTGTTGTGAACGCGCGCAGATCGGCCCGGCGCGAGCGCCGCCGCCTGAACGCTGCCGCGAGCTGGGTCGGCACCCATGAGGCGGGTGGGTCTCCTGGCCCCGACTGCGACCTATTTTGGGACACCCCAGAAATTTTCCTTGACACTAGACCGCTTGCTATGATAGGAGATGTGTTAAAGAATCTTTATCATAATCACTTCATCACCAGGCAGGATGGAACGCAAAATGGAATGCAAATCGAATCGTTTTTCAGTTCCCCGCCCGCATGCCGCCAGGGGAGCCCTACCCACTCAATTCCAAACGGAGCCCTTGGCTCGAAAATCTCTTTCGACCTGGAGTGGAGCTGATATCAGTTTCACGCTCAGTCACAGGGGGACGAGCTGGTACATCAAGCGGCAAAGCAGCATTTGATTAGTGTGGATACCTCCTCAGTCGTCGCATCTCTCGGGGATGGGCTTTTTTGAGGGTCCCAGCACCTTGGTCGGGCTGCAGACGCCCGCTACGCCCGGGGCATCAAACAGGTAAGCATTCCTTCCCTACAGGAGGTGACCCATGGCGGACCAGCACCAAGAGCCCATGCCGGAACTCGGTAACTTCGGCGAGAATCGGGCGGCGTACGAAGTCGCGATGCTCCACCTCGCCGCGGGGGAGGAGAAACTGGGGCACGAAATTCTCATGCGGCTTTGGAGCCATATCCAAAAGAGCGGCGAGGGGAAGAGCGCGAAATGGCTGCTCGGACCGGTGGAGGCGGCCCTCCCAAAGAATGGGGCAGAAGTTAGGGAAGCAGCCTAGCTTCCAGCAACGACTGCCGTCTGAGCAAGGATTAGGTCGCCGTTCCCACTGGCGCTCCAAACCCGCTGGGAAAGCGCGCCGGAGGTGTCTCCAGTACACATCAAGACCCGCTCCGCGTCCGCCTCAAACCTCCCGGTGGGCGGTAGCCCGGAGGATGCGCTGATGGTTGAATCGCCTAGAGATACAAGGAGCCTCGGTGGTGCCGTCTTCTGGCTAATCGTACTTGGTTTCTTGCTTTCCTGGATCCCGGTCGTTGGGCCTGCGATTGCCGGGTTGGTCGGTGGCTGGCTTGCTGGGGGGCCAGGGCGCGCCCTCGTCGCAGTGCTCGTTCCGGCGGCTATGTTGGGCGCCGTGATTATTGCTGCGGGAACCCTCACGGGTCAGTGGTTGCCGGTCGCGTTCTTGGGGTTCGCCGGTCTGGCCCTGGGCCTCATTCAACTGAAAATCTTCATCCTGGCCGCCGTAGTCGGCGGGCTGGTGCGGAGGGTCATGCAATGAAGCGGCGTCCGAAACTCCGCACAATCTTGGGATGGATCTTCGCGACGGCCTACAGCCTCACCGTCCTCCGATACACGGTGGCTTTCTTCGAAACCTTTGCGGGGCCAGGGTCCAACCGCCGGTTCTTGGGTTTCTCCCTCCACCACATGCAGGATGTCGCCCTCCTTCCGTTTCTAGGTGCCCTGGAAGTCGCGAGTGTGATCCTTGCCTGCATGTACTGGCGGAGCCGGGGTGCCACTCGTACCCGGTTCCTTTGTCTCTTCCTCCTTTGCCAGGCCTACCCCGTTGCATCCTTCTACCTTGATGGTCAGCGCTCGGACTATGTCGCCAACCAACAGGAGGCCGAGCGCCTGGCCCGTGAACACGAAACCCAGATCACTCGCGCACAGCAGGCCGACTCGGCTGACTACGGCCGGCTGCGGGAACAGACCGACGCTCTAGAGAGACGCCGAAGGGATCTGGCTGAGGATCTTAACGCGCGAAGTGCGGAACTGGACAGGAAGCGGGCAACTCTGAAAACTGCCCTTGAAACCATCCGCGGCTTATCATCCATGTTGACAAACAGTGATGAAGTCAGAGGGCGTGAGCTGGTGGGAGAGATTAAAGTCTGGGAAGACGACGTCCGCAGTCTCCGAGCCGAAATCCAAACGGACACCGAGGAGGTGCGGCGAATCCTTGGGCAACGTAGCGAGGTTGACGAAGCGATCGCTCGCGCCACGAAGCGAATCGATGCCTGGCGCCGAGAAGCTATGGCTCTTTCATCTCGGTCGACGGGGGACAAGCCAGAAACACTGCTGGGGTATCTTGTTTCGCAAATGGCAAGCGCCAAATCCTTGGTGTTGGCCTTCCTGAGTCTACTTTTTCCGGTCATTATCCTGGGAGTGACAGCGGCCCTCGTTTCCGATGAGGCCACAGGAGAGCCAACCCTCAAGCAGCAGTTGGACGTCCTAGCATCCCTGAAGCCTGAATTCCAAAAGTCCTGCGCCGCCATGCTGGGCGTCGCCATCACCTCTCACCTACAGACCATTCGAGCGTCAAAGACCGTCGCCGACAGAACGGTTGCCTTCGGTCTGGAAGCTCAGGGGGCCGTCGAACTTGTAGAAGCGGGAGCCTCCATCAAGACGCAGATTGATCAACACAATCGGCTCTCCAGAGCGGCGAAGCAAGCGCTCCTCAGGGCCGTTCAGGACTTCGAGTCGAGGACATTTGAAGAGAGGAGGAAGGCTCCATGAGCGAAGTGCTAAAAGCCACCAGCTCCGTGCCGGCAGCAAGCGATGCGACAAAGTGGACACCCGAGGAGATATTCCAGCGAATTGAAGAGGTACGAAAGAGCTTTGACCCCGAACCCACCCTCTTCGAGCAGATCATCTCGCCTGGGGCTCGCGCCCAGGCTGCAGCAATCAGGCAGGCCATGGTAAGCGCCGTTCACGCGAGGAGGGACGTCATTGAGGGATTGAGGCGGTGTATCAAGACGTTCATCGATGCACATCATGGCGATCTCAAGGTCCGCGGAGCGGCATTTGTGACTGAGACTCTCGTCACGCAGTTCAATTCCCTCCATCGCGTGATGGAGGATTCCCACGTACACTTGTTCCACGTCTACTCGGAGCAATGCGAAAAATACGATGGCATTCCAAATCTCTCCGAGGGAGACAAGGCCCGTCTGAAGGACGAGGCCCGCAGCCGAGCTTGGGGGACGATGAAGTCGAACGAGGAGAGGTTCAGCCGGATCCTCGACGACATCCGCGAGCAGGTTAGCCGGGCGGTGGTCGAGATTGGTTCCTGATAGTTGGACAGAGAGCCGATCCTTTCCGCAGACGGGTGGTCATTTCTGCATCAGGTCTTGAATTCAGGTTCCAATTCTTGCGGGTGCCACGGGTACTATCGACCACCAAGTTCGCCTTGACGAACCCTGACCGATGCGGATGAGTCCTGAAAACTTGTCGGTTTTCACTTGACTGGCAGTGAGTCTCAGAGTAATTCGAAAGCGAGTCGGGGATACCCGCCGGATTCCGGCGGCTCCCCCCGGCTTACCCCGCCTGGAGCCGCTCCAGCCGAGGAGGCTAAGGCGGGGTGTAGTTGACCCTGAGCTGTCCTCCGGCGACGGAGGTGGCCATGGGCCAACTCGTGGGCTTGGCGGAGGTGGCGGAATTCCTCGGGATCGTCTCAAGCGGCAGGCGACCGGGTAACCGGGTCTGGGAACTCCTGAAGGCCGGAAAGCTTCGGGGCCTGCCGTACCTCCGGATCGGCCGGCGGTACCGCTTCAACATGGCCGAGGTTGAGACCTGGGTGAAGCGGCAGATGACGGTGAACGGTCCGGCAAGTATGAGGCAGCCGCTCTTCCGCTAGGGCAACTCGGGCCGGGGTCCTCGGGCTCCGGCCCGACCCATGCTGGGATTGGAGCCCTGATGAACATCCGGAAGCGCACTTGGAGCTACAACGGCAAAAAATCCACCGCCTGGCTCGTGGATTGGAAGGACAAGTCCGGCCGCCACCGCCAGCAGTTTGGCACGAAGCTGGAAGCCGAACACTTCCGCGACAAACTCATCAGGGAGCGGTACGCGAAGGAGTACGGCGTTCTCCTTGAAGCATCGTTTTCGGAATTCCTGAAAATCTATGAAGCGAAGAAGCCGTGGCGCACCGAGAGCTACCGTGAGCGCGTGATGCGGGCGCTGAGACTCGCGCCCTTCAAGGAATTTCCGACCACCGAAGCCATTGAAGCGTACCGCGATGAGCGGTTGAAGAATAGAATCAAGCCTTCCACCGTACGACAAGACTTGGCGGCCATTCACGACTGCCTCAAGTGGGCGGTGAGATTGAAGTACCTCGCAGAGAATCCGGCGAAGGAAGTTGACCGCCCTTCGCTCCCCATCAAGCAGGATGATCCGCAACAGTTCATCCCCTCCGAGGAATTTGAAAAACTCCTCAACGCGTCGGGGCGCGATGCGCCACTCTTTGAGTTCGCCGTCTGGACGGGGTTGCGGATTACCGAGATTCTGGAGTTGGAGTGGGACGACGTGAAGGACGGCTACGTGCTGGTGCGACGGGGCAAGGGGAGGAAACAGCGATTGATCCCGCTGCTCTCCCAGGCTCGGGAAGCCCTGAGTGTGGCTCCCCGGCACATTTCGTCCAAAAGGGTGTTCTGGTGGGCGTCTGATCGGCACGCGCTTCTCCGACGCCTCCAGAGACGCTGCACGTGGGCTAAGATTCCCGTCTACAAGTTCCACGACCTGCGGCACACCTTCGGAAGCTGGGCGGCAATGAGTGGTGTAGACCTCGAAGTCATCGCGCAGTGCATGGGGCATATGAGCACGACCGTGACCAAGCTCTACGCCCACCTCCATCCGACATACAAGCGGAAGGAGATCGGCAAGATGCGGGCGTTTGGCACAACAGAGGCACAAGACACGGGTAACCTCTTGAAACAGAAAGGAGAACGGCCTTCCTGAAAATCCCGGTGTCGGCAGTTCAATTCTGCCCCTGCCCACCATTGCTTGGGCGCGATTGCCCATCCTACCTCGCCCCTCATCTTCTCCTGCCGCCGTGGCAGTTTCCGCCATCC
>Ga0315282_10004764_pt1 | contig 23484 bp, 19 predicted proteins | sample YL17G07_20_MG_FD_203693 | JGI IMG/M metagenome (GOLD analysis project Ga0315282, IMG submission 203693) | Sediment microbial communities from Yellowstone Lake, YNP, Wyoming, USA - YL17G07_20 | ecosystem: Environmental > Aquatic > Freshwater > Lake > Sediment | place: USA: Wyoming | collected... | reverse complement strand
GCTCCAACGTCTGCTCTTTGATTTCAATCTCCTGACCATCCTTGGCACGGGCAAGCCTCAACTCCGACGCCAGTACCCCAACCTCCCGCTCTCCCCCCGCTGCACAAACCGTCACACACTCGTTGCACCCCAACAAAAGCACCTTCTTGTAGGGCTTGAGCATCGCTAAAATCTCCTCTAAAGTCTTCCTGTTTGCTACGATCATCTCTTTTCTCCTTCAATATCTCCTCTAACAAATCCCCCTTCCTCCCCCTTTGCTAAAGGGGGAAAGAGGGGGATTATCCGATTCGCAACTATCATTGAAACCTCCAATTTCAGGTGATAGGTTTTAGGTAAAAGGTGTAAGGTGATAGGTAATTGCTTTAACCTTTAACCTATGACCTTCGACCTAATACCTTGCTTCTTTACGGGGCTAGGCCCCAGACCCCTGATCTTCTCCGTGATCTCGCGGGCTACCTCGGCAAACCTCTGACCCTGGGCTGAACTCATGTTGTACATCTCCACACGACCACCGCCCAACCCCACCTCATCTAATAACGTCTTTGCGTACTGAACCCGCTTCTTGGCCCTGAGGTTCCCCCTCAAGAAATGACACTCTCCCTCCAAACACCCTGCCAGATAAACCCCATCCACCCCGGATTCAAAGGCCTTGAGGATGAGCAAAATATCGACCCTCCCTGTACAGGGAACCTTCACGATCTTCACATTGGTGGGGTAGTTGAGCCTCATCGAACCTGCCAGGTCCGCCGCACTGTATGCTCAATGCTCACAACAGAAAGCCAGGATCTCGGGCTCAAAACCCGCGTCCGTGACCCGTGCCACGTGTCCGATCTCTTTCTCGCTTGGAGCACTTTCTACCTTCGGGGCTACTTCTGCCATTCTCTATCCCTCTTAATCCCCCCAACCCCCCTTTAGTAAAGGGGGGCAAGGGGGGATTATGCTCTCTGCGCTATGCGGTTACTTTACGCTGCGACTTCCATCACCAAGGCCTGAACCTTCGCCCACAATTGTGGATCCCTGAAGTGCATGAGCTCAATGGCCCTGGCCGGGCACTCTGCTGCGCAACTGCCACAGCCCTTACACTTCGCGAGATCAATCTCTGCTTCACCCTTCACATTAATCACTGGTACGTCATACGGACAGACTCTCACACAGGTCAAACAGGCCGCACACCGCTCGCCTTCGACCATGGCCACAACACCACCAACCAGCATCTTTTCTTTGGATAAAATGGTGGCGGCTCGAGAAGCTGCTGCGCTTGCTTGAGTGATCGTTTCGCTGATCAATTTCGGTCCGTGGGCTCCACCAGCGAGGTACATGCCATCGGTTGCGAAGTCAACCGGTCTCAACTTCATATGGGCTTCCAGGAAGAAGCCTTCCATTGTTCGAGGAACCTTCAGCATCGTTGCCAATTCTTCGTTCTCCCTCGGGATGGTGGCTGCGGAAAGGACCACGAAATCAGGTCTTACTTCCATCCTTTCCTTTAAGATTCTATCCAGATAAGAGAGGGTCAGACCTTGTCCGTCCTTTTTGACTTCGGGTTTTTCTTCGAGTTCGTATCGGATGAACATAATCCCCTGTGCTCTTGCTTTGGCATAGTAAGATTCTGCAAGGCCATAGGTCCGCATATCCCGGTAGAGGACAGAAATATTGACATGGCGATTAAGTTCCTTGATCTTGAGAGCATTCTTCACCGCCGTGGCGCAGCAAGTTCGGCTGCAGTTGGGCCGTTCTTTATTCCTCGATCCCACACATTGAATCATCACAATGTGTTTGGCTTGAGCAACTTGGTCAGGTTGATTGACAATCCGATCTTCCAATTCAAGCTGCGTGACAATGCGTGGGTCTTCACCGTAGAGATATTCGTTCGGCTTCCATTCCTGAGCGCCTGTGGCCAAGATCGTTATGCCATGTTCAATCTTCCGGTAATACATGGTAGGCGCTACCATCACCCCGGTAGAGAAGTTTCCTTTTGAACCGCTGAAGTCGACGACCAGTGCATTCGTAATGACATGGATGGAAGAATGGTGCGTCACCCGATTGATCAAATCCCCTAAGAAGGCCTGGACATCCTGACCTTCGAGAGTATAATGAAGATTTCCCAGATTTCCTCCTAATTGCGCCTCTTTCTCAAGGAGAAACATCTCGTATCCCTGTTCTGCAAGTTTGAGGGCAGCAGTCATCCCAGCCACGCCTCCACCGATGACCAATCCCTTGTGGGTCACCGGTAGTTCCAATTCGCTGAGAGGTCGGATCAAGCGGGCATTGGCCACAGCCATCCGCACGAGGTCCTTGGCCTTCAGGGTCGCTCCTTCCTTCTGACGCATATGGACCCAGGAACATTGGTCACGAATATTTGCCATTTCGAAGAGATATTGATTCAGTCCTGCCTCCCGACAGGTTTCTCTAAACATCGGTTCATGGGTTCTTGGAGAGCAGGAGGCTACAATGACACGATTGAGTTTATTTTCTGTGATCGCATTCTTAATTTTTCCCTGGGTGTCCTGGGAACAGGTGTAGAGGTTGTCCTCAACATGGACGACATTTTTCAGTGTTCTCGCATACTCCCTCACTTCCGGGACATTGACCACGCCTCCGATGTTGATGCCACAGTTGCAGACGAAAACTCCTATGCGAGGCTCTTCCGCTGTCACATCCGCCTCGGGAGGATACTCTTTCTTGGTGACCATTGTCCCCCGTGCTGATGCGATCAATCCTGTGGCATCGGCCACCGCACCGCTTGCCTGCGAGACAGTTTCTGGAATATCTTTGGGTCCCTGAAACACACCACAGACATAAACGCCTGGCTTTGATGTCGAAGTGGGTTCGAAAGGTTTTGTCTTGCAGAATCCATGAGCATCCACTTCAACGCCCATCCGTTTTGCCATCTCAACCGTTTCTTTGGATGGGACCATGCCTACGGAAAGGACCACCAGATCGAATTCCTCTTCGACAATCTTTCCCTCTTCATCCAAGTAGGTGACTAAGAGATTCTTTGTTTTAAAGTGCTCCTTTATTCTGGAGACCATGCATCTGATGAACCGGACACCATATTCGGATTTGGCTCTCTCATAATAGGCATCAAACCCTTTGCCATAAGCCCTGATGTCCATATAGAAAATGGTGGGCTCGACGAAGTTAGCATGTTCTTTGGCAATGATGGCTTCTTTCGTCGCGTACATGCAGCACACGGATGAACAGTAATCCTGTCCACAAGAAATATCTCGGCTGCCCACACACTGGATGAAGGCAATCTTCCGCGGATGCCCAGCATCGCTGGGACGCTGGACCACACCGGCGTAAGGACCACTGGCACTGAGCATTCGCTCAAACTCGATACTTGTCACGACATTCGGATAAACCCCATAGCCGAATTCAGGCCGAATATTTCCTTCAACAGTCTTAAAGCCAGGCGTGAGAATAACTGCCCCAACTTTGAGATCAACCGTTTTCTCGCGGTCGTCGTGATTGATCGCGCCCGCGCGACAAGCGAAGACGCACTGCAAACATTCGGAGCAGATGCCGCACTCCAAGCACCGTTTGGCTGTCTCGATCACTTCCTGCTCGGTAAGCGTTGCTTCCACTTCGGAAAAGTCGCCTTTCCGCTCGGCTGCTTCGCGTTTTGCTGGCACAGGACGGGGGGCCTGCGACTTGCCCTCCATCAGGTCCTTCGCCTGCGTTTTATCGAGCTTGGCTTCCGGCAGCTTTTCGATTGATTCTAAAACCGGCGGCCATAGCCTGGCTTCTTTGTCCACTTTTAGATAGCTTTCAATCGAACTCGCTGCTTTATGTCCTGCGGCAATGGCATCCACAACAAAAGTGGTGCCTGTGACCACATCACCGCCGGCAAAGATTCCGGGTACGTTTGTCGCCAGGGTGTCTTTATCCGCGGCCACTGTCCGGCCACGGACGGTTTCCACCTTATTGTTCAATAGGGCGAGATCAGGTCTCTGACCGATAGCAAAGATAACCACATCGCAGGGAATAACAGTCTCTGTCCCAGGGATCTCGTCAAAGTCTGGCCGTCCTTCGATAAAACCCCGGAAATCCACATCTACTGATCGCACACCTGTGACATGGCCCTCTTTGCTGGTCACTTCCTTAAAGGTCCGGCCGGGATAGACATCGATCCCTTCTTCTTGGGCGTCACGGACTTCCCAATCATGGGCAGGCATCTTCTCCCGACTCTCAAGGCAAGACATACCTACCCAGCTCGCACCCAGACGCACGGAAGACATGGCTGCGTCAATGGCCACATTCCCACCGCCGAGGACTAAAACCCGCTTGTTGGCAATCTTCGATTGGATGCTTGATGTTCCTGTAAGACTGACATCCCGCAAGAAGTCCGTTGTGATATGAACATCGGGAAGGTCATTTCCGGGAATAGGAAGCTTAATGCCGATATGGGCGCCGGCAGCAACAAAGACAGCGTCAAAATCTTTGAGCAAGCCTGTCACGTCTTCCACACGGTGGTTCAGCTTGAGCTCAACTCCTCGTGAAGTGATTTCATCTATCTCTCGCTGGAGCAGGTCATAGGGCATGCGGTACTCTGGAATACCCACGCGCATCATTCCACCGGGTGCAGGCAGTGCTTCAAAGACAGTGACGGAGTACCCTTTACGAATCAGGTCATTGGCTGCAGTCAATCCTGCCGGACCGGCACCGACAATGGCGACCTTCTTTCCAACCCCGCTGGTATCCGGAGCCTTTTGCACACCTGCTGCATACATTTTTTGAATCTCTTCAGGGTGTGCAAATGCCCAGTCGCTCACAAACCGTTTGAAGTGCATGATATTGACAGGTTCACTCCCAGCCTCATTGCGGGTACAGGCCTCCTCACATCGATGGTTGCACACGCGGCCGCATACGGAAGGGAAGGGGTTATCTTCCTTGATGGTGCGGTAGGCATCGGCAAATCGCTTCTCACGGATGAGTGCCACATAGCCCATGGCACGTTGTTCAATGGGGCAGGCGTTGCGACATGGGGCTTCGCCACGTTTTTCGATAGCGAAAGCATTCGGGATGGCTTGCGGATATCTTTTATAAATAGCCTTACGGGTTGAGAGTAAGGCATTGAACTCGTCAGGACGAATGATGGGACAGGCTGTTGCACAGTCGCCGCAGCCCGTGCACTTGGTGGTGTCTACAAATCGGGCGTGCCTGCGAAGACTGACGTTGAAGTTTCCTGGCTCACCTGAAATACTTTCGACATCGGTGGCCGTGAGAATCCCGATGTTGAGGTGGCGTCCTGCCTCCACCAACTTTGGAGAGATAATACACATCGAGCAATCGTTGGTAGGGAAGGTCTTATCCAATTGGGCCATCACTCCGCCAATAGCAGGGGATGACTCGACGAGGTAAACATAGTAGCCAGATTCGGCTAGGTCAAGGGATGCCTGGATTCCGGCAATCCCACCTCCCACGACCATCACGGCACCAACTTTTTCAGCAGCGCTATCGACCATTTAGTTCCTCATAGTGTTGAAAATCATAAGATATCACCCTCTCCCTTGATGGGAGAGGGTGGGGGTGAGGGTGGACAGGATTTTTCCCCCTCCCCATCATCCCCTCCCACCAGGGGAGGGGATATTTTAGATTGATTCTTTTTCGAAAATTTCTAATTTGGTCATTCGAATTTGTTTCGGACTTCGAATTCCGTCCTTCGAATTTATATTCTTTTACATTAACCTTTTGGCCCTAAGCATTTTGACAGGGTCAACGATGTGGCGACCAAACCATTTCTTGACATCCTTATGGCCCAGAGCCAGTCCCATCAATTCTGTAAAATAGAGGATGGGAAGGTCGTATTTCTCTTTGGTCTCCTTCTCCAATTCGTCTTGGCGGGTGTCGAGATTGGCTTGACACATGGGACAACCAGTGACCAGACAATCCGCCTCAGCCTCTTTGGCCATGGAGAGCAACCTCTGGCTCAATTTCCTGACGATGTCCGTTCGTGTCATCACCAGGCTAGCGCCACAACAGTCGGTCTTGTACGACCAGGGAATGGGTTCAGCACCCAGCAACTTCATCAGATGATCCATATGTTGAGGATTCTCATACTGCCGGATCCCGGTCACCTTTGGAGGTCGGACCGTCAGGCATCCATAATAGCAGGCGACTTTGAGCCCCGAGAGAGGCTTGGTCCGCTTCTTCTTAACCTCCTCGAGGATCGGTCCATCGCAGAAAAAATCTAACGAGTATCGGATGGGAACATTTCCCTGGTAAGGGAAATGGATTTTCTTTGAATGTTCTTTTAACTCGGTCTCCACGGCTTTGAATCGGCTATAGCAGGCCACACAGGGGACAAGCAACTCCCGATTGCTCTTCTCGGCGATGGCCAGGTTCCTCGCAGCGAGTTCGATGGCCAGTTCCTCGCTGGTGCAGTGGGCCGAACTGGCACCGCAACAGGTCCAATCGTCCAGTTCCTGGAGTTGAATCCCGAGGAGGCTGGATACCCCTTGAATCGAATCATCATACTCCCTGGCGGTTCCATGAAGGGAGCATCCTGGGTAATAAGAAACCTCTTTCACCTTTTCTCCCTTTTCTCAACAGAGCTATCTTTAGGGATTTCAAGACTTTTTCTGAGATCCCTCAAAGGCATTGAAAATGTCCTGAATCTCTTTTCCACTTCCGAACCTGGATGGAAAGAGTTTGATCTTACCCCGTTTGTACATCTTCCATCCCAAACCAGCGTCTTTTAGGAAATCACGGGTCTTGGTTTTAAACTGGAGGATGAGGCTCAATTCATGAATCCGGCCTTTCGATTTGATCGTATTCAAAAAGACGGAGTGGAAGATAGGAATATTCTTTTCTCCCGGTTTGATTCCAGAGCGGATCGCGATGTTTCTCAAAGTGTCCATGATCTTGGCGATATCGATGTTATTGGGACACCGGACGCTGCAGGTGTAACAGGAGGCGCAGATCCAGATCGTTTTCGACGCAAGGACTTTCTCCCGGTGATCGTACTGGATATGACGGAGGACCTGGTTGGGAAGGATATCCATGGCATAAGCCACGGGACATCCTGCCGAACATTTCTGGCACTGATAGCAATCCTGAACGGTTTCACCGCTTGCCTGATGGACTTCCGCTAAAAAGGTATTCTCTGATGCATTCATCGTTCAGCTCGATTCATGGACGAGGTTGCCCCTCCTTGACAGTTTGCTCTTCTGGGTAAGTTGGAAGTTCGATCGTGAAGGTGGTTCCTTCACCGACTTTACTTTTAACACTAATCCTGCCTCCATGGTCTTCAACAATTCCGTAAGAAGTGGCGAGGCCCAATCCGGTCCCCTTTCCCACTTCCTTGGTGGTGAAGAAGGGATCGAAGATGCGGGTTAGGTTTTCCTCAGGAATCCCTTCCCCGGTATCCGTAAACTCCAGGGTGATGCTCTTCCGATCTGGAAAAGGATAGCTGGTGATCGTAAGGGTTCCATTTCCATGCATGGCCTCTGCGGCATTGACGATAATGTTGATCAAGACTTGCTTCAGCTGGCTGGCATTCCCTCGGATGAAAGGCAGGAAGGGGTCAAGTTTCTTGATAATTTTAATATTGTGAAAGAGAGCTTGATTTTCAAGGAAGAAGAGACCATCGGTAATGGCCCGGTTGATATCCGTGGGCTCCATCTTGGGTTCGGTCTGACGAGCGAATTCGAGGAGGCTTTTGACAATATCTTTGCATCGGCTGGTCTCCTGAACGATCCTGGCCAGATCCCCTCGCTTGGTGTCATCCTCTGGAAGATCTTCAGCCATCAGGCTGGCGTAAATAAGAATTCCGCCCAGAGGGTTGTTAATCTCGTGAGCGATACCGGCTGCCAGCTTTCCGAGAGAGGCCATTTTTTCTGAACTGACCAGCTGGAGATGGGTTTCCTGAAGCCTCTTTTCCATGTTTATCCGAGCCCTCAGGTCGGTGAAGATCCCGACACTCGCAATCTCCTTGGCCGCTTCGTCGTAGATGAGAACCGCCGAAAGCTGAATGGGGATCTCCTCTCCGTACTTATTGAGGACATTGAGCTGACTCGGAATAAATTTTCCTACCCCTCCGTACTCTGGGCTGCGGAGTTTCTTCATGATCTCTTTGGCCACGCCTTCTGGATAAATTTGCGTAATATGGATCTTACCGATCACCTCTTCGGCCGTATGTCCGGTTAAAGCCTCTGCCCCCTTGTTGAAGACGAAGATATTACCATTCATATCTGCGGCAATAATTCCGTCCACGGAGCTCTCGATCAGGTTCATGAAAAATTCGTTGGTTTCTCGGAGCTCGTTTTCAATCCTTTTTCTTTCGGTGATATCTAGGTTGATCCCTTGGTAGCCGATAATCTCTCCCCTCTCGTTCTGAATCGGATGCCCGGTCAGAAGGACGGTGATCCGCTCTCCGTTCTTCTTCTTAAATTCCACCTCCATGTCTTTGACATAGCCATCTCTTTCAATCCTCTCCTGGAAGATTTTTCGATCTTCAGGATTGAGATAGAGATCCTGTGCGATATTGATGCTGAGAAATTCCTCTTTGGTAGGGTAGCCCAGCATGTCGAGGAGGGCCTGGTTGCAGTCTAAAAACTTACCCTCCTTCGAGCTGATGAAGAGACCATGCCTCACCCTCTCAAACAAGGTCCGAAGTTTTTCCTCGGAATTCCTCAGGTCTCTTTCAAATTCTTTCCGGGCGGTGATGTCGCGGATGTAGGCATAGGTTTTGACCTCACCCGCATCGGACTTAGCCAAGGCTATGCAGACCTCTGCATCCTTGACCTGGCCCTGGGGGGTCAGAATATTCATTTCAGTGCAGAGTTTTTCACCGATACCCACTCCTCGGGTCACAGTTCCTTCAAGGAATTCCTTATCTTCTTTTCCGATCACGGTGAAGAAATTTCTTCCGATGAGAGTTTCTTTCGGTATCCCAGTGATTTCCGAGGCCATCTGGTTGGCGAAAATGATTTTAAAAGCCTGATCGAAGACGACGATTCCGTCATCCCCCATCTCGGCAATCTTCTCAAACTGCTGGGTGGCCTCCCGAATCCTTCGTTCCATCTGCTTTGACTCGGTGATGTCCTTGAGGTAGGCATAACCCTTTCGGGTTCCTCGAGGCGTTTGGGCTAAGGCAATGCAGATCTCCACCTCTTTGGCCATCCCCTTGGAAGTGAGCAACTGGATATGCGTACAATTTTTTTCACCGTAGCGCTCGGGATGAGTAAAGATGTCTTCGGTGAGGGGTTGATTCGGTTTTCCTAACAGTGAGAGGACGGTCATCTTAAGCAATTCTTCATTCGAATATCCGGTGATCTCGGAGACCATTCGATTCGCATATTCGATCCGATAATCCTCATTGAAGACGAAGATGCCATCGTTCCCCAATTCCGCAATCGCCTGAAACGTCTCCGTTCCCATCCCTTGATGGATCAAGGTGAACGGTTGAGGGAGCCTTCTTTTTTTGGAGGAAGAGGTTTTTTTTGCTTGCATACCCTCTCCAAGGTAGCATAACTCCCTAGGGTTGACAAGGGAAGCCGGTTCCATACAGTCTCAATGTAAATTGCAACATGATCAATGCAAAATGTAAATTTTTTGTTTTACAATTTGCAATTTTCAATTTGCATTGGGTCTTATTAAAGTCCTACGGTCTCAAGCACACTGGGAATCAGATTCTCCCACCCAATAGGGATGATCTGGATACCTTGGCAGAATGGTTTCAACGCACTAATTAGATGACCGGCAATCTCCACACTTGCCTGCCTTTTATCGGAGGCCTTCATCAGTTGATCAATGATCGAATCTGGGATGGAGGCTCCCTCCACGTGTTTATTGACATATCGGGCCATGCCGACCGATTTGAGCAAGGTGATTCCCACGATGATAGGAACCTTGAAATGGGCAACCTTTTTCACAAAGGCCTCAAAGACGTTCACATCGTAGACCGAGTGGGTGAAGAAGAAATCGACTCCCATCCGAATCTTCTTCTCCATATCCATGACCTCCAGATCCAGGACATGGGCCTTCGCAGCCGCATTGACCATTGTGCCCACGCAAAATCGGGGCTTTCCTAGAAGGTCATTGCCCATGAGGTCATAACCTTCTTGGAGGCGCTTGGCTGCTCCAAGCAACCCCGCGACATCAAGGTCAAAAACCGGTTGGGCCTCAAAATGGTCCCCAATGGAGGGATGGTCTCCCTGCAGGAGCAGGATATTTTTCAGACCTAAAGCAGCAGCATTAAGAAGCTCGGACTGGAGGGCCAATCGATTTCGATCGCTGCAGGAAAGATTGTAGATCACCTCCATCCCTTTTGCCCTCAGCAAAGCACAGACGGAAAGGGACCCCAACCTCATGATTGCATTCTGGAGATCTGGCACATTGACAGCATCCACACGACCTTTCAGGAGTTCTGTATTTTGGAAGACCTCGGAGAGGTCGCTTCCCTTAGGGGGTTGGAGCTCAACGACGATCACAAACTTTCCTAATTCCAACTGTTCCTTAAATGACATGTTCTTTCTCCTCTCTCCCACCATGAGGGAGGTCGTCATCCAGCGCTCTTGGAGGCCAGACAATTCAACCCGTTCTGAACGATGCCCCCTGTTAGAGGGTGAACAAAGTCAAATCCGGGCAAGCTCTCGAGACAGAGCTTTATCAGCTTACCCACCTACGCTTCATTTTTCTGAATCGGTCGCCCAATAGAACGAATATTTTCAGGGCACAGGAAATAAAGGTCGAAAAATTATAAAACCTCAAGGGAAAATCTGTCAACCTCGTTGAGAACTTAGTTCGGATCCCTTTCGCAAAGAATATTTATTTTGCGTACCTTTTCTTATAGGCTTCCTGAACCACGGTCCCCTGAGTTTGATTTCGCCATTCCCTCGCAGGTTTCACTTTCAGGATGTTTTCCAGCCTGTTTTGTTCCTTCAATCGTTTATGGATCTCGAACCAGGCACAAGGGGTGTCTTTGTTTACTTCACATTTGCCTTCTCGAGAGGTCCCTCCGCAGGGCCCGTTGAATAGGCTCTTCGCACATCTTGTAACAGGGCATATTCCTCCTGTCTCCCCCAAGACGCACTCTCTGCAGGCACGGCAATTTTCCTCAAACCATCCGATATCCCGGTCTATGCCGATAAAAGTCGTATTCAGAGCAGGAAACACCGGTTTTCCGGGATACCGGTCGGCAAGAAACTGGACTCCGGCTCCACAAGCCATCGACAGCAGGGCATCATAGGTCCTTACCATCTCATCCAGTTCCGAATAAAAATCGGCATTGCACTGCCGCTCAATGGTAAACCCATCCATCTGGCACGGGATCTCCTCCTGTTTGAAGGCACTTTGGAGTTCTTCATTCAGGAGTCCGACCTCCCTTTGACCGCCTGCCATGCAGATGGATGTACACCCTCCACACCCCACGTTCAAGACCTTCCTGAACTTCTTCATCATTTCTTTGATCTCATCAAAAGGTTTTCTTTCCCCGACAATCATCTTCTGCCTCCAGATTTCAAACGTTCAATCAAACTACTTCCTGACGTGACATCCCCCACAGTACTGGGGGCCCGCTTTTTTCTTCTCCATCTGATACTTCCTATGGCAACCTGTGCACTGGTTGTGAAAAGCCTTTTCCAGATTGAGTCGGGACTTGGGGCCATGGCAAGCAAGACAACGGAGGTCCTTATTCCCTTCCTCAAGTTTACTCTCGTCCAGAATGTTTTTCCCATTTTCATAGATGTGATGGCAGTCCTTGCACGATAATCCTGCTTCGACATGGCGGTTATGAAGAAGCGACACCGCAGGTCGTGTCTTCCCTTCCAGTACAATCTTATCCGGTTGAGCCCAGAGGGGAGATCCCGTTAATACGAGAAGGAGAGCAACGGTGATCATCAGAACCCTGCAGCCTATCGTTTTCATCCTATTCTCCTCCAGAGGGCACCGTTTCTTCATTACAACCAGCTCTCCGAAAAAACCTCGTCAAGCTGGGGATAGACATCCTGAGACCTGAGAATGCTTCGGGCAAAAGCGATCATGCTGGGAATATGAATACCGATCGGGCAGTAACAGCGGCCACAAAGCACGCAGTTTCTCCACACGATACCTTTCATCTCCGTCAAAAGTTTCCGGTCCACCTTGCCCCGTTTCCTGTATAGTTTGCCCAAGGAATTGATCGCCTTATATGAAGGCATATATTGGGGATCTTTATGATGCTCCATATATAAAAAACAGCTTTCGGCACAAAGACTGCAATGGGCGCAATAGGACAGGTATCGCTTCATTTTTCCTTTTTTCCGGTTGAGCATCTCTTTGATCTGTTTGGTGTCAACCGGTTTTGCTCCCGGATTGGGCATATTATTTTCCATGTCGCAAGATCCTTTCTGTTACCAGGCTCTGGCTCCCTTTGCGAAACTGTATTCATTCCCGATGAAGAAACGGTAGAGGAAGAAAAAGAGCATGTGCCCGAGCTTCGTAAATGGGATGGTGATGAGCATGACTTCTCCTGCCAGGATGTGGATCGTCATCACCGTATCATAATGAAACCATTGGTGGTAAGCAAAGTACCCTGTCAGGAAAGGGGCCACAGCAATAAGCAGTATCACGTAGTCATAGAGGGTTGTGATCGCTCTGACCCGGGCCAGAAATAGACGGCGCGCAAGGAAAAAAGCCAAACAGATCAAAACGCCCAGCGTGAAGACATCGGTCATCGATTCCGGCAGGCTCCAAAGACTAAGGCCCCAGGATTGATCCAAGAGGATATTGTGCCCAAGGAGAAAAATGGGTACGCCGATCAGAAACACATGGAACACCGATGTCACAATCGTTACTAGGGGATCGGTTTTCCAGAGGGTTCCGTTAAGAGAGCCGAAACAAAAAGAAACCCATTGTCCCGCCGATTTCTTTTCAGACTTTATTTCCAAGGGAGGATAAACCCATTCCTTTTTCTTGGTCAACTTGAAAAACTGAACGAGTTGGAATATCAGCCCCAAAATAAATATGATCAAAGCAATCGATATCAACTGTCCCCGAATAAAATCGACCATGGACCTCTCCTCGTTCTCTTTCTTTTCTCAGCCGTAACCTTAACCGTGTGTCTTCACGTTCCGGGAAGCTGATTCACTTGTCTAAACTTGAGGCCTGGGTATTAACTTCGCCCGTTCCGCGATCTCAGGTACCCTGTGTTCCCATTCAATCGCCATGAGGTGGATCCCGTGGACTCCTTTGATCTGTCTCAATTCCTCAATCTGCTCAACACAAATTTTGATTCCCTCCTCGGCCCCCTTTTTGGCTTGGACAATTCGGTCGATGATTTCATCCGGGATGATGATGCCAGAAACATTCTTCGCCATGTATCGAGCCATACCTCCTGATTTAAGAGGAGTAATTCCCGCTAAAATATGGACTTTTTCTGTTAACCCCATGTCATTGGCCTGTTTCATCCATTCACGGAACAATTTCATGTCATAAATGCATTGGGTCTGGATGAAATCTGCACCTGCCATGATTTTTTTTGCCAGACGATACACCCGCCATTCGAAAGGTTCAGCGAAAGGATTCTCTGCTGCGCCGATGAATATCTGAGGTGCCACATCAATTTCATCGCCGTTGAGGAATTTCTTGTCATCTCGCATCCCCTTGACCATGCTGATCAGCTGGATGGAGTCAATGTCAAAAACGCCCTTGGTCAAAGGATGGTTCCCAAATTGTTGATGGTCCCCTGAGAGACACAGCATGTTGCGGATGCCGTGGGCATAAGCGCCGAGGATATCGCTCTGCATGGCAATGCGGTTACGATCTCGGCAAACCATCTGATAGTTGGGTTCTAAACCTTCCTGAATGGCAATTAAACCAGCACCCCAGCTGGACATGCGCACCACAGCGGTTTGGTTATCCGTGATGTTGACCGCATCCACGATCCCTTTTAGGTAACTGGCTTTTTTGCGGATGACCTCCACATTGGCTCCTTGGGGTGGTCCGAGTTCTCCTGTAAAGGCAAAATGTCCGGCTTCTAAAACCTTTTCAAGATTACTTCCTGATTTCATATCAACGGCCCTTTCCATCTCATGATTCTTCGACTCCATATTCGGGGGTGAGGGAACAACCCACGCCTCTCCGTAATCTGGCGGGTTATCTCTGCCCGACCCCTATGGATCAATCCGTATCAAATGTTAGAAGATAAAGGTTAGAGGTTGGAGGTTAGAGAATAAAACTCCTTCTGCCTGGAATTAAGGAATTGCCTCAGACCTCAAACCTCCACCCTCAAGCAATTTAGAGTTCCAACCACGAGTCGGAGTAGAGAGCTTTGGCAATCAGAACCCTGGTGGTCTTTACATAATCCGCCTGCTCTTTACTCAGGCTTTTAAGATCGACCTCCTGACCGTCCATGACCCGGTAAACCAGTTTTCTAAGATCCTCTCGTCCTCCCATGGCAAATTTCTTGAGATCTTCATCAAAGGCATCGACGATGGCAGAGGCCATCCCATATCGCTCGAGCATCATCAAATAGGTCTGATTGAGGATGGGCCTCAGATGGTCAGGAGCTCCGTTGGACACATTCGAAAGTCCGCAGGTCGACTTCATTCCGGGAAGCACTTCCTGGAGATCCTTAAACATCTTCATAAATTCGACGCAACTGGGTACCTGGACCTGGCTCTGAGGGCTGGTCACAGGGGTGACGATGGGATCCATCCATACATCTTCACCGGGAATTCCGAACTCGAGGCATTTTTGCATCAGTTCTGCTGCAAGCACTCCCCTCTCATCCGCATCTCGAGGAAGCCCGGAAGGTCCCCAGAGAAGGGCAACAACCCCGGCATTATGCTTTTGAGCAATAGGGAATTTGACGTCCATGCTTTCAGGACGGGCCATAATCGAATTGATGACGGCCTTTCCTTTCTTATTTTTGTAAACCTTCAGCCCTGCCTCGATGGCTTCTGGATTGATGGTGTCGAGGTAAAGAGGGGTGTCAACCACTTCCTGGACGACTTTGACAATCCACTCCATTAACTCCCCTCCGCCTTTTCTGGCGGGGCCGAGATTGATATCAATGAAGTCCACGCCCGCCTTAGCCTCCGCAATGGCCAGCTCTTGAATAGGCTTCGGATCCCTTTCCTTCATTGCCGCTCCAATTTTCTTGATCATCACATTCAGATTTTCTCCAACGCGTAACATGATTTTCCTCCCTTCACAGTTCGGAATGCGGATTTCGGAATTCGGAATTAAGAACTTTTATTCCCCGTTCCGCATTCTGCATTCCGCAATTAGATTAGGCCCCCATCTTTAGAAAGGCAGGAATGTGGGCAGCCTCTCTCGGTCCGATCTTGACCTCCCATCCTGAGCCGAGCTCCTCTTCGAGATCTCCACTGATCGCTGCAACGGCTCCTGGAATCACCACCTTGCGATGTTTGACTTTATCGGTGATGCCGCTCTTTTTGACGAAGGCTCCGATCGCATCGCCGACAAATTTCCCTGCTGCCCACGCAGTAAGAACAGAGAGGCCTTCGGTATCCATCACCAGGAGCCAGCTCGGTACCCGACTCGATTCAATCTCACCGGAGACGATAAAGTAGGTCAGGGAGAAGTTCGTGGTAATGAGGACAGGAGAATTCTCAGCGGGATTGCCAAGGGGGTATATTCCCTGCTGCATCATCATGGGCCGCTGCGGATCGGTGTAGATGTTCAGCCGTTCCACCAGAAGGGGGAAGAGGCTCTCTCCCTGGAAATCTGAAAGGACGATGATGCCTGCGTACTTCGCCACCATCGTTGCTGCAATGAGTGCTTCTTTCATAGGATCTTTTGTCATTTCACAGGGGAAGGTGATCGTAGGGAACCCAAGAGAGCGATTCTTTTGGGTAAGGGCAGCTCGGCGGATGAAGATCTGGTCCTCAAAGGCCTTGCGGAGCGTTCTCGATCCGGAGTCGAGGACGAGATCTTTTAACCCGGCTGCGGTCAGTTTATTAGACATGCTAGAGAGGGTTTCTAAGTTGTCGGCTTTGACGGCCAATGGACATTTATGTTCTTTGGCCAGATTGGCAAAAGCCTCGCTGTTGCCATTGTTCGCAGCATAGATGAGTGGCAAACGGTCCGCACAGGCCTTTACTCCTGCCGTCATCGCATCGACTTTATCACTCATCAGGATGAGCCCGGCATCGGTTTCGGCCTTTACCTTTTTAATCAAAGCTTCAAACTTGCCAGAGTCTCCGGATTCGTTCTTCACAGCGACCAACTCCGGACGCAGTGTCAGCCCAACCCTTTCATATCTCAAATCTTTGAACCGCTTGAGCCTGCTGTTGACCTCAGCCTCTGGCATGGTATCGCTCACCAGGATGGCAAAACCGGGCTTGTTGACAAAGGTCTTTTCGTGCCGGAAGAGAACCGTCTCGCCGCCGATCTTCACCACATTCTCACCCGTACCCACTGCAAGGGGTCGAATAGGCGGAGCCGAGGCTTCGGAGAGCAATGCCTTCGCTTCCTCTGATACATAGGGACAGGAGGCCAATTCTGCCTTTCCTGCTGCCAAATTCATGGCAAATGCGAGGCAGGTTGGGACTCCACACTCCCCACAATTCGTCTTCGGTAACATCTTAAAGATTTGGATTCCTGTCAGTCCCATGGTCTTCTCCTTTCAAATTTCGATGAACGGTGCGTTCGGGGGAACGCACCCTACAAAAATGTAGGGCCCGTTCGCCGAACGGGCCTCATAGGATTACCCAAGAATCGGGTCCATCGAGAGGGCAGGATGATTCTTCTCTGTCAGGAAGGGAAGAATCTCATCCTCTGTCACTCCGATGGTCTCATCTGCAATCATATCTAAGAGGTTTGGAACACCCATCTCTTCAGCTCGTTTCTTAAACCGGTCTCCAATCTCTTCCTTGAGAATCTTGGGCATCCAAACCAATCGCTTGATTCCCCCGTCTCCGATCAGCCACTTCCTCTGGGTAATATTGTATTTGCTGTGGCCCACAAAACCCGGTGTGACGGCACCGCCGCCGACAGAACCTGCCAGGGTGGTGAACTTCATGCCACAGGGGGTCATCCCAGCAAAATCCCGATTGACGGTCATCACACCGTTGCACATCGGAAGGACAGCAGCGATACACTCACAACAACCGCACGTCGTCATCGGATCATAAACCAAACTATAAAAGTTGTAATGATCGATCTTCTGGCGGGAGGCCTTGAAGACGAATTCATTCACGCCTTTCCATTGACCCAATTTCGTGTCGATCATCTCTCCCTTTTGAACGGGTTGGTTTGGTCCGGTGGGATTGATCTCAAAAGAGGCCCTGCAATCCATCCAGTTGTAAGCACCACAGAGTCCGGTTCTCTCCGGGCTGATGACACAGACATGGTTGGGTGCAAAGGACTGACAAAGCGTACAGGAGTAGAAGGTATCCGTTGTCTCATCGGTCATCCCCTCAATACGGGCATCCCTTTTACGATAGTTCTCCCTCGCTTTGGCAAGGATTTCATCCACAGCTTTCGGCTCCGTATAGACCTTCACTTGAACCTTGTCAAAAATGGCTCCGAAATCCTGATGGAACTTTGCATGGAGGATTTTACCAAGATGGGAGAGCCTGAATCCCTTGTCCACGGCTCCCTTACCGACTCGCAACCAGGCAATGTCTCTCTGGCCAATATGCATGATCCCTTGGGCATAATTGATCAGGTGGTGAATTTGACGTTCCAAGATCGGTTCAAAGTCCTCTTGCATCTGTCTGCCTGCTACTTCGGCAACAACGGCAAGGGGAAGTTGACCTGGTGGTTGTATCTTATCCAGGTCAGGACCGATGACATCTACCTTTCCATCTTCCACTTCGTCCATGTTTCTGGAGGTGACCCATTCTACGGCATGGGTTCTCCCTCCGCCACACTCCAAATAAATATCCTCACCCCTGACCCGTTCTCCCTCGAAAGCAGGACCATAAGAAACCGGGATGGGAACTTGAGCTACCTGAACCTTCAGCCCCCTGACCTCCACCGATCTTTGGACAATCTGATCATGAGGCACATTGGAAACCACGTGTTCATAGGTGCATACCCCAGTGGGTAAAATTTCGGGAATGGGTGTGTCGGCGATCGTGGGGAATCCCCAGTTGATGGCGCCCGCAGCATTGGCGTACCATTCGTCGTTTACATATCCCAAGGGCATGACAAAGGCGAAGGTGCGGTCTTTGTTGTAGATTAGGTTCTTACGAAAATCTCCGGGTTTAATCCCACCAAAGGCCATGGCCACACGACAGGCAAACCCCATGGCAAACACTGCAGCGCTGATATCCGGTCCAAAGGAGACAAGGCGGGTCGGCCAGCCAATCTGAACACCTGCCTCTACCAATTGTTCAGAGAAACGCTTCCCATTGAACTCAGCGCACATAAAGATATAGAGGTTTTTCTCCTGAAGCTCGATGGCGATCTTTTTAGCAATCTCCGGAGAAGGTGCAGAACCGGCAATGGCTGCAAATCCGGGTGCTGTCCCATCCACAAATTCAACGCCGCGTTTGCGGAAGATCACGTCGTCAGCGGCTCCCAGCCAGATATTATTGGGTAAAGGATCTTCCTGCTTTGTATAGAAATTGGGATTTTCTAAGTAACGGATCGCTTCGATGATCTCTTCGGCAAAAAAGGTCGCCATGCCTGCATCAAGGGTAGGACCTAAATAGGGAAGACAGACATTTTTTTTAACCAACGCGGGTAACAGGGAGCGGGCCCTATCCAAAACCGGCTTCATATCACCCAATTTTTGTACGGGGACCCCCAGAATGGCGTAGATGATGGGCAGATAGTAAGCGGTATTGGGGAATCCCACATCCTGATTGGGCCCCCACTTCTTAATGGCTTCTTCGTATTTTTTTTCAGCCCTTTCTACAATCTTGTGAGCTCCTTTTATGGCTGCAGATGCAATGATCTTGGACACGTTCGATTCCTCCTTCCATATTGTTGAACTTCGCTATGCGCAAAGCGCTCTGCGCATAGCGTAAGTAATTTATTAGGCAGCATCCAATTCGCGGCGCTTGGCCATATCGAAGAGGACACGCTCTCTAGCTTTGTCAATGCCCAACGCCTTCCGTTTCTTATCAATATGTTCGATCATCAATTTAGCGGCCTTGAGAGGATCGGGTTCGAAGCCCCATTTCCCTTTAAAGGTATTTTCAAACTCCTCGAAGAGAAGTTTTGTCACTTCCTCGCTACCACTGGTGGGCCAGGTGGTACCAAATACCGTATATACCCCTGAAGCAACAAAGTAATGGCCAATGGCAACTGCCTTCTCACTCATCCATTCCAGAGCTGCACCGGCAGCCGGAAGATCGCTGATGTCATCGCCTAACCCTCCGTCTTTCACCACTGCAGTGGCGGCCATCAGGATTCGGCTGTTATCCACACAAGACCCCATGTGGAGAACCGGGGGAATCCCCACGACCCTCCCGACAGAGGCGAGTCCCTGGCCTGCATAAATATCCGTTGCCTCCGGGGTGAGGAGCCCTGCCTTTCCACAGGTCATGGCGCTGCAACCGGTGGCCAGAACGATCACATCATTTTTGATCAATTCCTTGATCAAGGTTAGGTTCGGATCGTCATGAGTGACACGAGCATTGTTGCAGCCGACCACACCGGCAATGCCTCGAATGCGACCATTGATGATATTGTCGTTCAAGGGGCGGTAGGAGGCTCGGTACGCACCGCCGAGCAGGTAGTTGATGGTTTCATGACTGAATCCTACGATCTGATCCGTGGTGTCCGAAGGAATTTCAACATTGGGCTTCCGGTTCTTAAAATTCTGGATCGCCTCCATTAATATTTTCTTAGCAATCTCTGGTGCATGATGCTCATCAAACTCGATGTGCATGGCCCCTTCGATTTTGGCCTTCGGTGTCGTGGTGATCAGCTTGGTGTGGTAACACTTGGCGACTTGTGCCAGAGATTGCATCTCACACTGGACATCGACCACCATGGCATCCACCGCGCCCGTGACAATAGCCAGCTCCTGCTGTAAAAAGTTTCCAGCCACAGGAATTCCATGGCGCATCAGAATCTCATTGGCAGAGCAACACATGCCCGCCAAATTAACTCCCTTTGCACCGACTGCCTTGGCCGCCTTCTGAATCTCGGGGTCATGAACCACATCCGCCATAATCTCGGGAAGTAAAGGTTCATGACCATGAATGACCACGTTGACCTCGTCCTTTTTCAACACACCTAAATTGATTTGGCCATATACGGGGACCGGATTCCCAAAAAGGATGTCTTGAAGTTCCGTCGAGATCATCGAACCTCCCCAACCATCGGCAAGAGCTGTCCGGGCGGCTCCCATCAAGATGTTTCGGTAATCCTGATCAACACCCATATGGGTTCGGTGCATCAATTCGACAATCTCCCGATCGATCCCTCGAGGAACCACTCCCAGTTTCCTCCAGATCTCTTGCCTCTTAAGAGGAGCCCTTTTAACAAAAATAGTCTCTCCTTCTTGACGGCCGAACTCGGCGATGGCCTTCTGACCCACGTCGATGGCGATCTCTTGGACCGATCGGTCACCGATCTCCACACCAAAGTCCATGGCCACCTGGTAAAGTTTCTGTTCATCCTTGATATGAAATCCCGGAACTTCACCCTTAGCCGCTGCCAGAAAGACCTCTGCTACACCGCGGGCATGATCAGAGTGTGCAGAAGAGCCCGCTGCCACCATTCGTGCAAAATTCCGTGCAGAGATCGTCTCTGCTGTGGCGCCGCAGAGACCCATTCGCTTAGCTTTTTCAGCAGCGGTCTCGCCTTTCTTTTTAGGAGCAGGAACACGGCATGGTCCCATGGCGCAGTTTTTACAACAACTTCCTTCCGCACCAATGGGACAGGGTTTCATGGTTTCGGCCCGGTCAAAAATCGTCTCACATCCATCGGCCTTTGCCTTCTTCAACATTTTAATCGTTGCTGGGTCAATACTCTTCTTCTCTAAGTCTGACATGTTATTCCTCCTTTAATGTTTTCCCCCCTTCAACTCATTTAGCCGTAAAATCGGCAATCATCTCTCGAACCAGTTTGATGGCTTCGGGATGTCTCATCACCAAAACATCTGCCCCTGCCAGGAGAAGCATCACCGCCGTGACAGCCTCTAATAGAATTCCTCTCTTTTTAGGATCCCCCAGGGTCGGAGCATCTGTTGTCTTGGCCTCCTTGGTCTTCCAGACCTCCTTGGCCATATTGCAAATAATCGGGAATTGGAGCCTTTCATCCTGCTGGGTGAGGGCGGCCATCCGATCTCGTTCCATGACGGAATAGGTATATTCAATTCCATATCCCAGTCCACCGGTGGTCGGATCGACGATGATCTGTCCATCCGGTACGCCCAGATTTCCCATCAGGATGTTGAGCTGTTTGGCCAGGTTAATGTCGATTGGAGTAGAGGCGACGGCTGTATGTTTATATCCAATCGCTCCTGCTCCTACCTGTTTATAGTTGCCCTCGGCCACGGGCCCGATAACGAGGTTCATCCCATCACAGGCCTCGGCCACCTTTCGAAGAACATCCGCATCTTTCTCGACATTTCCACTTCCCCACACGATGACCGGAACATCAACAGCCCCAGCAACTTTTTTAGCGGTCTGAGCTGCCTCGTCGCTGGAACGATTGAGACCATTGGGGTCGGTGCTGACGAGTTGCAGAGTGATCAACTCCGCTCCGTAACTCTGGACACATTTCTTAGCCCAGGCTACAGGGTCATTGGCCACGTCCTTGAATGGCTCCAGGGCTGCCTCTGGCCATTCTTCCGGAGGTGCATCATAGACCTCCATGGCAATCCGAGGAGCATGAGGCATCTCTCCTTCGAATAGATGAAAGGGATAAGCCGTCTCTCCACCCGCGGTAACCGCCTTTGGTCCTTTTCCCAATGTCACTTCTTTTATCTTTCCTGTGTATGTCATTTTAGGAATTTCAAATGCCACGATACTCACCTCCCTCTGGTTATTCTTTTATGCTTTAGTTTTCCGTTTTTCACTACCGAACCATTCGTCACTAAACCAATAGCGTTCCCCGGTTTTGAGATAGGCGAGCATCTCTTCCCGACTTCTCATCTTCTGTCTCCAGTTGATCGGAGTCTCGGGCTTCCCTTCCTCAAACGTGGGACCTAGAACCTTCACTTTCTTCCCATCAAAGGTAACCTTCTCTTCCATTTGATCAGCCACGCGAAAATCCTCCTTTCTATCTCCCTCACCCTTCCCCTCTCCCCCCGAGGGAGAGGGATGGGGTGAGGGGTTAATTATTCGCTACCCGTTATTTGTTATACGGATTTTCTTGCTCCGAACTCCGTACGGAACGCAGATCTGCGTTCCGTACTTCACTTCACCCCAGCGGCCAGTTTGGCCGCCTTCACGGTATTCAGCATCAACATCGTAATGGTCATCGGACCGACTCCACCGGGCACAGGGGTAATGGCGCTTGCCTTCTCTTTCACCCCGTCGAAATCGACATCCCCACAGAGTTTCGCTTTTCCCTCGGGGGTCATTCCAATGCGGTTCACACCCACATCGATGACGACTGCCCCCTGCTTCACCATATCTGCCGTTACCGCTTTAGGCTTTCCAGCAGCCACGATGAGAATGTCTGCCCTCTTTGTATGGAAAGCCATGTCTTTCGTTCCGGTATGGCAGATCGTTACCGTTGCATTGGCCCCTTTCTGTTTCTGCAGAAGGATATTGGCAATGGGTTTTCCAACGATGTTCGACCTACCCACGACCACAACCTCTGCACCGTCGATCTTTGCGCCAGATCGAATCAGGAGTTGCTGAATTCCTGCAGGGGTGCAGGGGAGATAATCGGCTTCACCGATCATCAATTTCCCTACATTCACCGGGTGGAACCCATCCACGTCCTTTTTCGGATCGATGGCGTAAAGGACTTTCGTTTCATTAATGTGCTTGGGAAGTGGAAGCTGGACCAGGATACCGTGAATCTTAGGGTCTTTATTATATTTATCGACTAATTTGAGCAGTTGTTCTTCTGTAATCGTTTCAGGCTGGCTGTCCTGTATCGAATAGAAACCTAACTCCTTGGAGGTCTTCTGCTTCCCAGTGACGTAGCTTACGGAAGCAGGGTTCTCCCCCACCAGAATGGTAACCAGACCTGGGACCACGTTGTACTTGGCCTTTAAATTAGCGGTTTCCTGTTTCAACTCCCCCCGAATCTGTTCAGCGATTTCACTGCCTTTAATTATTTTTGCTGTCATCGTTTCTTCTCCCCCCTTCTGAAAATTTTATAGACATCATGTAGCCGCAACCTTTAATTACTGTATATATTCCTCAAAAATTTTTAGGGCTGCTTGAACCGCCTTAGACTCCATAGGCAACTGAAACGTCGGTTTTCCTTCGAGATCGTATCGGTAGATCTCCTCGTCCATAGGGATGACTCCTGCCAAGGTGAGGTTCTGGCGTTTCAGATCCTCTGAAATTCCAGGGTCCAAATCTCCCTGAAGCCGATTGATCACCACAGCCTCCCGTTTGATGTGTAGGTCGAGTTCGTGAATCAAATCCCGAATCCTGGAAGCGGTCAAAA
>Ga0315282_10004763_pt1 | contig 23485 bp, 20 predicted proteins | sample YL17G07_20_MG_FD_203693 | JGI IMG/M metagenome (GOLD analysis project Ga0315282, IMG submission 203693) | Sediment microbial communities from Yellowstone Lake, YNP, Wyoming, USA - YL17G07_20 | ecosystem: Environmental > Aquatic > Freshwater > Lake > Sediment | place: USA: Wyoming | collected... | reverse complement strand
CGCGCTTTCTCTAAGGATGGTTTCAACGTGCCTAGGATCTTTCCCGCTGGCCTTCGAGATTTCCTCAGCCTTTGCGGAGGGCGTTATCGTCTTCAGGTTGACGACCCTCCCCTCAGCCTTTGACACAATTTTCTGAGCGATTACTACGATGTCATGCTCAGAGATTTGCACGCCTTCCTCTTTGGCGGCCTTAACAATTTGATCGGCTATGTTATCGCCGCGTTTGATGAGCGGGATTTTCCTAAGCCCGATTATTTGAATCAAGGTGTCTACCCGCCGAAGAAGGATTCCAGTTTTTTCACGCCTGCCAAATCCTCGAATTCTACCCCTAAAGCGTCAAGTACCTGCTCAAACGTGCCGCGTATGTATTCGACGTATTTCTCCGAGTCGACCTCGTCGAGTCTCGCAAGTTGTACCGGTTTAACTCCGGACTCACCCCGAACTTTCACGAAGGAGACGATGTCACCTGGTTTCATTTCAGCCCCGGCTTGCTGTAATTGCCTAGCCGCTTTGACATGCTGCGGGGTGGTTTTGGTGTAATGTTCTGGGGTTCTGCTCATCATCATTGAGAAGGCCAGCTCATGGAGCGTGTATTCCTTGCTTCGCAGCTTCACGAGGCACCTTTTCACAATTTCAGTGATTTTCGTTTTCGCTATGCCGATGTCTTCTGGGGATTTGACTTCGCTCAGAGTTGAAACCATTTGGTAGAAAGCGGTATGCAAGAACTCGGGTATATGCCTCTTCTTCCCAGTCAAACCTTTGATGTCCACGCTTCCATCAGGGAGCACGCCGAAGTAGTTTTTCTTCCTTGAGCTTAGGGCTAGGTAGCGATAGTTCTTGTCAATCTCTAACTCCATTCTCAGTTGGTCGCGGGACCATTCAATTAGTCTGCTTAGCGCCTCCGTATCTTGGCCTTGCAGGAATATGGAATCTGTATCCCCGTAAAAAACCTCCAAGTTTAGTTCCTGAGCCTTCTGCAATGCTTGGGTTATGACGTGGCGGCCTATTGCGGCTGTAGCCTCGGCGACAGGAGGGCAATACAACGCAAAATTGTCACTCCCGAACACGCCGTATGATGCGTTCAATTCGACTTTCAAAGCGTCGGATACGACTTTGTACCAACTTTGCACGTTTCTTGGTAGGGTACGGTCCTTTGACCTGACTTTGTACCTGCCAACTCGAAGATCCCTAAGCGAACCGATCAGTAAGCTCTCAAGCCCCCGTTTCTTCTTGCAAACCCAGTGTGGGGTTCCTGGAACTAGGTTTCTCTTACAATCATCATGCGGGCACCGAACAGTCTCATAGCCGAGGTTCCAGACTTTAATGATCGAAGGGTACAGAGACGCAAAGTCGAGGACGGCGACGTTAAAGTGCACGCCTGGCTTGGGCTCTACAACGATGGCACCTTTGTACTTCTTGCCTTTAATGACCGCTTCTGTTGTCGTTTGGCCTTTGACTTCGAGAATTTCGTCCTTTCTGGGTATCAAGTATCCGCGCTTGCGGTGATGACAGAACATTATGCTTCGAATCCAACCCGAGACGCCCTGCCTCGAGACATCATCCAAAGTCATGTAACTGATTCTCGAAATCGCTGTCATCAACTTCATCACCAAGTCTTCGTTGAACGAGGTTAGGTTGAGAACGATTTCGGAGTCACGGTAACAATAGGCCGCCAGTTGTCTGTAGGATGCTTTCGACACTGATTCTATCTCCACCTTTGGAGTGCCGATCAGCGCTTCACCGACAGCGTCCAACGTGTTCTCGCGGTATTTCTGGCCGAATGCGTAAATCTGAATGGACCTGTTGAAGAAGAACTTGTAAAGGTCTATGTGAACCCCATACCTGAGAAATGCAACATCTCGTCCCAACTCAATCGGAATTTCTTCATTCCTGAAACCCAACCTTTGGGCGCGATGGTAGAGGTACTTTAGGTCGAAATCGTCGCCGTTGAATGTGACTACAATAGGATATTCCAAGAAGTTTTGGAAAAGGGCTAACAGCAATTCCACTTCAGAGTCAAAGAACTCTAGTTTAACGGCTGGAGGCAGCGGAGATTCCCCATCTGATACCCCCTCTCTCCGAAGTAACAGAACCCGGCTCACTCCATCTGACCCCACAAGGCTTGCGCAAATCACCTGTTGTTCCGATAATTCGGGATCGGGGATACGTGACTCCACTGTTTGGTGTACTTCAATGTCGACTGCAACCCTGCGGTACTGCGGCACGGGGCATTCGAGTAGCCTTGTCCATTCCTTGGCGAGCTCTTTGTATTCATCAGATTCCTCTTGAAACAGTCCTTCAATTTCCTTACTTGCTTGCTCTGGAAGTTCGTACTTAACTGGCGTGAGGCGTTTCTCTTTGAGTTCGTACATCATTCCGGGTTCGAGGCCGCGGTCGTAGATGTAGTTCTCGACATACTTTATGTCAGCCTCCCAGGCAGTTATTGAGTCTCGAATGGATCCAGTGGGCTTTCCGCCGATTGTTAGGGGGTCTTTTGCAACGATTTTCGTCACTCTTACCTGTTGACTTCTGAGTGCATCAAATTTCTCTTCCTCTTCGAAATGGTCGAAGCCTAGGTTCTTTGCCACTGCATCGACTTTCTGAAGTTCGTTGATCGGTTGCTTGCTGTAACAGTAGGGCTTGTGGCCGGAATCATCAAACCAGAAATAGATCTTATGCGACTTTGGCTCGTAAAGGCGCAGGAAACACTTCTTGAGGCCCCCGTCATAACCTATGGAGATTAGATACGATGGTGGAATTGTCGGAGGCGCTGCGGGAGAGAAAAGCAAGCTCTGCCGGTTCAGAAGCGGCTTCGGTGCTGGCTTCACCTCAACGGGTTTTTCGATGAAGTAGCTTTCAAGTGTCTTCGCCGTTTGCTAGGCCTCCGGAAAACCGCCTAGGATGCTTACTGTTCCTACTAAATAATATTGCAATCTCGCGCGATTATTGCGCCACTGTCAGCTCTTTCGACGTTGTCCCGTCAATTTCAGTAAAGTTGGTTAGGGCGAAACATTCCACTAGACTACAGAGAGGGCCACGGCGACAAACTCATGCAATTAGAACGCGTTATGAAAGAGTAGTTGGGTCTGCCCAAATGCATGAATCAGCCGAGAAGTTCCACCCGAACCAATCAACCGCATACGATCCGTTAACCTATTTCGTCCGCCTCTAGCTATCGCAAAACACCGCAAAACTCGATTTGAAAGCATATTTCAGATAGGAAGAGGTCTAGGGTCTAGCCCTGAAACTGTGCAAACGCGTTCTCTTTATATACTGCTACATTTTCCGTCGGATTTTCCATCACACACTTCGAGCCTTGTCCGGTGCCTCGTTTTCATCCACATTGCTGCTTCTCTTATTGCGAACTTTCTTGTTGACGACAGTTAGTCGAAAACTTTCCTGACAGAGTACCACCGTTGCAGTTACGCTCGCACTAAATAACTACGCAGATGAATAGCGCGCAGGGCGTGGCCCTGATGAAAGATTCGCTCGCCGTAGCAATCGAAGCTCTCAGCTGGATGGCCTACACAGGCCTCGGCGAAAGAACTGCCCTATTCAGAGCCGCTGACCAGATGAAGGTCAAGAACTCGGCTGAACTTCGCCAAGCGCATAGATTGATTATGGAAACGACACGGTTCCAGAACCGACTTGACTACCTGATTTCACAGGTAGTCTCCAATGAAGAGATTGCGCGCGTTCCTCATGGTATAAGGAGCTTCTTGAGAATTATTGCTTACCTCAAGTACGTTCAAGGCGCGCGGCAAAACGACCTAGAACGTCAGGTAGGCTTGGCCAGGCAAATCCTAGGTTGGAGGGACTTACGCTCATACGAGACACAGCTCGCGATAATTGTCGCCGGGAGAGCAGTTCGGCACCACCCCTTACCCGAGTTCATAGGACTTTCGCTGGAAACCTGCCACCCACCCTGGTTTGTCGAGCGGATCGTGAACGTGTTCGGGAGAAGTTTCGGTCTCCGAATCTTGCAAAGAAATTTGGAACCCATGCTTTCGTACTTTCGCCTAAACTCGCTGAAGTCCGTTGACGAAGCTCGCGCCGGCTTAATGAGCGGAGAGGTAGGAGATTTGGTTAATGGAGTTGATGGAGTTTTCCGCTCTGATAAGAAAGGCCGACCGTCCCGGCTCGTCGAATCTGGCGCGGTGGTGGTGCAAGATCTTGCGAGCATTACTGCTGGGCTCGTAGCGTCCCCCAAGCCTGGGGATATTGTCCTCGACATTTGCGCCGCACCAGGAAACAAAACAACCCACCTTGCTGCCCAGATGCAGAATAGAGGCCAAATCTATTCGGTCGACATTTCCAGTCGCCGCCTTTCTTATTGGATGAGGGAAATGGCGAGATGCGGCTGCGAAATAGCATCGCCCATTCGCGCCGACGCGAGACGACTCCCCTTCAAGACTGAAGCAAACGTCGTCCTCGTCGATCCACCATGCTCAAACAGCGGAGTATTCGCCAGAAGCCCCGGCGGGAAATGGAAGCTAACGCCTGCCGGCGTAAATGAGTTCGCATTGAGACAATACTCGATACTTCAAGCGGCAGCCGACTATGTAACGTGGAACGCCCCACTCGTCTATTGCACCTGCAGCATTTTGCCTGAAGAGAACGAATTCGTCATCGATAGTTTCCTGAGGAGAAATCCGGACTTCAAACTGATCCCGCAAACCCCATTCTTAGGTTCGCATGGATTGTGGGGGTTCGACCTGTGCCAGAGGTTCTACCCGCACTTGCATGAATGTAATGGGTACTTTATAGCGAAATTGAAGAGAACGGGTTAGTGCTTCCTTGACTTCTCAACCTTCGCGATAACTTCGAATATTAGTCGGGCGGCGGCTACGGCAGTGGCACCCGAATCGTAGTTTGGACAGACCTCCACGAGGTCGAACCCGATCATCTTCTCGTCAGCTACCGCTGTGGTTAGGGTGATGAGTTCTTCGGGGGTTAAGCCGTCGAATTCAGGGTTTGATACTCCGGGTGCGAATGCTGGGTCCAGAACGTCGGTGTCGATGGTTAGGTAAGTGTGTTCGAACTTGCGAGTGAATGTCTTCACCCGTTCCGTGGCCTTGGCCAAGCCTAGTTCTCTAATCTCCCAAGGGGTCATCTTCTCGATTTTTCGTTGTGCAATGAAATCCACTTCTTCTTTGCAGAGGGCTCGCACGCCGCACACAAGGACGTTGTCTGCCCCAACAATTTCCGTAATACGTCTCAGAACTGTTGCGTGTGATAACTTCCCCCCGCCATATTCGTCCCTCAAGTCTCCGTGTGCATCGAAACTGATTACTCCAACAGGTTTCGGCAGGCTGCGAACTGGGCCTTGGGTAATCGTGTGTTCTCCACCGATGATAACTGGCATCTTTCCCACGGAGAGAATATCTTTCGTAACCTTAGTCAGCCGGTCAAGCGTTTCAGAAACGTTATCGACCACGTGAAGGTCTCCTGCGTCGTGTATTGGAACATTTTCGATGTCAATGCCTGTTCGAAGGCTGTAGGTCTCAATGTTCAGGGATGCGTCGCGAATCGCTCTTGGCGCGAAACGGGAACCCGCCCTATAGGTACTTGTATGATCGTACGGCACACCCAGTACCACGTAACGCGACTCGTCTAACGGCTTTGAGTAACCTGAAAAATGGTCGACCTTTGACGCGTGAAAGCTCAGATTCTCCAGCAAATTCCGTACCACTTCGGACTGGCAAAGCTTTATGGCACATGTTCAGGCGTAATAAGGCCTCCCAAAAGTTGTGGCGCAGAGATTGACAGAAAAGTTCACTGAACGGACAGCAGGCATCTGGGTACCTCTCGTCTTCTACGTTGTTGGCGGAGCCTATATGCTGGCCTTCTGGGGCCTGTTCGATAGGGTCGCGTACCATCTCTTGGTTCTTGGTGGCATATCAATAATCATCGCTGTTGCCTTGTACTTCCTATCGCGTTGGGCCTACTGGCTTGGGATCTTCACCTTTCCGTTGCTGTTCGCTCTCTTTGCCTACGCGCTGACGTTCTCGGTTGATGTTGTGGGATGGGATCCGAACATCCCAAACGCCATGCTCAACGCATCGATGGTCGTTTACCTCGTATTCCTGACGCTGTCATTCCTCCTGTTGATTGACAGAAGGAATACGCTCAAGAGCGACAGGATACTCGACATGCTGCACAAACCACTCGCGGCACCGTCAACAGAGAAGCAGACACAGCCGTAGACTGCATATCAAAACGAACGTTTTCGCACGCAACTCCCGGCACGAATAACGAAGCCTATGGGCGATTAGTCTCCGCTCATATGCGCCCAACTTTCTGCTGCATTCGGAATTGAACCAAGCTTGGGTGTGCGGTAGAAGTACGACGTTCGCGAAAATAGGCCCTCAATGACGGCCTTTGTGTTGCTAAGAAGCAGACCATAGACAAGTGCGCCCAAGTAGCCGAGGTGTAGTAGCCGCCTGGCTTTTGTTATGCCGAGTTGCGAAAATTCAGACAACGTAACCCCAGAAGCGACGAGGGGAGCGCTGTAGATTACGAGCGAGAGAAAGAAGGTTAACAGTGCGACCTGGTACCTCCAGAACCCCATCAACCAGAAGGATGGAGGAAAAATCGAGTAGTACAACAAGGCGACAACAACGCCTATGATCGTCAATGGGCAGATGAAGTAGGTTCCTAAGTGCAGCAAGGCTTCCATTTTCTGAAAGAAGTTCAGGCGGTCGCTGCGAATGATTGAGCCACCGTATTTCCTTAAGCATTCAGAGAAGCCTTTCGCCCAACGGAATTGTTGGTGCCTCAAATTGTCGAAGCTCGGTGGAATCTCGCCTGGGCACACAACCGTGGGGACGTAAATGTATCGCCATCCTTTCAGGTGCAACCTTATTGATAGGTCGAGGTCCTCTGCAAGCGTGTCAGAACTCCACCCGCCCGCGTCCTCGATCGCGCCCCTTCTGAAAACTCCACATGTCCCGCTGAAATGTGCAAGTAGGTTGCCGACGTACCGAGCCCGCTGATCTACAAAGGCGTAAACATCTATTCCAAGGGAAATGGCTTTGGCGATCCAGGAGAACTGGCCGTCAAGGTAACTCCACCTCGATTGCACAAACGCGACCTTCTCATCTACGTACAGGTAGGGAATCATCTTCCTCAAGAAATCTCGAGGCGGGACATAATCAGCGTCAAAGAGGGCAATGAATTCGCCGTCACTATTCTCCATCGCCAGCTGAAGAGCGCCGGCCTTGAACCCGGTCCGGTCCTCTCGATGGATTAACTTCACCAAGCCAGGAAATTTGGCTTCAAATTCCCGAGCAATCTTGGTCGTTCCATCCGACGAGTCGTCTACTACAACTATTTCGAGCTTATCGCGCGGATAATCGAGTTTCGTACAAGCGTCGAGAATGCGTTTCGCGACGCCTTCCTCGTTGAAAAGTGGCAGGTGAACCGAAACCTTCGGCAACGAATCAAGGCTTGGAGGATCCGCAACTTTGCTCCTTCCCCTAAGGGACAGGATCGTTAGGACCCAGATGTTGAAGGCATAAATCGAAATTAGGCCCGTGACCATCGCAACCAGGAACAGCACTAATTGCTGTAGGTTGGTCAGGTTCGCGGGAAACCAATTCATAAAGGCCGACTTCCAAATGACGAAACGGTTCGTAGCGTGACCTCAACGGGTATAAGGCTTTCCAGACCGTTGAACTGGTGAAAATTGTGAAATTAGAGAGAAAGGCGTCCGAGAGGAATCGACAAATCAACGTTACGATGTTTTCATCCGAGTATCCGCCGTGCTGGGGCGGGGTGGGCAAACACGTCCAGAATCTTTGCAGAAGGTTGCAACATTCCGTCAACCTAAGGCTCGTCACCGCCACTTATGGGCGGCCCGTTGAACAATTCGAAATCAACAACCTCGCGCGGCTTCGAGCGCGAAACTTCCCTCTCCTGCTCGCTCAGTATCTTTTGGGTCTGAGGTTCGTACGATTGAACGAGGACGAATTAGTCCACATCCACGTACCACATGCCTTTCTGCCCAGAAGGAGGAGACGAATTGTTTCGACTTTCCATGTGGTTTGGGCTGACTATTCGGATGTCCTTCGCCGTCAGCGACCGGTGTCGGTTTTTGATTTGCAGCTGGCCGGAATGAATCGCAGGCTAATCGTCGCCGAGAAGAAACTCGCTGACAGTTCCGAGGCCGTGATTGCGGTTTCGCAGAGCGTCAAGCATGAGCTCGTTTCCCGGTATGGCATTGACCCAGACAAGGTGCATGTTGTACATAATGGAGTGGACGTAGGGGCATCTCAACCTTCACGAAAACGCCAGAATATTTTCCTGTATATTGGGAGGCAGACGGCGCACAAGGGACTGCCTTACCTCTTACAGGCATTTGGAAAATTCGCACGCAGCCACCGAGAATATGAATTAGTGATTGTGGGCGAACGCTTGGAAGGCGGCGTCGACCCATCGCTCATACACTTATCGAACGAACTCGGCATTCGTGATAGGGTCAAGTTCGCCGGCAGACTTTCCGAAAGGCGTACGTGGGAAATCCTTGGCCGGGCTAGGTGCCTGGTTCTTCCCTCCCTGGCTGAAGCCTTCGGTATGACTGTATTGGAGGCGATGGCTTCAGAGACGCCTGTAATCGCCACTCGTGTGGGTGGAATACCAGAAGTTGTTCGCAATGGGCGCAACGGACTACTTGTTCCGCCAGCTGATGCCGACGCTCTGTCGGAGTCGATGGAGCGTATCGCCTCGGATTCGCGGCTACGACGCAACCTGGCAGAAGAGGGTAGAAGGAGTTGTGCGCAATTCACTTGGGATGAAATGGCGAGAAGGACGATTGAAGTCTACGAGGAAGCGTTGTCTTGAATGGTTATTTGGCTACGGGGGGTTGACGGCCACTGTTTCCGCCGGCTTCTTGGCCTTCAGCTTGTCCACGAAACACTTAGGGCAGGAAACCAAGGGACGCCGTCCCTTCGACCTTACCTGTATTAGTTGAAAACCGCACTCGGGGCACCGTTTTTCCAAGAGCTTTAGTGCCCCGAACTGTGGCAAAGGCAATCCGAATGTGCAGTTCTTCGCCCATTTGCCGGCGCAACCGATGAAACGCTTTTTTGTTTTCGGGTTTCTTACAATTCTTAGCGTCGACCCGCACTGTGGGCATGGCACAAACAATGTTATCGACGCCCGCCACATGTCTCCGATTATTACCGTGAGCTCTTTGCCGACTTCCAGCTCCTTCGTCTTCAGGTCTTCGATGACCGGCTTCAGGTAGGCAACAGTTTCTAGGACGACGGTTTCGCGGGTTTGTTTTCCGAGTTCGATTTGCTCCATCATGGTTTCTAGTTCCCGGGTGAAAGTTACGTCAACCATTTTCGGGCAATATTTCCTCAGAATTTCTGTGACTCTGAATGCTAGAGGGGTTGCGGTGATGCGCTCCCCTTTCACATACCCGCGCTTGTAGAGCGTTTCAATTATGTCGGCCCGTGTCGCCTTCGTTCCAATCTCCGCTTCCTCCATTGCTTTCAGTAGACTGCTCGGGTTGTAGCGAAGGGGAGGTTGAGTGTACTTTTCCTCCAGTGAGAGCGCGGCCATTGTAACATGCTGTCCCTCCTTCAACGGAGGCAGGGTAATTTCTTGGAATTTCGCGTAAGGCCCGTAGAGGTCGATCCATCCCTTCTCGAGGATTCTTGAGCCACGTAGGAAGAACAGATGCTTCCCGACTTTGACCGTAGCCTTCTCACTCTGTTTTGCAGCGGTCTTGCCGAAGGTGGAAAGAAAACGCCTTACGACCAGATCGAAGAGCTTCTGCCCCCGGGCGTCGAGTTCCCCTCTTGGGACGGCCCCAGTTGGGTACACAGCCGGGTGCGCTGGATCGTCCTTCTTTCCATCGTTCGGGCGCAAAATTCCTGAGGCCAGCAGGCTTGACGACTCAGAGCGATAAGCGCCCATCTTACCGAGCGCTCTCAGGATTTCTTCGTAGTTGATTGAGGGAGGAAGCTTTTGGCTGGAGGTTCGCGGATAGGAGATTAATTGGTCTAAGTAGAGGCGTTCTGCGACGCTGAGCGCGATACGAGGAGTGAATCCAAAATGCCTGTACGCTTCGCTTTGAAGTGCGGATAGGTCAAATGGAGTCGGGGGCGAGACTTGGTATGTTTTGGATTCAAGTTTCTCAATAACTCCCTTCTTTGCTGCGCAGTCTTTGACCACTTCCTCGGCATGCGACTTTGTATCTAACCGCTCCAACTCGTATTCAGCTTCGATGACCTTGCCGTCAACATCGAATCCGGCCCTCAGAACCCAGTATGGTAATGGGACAAAGGTTTCGATTTCTCGTTCCCTGTCAACGACAAATCGTAGAGTTGGCCCTTGCACTCGTCCTGTGCTAAGGGTTGAATACCGGTTGCCAGCTTTGAGGGCAGATTGCGTGAGTGCGCGGGACAAATTTACGCCGTAGAGCCAATCGACCTCGTGCCGACACATCCCCGCGAAAGCGAGCGAAAAATCAAGCTCAGGTAACACATTAGCGTACGAGTCACGCAATTCCTTGACAGTGAGGGTTGAAAATTTCATTCGTAGCGCCTTCTTGTCCGCCCCGTCACAAGCGTACTTGAGTATAGTATACCCGATTAGCGAACCTTCAATATCATAATCGCAATTGTGAGTGAGAAATTCGTTCGCAACATACGAATGCGCTTCATCCACGGTGAGATCACGCATGTCCGGGCAGTGGACTCTGGAGATGGCGAGAACCCGGTCCCATATCAGGAAACTCCTTTCAAGACCTCTCTTTGCACACCTTGCCCATTTCCGGTAAGGCTCGATTCTGCGGGATCCAACTGAATACTTCAAGCGTGAATATTCAGCGATCAGATCGCAGGCAATTCGTTTTCTCAAGCAGTACTGAACGGGAATTCTTTCTAACAGATTGATCAGCGAATCAGCATCATTCGATATACCAATTCGAATAGAGACCGTCATGACACAGTCCTTCCGTCTAACACCCGAGGGACGGACATCAATGCGTGTCACTCTAACCCCGAATCCAGATAGCAGACTAGCTAGCTGGATTGCTAGTTTTTTCCCGTTTTCAGAGAGATTTACCCTTTTGTTGAAGCGAATTTCCGGCTGATTAAACAAACGGGGATGAACTCGTGGATTGGTCGGAATACCCAATTCTCCGCCGAGGTAAGTCGAAAGGAATTCGTACTGTAGTCTCTTCGACCCTTTCATGATCCATTGCGGAATATCGTAGGATTGTTCGGTTTTCTTTCCCGAAGGTGCTCCAAGCGCTCTTAGCAAGAGCCACAGAGCTAGCGAGCTACATCGAACTTCTTCCGATTTCTGTAGAAATGTCCTGCCGTTGATTTGGCCCCTGGTAACTATGATTCTCTTTCGCGCTTTGAAACCCAGAGAAACTAGGTCGCGAACTACTTCGTCAGCTCCGCCAGAGTACCCACAGGTTACCACGAGTCCGCAGGCCGACCATCTGACCGCGGATTGCCACAGACAACCATGAGCGAACACAGCGCCTGCGAGTCTGGCGATAGCACAGATCTTCCTAGAGTCCAAATTTAGGGGAATGAGCGCTTGTTCTCTTAGTTGTTGTATTGCCGGATTGGTAACAGTATAGGGGGCCTTGCGTTCTCCCAGCCAGCCACGAACTGTGCGGAGTGTTAGTCCCGTTCTGGTAGCGATCTCTGGATACGTTAACCCTTTCTGACGAAGGTGCTGCACAGTAGCATAATCGGATGATTGATACCTGTACTTGCTGTGGCGGGCTCTGCTTTGCCTCGAAGCCAATGATTTGAGCTGAACCCAGAGTTGTTCTTCTGTCAAGACGACTGCGCTTGATGTTTCCATTGGAGGCAAAGAAGGAATAGGTAGGACTGCAACGTTGTCGCCTGGTCGTAGACGGCCAAGGGGTTTCCATTGTGCGGGGGTCATGAAGCGGTGATCCTCAGTCGCCTTCACGCGGCGCCCAGTTCGTGAGATTAGTTCGAAGCACTCTCTTCCCATTAATTGTGGGTCTAAAGCGACATACCTAACTATCCGGCGTTCCGTCGGGGAATCTGAGGCCCCAGAAACGGTGATAACATCGTTTATACTCGCACCCGGTTCTGTGGGCTCTAGATCGGATATTGGAATTTGACCTCGTGATGTCGAAATCAACGTGCCGGGAGCCACGCATGCGTTGATGAAACGGTCAGCCTCTTTCGATACTTTCGAAATAGCGTCTATCCATTTCTCCTGCCTTCCTTGGCCGCGTTCCGCCAGATGCTTGGGCTTCCACGTAAGGTCCCAGACCGGATATTGCGAACGTACCTCGGTCCCCTTAGCCGATACTGCGTATAGGTGGCCCAGCGCTGAGCAAACAAGTATGCGACCGCCTGCCTCGTGAACCTCGAAGAATGGCACGCCACCCACGTTGATCTTCTTCGGACTCTGGTCGCGCGCGAGAGCCTCCGCCACGTGCAGCGCTGCATCTGGCTTCTCAGTTACGATGAGAGTTGTTGCCACTTAGGCCACGCCTTTCTCTCGAAGGTACTGGATGACAGATTTCACAGCGCGGCCTGTTTCTTCTTTTTCCTCAAGCTTGTCGAAGTATTCCCTTTTGGTCAGATTGCCGCCGTAGGATTTGCTCCACGCGGGGTACGCGTTTTCGAGGTTAGAGTGGGCTGCTTCATGGAAGGCGCAGAATTTCGATGGCGGTTGCCTCGCCGTTCCGCAGATCGGGCAAGTATCTGCCATGCTATTTGCCGTCGTGATTCGACCATCGCTAAACGGCGATGGAGACCTTTTAGGCCTTATTGCCTCGTCTTTGCGAGCTTCACCGCGGCTTCCTAGGTCGCCTTGCAATCCTTGCACATGCCCAGGCGACAACAACCATGGCCGCGGTGGCGAGGATTTGCGATATGGAGTACTGCCAAAGTGGGTCCATGGTCATGATCGACTCTTGTGCGTTCAGCAGTGACCGATCCAGGCCTAGAACTTGGGGAAGACTCCGCCCGACTTTACTCAGTTTGGCCCAGAACCAAACAGAACCAACAAGGTAAGGAACGTACAGAACCAATACGAAGGCCATGACTGAGAGTGCAATTGCCCGCATCAAACGAGCGCCCGCGAGTGGGTCTGTTTCGGGTCCGGCTCGCCGAGGAAAAATCTTCGCCGAGACCTCGAACCAAGCGACCAACGTCACTAAGAAGATACCGATAACAGGCAGCCATTGAATTGGTAGGGATAATCTGAACCCGCCGATCTCTAAGCTCTGTATCTTGACTTCGAAGTTGTACGAGGTGATGTAAAACATGTAAAACCAGTCCAACGCGGCGATGAGCACTGAAATTCCTAGCACGACAGGCGACTTTGCGCGGTAGATGCTTGAGGCCATGAACAGACTTCCTAAGCGGCTGTGTGTGTTACGGTTTTGGTAGCGTAACGGCCTGTTGCTATAAAGAATATCTTAATCGAGCCGTATACTAGCGAGAAGAGCCTGATTGAACTTGGGGACCCGTACGAAGCTCGAGGTCGTGGGCCGGGGAACATGGCTTGACATGGTTGCTTATCGGGTCCTTCAGCGCGAAGAACAGCTTGGTAGAAAGGTCGACGTGTTGAGAACGGAGAGCGGCCTGGGAGCTTCAGGAATTCCTCACATCGGCAGCCTAGGCGACGTGATTCGAGCTTATGGGGTTAAGCTTGCTCTCGATTCCCAGGGAAGAAAGGGGGAATTCATCGCCTATTCCGACGACCTGGACGGGCTGAGAAAAGTTCCCTCTGGGATGCCTGATTCGCTCAAGAAGTATCTGGGGCACCCAGTGTCAGCGATCCCGGACCCATACAACTGTCATGAGAGTTACGGTTTGCACATGAACTCTCTGTTGAGGGAAGCAATGGACAAGTGCGGAGTTGAGTACGTTTTTCATTCAGCGACAGACGATTACAGAAAGGGAATATTCACAACACAGATTCGGAAAATACTCCTCGAAGCCGACCGCGTCGGCAAGATTGTGAAGGAGGAGGTTGGGCAAGAGAAGTTCACCGCGGCCCTGCCATACTTTCCTATTTGTGGTTCCTGTGGAAGGATCTACACGACACGAAGCCTTGAGTTCGAACCAGGAACCGACAAGGTTCAGTATGTCTGCGAAGGCGAGTCGGAGATTAAAGGGCAGACGCTCCAGGGATGCGGCTACAAGGGCGAAGTAGACTTCAAAGAAGGCCGCGGAAAAGTCCCATGGAAAGCCGAATTCGCTGTTCGCTGGGACGGATTGAAGATAAACTTCGAGGCACACGGGAAAGAGCTCATAGATTCAGTTAGAATCAACGACAGAGTATGCGAGGAAATCTTAGGCTCACCCCCACCGTACCATGTCCGCTACGAACTCTTCCTCGATAAAGGAGGCAAGAAGATTTCTAAGTCGAAATCAGCGGTCGATGTAATGACGCCGCAGACTTGGTTCAAGTACGCTCCTCCAACATCGCTCAATTTGCTAATGTTCAAGCGCATCACTGGGGCGCGTAGCGTCGGAGTTGAAGACATACCGACCTATGCGAATGAACTGGACTATCTGGAACAAGTTTACTTCAATATCAAGAAGCCCAACGATGAGAAGGAAGGCGCGAAACTTAGAGGCCTCTATGAATACTCATGGTTCCTGAAACCGCCCTCTGCCCCTGGCACCCACTTACCGTACAATCTCCTCGTGTACCTGGTGACGGTAGCGCCGCCTGATAAGAGAAGAGAATACGTTGAATCGAAGCTTCGCGAGTACGGCTACTTGAAAACCCAACCGTCACCCGATTTCCAGCAGAGACTAGACTATGCGGTGAATTGGGCGAAGGACTTCACTCAGATACCTGAAACACGAATGGCGATCACCGGCCCCCAGAAGCTGGCGATTGAAGACCTCATCTCGGTCGTTAAGTCGGAGACTGACGAAAGAATCATTCAAAATTCAATATTCAACATCGCCAAACGATACTCGCTTGACCCACCTGAGTTCTTCAGACTGCTCTACACGATTCTATTGGGTTCCCCGAAAGGGCCGAGGTTGGGCCCATACATCAAGGCTATGGGAAGCGCGAACGTCGCAAGCGCCCTACAAAGAGCAGTCGAAAACTCTACACGCACCTGACCTCGTACGCTCCCAACAATTCTTAAACCACAAACCGCAATCAGCCCCCTGGGCCCGTAGTCTAGTCAGGATTAGGACGCTGAGAGACCTACAATAGATCTCACGTACGCCTGCGGAGCCGGAGGTCCGGGGTTCGAATCCCCGCGGGCCCGCCACGTTTCTTGAAGTTGCGAGAGGTGAAAATCTTGACCTCTCTTTCCAAGTATGTTTGGGAGTAATACTTTCGACAGGTTGAAAATCATACGATTACTTTTATTCGCAGACCGCCAATTCACAACTCGTAGTGTGGGTAAATGAGCAAGTCGGACGGCCTCGAGGAACTAATGTCCCTCGGGTCATACCAGAAGAAAATGTCTAGATTCAAGAAGCTCATGAGCCTCCTCCTCTAGACACAGGAACAGTTTCCAAGCTTCGCTGTACTTCCCACCCTAAACCCCAGAGTTGCATTCCGAATTTCGTGAATCTAAGCCCGATTCTAGGCTGCGCGCGCACCAGGATGACTTCAAACCCCAGATTACATGTAGTGATACTGAAGACTAGAACGTGGGGAGAAGCCCGAAAAAGGCGGGCCGGTTAACCTCGCATGGTTCGCATGTAATTTTGACCAGGTTTACGGCCTAAGTCAAAGCGTTTCTCGGAATTCCGCCTAACCCTGATCTTAGGAATCGGGGAGTGGCGTTCGCGCGCCTGGACCTTGGGGGTTTGGGAACGAACCTTCCCAGCCTTGGTCAATGATCCGTGAGTTGGTAACCCTTACACCTCCGCTGTCTAGGAGCGAAAGGGATTGCCATCGTATATAGTCTTTTCACGCGCACCAACCAGTCCCCAAGAACTACCCCGCAGACTGTTGCGTCATGGATCTTGATTTAGGCAACTTTGGTTGCGCTGCTCTGCGACGATTTTGACAACCCTTAAATTCGGTCCAGCCCGGCGGCTAGAGGGATGGGTGTTACGTTGAGTCGCTGTTCAGCTTTTATGTGTGTAAGCCCCCCGCATTGGACTTGTTCTGAATGCGGCCACGAGTATTGCTTCTTCCATACAACAACCCATGGCCACGAGCAGCGATCTGCACCTGAACAGGTTGTCGCAGTAGGCTCGTAAGTTCCGCGCAGCCCAGTTAGGCTAGGGCGAATTGGTTTTCGAAAAAGTAACGCGTCGCCCCAAGCGTTTGAACCTCTAATGGCCTAACGTTCACTACGAGCGGAAAGTTAGCTACGACATCTCCAATCACTAAGCAGCGGTGCGGCGGCAAGTCGCGCACAATCATTCTTATCGTGTCCGCGTCTACCTTAGCGACTTTCGAAACTATCTCCAGATCGTGTTCGTTGCTGAAGTTGAAGAGAAAAATGTTGTCGGCCTGGCGGTATATGCTACTCTGAATCGTGTCCGGTTGGTTGGTGATGAAGGTGGTGAACAAGCCTAGGTGCCGCATCCGCGTGACTACATCGTCCCAGTATGTTTCCCGGAGGTAAAGGTGGGCTTCTTCAGCGAACAGGAATAGCGCCCGCAGCCTCTGACTCGACAGGAGGTCCGTGAGTTTGCTGATCAGCAGCTCGACTGTGATTCTCCGCAGCGCCGAATACTGGTCTTTCATGTTTACGATGAGCGCGCAGCCGTCGGCGTGGTTCCTGAAAACATCTTCAAGGTTAAGGGCAGTTCGCTCATCGTCTGTGAAGATGCCTGAATCGTCAAGTGTGTTGTACCTGGCTTGAAGGGCGTCCTTGATGCTTTCATGGCAGTCGAAGTTCACGATTGCTGCACCTAGGCCGCTCATTGTGAGTTGGTTCTGTTCTTCGAGCTCATGCCAGATGCGGGCGAATACACGCGCCGAATTCTCCGGCAGCGAAAGGGCGTAGATCAGCGTTCCAAGGAGCGTACTCAAGCCGACTTGCTTCAAGCTGAACCTCAAGTTCAAGCCAGGGATCAAGGAAATGATCTTGGGTGAAAGGTGCATCTGCCGGCCGTCCGGCGTCTGTCCCAGGTTCACGTATTCTCCGTTGACGTCAAGGACGACGATGGGGGCACCCTCTTGTACCAAGCTGGTCACGAGAAGTTTCGTAAGGTGTGACTTACCCGTTCCCTTCCGCCCCGTAACAATGTTGAGCCGGCCATCCAACGCGCTGAGGTCGGAGGATAGGTGGCGGATTCGACGCGTAGAGCCTAGCTCGAAAGAATGCTTCGCTGCGAGGGCCTCGGTAAGGAATTTTGGCGGCATCACTTCAACCTGGGAGTGGTTTCTTGAAGGCAGCCAGGAAACGTCTCGGCTGATTCTGCCCTCTTCAAGTGCTCCGCGTATCTTTCCTAGAAGTAACCTCGTATCTTTGAGAACTGTGATTTGAGAAGATACCTTGAACGGGTCAACCTCGTCACCGGAGAGTGAACCCTCTGATATGCCATCCCGGAGAAGGTCTTCCAGGATGCCCGGGATGTTTGCGTATTCAATGTCTATTATCTGAACGATAAGGGAGCGTTCCTTGATCTTGTCGGTGATGAGTAAGTAGTCGCCTTTCTCCACTTCCTCCTCGGGGAAGCAGAGAAGTTGTATGCTGTCCCCTTCCTTGCGGAGGATTTTCAATGCCATGCCTCCCAAGCGGTTCCGAACGGGCCGAAGAGCGACCGGCGCAAGGCCAGTTTCGGTATCAGTTGTACGCCATAACGCGCGGCCGCAAAGGCTTGCATTGCTAACACGTCACTGGCCGTGAAAGTTGAGATGATGTGTGCCATTCGGAGAGTTTCAGGATAGCCTTGGTCAACGATGTCCGTTCCCGCCAATTCACGAAAACCCTTCATTGTTTCAGACATCGAGATTTCCCGGTCCACATCCATTCTGAACGGGAACCCTGACCTCGCGAGCTTGCCAACGAACACACGGCCTAGGAAACGGACCGGGTACGGGGGAAACTGATCGGTGACTTGTTCGTCAACTTCCAAGATGCAAGGTTCTGACGTGCCCTCGAGAAGTTCAGTCAGCGACCGATTGTTGATTCGCAGTTTAGTTTTCTTAGAGATGGCAATTACAGCGCTTCCAGCTCGCCGGGCGGTTTCGAGGATTCGTTCGAGGTCCTTCGAGGGATTGTCAGGCGTCCCCGCGGTCAGCGAACCGTCAAGCAGGATGAACCCGTCCGCAATCGATGTACACGCGTTGAATTGCAGCCACCGTTCCAGAACGTTTCGTATTCGTTTGAGAAGGCTGTCGACATTTGGCTCGCCTGTGAAGGGCGGTAATCCTAACCCTGCGAAATCCTGTGAAGCGGCCAAATTGTTGTAACCGATTGAAAAGACGAGCGGCCCATACCTCACGTACCTGTAGCGTTTATCCTCAAGTAGAACAAGGGCTCCCCTTAGCGCGCAAAGCGCGCCGTCGACCATCTCGCCGAGCTTAATGGTGGAGGTATCGACCGCAACAACTGGCCGAGTGGACGTTATTGGTTCTAGTCGAACGAGCTGCTGGTCGTCGAACGCGTTTAGTTCTAGCGTGGAGGCTTCGGCGCCGTCGTACTCTGTGGTAGCTGGGTCGGGCGAAAGGACGGGGTTGGTGTAGATGAGGTTGCCCCGTATGCCTTCGATTGAGTTTCGGCAAAATTCGATGAAACGCTCTGGTATAGCTCCGCTGAGCGAATCCTCCTCGTAGAGAAAGTTACTTATCCTCTGTTGCGCATTCGAGGTTGGGTGGGTGTGGCGGTTCATTTCACTCTCGCTCCCTATGCGGTGGGATTCCCCCGAATCTCCCGCAGCCGCCGCACCACTCCGTTATGAGTGGCATGAGTTTACGAGACACCCCGCTACTGTGAGGTACCTCCTTTTGGGGAAACGCTGGATAGAGAGTTCTCCAGATCCATCAGCCCTTTCGAGGTGACTCGATATTTCCCCCTCTCCGCCCGATCGATGAGTCCGGATTTCTGAAGTTCGACTATGACGTTCCTAATCGTCTTGGGCGCCTTGCCAACCCCGGTGGCGATTTCCTCAATGCTAAGCGAGTCGCCGTCACGTTTACCCATCTTACCTGCTAAGTGAGCCATGAACAGAACAATCAAAATCGCCCTCTCAGCCGGGAGACCGTTTCTAACCAGAAGGAGCTGGCCTGTGTTAGTCATCTTCGCGAAATCGGAAATCTTGTCGGCCAAACCAGCAAGGTCAGGCACGTACACCAACTTCCTAGCCAGGTCGTAAGCTGGAACTGCTTGCGAGAGGAATTGAAGAATCTGCGGAACAATCTCTTCGACGGAACCACTTCCATCGTAGCGCATACCGTTTACTTCAATCTGAACCCTGATTTGCATGGTTTCGGCTTGCGTCATGGTTTGGAGCTCCCAGCTTCCCGCTTCAGTTTAGGAAGGACTTGTGTTTGGAAAACGTGCAAGCCGAGGGTGGTGGCTCTGTACTCACCTTTTCCCTTCCTCTCGGCCAAACTTTCGCCACAGAGTTCACTCAAGCGACCTGCAACTGTACCTGCAGTCTTCTTGCTCGAGGCGATCAAATCTGCGGATTGAACGAAGTCTTTGTCGGACCTTCCGAGCATTTGCGCAATTCGCGCCTTTGCAAGGTGGAGGAGCATGAGTTCACGGTCCGCGAGGCTGTCAACGGGGACGGTGACGACGACCCCCTCTGGGGTGAGTGCGAGGACGCCCTCGCACGCTTTGGCCAGTTCGTTTAGGTCGACTGACAACGCGAGGTGGGACGCGAGTTCGAGTTCAGGGATCGCTTTGGTTAGGAATGTGAAGACTTCTTTTGCGACTTGCTCGGGTTGGCCTGTAATCTTCTGCTCAAGGGTTCCGTACTTGATGGTAACCTCTAGCGGCAGTCCTACCTTTGTGAGCTGTTGTTGGGCTTCGGACAATTTAGTTTCACTTCACATTCATTCCTACACTCTATAAAAGCTTTGAAGTGCAGAATGAGCCTGCTAGGTGTTACTCTGGTAGAAGCTGTGTTTTTGTGCGGAGGTGAGCAAGATGATGCTAGAAATGATGGTTCTGCTAGGTGTTACTCACCTTCGACTCTGGCAAGTTCTGATGTGCTTGGGCTCTGTTTTCGAACATTTTAAAGCTAAACTGTGCAGCATAGTCTGTTCAGCCTTGGACTATAACGTACTGAAACTGCGGATCCTGCGGTTGCTTTCGAAGACTGGGCCGGCGGATAGCATCTCCCTTGCAAACACGGTCATGGACACCAAGGATTCTGCGATCGATATTCATGCGCTTAGGATGGCTTTGATGCGTTACTATAAGCAGGGATTGTTGAGGCGTGAGAAGGCGGGCGGGGTGTTCAGGTATGCGCTTACTGAGCGGGGAATTCAACGGCTACGTTGGCTTGAAGGCCAGGCCGAGAAATCGAAAGCATAGTATCGAGCTCGCCAGTTCGTTATGAGTGTTATTAGTACTAATAGCATGATTAGGGCGTTATTGTGCTAAAAGTCATATTAGGCTTACGTGGCGGGGGGCCGGAGTTTGGGTAGCACATCTTGCCTTATCCATTGCATTCCGGCGCCTGATAGTGAGTAGCGTCCTTGCTCTGCGATAAGCTTCCCCTCCTTCCTCAATTCGCTTACGCGCGCACGGACAACGTTGTCCTTCACCGACTTCCAACTCGTACCCAGTAATTCGATCAGCTTGGCATCTTCGACGGGTGATGGGTTACTGCCGTACAGAATTAGGCCGATGGCTTCCTTCGCGGAAATCCGATCGAACGGTACCGTGAAATGCAATTTCCCATCCGGAGTTGTTTCAAGAATCCCCGCTAGCTCTTCCCCTGGAACGATGGAATCAACGGATTCGGCTGCGCCGCCCGGTTGAGAAAGAGTTGATGCGGTTGGTTGGGATTGGAGGAGTTCCTCAAACTTACCTTGAACATATTCAAAGTCCCCTTCCAATTCGACTTCAAAGTTGCCACGCCGAATCTTGAACCTCAACCTGCGTTCCGACACGAGCCACGCCTGAGCCTGGAGTGGCGGGGATGGGTATAAAAAAGGAAGGTGGAGGCACGGATACGCTGCCTATTCCACTCGTCCCGAAAAGCTTCCGAAAGAAAACTGGGGTGGCGAATCAGAGCAATAGAAGGATGCCGGCTATCACCGCAAGTACGGCGCCGATCACGAACCCTCCACCGATCAAAAGGCTAACAAGCGCTGTTGGAAAAATGACGAACGCTGCCATTACCCTGAAACCAAGCATTATCAAGACAAGCGCCCCGAGGAGTACCAACCCTAGCATTATGCCAAGAATGAAACCAATAGACCCGAGACTTGCGAGCCAAGGCAGGTAGCTTCCCCAAACCGCGAAGAAGGCGGGGGATAGGAGCGCAGCACCGTTGGTGAATATCAGCGCTGCTGCAACGCCGACCATAAGGATGGGCAGCCACTGTGACCTGAAGAAGTTTGGGAAGAACGGGCCGTACATTCCGGGTTGCGCTGCCCCGGGATATGCGCTCACCATAGTTGGGGCCATCTGTGGAGAAGGAATTATGTGGTAGCAGTTCGGACAAAGAGTGAGAGCACCGTACGGTTTACTGCACGACGCGCATGTTCCGCGCCCACAACGACTACAGACTGCTACAGCAGGTAGGTTCGGATGGTAAAAACACGTGTACGAGCTCATAGAACAAGCCTAGTTTCAATCCTCTGTACATTCCTCGTCGATTCTTGATTCTTCGACACAGTTTAGTGTCAATTTTGATGCCCCTCAGCCACCAAGAATTCAACCATCTCGAATAACTTTCCGCACAAGCCAAAAAGGCTCTAGGAGGCGCGTGATGAGTCTAAAGTAACCCGTAAATAAGCGCTGAGCCGCGATTTACTGAAATTTCGCTGGTGGTGACTTTATGGATAAAGCGCTCGTCTTAGCAGGAGTTTTCTTGAGTCTAGGCGGTCTGACGGGGCTGATTTACGGCGCCGGCATCAACCTTCAAGGAATGATGGCGCGAGGGGCGACGGACTACTCGTTCATAACGGCATACATTACAGAATGGACTTTCGTCCTGATCGCAGGCCTAGCCCTATGTGCTTCAGGCCTTCGGCGTAAGTAGTGTGAACGGATCCGAGGAGGCATTGAACGCGCTCCTTGAATCCCCTGGCCGACAATCAACTAGTGACGAAGGGTTTCCTGAAGGCGTACAAAACCCAGACGATAAGGCTTCCATAGAGTAGTAGGGTAATCTGTGCGGAGTGCTGTACGAGGAGTTCAGTGAAGCCCAACTTTCATCGTTACGTAGTTCGGGTCGCAGTTTGATAGGTGGTTCGCATATAGAGAATTTAGAGTAATGAAAACAGGCGATTTGACCCCCCAAGAATGGGTGCCTTCAACGCCTTAATGGTCCCTAGTGGTCCCACCCCTCAATGGGTGGGACCACCCGTTGGAAGGCGGGGGTGGGGTGGTGTAGTTTTGTGCGGAGAACGTGTTACTTTGCTGCGATTGGGTGCGCGCACGCTTGCGGGGGCCCCCTAGGGGGGGTGACCCGGTTTTCTGAGTCAAGAGGGGTTGATTTTGCGGTTTTTTCAAGCCGCGCCCACGCTTGACGAGGGGGGTAGAGGTGGGCCTTCTGCTAACTTGGATGGGGGTTTGGTTTGGATTTTGTGGGTGCTAACTCGTGGGGGGTTTGAAGTCAGTTAGGGTTCTGCCAAATGCTATGGAGATGATTTTTGTATCGCAACTTGCGCTTTCGCGGCAGCCAAGCATTGATCCAAGGCGCTCCATTGCTGTTTCTCTATGCCGACCCTCTCGCAAATTTCATTCTCTATCCTACTTAGAATCACATCAGTGGCCTTCCCACAAATCGATCTTAGCTGGCCATCGTAACATTTCGGGTCTTTTGCCGCGATGTTCGGCTCAAGGTAGGAATTCATACTCTCCGACGCGATTGGTCCGATTAGATTACTTAAGCAGACACGAATAGCGTCTGCAACGAGGTTTTCGAAATCCTTCTTACTTAACGCGTAAGGGTCGTTCGACACAAGGCCTCTTTGCGTTGCAATCAGGTTCCTTCGCCTCCTTGAGTTATACTTCTTGAAGAATCTCGTGGGGCGACTTAATGGTAGGTGGTGAAACTCTACGGCAGCTACACTAGTTCCACTTGGTAGAAATTGAACCGAAACATTCAGCTCAGCCCCCCATTCAAGTTAGCAGAACCGGGGTGGGGTCATTCTTGGGGTCCAGCGGGGCTGATTTTTCGTTATGTGAGTAACAGACGGTACACCGAGCAGGGCGATATTCGTAATGTCTTTCAATACCCGAGCCTTAGCGCAAAGCTACGCGTTTAGCTAGAGTGTTCCGATTATGCCATCGCCACTACCTGACGTTCAGATTCCTAGCGAGGTTCCCATCGCTACGCATTCCTTCTCTGATTACTTCAAGGGTTTCGAGAAAATTCCTGCTGTCAGGGAAATTTTTGGG
>Ga0315282_10004762_pt1 | contig 23487 bp, 29 predicted proteins | sample YL17G07_20_MG_FD_203693 | JGI IMG/M metagenome (GOLD analysis project Ga0315282, IMG submission 203693) | Sediment microbial communities from Yellowstone Lake, YNP, Wyoming, USA - YL17G07_20 | ecosystem: Environmental > Aquatic > Freshwater > Lake > Sediment | place: USA: Wyoming | collected... | reverse complement strand
AAGCATTAAGAAGCTATGAATTTGTACTTTTGCATGTGAAGGCACCAGATGTTGCGAGCCACGACGGAAACCCTGAACAGAAAATCCAAGTGATTGAAAGAATCGATAGCATGCTACGTTATCTCCTTAGTAATGTTGATTTGGGTTCAACTTATTTGGCTGTAACTACTGACCATACGACATCCCTAGTTACAGGAAATCATGAAGGCGACCCTGTTCCAATCGCCATAACTGGACCATATATTCGCCGCGATGATGTGGAAGAGTTTGGCGAAAGGTCTTGCGCTAAAGGTGGACTTAGCCGAATAAGAAGCCGGGATTTATTGCCTATTTTAATGAACTTACTTGGCAAAACTCGAAAGTTTGGAGCTTAAGCTTACTACCGAACTGGCATGAGTCGCCACTCCCTATAATCAGTAACGACTTTAATATATCCTCTAAGCACACTGTCCACTTCCGCATCTCCAGTGTCGACCCTTAAAACGTTTCCTTCAATGCTTTGAAGCTTGCTTTTAGTCGCTGCAACAATTATCCGCTGCTTTCCAACACTTTTAATGATTGCAGGGCTTATCTGCTGGTTTCCCCTTCCTAAAAGGATTCCTTGATGCCCAATTGGCGAGAGAATGATCCAAGTCTTTTGCCAATCTTCCACTTCTTCCAAAATTCTTCTTTCGTCTACATCAAGTATGACCTTGCCATTTTTGTAAATGTCCACGCCCAACACGGTTTTTTCGACGCCTAACAGTTCTGCGATGCGTTTGACGGTTGTTCCTGGGCCAAGTATGTATGTTGCGTCTGGCTGCATTTCTTCTATTATATATCTTGCTGTTGCTGTTTGATTTTCTTTCTCATCAACTGTTTCCGGACTTATTTGTTTGCTCCCTTGAATTCTCATCGGAACAAACGGGCCTTTCAGAAAACCGTGGAGCTTCACTGCGAAAGTGTCGCTTCGAATAGCCTTTTCATCTGCATCCATGATTTCAAAATCCGCTATTTCCGCTTGGTTTTCGGCGAAGGTCAAAACAACATTCACAGCATCTGAAGGGTTTACTGCAAAAATACCGCTATACATTTTCACTCCTGAAGGAACACCTAAAACAGGTACTTCACCATAGCCTTGCATGGCATCCCAAATATCTTTGGCCGTGCCGTCTCCACCGACAAAAACTATCAAATTCACCTTTGTCTTAATCAAAAGTTTAACCGCTGTTTTTGTATCCTTAGCACTGGTTTCTTTCCCAATTTTCATGGGTAAAACATGAACTGGAAAACTTGCGACCTTCGCTTCCTTTTCGCCCATGATGCTAGGGCAGGTCAAAACTTCAATTGCTATTTCCATCAGGTTTTCTTTTAACTTTTGCAGGAATTCTACTGCTCTTTTAGGCGCTATTGGCTTTGCCCCTTTGGCAATTGCCTCTTTTAATATGCCGTCTGTTCCTTTAAGACCCACCTTGCCTCCCATGCCTGCTATTGGATTAACGATAAAACCAATCTTCATAATCTTCATCGGTGACAAGATTTATTGCGTAAACTAATAAACTATTTTGATAGAATGTGGGGGTTATCAGCTTAATGGAAAGGCGAAAAACCGGAACATTTTCCATTTTAGCCATTTCACCCGACTCTAAACTGATGGGTGTCGCCGTCGCTTCAGGCTCCACATCAGTAAGAGACAGAGTTCCGCATGCAAAGCCTGGGGTCGGCGTGATAGCCACTCAAGCGTACACGAATGTTGCTTACGGAATGAAAGGATTAGAATTATTGACGAAGGGGCTGACTCCGGAGGAGGCTTTGGATAGGCTTTTGATGGAAGACCCGGAAAGGGAGCTAAGGCAGGTTGCAATTATGGATTTCAAGAAGAGGAAGGTTGTTTTCACGGGTGCCAAAACTCCGGGGTTTCATGGAGAACTTGTAGGTGAAAACTACATTGTGATTGGAAATTTGCTTACTGGAAAAGAAGTGGTAAACAGCATGGCAAAGGAATTTGAGAATTCCAGCGGAGACTTAGCCCAAAGATTGGCGATGGCATTAAAGGCGGGAAACGAAAGCGGTGGAGACAAACGGGGCGAAAAATCTGCGGCATTAATTGTAGTCGGTACTGAAAAAGTGAAAGCGGAAATAAAAATTGATGTGCATGAGAAACCCATCGAGGAATTATGTCGCAAGCTGAGAATTCTATAGGAAAAAATGATGTGAAAACGCTTTTTGTCTGAAAATTCTTATATCTCGCAGATTCTAACATCCTTTTCTCTCGCAATAACAGAGGTCTTGTTGAATGCCAAAAAAAGACATGAAAAGGATTCTTGTGACTGGCGCCACAGGGCAAATCGGGTCGGAATTGACAATAGAGCTACGAAAGAAATATGGCGGTGACAATGTCATTGCGGCAGGGCATAAAAGGGCGCCCAGCGAGAAACTTTTCCAGTCAGGGCCCTTCGAGTACGTTGATGTCACGGACAAAGATAACATTGAGAAAGTTGTAAGAAAATATCATATTGACACAGTCTATCATCTAGCCGCTGTTCTCTCGGCTACGGGTGAACAAAACCCGCAGCTTGCTTGGAATGTCAACATGAACAGCCTCTACAACATACTTGAGGTTGCAAGAGAACACGAAATGGTCAGAGTTTTTTGGCCCAGCTCTATTGCTGTTTTTGGTCCTTCAACACCTCGTGTTAACACGCCTCAGGAAACAGTCTTAATCCCAGGAACCATGTATGGCATCACAAAGGTTGCAGGAGAATTGCTGTGCAACTATTATTTCCTTCGATTCGGCTTAGATGTGCGAAGTGTTCGTTATCCCGGCATAATAAGCAGCGAGACGCCTCCAAGCGGAGGTACAACAGACTACGCTGTAGAGATATTTTATGAAGCGATTAAAAAGAAGCGTTACATGTGCTTTGTGAGGGAGGACACGGTGCTGCCCATGATGTATATGCCGGATTGCATCAATGCAGCCATAAACCTAATGGAAGTTGATGCCTCAAGAGTCAAACATCGTACTAGTTACAACGTGACAGCGATTAGCTTCTCTGCCGGAGAGTTAGCTGCTGAAATCAAGAAGCATATTCCAGATTTCAAATGTGAATACAAGCCTGACTTTAGGCAGAAGATTGCTGATTCTTGGCCCATGTCAATAGATGATAGCGTAGCCCGTCGAGAGTGGAGTTGGAAACCCATGTATGATTTGGCTACTATGACAAGGGACATGATAGAAAAGCTGACGAAGAAATTTGCAACCGAAATTTAGGCGAGAAAGAGTTAAGAGAATGAGTGAGAAATTAGGGAAAAGAGGTATGGTAAAATGCGAAATCCAACAGCCTTCTTGCGAGAAGAATATGAAGACTTAGTAAAAGATGAGCTTGACTGGAAGATTCGGGTTCTGCAAGGCCCAAGCACGCCATGGTGCATTGTTGATGGAAAAAAAGTTCTAATGTTTTGTTCTAACAACTATTTGGGCCTTAGCAATCATCCGCGACTGAAAGAGGCAGCAATAAAAGCAGTGCAAACTTACGGTGCTGGTTCCGGTTCTGTTCGTCCCATTGCTGGGACTATGGATTTGCATGTTGAACTTGAGAGACGACTTGCAAGGTTTAAGCATGCAGAAGCTTCACTTGTTTATCAGACAGGCGTAGCAGCTAATTCTGGTTTGATTCCTCAGTTAGCTGGCAAAGGCGACTTAATAATAAGTGATGAGCTTAACCACGGTAGCATAATTGACGGCGTTAGACTATCACACGCTGAGAGGGCAATTTACAAACACGTAGACACGCAAGATTTATCACGCGTTTTGGATGAAGCCGAAAAGCACTCTCCACCATATAGGCGAATATTGATAATCACAGACGGCGTCTTCTCCATGGACGGCGACATAACCCCCCTCGATGAAATAGCCAAACTGGGCGCAGAACACGGCGCCATGGTCTATGTGGATGACGCTCATGGCGAGGGCGTTTTGGGTGAAGGGGGAAGAGGTATAGTTTCACACTTTAAGCTTGGCCGCGACAAGGTGCACGTGGAAATGGGCACTTTTTCAAAAGCTTTCGGTGTTGTAGGTGGGCATGTTTCTGGTTCCAGAGACTTGATAAACTTTGCCTTCAATCGGTCACGAACTTGGCTCCTTAGCGGGTCGCACCCACCTGCTGTTGCGGCTGCTTGCATAGCTGCCATTGACGTTTTGGAAAGCGAACCTCAGCACATACAAACGCTGTGGGAACACACTAGGTATTTCAAGAAAGCCATGAAGGATTTAGGCTTTGATATAGGCAACAGCCAAACACCAATAACGCCGATAATAGTTGGCGAAAGTGGAGTCGCGAAAAAACTGAGTGCACGGCTCTTTGAGGAAGGAGTTTTTGCCTTGCCAATTGTGTATCCGATGGTTGCGCGGGATAAAGCCCGTATAAGAACCATTATGAATGCTGCCTTAACGCGGGAAGACTTAGACTTTGCCATTGGCGTCTTCGAAAAAATCGGAAAAGAACTGCACATAATTTAGCTATTTAATCGCTCATTTATTGCACTCTTGCTTTAGTTCTATTAATGGTTGAGTGAAAACAGTGGATGTTAAAACTGCCAAGAAACTTCTTCGTGAAGAAATTTGGAATAAACTTGAAACAAATGGTGTTGCAAGGTTTCCGCTCCCATGTTATGGGCGTATTCCAAATTTTGCTGATTCTGAAAAGGCTGCGGAGAAGGTTAAGCTTCTAAGAGAATGGAAAGAAGCGAGGGTAGTGTTTGCTAATCCCGATTATGCACAGCAAAAAGTTAGAGAATTTGCCCTGTTAGATGGGAAAGTCCTTGTTATGGCTTCACCAAAGCTGAAACACGGCTATGTTGTTGTTGACGCAAAAGACGTTAAAGGTATGGAAAATTTTGCCTCAACGATAAGAGGCGCCTTCAAATATGGAAGAACGGTTGGCGCACAGGAGATTCCAAAACCAGACTTGATCGTTGAGGGTTCTGTTGCTGTTGACATGAGAGGATATAGGCTTGGAAAGGGACACGGTTATGGCGATGCGGAAATAAAAATTCTGAAAAATATGTTTGGATTCGTTTCCGTTGTTACAACAATTCATGATATGCAGGTTGTCGAAGCTGTTCCCATCGAAGAAAAGGATGAGAAAATCTCCATAATTGTCACGCCTACAAGAGTTATTCGTGTTACAAGCGTTCCCAAAATGATATATTAGATTTTAATTCAATCTTTGCTATTCCTATGATCAGCTCTAATTCTTTTACTAGAGAAATGTTGCAAGTGCTCACGGGATTGGATTTATTGTTTGCGTTCTCTGCAATCATCGGTTTATTGCTTTACACCTTGAAATTCCAAGAATTAAGAAGAGCATTATCACTTCAGTAAATATTTAGAGCCTGTCCCGCAGGGGTTCGTGGGTTCGAATCCCACCCCCCGCACCTTAATTTCAGGCTTGTTTTGTGGTTGTTTCCGCATGAGAAGGCGAATTTGAGAAGGCGGATTTCGTTGTGAGTGGAGGTCGAAATTTGAACACACGTTTACCGGCAAAAGTGTACGCCAGTAATATTGTCATTGCAGATGTGTGGTTGGGTTGACCCGATATGAAACATCGACTGTATGTTTCGAAGTAGCAACAGAGAAGCGCGCATAAGCATTCGGACTTCAACCTATGGACGTCCAAACATAGGTCATGCTAACTGTTCGGAATGCGCATGCTGCTCTTTAGGGCTGAGTTGCGTTTGTGCCGGGAGAATATGACGTTATTTGTATGGGTCTTCCTTCGCTGAGGGCTTGAGCAGTCTTTTTCCTCGCACTTTGCACCAGTCTCCATACCGTGCCTCTCGAGACACCCATTTTTTGTCCTGCCTCTTCTTGTGATAATCCCTCTAGGTCGACGAGTCTAAAGGCTTCCAATTCAGCTACATCTATCACAATGGGTTCCAAGTTTCCAGCAGGGTTTGGAGTTAGACTGTTTGCCGGGGGAATTACTCCTAATGTGATAGGTTTCGGGAATCTTCCTCTTCTGCCATGTCTATGTCTTTGTCGCCACATGATACTTTCCGTCTTTTCTATTGCTGAGATTTATTATTGTGTGCGGAACTTTTATATATTTCTGTGCATAAACACATAATTAGAAAAAGTGTGCATAAGCACAAAAATAGAGGTGAAATATAAAATGCCAAGAGGAGACAGAACAGGACCATGGGGATTAGGACCGAGAACAGGAAGAGCAGCAGGCTATTGCGCTGGTTATTCCGTGCCAGGGTTCATGAATCCCGTGCCTGGATTTGGAAGAGGATTTGGTTTTGGTAGAGGTTGGGGCAGAGGACGAGGCAGAGGCTTTCGCAGAGGGTGCTGGACTTATCCACCAGTATATCCCTACGCATACCCGCCAGCTTACGCATATCCTCCGCGCATGGATCTAGCAACACCATTACCACAATCTCCGGAAGACGAACTAGCAGCATTAGAAGACTACAAGAAAGAAATAGAAGAGGAAAGAGCCAGCATAGAACAAGAAATCAGCGACCTAGAAAACAAAATGAAAGAATTGAAAGCAAAACTTGAACAGGAAAAAGGTAAGCAGTCAGGGCAGTGAGCCATTTTGAGTTTACCACTGAAGCTTTTTCAATGCAGCAACTGCGGACAAACGATACAAATTTCGCAAGGAGTTCCAAAACCACCGAATTGTCCAAAATGTGGAGCGCCAGCCACAGTGATTCACAGATTGGATAAGGGTCCACCTGGAGGAAGAAGGGGTGGAGGACCTCCATGGCAACGCCCTCCACCATAATTTCCCCTTTTTAACCTTGATTTCAAGTTTAGATTTCATGATGTAGTAGAAGTTGATGTATATGAGTGTAGGAAAGTCTAGAGTTGCAATCCCAACTAAAGGCCGAGGCGGCTTAGACGATGTTGTGTCTGAGGTTTTTGGCAGGGCAAACACTTTTACCATTGTAGACATTGAGAAAGGTACTATTAAAAATGTGAAGGTGCTTGAGAACCCAGCGGTTTCTTATGAGCATGGAGCCGGGCCGATTGTTGTGAAGATGCTAATAGATTCGGGAGTAAATACGGTAATCGCCGCTGAGTTTGGGCCAGGCGTCTCAACCTTACTTGACCAACACGAGGTAACAAAAATTACAGTTCACGCAGGCAGCAACGTGTCAGAATCCATAAAAAATGCTCTATGTGAAGTTCAAAAGCGAAGAAAGGATTAATGTTGAAGTCGCACATTCGAAATAAAAGAACAAATCCAAAGGAAAACGATCAGAGAAATTGTTGAAAATAAGTCTTGAAAAAGCTCGAAGGCAAGTGCTTGATCAGTTTAAATATGTTAAAACCTGCGTGCTGGCTCGGGAACTTTGCCTCATGATCAGATCACACAGAGCTGTGCTTGAAAAGCAAGACGTCCATAATTGCTGCAGTTTTATCTCTAAGCTATGCAAAGAGGCTGGTTGTACCGAAGCAGGTGAGCTATGCGCCAAGGCAGCTGAAGCTGTTCTAGGAAGCGAAGAAGAATATCTCGAACTTTGCGAACAAAGCTGCAAAAAATGTAGCGAATCAAGACTTCCTAAAAGACTGCCTTCTGATAGAGCCGCATACGTCGCCTAAATATAACCATTAGATAAACGTGGTTTAGTGTGGTATATTCAAAACAACGCGAATTTCCAACACATGGAGACTGCGCCAACTTCAGAAGTGGATATTGTTCGTTACATAGCACTGCTGTGGATCCAGACGACCCAGCTTGCCTCAATTTCACACCGAAGAGTATTATGACGATGCCGCAAAAAGCCAGAACCTATCCAGAGACCCACGGGTCACGCATACAAAGTTTTTGGTCGTATATGCCTCCTTACCCACCGCAGACTGAATATGATTTTCCTTCTACGCACTTTCGTCATGCACAGACTCAGTATGGCTATCGCAAACGATATAGCTCTTCACAAGCCCCATCGGTTGTCGCACCCGCCTCAAGCAGGGTAAGATTCGCTCTAATATCGTCTAGAGCCAAGAGCGGGTTTGGGGCTGGAGGTGGCGGTAGAGGTGGTAGCGGTATGGGAAGAATGGGTGGATTCGCAGCTGGGCCTAGCGGATCCTGTAAATGTCCCAAGTGCGGGTACAGTATGCCTCATGTGAGAGGTCTTCCATGTTACCGGCAAACATGCCCAAAATGCGGGAGCAGAATGACGAGAGGAGACTAGCGAGTGCTATGCTCTAAAATCATGTTTGAAAAAGAAAAAATATTATGAATTTCCCTTTACAGAAAATATGTGAGGCATTTAATTGGAGAACGAAGAAAACAAAGAATTAGAAAGAATTAGACGAGCAAAATTGCAGGAAATTATGGAGAAAAGCAGAACTTCTGAAAAAGAAGGAATAGTGTTAAGTAAGCCTATTGAGGTGACTGATGCATCATTTAAGCAAACAATTGAGAATCATCCGCTGGTGGTAGTCGATTGTTGGGCTCCTTGGTGTGGTCCATGTCGCATGGTTGCTCCGGTCATAGAGGAGCTCGCGCGGGATTATGCTGGAAAAATATTATTCGGAAAACTGAACGTGGATGAGAATCGGGAAGTTAGTACGCAGTATGATATAATGAGCATTCCCACGTTGCTAGTGTTCAAAAATGGAAAACTTGTAGACACGATCATCGGCGCAATGCCTAGGCAAACGCTAGAACAAAAGATAACACGGCACCTTTAGTCTACGTTTGGAAGGAAAAGAGGAGCAGGAATAGAAATGAACGAGGAATTGATAAAGGCTTTTTTGGACAAGAGGAATGTTTTTGCTGTTGTGGGAGCCAGCCGTGACCCTCAAAAATATGGTTACCAAGTGTATAAAGATCTGAAAAATGCCAGATATGAAGTGTATCCTGTAAATCCGAATGCGCGGGAAATCCTAGGCGACAAGTATTATCCAAGTCTGGAAAACCTCCCTGTAAAACCCGATGTCGTTGATGTCGTGGTTCCTCCGAAAGTGACCGAGCATACAGTTGAAACTTGCAAGAGACTTGGAATCACGAAAGTTTGGATGCAGCCAGGCTCAGAATCAGAAAAAGCCATCAAATTTTGTGAAGAGAACAGTATTGACGTGGTGTATGGCGTTTGCGTAATGATTGAACGAGCAAAACACAGCACGAGCAATTAGGTGACACATAGAAAATGTTTTTCACCTTAGAAAAAGGAATCTCTTAAATAGAAGAAACCGCAAAAAACAAGAAAAACTAATGGAGGGTGATTTGATGACGAAGATCATTAATTCCACGGCTAAACTTCTCGAAGAGTTTCGAATATCCGTAGATAATGGAAGATTCCATTGCGTCTGCCTTGATTTGCCTCCAGAACTGGGCACCGATAAAGGTCCTACTGCCCTTGAACTTGGCGTTATGAGTTTTGCAGGATGCATTTCGCAGATATTTTATCTTATGAGCAAGAAAATGCGAGTCTCAGTGAGCGCTCTTGAGGTCAATGTGAAAGCAGAGAAACCTGACGATGCTAAAACGGTTACAAAAGCCGACATCGAAATTAAAGTAACAACGAGTGAAAGTGAAGATAAGATAAACAGAGTTTGGCAACATACGCGGGATAATTGTCCAGTCGGTCAATTGTTTGAAGGAGCAGGTATCCCTGTAAATTATAATCTCAAAATCATAAAGAAATAGCGTGCTTTACTCCCTTTCAATTTTTCGCCAGGTTTCAATCTGCAGTCTACAATGGCATGGATAGAACCATGAGAACCTTATTCGTGCAATGAGTCCAACTGCGAAGTAATACATTTCTGGCGAAAAACACTAGTAAAAGGGGGTGCCATAAGGCAAATGGTGTAAGACGCCAGCAAGGCTGGCTTCGTTTATTAACTAGCATTAGAAGTCAGGTATGTGCCCCACCTAGAAAGAGCTTGAAAATGCTTCAGCTTTGAAAGGAAACAGCAAGCAAAATCAAAAGCCCGAATCATTTCTCTTTAACGGGTTGGCTTCATGAAATCTTCAAAAAGATGAATCAACTGCGATTGCTCTCTAACGAGGCCCCTCTCATAACTATACTCCACCAATTTACCCTCACAACCACAACCATCTTCTTTACTCCCTTCTAGCCGTGAGCTCTGCTGATTTGTGGCACAATGTTTTTTCTTTGTAGCACGATCACGAGACGAGCTAAACTCTTGAGCTTGCCTCCATTCTCTTTACGTATGCTGATGCCTTCAAGGCGGCCATGGCACCTTCTCCAGCCGCGGTTATGACCTGCATCCCCCCGCACGTGCAGTCACCAGCTGCAAAAATGCCTTCAATGTTAGTTCTTTGCCAGCGGTCCACGATTATGCAGCCGCCATTATCGACAGCTATTCCGGCTTTTTTAACTATCTCGGTCATGGGGATCCCACCTAAGGCGATGAAAACTCCGTTAACATCAATCAGCGTTTCCAGTCTTGTACCTGCTTCTATAATTTTTATCGCCTTCACAACATTTTCTCCAAGGATAGCGGCAACTGAACCGTTGACTGTCTCTATGTTGCTTTTTTCAAGAAGCCTTTGCTTCATAGTTCCAAAAGCCTTAAGCTCCTTACCATGGGTCACCAGATACACTTTCTTTGCCATATCAGCCAGAAACAGAGCATCCATAACAGCTTCTTCACCATGCCCTACAACCGCAACCTTTAGGCCCTTAAAAAACGGGCCGTCACATGTTGAGCAGTAGCTTACGCCTCTGCCAAGGAATTCGACTTCACCGGGAACCCTCAGCTTTTTCCTCTGTGTTCCTGTTGCGATTATCAACGCCAAGGTGTGATAAGCACCTTTTCTTGTTGCGACTTTCTTAAGTTTGCCGTTGAACTTCAGGTCTGTGACTTCCTTGAAAGGCTTGATTTTGGCTCCAAATTTTGAGGCTTGATCATACATTCGTTGTATGAGATCTTTCCCCGTGATTCCCTCTGGGAAGCCTGGATAATTTTCAATGAGCGATACTTCTGTGGCCCTTCCGCCTATCGCTTGAGTCTCTAATATCAGGGTTTTCAATCCGAACCTTGCTGCGTAGAGTCCTGCAGCTAAGCCTGCCGTGCCTGCACCTATAATGATTAAGTCGTAGATGTCTTTTTCTGTCATTCGCTTTTCCCCTGTTAAGCTTTAACTTGAATTTAATATTGGATTCGTTGGGTTAATTTAAGCTCTTTTGAAACTTTAACAGCTCCTATTACATATAGGGATTTTTCTCCTTCAATACGATATTCATCACCATTTTTCGTCCAGCCAATAATTGGCTTTGTCCACATTTTATCCGCAGCTTGGGCATGTGCCACCTGAGCCCGTAGTGCTGCACACCATACAATTTTCATTCCAAAGTTTTTTCCAACACTCTTGACAGACCATAATGCAACCTAAGTCCTTGTGGTTAGCTGAAAGTAAAGTTAGGTTTTCACCATTTTTTCCACAAAGTTTACATTGTCCCATTTTTCTAACCTTCTTTTAATTCTTATATATTTCACCGCCTAAAAGTGTGCGTATGCATAAAAATAAATTTTACGCTTCTATAAAACTAGATGGCGGGAGTCGGCTAGTAAGCAGTTAATAGACCTCCACGGAATTGGGCAAGATGAAGTTACCTAAAATCCAAAAAACAGCAGCATCTAAGAAGGCAAAGGATAGCAAGGACAATTTTGATGTGGAAAATGTGTTTGGCACATTTGCGGAAAGATACGACAAATGGTATGATAAGCCCTTTGGAAAAACAGCTTTCAATTTAGAAAATGAGTGCATAAAATCTCTGTCCAAGAACTTGGAAAGATCCTTTTTAGAAATAGGTGTGGGTACGGGGAGGTTTGCGATCTCCCTAAAGATAGAGTATGGCATTGACAAATCTGTCGGGATGCTGAAGTTCGCGGAGGAGAGAGGAATAGAGGTTATTAGGGGAGGAGGAGAGAACCTGCCATTTGTGGACGCGTCTTTCGGCGCTGTTTTCCTCATCATTACTCTATGCTTCATTAATGATCCCCTGAAAGTTTTAAAAGAAGCTTCGAGAGTTATAAAGGACAATGGCTCTGTTATCCTCGGTCTAATACTAAAAGAAAGTCCGTGGGCAAGCTTCTACGAGAAGAAGGGTAAAGAGGGCAACGTTTTCTATAAAATCGCCAAGTTTTACACTATCGATGAATTGAAATCCATGTTGAATAATACTGGTCTCCAAATCTCAGAGATAAGATCCACAATATTACAACCTCCAACCGAAGAACCCCTTCATTTAGAGTTCTCAAGTGAGGGCTATTACAAGGAGGCAGGGTTTGTAGCTATAAAAACCCAGAAAAGAAATAGCATGTTTCACTCCACTTTCAATTCTTCACTAGTTTAGACAACAGTCTAAAATGATAAATAACATGATTAGTTATAGTGGGCTAAACGTGATTTGCATGTCTGATCAAAAGAAGAAAATAGGTATAATTATCTGTGACCGTTACCATGATTGTGCTGGAGGCAAATGTTTTAGAGCATTAAGAAACCGAGAAGGGGCTTTCAGCATTTACAAAGATCAGGAAGTGGAGCTAGTGGGATATACCACCTGTGGAGGATGTCCTGGTGGAAACGTAGAATATTGTGTCGAAGAAATGAAGAAGAACGGCGTCGATGTTGTTCATTTTGCAACAGGCATGGTTGTGGGTTATCCTCCATGTCCTCATATTGATCATTTTAAAGAGTTTGTGAAGCAAAAATACGGCGTAGACGTCATCATTGGCACTCATCCGATTCCACAAAGCTATTACAACACCCATACGGCTCTAAGAATTTGGGGCTCAAAAGGATGGAAAGAAAAAATCAAACGTGTATTAACAGATGAACAAACGCGGCTAAAATACAGCTAAAACTGATCACGCGCTAGCAAAAGCTGATGAAGCAACGCATCAATTGAGAAACATGAAAATGTTCGGTCGTTAAGCTGTCTTCTGGTTAAAGAGGACCTCGGTAATATTTTGTTGCTGGGCAGCCTAAACACTTTTTCTCTTGATAACGTAAGCATTTGCCACAGTTTATTCCGCATGGCGCATCCTCATCTTCTTTAGCTGCAACAATCTTGATTGGCAGATATTTTGGAATTATTGGTGCTTCGCCTATCGTGGCTTCTGAACGTCTAATGCCCTTCTGCGCTCTTGCAGAGCATACTTCTACTATGGCGTTTAGCGTGTCAGCATCTTCCGCTATCATTATAGTCATCAAATTGTAAGCACCTGTTGTAGTAGTCAAAAATACAATTCTTGGGCACTTAGAAAATCGGTCTACAAGCTCTCGTAAACGTTCAGGCGTCTCAACCTCTGCATTCACGATGGCAACGCGAAAACCGAGATATTCTGCGTTGAGTCCAGCAGAAACCTTAACCAACTTTTCGCAAAGGTTCTCTAACCTTTTCCTTATGCCTACATGGGACATGCCAAGTTCCTTGCCTATTGATGACAGGGACGCTCGACCGTCCTCTTGTAGGATGGATAAAATTCTCTTATCCGTTTCGTCCATTGCTTCTACCTGTTACAGTTTGTAACAGAAAAGATATATATATCTTTCCATTTGTAACTAGAATAATGGAGGAGATTGCTATTGTTTGAGAAAATCTTGGTTCCATTGGATGGTTCTGAACATTCGTTAAAAGCATTGCAAGTAGCTCTTCAAATAGCTGAAAAATTCAATGGAACAATCACCTTGATACATGTATATTCGATCGGTGGCTTCGCAATATCCCCAACACCAGTTCGAGAGTTTATTGAAGCAATTCGCAAGGTTGGCGCTGGCATCTTGGCGGATGGCGAAAAGAGAGTTGAGGCGGAAGGAGTTCATGTTGAATCGCTGTTGCTAGAAGGACATGCAGTTGAGCAGATAGTTAAAACGTGTAGAGAAGGCAAATTTGATTTGGTTGTCATGGGTGCTAGAGGCTTAAGCAAAATAAAGGAGATGCTCTTGGGAAGCGTAAGCGACGGAGTGACAAGACACGCACATTGCCCAGTTCTTGTGGTGAAATAGTTAATGGAAGATCTTTTGCTCTTGACAGCTGTCACTTATGTCATTGCGTTAATTTTTGGCTATTTAGCACAGAGATATTTAAGAATGCCTTGGATGTTCTCACTGGTCATATTTGGGATGATTTTTTCTGCTTTCGGCTTCTTCACACAAGTTACAAAAAGCGAAAACTTTCAGTTGTTGGCGAACTTGGGGATGCTTGCTCTGCTTTTTATGATTGGTTTAGATTTAAACTTGAAAGAGATTAGATCACTGGGACCCTATATTGCTGGGGGCGATCTTTTCCTATGCTTTTTTGAGGGAACAATGTTAGCTCTGCTTTTCTATTTCTGCTTTCCTGCTGACGTAGGCAACTCTTTTCCCATCGCACTGATTACAGGAGTAACTTTCGGGACAATTGGCGAAGTGGTTCTATTTGCTATTCTCGCTGAATTTGGTTTGGTGAACACAAAGTTTGGTCAGCTATCACTTGGAATGGGAGTCTTTGACGACATTGTGGAAGTGGCGATGCTTGCAATAATCGCCACTCTGCCAGCTTTCTCATCAACAATGGAAGTACAGGGCATTCCGGACATTAAGTTGATTTTCTCCGGTTTGATCGTTTTGCTTCTCACAACATTTGCAATAGTAAAAATTGGAGGAAAAATTAAGAAAGCTTTAGAAAGTATTCGTGGCCCGCCTTACGTTCCACCATTCCTAATACTTTTCACATTCTTTTCCTTCGCCGCTCTAGGCGCAATTATCTATGAAAATCTAGCTCCAGTAGCCGCGATCATGGGCGGCATAGTTACACAGCAAATATTCCCTGATAAAGTGCTGAAGGAAAGCAGAAAGTCTATAAACTTCTTGGGTAACTTTTTCCTTTCCCCATTCTTCTTTCTAAGCCTCGGAACCAAAATTTCTTTGGCTGCTCTCATCGCCTTCCCATTGCTAATCATAGTTATCGTATTAGTCTCGTTTAGTTCAAGAGTTTCAGCATCCACCCTGCTTTTCCGCAAATTGTTCGGTGCAAAATATGCATTCATATTAGGCGTGGGGCTCTGCGCAAAGTTTAGTACAAGCATCATCGCCGAGAACCTGTTATTCAATTCTGGCTTCATATCTGCAACGCTGTTTTCGGCAATTGTAACAGCCTACATAATTATGAAGCCAATAATAGTAGGCATATACTCTTGGGGTCTATCAACTGCAAAAAGTGAAATCACAACATTATTTTCCATACAAAGTTCAAAAACATTTTCAGAGGAAGAAGGGGGATAAAAACGTGATAAACTATTTTGAAGGAAGACAAAATGAATGAGGCAGATTTAGTTGCAAACACTGTTAAGACATGGCTTGGCAACCCCATCTCCAGAAGTTTATTAAAGTGGGTTTCGAAGAGGACGGAAAAAGGCAGTAAACTAGAGTCTGCCATAAAGAAATATGTTGGTGAAGCGGAAAAATTGAGTTTTCAAGAAAAACTAGCCTATTCAATAGTTAAGTTAGCCCTCGATAAAGGCGCTGAATCCTTTGGTGTTTCAAAGGAGCAAATTATAGAATCTCTTAAAAATCCTATGGTGAGAAGAGGTATTGCAAACGTTCTTGAAGGCATAGGTTACTATGGTGTGCAAAGACCTCAAACGACAGCCGCTCCATTTCTCATAGTGTGGAACTTCACAAAACAATGCAACTTAAGATGTAAACATTGCTACGAAAACGCTGGGCCGAAACCTGCATCAGACGAGTTGACAACAGAAGAAGCGAAACACGCCATAGACGATTTTGCAAACGCAGGAGTAGTCGCGCTCTCATTCTCCGGCGGAGAACCATTGGTAAGAAAAGACTTTTTTGAAGTTGCCAAGTACGCCGCTGAAAAAGAATTTTATGTTTCCGTCGCTTCCAACGGGACATTGATCACTGAAAAAGTTGCACAAAAAATGAAAGCGGCAGGTGTCCAATACATCGAGATTTCTTTAGACGGATTCGAGAAAACTCATGATGAATTTAGGGGAATACAGGGAGCTTGGAAACGAACCATAGATGGAGTAAAAAACTGCGTTGAAGCTGGTTTAGATACTGGCGTCGCAACAACCGCAACCCATTACAATCTGAAAGAAATACCGAAACTCGTAGAATTTATCGAGAAAGACCTTCACGCGAAACGGTTCATAGTTTTTAACTTCATCCCAGTAAGCAGAGGAAAAGAAATAATGGATCAAGATTTAACTCCGAAAGAAAGAGAAGAACTATTAGATTTTCTCTACTCAAAACTCATTGACAACAACAGTAAATTAGACACGTTTTCCACAGCCCCTCAATACGCCGTGACCTCCTATAAGTTTGCCTTCGGCCCAGTAGTTGCTACACACTTTACAAACAAAGCAGCCACAGAAATGCTCAAGGGAAGAACAAAATCCCTCACCGAATTCATTGGCGGATGCGGTGCTGGTCGTCTCTACTGTGGCATGGAGCCAAATGGAGACATCGAACCATGCGTCTTTATACCTATAAAAGTCGGGAACATTCGAGAGCAAAGCCTGGTTAACATCTGGAGAAACTCTCCTATATTAAAACAAGTAAGGAACAGAGACCTTTTCAAGGGCTGCGGAGAATGCGAATACAAGTACATATGCGGAGGGTGCAGAGCAAGAGCCTACGCCTACTTCAATGACTTACAAGGTCCAGACCCAGGCTGCAGCATCAACCAGAAATATTGGGAGGAAGTGAAAAGCTCGCAAATTATTGGGCAAGTTAGGTTAACAGTGCAAGGTCATAGATGACGCTTCGAAACGGTTAATTTCCAAAATGTAATCATCATAAAGAACAGAGGTGTAAAAATGAGCGAACCTAAAATTGGGCTTGTTGTTTGTAACAGTGGGGCCTCAAACACTGGGCATCTAACAGGGTTGGCTTCACTTGAAGTGATTAAACGGTTAGGAAGCGAGAAAGTCGGAATATGCTCATTACCCGCACTAGCCAACAATATTCCAAGACAAACCATGCTCGTTAAGAAAATTGAGCATCTTATCGTTATTGATGGCTGTCGTAACGAATGCGCAAGAAAAATATTGAACACTTTAGGAATCAAATATGAAAAGTACTTAAATCTAGAATATAATCTTGGGATCAATAAACTAGGACCGTTTAGCACTATGAACTATTCCAGAGAGGATGTCGAAAAAGTTTCCTCGGCTATAATAAAAAAGATACAAGAGATGTAGTCGCCCGACATTAATTTCTATGCTACAGTATTAAACAAATCCTCTAAACCATCAAGTCCGGCATAAGATTCCGCAAAAATACGCGCTCTAGCCTCTTGTTCCCCTGCCTTTTCCACAACGCCAATAAAACGCAATTCTCCCCTTGCACTATATTCGGCATCCTTCACATTTTAGCTTTTCATTTTGAAGCTTAAGGCTTTTTCAGGGCAAGTCTCAACGCATTTACCGCAAAGTGTGCAGTCTGTTGAACGCCCTATATGTTCCATTTTTGTTATTCCCATTTTACATGCTTTGAGGCAATTCTCACATTTTTCACATTTCTCTTCATTCCACTCTATATTCAACATGCTTACTTTATTGAACGCTCCCGCAATTGCTCCTAACGGGCATAAGTAACGACACCAGAAACGACTGATAATTATAGCTAAAACAATTGTTAACGCAAGAGTAAACATGTGAATATAGAAAAACAAGCCGAATTCTGCAGCTTCTGGATAAATTAGACGGAAAGGTATAACTGCGAAAAGGGAGCCAGAAGGACAAAACTTGCAGAAAACCGTGTCTAAAGCAACCCAAGCCAAACCAAGAGTTAGAAACAAAATTATGTATTTAACATACCAGTAATTTCTGGTTTGAATACTTCTTTTGGCATTTGAGTAACTGAGCATGTCATGCAATGTCCCCAAAGGGCAAGCCCAACCACAAAAAGTCCTTCCCAAAAGTATACCGTAAACTCCAAGAGAACCAATTGTGAACAGCGGAAATTGGTGGTATATTATAAAATTTTGAATTATTCCTACTGGACAGCCAAAAGCAGCGAAAGGGCAACCGTAACAATAAAGAAAAGGACAAACAAAACCTGTTTTAAAAATGCGAGTAAACCCTAAGTTAGAAATGATAAAAGCAGCAATTTGCGTCAGCTTTCGTTTGTTTCCTAATTTCAAAGTCTCAGTCGCCTAACCAATTCCTACACACGAAGTACAAACATATCTTACCAGTATCTCTATTAGCCAATAGTCGTTTACATTCAATGCAACCACAAGAATAAAACCGACCAACAGTAGCAACTTCAACTTGAAATGTATCTTATATCTAAATCTCCTTTCAATTTTCCATCAGCGATTTAACAGCATGTCAATTTCACCTGACAATTGCGATGCGTCAGTTAATCCAATAAATAGGCTATGTGGAGAAATAAATCCTTCTTTGTCAATTATCACAGTTGTTGGAGCAGCGTTAATTCCATATTTTGTTGATGCATCGTTCGTATCTCTTGTAAGTATCCAGCTTATTTCATAATCGAGACTGCTATACTGATTCGGTCCCGTTTTAAACTCTTTAAGACGATCAACGGTATCATAGGTTGGGTCAATGCTTATTGATATTATTTCAACGTTATCATGGCTGTAGCTTTGGTAAATTTCCTCTAATTCTAAAAATTGATCGTCACAATATCCGCATCGAATGTAAAAGAAATCTAAAACTACGACTTTTCCTAGAAAAGTCTCTAGAGACACAGCATTTCCATCTATGTCAGTCAACGTGAAAACGGGGGCTTTTTGTCCGTTGACGTTAGAATTCCCGCTTGGTGACGATTGCGTGTATTGCCAAGCGCCATAAATCCCTATTATCAACAAAAACAGGAAAGCTACGCCAAAGATTTTGCCTTTGGGCCATCCTTTGATTTTTTTAGGTTCTGTTTCTCTTCTTAAGCGTTCGGCTTCTGCTGCCTTCTGATGTTTTAGGGCTACCCGTTGTCTCCTCTCTTTCCAGCTTTCCTTTTTCTTCTTTTTTGTCATTTCAGCGCCTTCAATTCATTTGAGTTCTGCCCGGTAGTTTTCTCATGTAATATTTGTTTCCCTCATATTGAAGCTCTATTAGTTTATTTTCTTCCAAAAGTTTTTCAATGACACGCCAATTTGCACATGCCTTCTTCAAGAATTCTTCTACCGCTTCTTTACGCATGGAATGCACCGCCGTTATGCTCAGCAAATCTTCTTCAATATTTCCAGTAAAGGCGAAGGCGTTTCCCTCGTAACCTATCAAATATTCAACTCTGTTGGTGCCAATCTTTTCAGAAAAAACTTGAAAAGCAACGTTTACAGCTTCTTCATTTGCGGGTCTTACCCACTTCTCTGTGGGCGGCCTAGTTGGTATAGCAATGTAAGCCTTATCCAGCTTATTCAGCTCTCCTAGAAACTCTGCTATCCTTTCAAATTCGTTGTTATATTTTACGTTATCAATAAGCATTGTTTCACTTACAATGGTTCCCTTAAACATTTCTGCAAACTCCTTTATGCCTTGCAAAATTATGTTTAATCTTAAACCTTTATGAGGTCTGTTTATGTTCTTCCATAAATCTTGGCTGACGGCATCCAGCTTCAATGAAACGAAATCAGCTTCTGCCAAATCTTCTCTCACTTCATCACGCCAAAGAAGAGAAGCGTTCGTTATGACAGCTGTTGGAATCCCCATCTCCTTTAGAAGTGATATTTCCTCACCAATGTTAATGTCTAGTGTCGGCTCTCCATCTGGTACAAAGGTAAGGTAATCAATCTTCTCATTTCTGAAAGAGGCTTCACTGACCTTCCTTTTAACTTGTTTCAAAATATTTTCTGGTTTGTAGAAGGATTGCCTATCAACAAGGATATTGCCGGTTTTTCCTAACTGGCAGTAGACGCATGAATAAGAGCATGTTTTTGGTTGAATATTGTTTATTCCCAAACTTCTTCCTAGACGTCTCGATGGAACAGGCCCAAAAGCCAATGTTTTCACGCTTTGCAAATTAGTCATTCCCAAGCTGAAAGACTCTTTGCGCTTTCTATTTCTTTTGCGATAATGCCTTCTCAATTGGCGCATTGTATATTTTGAAGATTTCTCTGCGATGCAGGTATTCTCTTATTGCTTTTTTGACAACTTCATTCCAGTCTATCTTTGGGTATTTGCTCATTTCTTTCTTTAATTCATCATCTATGGTTATTATTAACTGATGAACCAAAATTTCGCACCACAAATAATTATGTGTAAAAGCACAAAATTAGCCTTGTGGTCAACGACAAGCTTGTAATTATGAGAGGAGAAAATAATATTGGGGCAAGTCAGACACGCTAACACGGCCTTAGTAAGTTAGCTACTGCTAGACTTTAAAAAAAAGAACGAACCTTCTTCCACATATTCGCTATTTCTTTTGCAGACTTTAAGGACGAACATAGCTTTTTTCAGATGTTCCCTATTTCAATTTGAACCTATTCACTAAACTTTTGGTAGCGGCTACATACCTTTTTGTCTCTTTAGCTACTTAGCTCTTTGACTTCCTTTTTGCCTTCTTCTAGCTCTTTTTCCTGTTCCTTATCGTTTATCAACAGCAAAGCTTGAAACTCGCCCACATGTGTTTTCTCTTCTTTTGCTATATCCAAGAGAAGTCTCTTAATATCCGCGTTTTCAGCCATGGCTGCCATCTGCTCATAAAGATTTATAGCGTCCAATTCAGCAATAATCCCAGCTCTCAGTATTTCCTTGTCCAAGTCTTTCTTGCTTATTCTTTCAAGGTTTATCGGAATTTTCGACAACAAGTTTATCACCTCTTTTCTTTGTTTTTGGAATACTCTTATTTAAAAGACTGTTTCTTCGACATTAAGACCGAAATCTTTTCCCAAACAACCTCAATTTCTTTAGCAACAGCACTTCTCGGAGAGTATTCTATGATTGTCTTTCCATTCACCATGGCTTCCGTAACTTTAGGGCTAAAAGGAATCTTGCCAACAACTTCTACGCTGTTTTCTTTGCAAAAACTCTCAATTTTCTCGGTGTTATTCTTGTTTATGTCATACATGTTTACGCAAACAAATGATGGCACATCAAAATGTGCCAACAATTGCAACGCCCTCTTAAGATCGTGAATGCCCGACATCGTAGGTTCAGTAACCACCAAACCAACATCTACTCCTGTAACCGAAGCTATAACGGGACAACCAATTCCAGGCGGACCATCTATCATTATCAAGTCGCTGTCCTCTTTTTCGGCTAATACTTTAGCGTTTTGCCTCACCAAAGTTACAAGTTTTCCAGAATTTGCTTCACCAGGGCTAAGCATGGCATGAGCCATAAACCCATACCTTGTCTTTGAAATATAGGCATGTCCAGAAATTCTTTCAGTCAAAGTTATGGCATTTACAGGACAAATAATGGTGCAGACACTGCAGCCCTCGCAGGAAAAAGGGTCAACTTCAAAGTTTTCTGTTATAGCATCGAACCTGCATTTTTCTCGGCATAAACCACATTCTACACACTTTGTTTTGTCGATTACTGCCAGTTTTGAACCCTTAAATTCTTGTGTCTTTATTATTTCGGGATGTAAAAGCATGTGAAGATCCGGCGCATCCACATCACAGTCTGCCACAACAGCATTTTTTGCTAGCACGGCAAAGGAAGCGGTTATTGTTGTTTTGCCAGTGCCGCCTTTACCACTTAGAACCGTTAATTGCTTCATTTACCAACAAGCTTCCTTGTCCCGTTAAAGAGTGCCTCAAATTTTTCTTTCCACTCCAGCATTTCCAGACTGAAAGGAATGCCTTTTGAGTAGAGTTCCGCTATTTTTCTTTGGAATGGGATCTCAAGCAAAATTGGAATGTTCTTCTCTCTGCAATACTCGTAGACTTTTTTGTCACCTATGCCTGCACGGTTTATAACGACGCCAAACGGTATTTTCATGTCTTCCAAAACTTGAACTGTTATTTTCAAATCGTGTAAGCCGAATGGTGTAGGCTCTGTCACCAGAATGCAGAAGTCGCTTCCCTTCACTGTTTCAATCACTGGACAGGAGGTGCCAGGTGGCGAATCAAGAATAACGTTTCTGCTCTTGTCAATTTGTCTCTTAACTTCTCTTATCACAGGGACAGCCAGTGGCTCACCGACTTCAAGCTCGCCATAAACAAGTTCTAGATCACCTGCCGAAGCCAACTTCAATGTTCCAATCTTATGTTTGTCTTCAGCGATCGCCTTTTTAGGGCAAATAAGGGTGCATCCGCTACAGCTATGGCAAAGCTCTGGAAAAATCAAAACCTTCTCTGGACTAACGAAAATGGCGTTGTATTGACAAAATTTGCTGCATTTTCCACAATGGTCGCACAGTTTCTCGTTTACAGATGGAATTGGAACATAGACAGGTTCTATTCGGCTTATTTTAGGATGCAGAAGCAGATGGGCATTCGGCTCTTCTACGTCGCAGTCTAAAAGCTGAACGTTTCTTATTGAAAGCGCCATGTTTACAGCCACAGATGTTTTTCCTGTCCCCCCTTTCCCGCTGGCTATTGAAACTATCATATAAGTGACCCGTTGGAGACTTCTTAGCTTTTATAAAACACTAGTCAGGTTCTTTTCTGTGATTCTATTATGTCTTTGTGATAGTCACTGTAGAGAGCTATTACGGGGTTATGGCCTAGCAACCGGTCTTTAACTATAAGGGTTGTGACTGGCGCCTTGGAGTTCATAGTGAAGAGCATGTCATGTCCCAAGCATAAACCAACGATAATATTAATGTCTGTTCCAGCGTTATTAAGAAGTTGAGCTTGAAGAACTGGATTGCAAGCAGCCTCAAATTTTAAGGGATCATCACGAATTTTGTATTCTTTCGCCACATTAAGTCTTGTCTTATCAGTGCCACCGCATTTACATAAAACTGATGCAACGGCAAATCCTGACCTTTCAAGAATCGCTACAATCCTAGCTGCTTCATCTCGCATTCCGGCGCAAAAAGCTACTCCCATTTTTTGGGCGTGAATCAGCTTGCCAAACTCTATCAGCTCCTTGATTCTAGGTCGCACAGCCATGCGTACGCCTCTAATCGATTCGTATGCCTCCTTTTCAGTGATGGTAGCAGGAACATAGATTCTCTTTACGTCATCCTCTCCATACTTTTCAATTACTGACTTAATCATTTCCCCGCTTGTTTTCATGGGGCAGTATTCTGGAAGTATATTTTTGTTAGTTTCCTCTAAGGACATGTTTCTGCAATAGGCCCCAGAACACTTGGCACATTGAGGATAAATAGCCGTTTTCATACACTCTCCATCATATTTCTGAACGACCCTTCATTTTCTCATACTCTGCTACTGCCTTTCGTAGCGTTGTTATGGCCAGCCTTGGACAATCAAGTTTCGTTTTTGGCAAACCTCCCAGCTCATTTAATACATTGTCCTCTGTTATCTTCTTTGCCTGATCAACAGTCTTGCCTTTTACGAGCTCAGTCATCGCAGACGCCGAAGAGGCTGAACCAGGACAACCTAAATAGTAGAACTTGGCGTCTTCTATAATGC
>Ga0315282_10004761_pt1 | contig 23490 bp, 21 predicted proteins | sample YL17G07_20_MG_FD_203693 | JGI IMG/M metagenome (GOLD analysis project Ga0315282, IMG submission 203693) | Sediment microbial communities from Yellowstone Lake, YNP, Wyoming, USA - YL17G07_20 | ecosystem: Environmental > Aquatic > Freshwater > Lake > Sediment | place: USA: Wyoming | collected... | reverse complement strand
TACTCCGGTCATTCCGGTCAAGATCCGGCGAGGTCCGGTACAAAGGCGGGTATCAGAAGAATCCGATTCGGATGTTGAGGTTGAGCTCGATCCCCGAGAAATCGAGGTACATGTCCGGAGCCTGGTCCTTCGGGTTGTTCTGATCCCGGAACGATAGCTTGCCGCTCTGTAAATAGCGGTAGAGGCAGGTTAGGGAAAGGCCGAAGCTCTGGACCGGGAAGTAGTCGAGGCCGAGGAACACGAAGTAGGCGCCTACTTTCCCGTCCCCGTTGTAGTCGTTCAGGCCCTCGTCGGCCGTGTCCCCCTTGTCCATGTCCCAGTAGCTCCGCATGAAGAAGCCGAAGGTGGGCCCTATGGCGCCCCACAGGTACAGGCCCGTATCGAAGGCCTTCCAATAGGCGCCCATGAGGAGCGGCACCTCCATGGCGATGTTGTCGTAGTGGATGTTTCGCTCCAGGGGCTTGGAGATGATCGCGGCTCCCTTGCCGGCGCCGGGCGTGTACAGGGCGTCATAGCCGATCTGGAAAAGGAGCGGGACCGACTCCGGGGCCCGATACCGGAGCGCGAACCCCACCATCAGCGCGGCCGTGGCATCGTCGAACGAGGCCTTCTTGAGGGATATGGTGTTGGCCTTCGCAAGCTCCCCGTTCTTGTCCATCGCGTTGAATCGGTCGGGGCTCAAGAGGATGTTCGCGCCCACCAGGATCACGAAATCCATGTGGCCGATGTCTGACTCCTTGGGGCCAGCAGCCGGGGCCGGAGTCTCGGCCGGTGCGGGAGCCGCGCTTTCCTCACCCGCCGGGGTCTCTTGGGGCGAGGCTGCCTCGGATGTAGCCGACGTCTTCGCACCGGGCGCGCCCTGCTCGGGCTCTGCCCGGGATGCGAACGCATGCGCCGAGAACAAGATGCAACCGACAATCGATAGGCGGATCATTCCCGTACGGCTCATGTTCCCTCCCTCGGATTGAAAGCGTTTCCTCGGCTAGACGGTGGAACGGTCATGGTCCAAGACCATCACGTGTAATCGGCCAGGCAGGTCGAGAGCTCGGTACCGCAGTTCTGCACCAGGCAGGTGAACATGGTCGACGGCGTGGTGCATCCGGACTGGACGAGGCACGTGACAAGCGCCTGGATATTCTGCTTGGCCTGGGCATCGGCCTTGGCGACGCACTGCGCCATCTGCGCGTATTGGCCTGCGGTGACGGCTGCGTAAATGCAGAGGAAGGCCTGGCCGCACGACAGGGCGGTGGTGGGCGTCGTGTTCGCGATGCAGGTGCATTTGTCGTTCCGGCACACGCCGCCCAGGTCCTGATTGGCCAGGCAGGTCTGGTCGCATTGAGCAGGCACGCAATTGGTAGGCTTGACGCTCCCGTCATCGCCCCCGGCGTCCTGGATCGTGACCGGAGCGCCCAGGCACACGCACTCCCCGGCGCGGCAGATGCCCCCTTCGTAGCCCCCGGCGTCCTGGTTGTGACATTTCCTGTCGCAGTCGTAGGGATTGCACGAAAGCTCGGGCTGCTGGTACCCCATGCACGCGCAGGTGTCCCCTCCCCGGCACACCCCGCCCTGAGCCCCATCCTTCTGGCAGAGATGATCACAGGTTGCGGACGTGCAGTTGATGAGAGGAATCTCCTCCCATGCCTTGGCCGTAGCGTCGCATCCGAAGATGTACAGCGACGAAAAAACGCAAATGACAATGAGTACAAATGATTCTTTGAACCTTTGATCAACCATTGTCTTACCTCCTCTTGTTAAAACATGCCGATGATAGTGGGACTGTAATACATAATCAAGAGACATAGTAAGAGATCTGGTGCTGGAAAATTACAGCATCGAGTTTGTTCATTCCGCCCAATTTCCGCTGGATCTGAAGACTTCAAATGGACATAAAATATCCATAGCATCCGCTCCACAGCAAGGAGGATCGCCATGAGCATCCGCTATCCTGATTTCGCAGGGTCGTGGTATCCGGCCGGCGACGAAGAGTGCCTTCGGGCCATCCGTGATTTTCTCGAGCACGACGAGGCGGTGCCCGAATCGGGCGGCCCATGGCGCGGCGGTGTGGTTCCACACGCAGGCTGGTTCTTCTCGGGCCGTGCCGCAGCCAGGGTGTTCTCCCGGATCAGCCGGGCCGGGAATCCGCCGGATGTGGTGATCGTCTTCGGCGGCCACCTCGGCCCGAGGCATCCTCACCAGCTCATGGCCGATGGGGCATGGCGAACCCCGTTCGGCGACCTTCGTGTCGCGGAGTGGCTCGCCGGGAGTCTTCAGAAGGCCTACCCTTTCGAGGTGGAGACCCCTTCGCGCCACAGGCCGGACAACACCATCGAGCTGCAGATGCCCTTCATCAAGCACTTCTGGCCCGAGTCCGAGGTGCTCGGCATCCAGGTGGCTGCGCGGCAGGAGGCGCTCGACATTGCGAGGAAAGCGGTGGAGGAGACCAAGACCCGCGGCAGGAACCCCGTGTTCATCGGCTCCACGGATCTCACGCATTACGGTCCGAACTACGGCTTCACGCCCAAGGGCTGCGGGCCCGAGGCCGTCCGGTGGGTGAAGGAGGATAACGACCGCAAGGCCGTCGAATGCATCCTGGCCCTGGATCCGGAAGCGCTCATCCGGGAGGCGCAGAGGAACCGCAATGTATGCTGCCCGGGAGCGGCGGCCGCAGCGCTCTCGGCCGGACGCGCGCTCGGCGCGGATCGGGGAGCGCTGGTCGAGTACTACACGAGCTACGACATGCGGCCGGACGAAAGCTTCGTGGGGTATGCGGGCGCGGTGTTCTGATCATTTCGTCGTCCCCAGGGGGACGGCGACGGGGTGGCAAGTTTCGTGAGGTTCGTGCTATGGATTTTTTCCATCAAGGAGGCGATCGCATGAGCCCACTCATCCTTCCCTACCGAGGCATGCACCCCCGGATCGACGAGCGCGCCTACCTCGCACCGACCGCGGTGGTGATCGGCGACGTGGTCATCGGGCCGCAGTCGAGCGTCTGGTTTCACGCCATCGTCCGGGGCGATGTGGAGAAGATCCGGATCGGCCGGAGGACCAACGTCCAGGACAGCGCCGTGGTTCACGTGACCCGCGACACGTGGTCGACCCTCATCGGCGACGATGTGACGCTGGGGCATCACGCCACCGTGCACGGCTGCACCATCGGCAACCGCGTGCTCGTCGGGATCGGCGCGATCGTGCTCGACGGAGCAGAAATCGGAGACGACTGCCTCATCGCGGCCGGCGCCCTGGTCCCGCCCGGCATGAAGGTGCCGCCGCGCTCCCTGGTGTCCGGCGTGCCGGGCAAGGTCCGGCGCGGGCTCACCGACGAGGAGGCGGCCCATCTCCTTTGGTACGCGAACAACTACGTGGAATACTCCGAGACCTACCGGGCCGAGCTCGGCCCTCCGAGCTCCCTCCGGCAGCGCTCCAGCCCGGACCCGAGCTCGCCTTCCAGGTGAGGGATCGCGTTGATCCCCTCGCCCAGCCGATCCCACCGGAAACCGTTGGGGGGCCGGTTCGACCACCAGATGAACATGGCCCTTCCCTTGATGTTTCCCTGCGGCACCGTGCCCCAGGAGCGGCTGTCGTTGGAGTTGTCGCGGTTGTCCCCCATGACGAAGAACTCCCCCTTCGGCACCACCACGGGCCCGAAGTCCACGGGCCGGCCCGGCTCCTCGAGAACGAGATGGATATGCCCTCCGAGCCTCTCCAGCCATAGCTCGGGGTTCCTCTCGGTGAAGGATTTGGAGACGTTGTCCCAGTAGAGGCTCTTGTAGATGCCGACGTAGCACCGCGGCACCGGCGCGCCGTTGATCACCACCTGATCCGCCTGCAGGGAGATCCGGTCTCCGGGAAGGCCGACGATGCGCTTGATGAAGTCCTCGTTGTCCAGCGGCTCGGCCCAAGGCGGCGCGCCGTTCCGGTAGCCCGGAAAGGCGAACACGATGACCTCCCCGCGCTCGGGGGAGAGAAAATTGAAGAACCGTCGATGGGTCCAGGGGATGATCGGGCCGTAGCGGAACTTGTTCACGAAGATGTGGTCCCCGATCATGAGGGTGGACAGCATGGACTCGCTCGGGATCTTGAACGGCTCCACCACGAAGGCCCGGAGGCCCAGGGCCACGAGGATCGCGAGAAGCAGCGACTCGATGTACTCGCGCAGCGCGCTCTTCCTCGCGAATCCGAGAGCGCGGACCACGATCTCCTCGAGCTGATCCGAGGCCTTCTCCAGACGGGCCAGGGAGGGGTTGGTCAAGACCTCCTCGGCCCGGAGGATGGTCGCATCGATCTGCTCGCGGTCCGGAGCGGATATCCGACGCCTCGCCCGGCGCAGGAGATGGCGGCACTCGCGGATCTGCTCCCGGAGGTCCCTCGCCGCGTCGGCCACGCGCCCCTCGCCGTCCGACTCCGGATCACGCCAGTACGGCAGCCTCTCCCGCAAATGGTACATGGCCGCAGCCAGGACGGCAAAGCCGAGGAGTATGTGCCAGATCTCGAACTCCTCCACCACCCCCAGCCGGCCGAGAAGGATTTCGATCACGATGCTGAGGACGAACGGAAGGATCAGGAACCAGAAGGCGTTCCAGAATCTGCGCGCCACACGAACCAACCGCCTCTCCTTTCAGGGAACCCTTGGGATCACGCCTATTGGAAGTTCCTCGCGTCGTAGCAGATCTTCACGCCGGTATTGGTCTTCGAGTCCACGCAGGCGTACTGGCCCTGCGCCCCCCACACCGAATCCCACTCGTAGAGGCGGCAGTCGTGGTCCTGGGTGCAGGTCTTGAGGCAGATCTTGGTGTACATGGTGGCCTTGAGACCCGAATAGTCGACCTGTCGCGTCATCAGCTCGAGCGCGCTTCCGGACGGGCACGTGGTGAACGTATCGTAGTTGCCGGGCATGGGCGCCAGGTTGCAGACCACGGAGTTGCCTGTGCACTTGATCGCCATCAGGGTGCAGTACCCGCCCGCGGTATATGCGTTGTTGCCGTAGAAGTTCTTGAGGCTCCGCGAGCAGGCCTTCTCTGACCCCGTGGTGGGGGTCACGGCGTCGCAACCCACGATGGTGCCGGCCGTGAAGTCCGTGTTCACACAGCCGGTGCCCGTGCATTTGCACGGCTGGCCCACGCCGTGATCGTTCACGGTGCAGGATGTGGTACAGTTGTCGTAGTTGTCCTTGTTGCCGTCGTCGCACGCCTCCCAGTCCTCCGGGGTGCCGTTGCCGCAGGCCCCGGCGTCCACGTATCCGCTGTCGCTTCCCGCGTCCGCATCTCCGTCCGCATCCGTGTCGCCGTCCGCGTCCGTGTCGCCGTCCGTGTCCGTGTCGGTATCCGTATCGGTGTCCGTGTCCGTGTCGCCGTCCGCATCGGCCGCGGCGTCCGCGTCGCCGTCGGTGTCCGCGTCGCCGTCCGCGCCGGGCTGGTTGTTCCCGTTGTCGGAGCTGCCGCCGGAGCACCCGGCCAGGCCGAGCAGAAGGGCCGCAAGCAGCCCGAGAATCGTCCTAATCATCTTCGTTTTCATCCGAATATCTCCTTTCGTTGCCTCGACATTAAAGGAGACATATAGGCCCAAGTCCCTTCGGGAGTCAAATGGCGTGCTCGTTCGGCATCCCTTTTCGACATCCCCTTGCCCCTGGCCGGGTTTGGCGGTATTCTGTGGAAACTTCGAGTGACGACCAAGGAGGACGGAATGACCCTCAGAACCACCATCGTCTCGGCATTGTGCGTGGCCGCCGTATCTCTGGCCCCGGCGTCGGCCCTGAGCCAATCCGGCAAGAAGAAGGGCGAAGACACCGCCGAGGTATCGGCCTCGGCCCAGGCCATCGTGGCGGGCCACGAGGCCATGCTCCGGAAGGAGTACGATGCGGCGGTCCGCCAGTACCTGAAGGCCAAGGAGTCGGCCTCGGGCAATCCGGAGGTCTATTACTACCTGGCGAGCGCGCGCATGGCCAAAGGGGACTACGATCAGGCGCTCTCGGACTTCCGCACCGCCATCGAGATCGCGGGCACGAAGCGGGTCGATATCCACGCAAAATGTCTTTTCAGCATGGCCGTGCTCGAGGAGTCCCGCCAGAAGTGGGACGCGGCCAAGTCGGCCTGGCAGGATTACGTCTCGTTCGCAAACTCCCACAAGGACGTCCCGGTGTTCATCGAGAACGCCGAGGCCCGGATCAAGGCCCTCGATGCGCGCGCGGAGCTGGACAAAAGCTACGAGCCGGTCCGGAAGCGCATCGCCGATCGCGAGGCCAAGAAGGCCGGCAAGAGCGCGACCAAGAAGGTCATCGTCCCCGGGTACTGATTTCTTTCCTAGACCGACATCACGCGATCAAGGATCGTATCGACGTGCCGGAGCGCGTATCGCGGGTCGAAGCACTGCTCGATCTCCTCGGGCTTGAGCTTCGATGCGATGTCCGGGTCCTGCTTGAGGAGATCCTTGAAGTCGGCCTCCTCGTCCCAGGCCCGTAGGGCGTTCCGTTGGACCAGGGCGTACGCCTCCTGCCTCGCGAGGCCGGCCTGGACCAGACGGAGCAGCACCCCCTCGCTGAAGCAGAGCCCCCTCGTGAGACCGATGTTCTTCTCGATGGCCGCGCGATCCACGACGAGCCCCTCGATGATCTGGCTTGCGCGATGGAGCATGAAATGCAGGAGGGTCGTCGCATCCGGCGCGATCACCCGCTCCACGGACGAGTGGCTGATGTCCCGCTCGTGCCAGAGCGCGATGTCCTCGAGCGCCGCGGCCGCATAGGACCGGACCAGCCGGGCGAGGCCGGTCAAGTTCTCGGACAGGATCGGGTTCCGCTTGTGCGGCATGGCCGACGACCCCTTTTGCCCCTTGCCGAACGGCTCGCGCGCCTCGGCCACCTCGGTCCTCTGCCAGTGCCGTATCGTGAGCGCCATCTGCTCCACGTTCCCGGCCGAGATGGCGAGCGCAGAGAAGAGCTCGGCGTGCCGGTCGCGCTGCACCACCTGGGACGGGATGGTCTCCGGCTCGAGCCCGAGGCTCGCAAGGGCCTCGCGCTCGATCTCGGGCGGGAGGTGCGCGTAGGTGCCTACGGCGCCCGAAAGCTTCCCGACCGAGACGGACTGTGACGCCGTCTGGATCCGTCGGCGGTCCCGCGCCAGGGCTGCGGCGAAGCGGCCGAAGACGAGGCCCAGGCTCGTGAGCTCCGCGTGGATGCCGTGCGTGCGGCCGATGATCGGCACGTGGCGGAACTCGCCGGCCCGGACCAGACACGCCGACTCGAGGCGGTCGATCTCCGAAAGGAGGAGCTCGATCGCCTGCCGGAGCTGGAGCGCGAACGCGGTGTCGAGCACGTCCGACGACGTCATGCCGAGGTGGAGCCACCGCGCGGGCTCGCCTGCGGTCTCCTCCACCTGGGTAAGGAAAGCGATGACGTCGTGCCGGGTGGTCTTCTCGATCTCGTTGATCTTCGCCGCGTCCAGCTTTACCGCGGCCGTGACCCGGTCGGCCGTGCCGGTCGGAACCATCCCGGCCCGCTCCATGGCCCGGCACGCGGCGAGCTCCACCTCAAGCCACGTCCGGTACCGTCGTTCGTCGGACCAGAGGTCGCGCATGGAAGGAAGGGCGTATCGATCGATCATGGTTTCATTCCTTGTTTTCTACCGAAACGAGAAAAGGATGACCCCCTCGCCCGAGAACTCCAGGGCTGGGACGCCGGCATCGAAGGGGGATGATACCACCTCGCGCGGAATCAGGCGACCGCTCCATCCGATGATCGACGACCTCGGGACCAGCGCCCCGCGGGCCGGCGTGATCTCCAGCGAGGAAGGGACCTTGTGAAGGTGCAGGGCCACCCGCCCACGGCCGCGGAGATGGAGCAGGGCCAGGGGGGGCTGTCCCGGCGCAGGCGGAAGCCGGCCGTTCTCCCAGTAGATCTCCGGATCGAAGGCGAAGACCAGATCCTCGCGAAGGTAGATCGGGCGATCCGCGGCCTCGAGCACGAGAAAGACCCCTTCCTCGAGGGAGAACCCGAGCCGTCCGGACCCCTCGAGCCTGAACATCGGTCTTGCCGGGCTGCCGAAGATCTCCTCCCTCGACTCCCCCCGCATCCGCCGCTTGGCCGGATCGTAGCGCAGGCCTGATCCGATCACGAACCGGAGACCGTCCATGCGGCTGTATCCTTCGCCGTCGAGGTCCACGATGAGCTGCCCCTCGGCCGTGAGCCTGATCTTGCCCTCCGGCGACTCCGGCACCGCCACCTGCGATGCGTAGGAGAGCATGTCGACGGCATAGGGCCTCACCTCGCCGATGAGCCCGGCCTGCTCACCCACTTGAGGAGCCAGATGGGGGGCCTTGCCCTTGAGGAACGCCTCCCGGGCCTCGGACTCGCGGCCGAGCCGGAGGTACGAGATGCCGGCCAGGGTGTTCAGGTTCGGGTCGGATTCCCAGAGGAGCGGGTTCGCCTCCAGAACCTTCACCGCCTCCTCGGTCTCGCCATCCCGGAGGAGAGAGAAGACCAGCCCCTCGAGCGCGAGGGAGTTGTCCGGGTCCTGCGTCAGGACCTCTTGGTAGGCCTTGGCCGCCTTGGAGAAGAGGCCGAGCCTCCGGTAGAGCTGCGGAAAGAGGAGCGCCGCCTTCTTCGGATCGGTCTCGGCCGCGATCCGGGCCTCCCGGACCGCCTCGACCGGGTCGTCCTTCCGGAGGTGGACGTAGGCTTTCTCGAGCCGACCGAGCCACGCCTCGGTCTCCGACCCGTCCTCGAGCCTGCCCAAAAGGGTGAGAAGTTCGTCGTGGTTCATGGAATCAACTATTTCTTCTTCCGTCTCCGCCGCCACGGCCTCTCGGGAGCCGATGAGGCCTCGGGCTCGGACAGGTGGCCCACGGACATGGCCTCCTCGGGGTTCTGCCTGGCCTTGCGGAAGAGCCAAACGAAAAAGCCGACCGCGAGCAGGAACGTCACCATGCCCACGAACTGGGACGTGGAGAGGAACCCGACGTTCCCGCGCTCCGGGTCGTCCCTCAGGAACTCGAGGAAAAACCGGATGACGCCGTAGCCCATGGTGAAGATGAGGAAGATCTGGCCGCGGAAGAACCGATGCTTCCAGAGCAGCATCAGCACGCCGAAGAGGAAAAGGCCGGTGAGCGTCTCGTAGACCTGGGTCGGGTGCACGGGCAGTGACGCCGGCGCATTGGCGTCGACGAGCCCCCGGCTCACGTGGGTGATGAACGCCGGCGCGCCGCTGAACGAGGCCTTGGCGCATCCGGTCCCTTGATGCATCATTTCATAAAGCTCCGGGAACCTCACCTTCCAGTTCGGGAACTGGATACCCCACGGCAGGGTCGTGGGCTTGCCGAAATCGCAGCCGTAGAGCAGGCACCCGACCCGGGTGATGGCGAGCCCGGTCGCCAGGGTGGGCACCACCAGGTCGGCCCATGCGAGAAGGCGGATCTGCTTCCGGCTCAGGTACCACCACGAGCCGAGGAAGCCGCCCAGGAAGCCGCCGTAGGCCACGAGCCCGCCCTTCCGGATGTTGAAATAATCGAAGAAGGGGCCGTTCGAGAACTCGTCGAGGTTGGTGATGACATAGAGAACCCTCGCGCCGAGGATGGCCGCCACCGCGGTGTAAAGGAAGCAGTTCCCCATCTCGTCGCGCGGCAGGCCGTCCCGCACGCCGAAATGCATGATGAAGTACCAGGCCACGATGAGCGAGAGCCCGAGCATCACGCCGTAGGAGTAAATCGGAACGTTCACGAAAGGGATCGTAAAGAGTATGGGATGCATGTCTTGAAGCTGTAATCCAATCCTCCGGCGACGGTCAATAGAGGAGACTTAGGAAGGGTTCGGGGCCGGGTTCGTGGGGAGCCGGACCGTGACGCGGTCCCTGCGGACCTCCTGGTCGAGGAAGATCGCCTCGGCCTGTAGCGATTCGCGGCGGAGTTGATCCAGCACCACCTGGAGCTTCTGGATCTTGCCCTCGAACGGCGACCGGCCGAGATGGATCGACACGGCCGGGTCGAGCGTGACGAGCGTGATCGATCCGTCCTTGGCCAGGTTGACCTCCGAGAGCGGATGATCGGCCACGACCCCCACGCGCTCGTACTCCCGGTACACGCCGAGAGCCTCGCGGAGCCGAACCCGCACGTCGTCCTTGGACCCCACGTACCATTCCTTGGTGACGCCGGTGATGATGGGAGAGAGGAACGGATCCCCGTCCTCCCACTTCTTGAAGATCTCGCCGTCCTCGTCCACCAGGAAAAGGTCCCCCAGGCTGATTAAGGCCCAAGCCTTGCGCTCCCGGATATCAATGTCCATCTCGGCGGGCAGGCGCCGCTCGACCCGAGCCTCGGCCACCCATGGATGGCGGACCAGCGCCCGCGCCGCCTCCGAGACCTGGATTGAGAAGATGTTCGTACCGGGCCGGATGCCCGCAGCCTGCGCCACTTCCGATTCGCCGAGCCTCACGGCCCCTTTCACCACGATCCGCTTCACCGCAAAGTAGTCGGAGCGGAGCACGTGGCCCCGAAGGGCCATGACCCCCAAGGCGACCGCAGCCGCCACGACGAGGAGCCCCAGGACCTTGAGCATCGGCAAGGCCCCTCGTGGAAACCGGAGCGAACGCTTCGGTCCGCTCCCCTCGTCCTTGCGCTTGGCCGCGTGGAGCCGGCGATTCGGCTTCACCCGGCCTTTGAGCATGGGGCTTCTCATGAGGCCTCCTTCCCGAGGAGCTTGAGCAGCTCCCGACCCGCCTCGTTCACGTTGCCCGCGCCCAGCGTGATCACGATGTCCCCGGGCCGAACCAGGGTGCGGAGGAGGGAGGGGATCCGTTCCAGGCGGGGCTCGAAATGGACCTCCGGGCGCCCGTGTCGCCGGAGGTCCAGGGCGAGCTTCCCGGCGCTCACCGACCGATCCTCCTTCTCGCCCGCCGCGTAGATATCGGTCACCACCAGGACATCGGCCCGGTCGAAGCAGGCGAGGAACTCTTCGTAGAGGAGCCGCAGCCGCGAGTACCGGTGCGGCTGGAACACGGCCACTACCCTGCGATCAAGGTTGTCCTTGGCCGAAAGGAGCGTGGCCTCGATCTCGGCCGGATGGTGCGCGTAGTCGTCGACCACCAGGACGCCGCCCGCTTCGCCCCGGATCGTGAAGCGCCGCTGGACCCCCTTGAACTCGGCCAAGGCCCCGGCATACACCCCGAAGGGGACCCCCAGCTCCTCGGCCACGGCATAAACGGCCAGGCTGTTCAGCACATTGTGCCCCCCCAACATGGCGAGATCGACGCGGCCGAGCTCCTGCGCTCCCTTCACGAGAGTGAATCCCATGTGCATGCCCCGGTGCTCGATATCGGTCGCCCGATAGAGCGCCTGCGGCGAAAGACCGTAGGTGACGAACCGTTTCTGGACCCTCGGGAGGATGCGCTGGATCGCCGGATGGTCGAGGCACAGGACCGCGAGCCCGTAGAACGGGATCTTGTTGATGAACTCGACGAAGGTGTCCTCGAGCTTCTCCACGGTGCCGTAGTGGTCGAGGTGCTCGGCGTCGATGTTGGTCACCACCGTGATGGTCGGGCAGAGGTGCATGAACGACCCGTCGCTCTCGTCGGCCTCGGCCACGAGAATCTCGCCCTGACCCAGATACGCGTTGGTCCCGAGCGCGTTGAGCTTGCCGCCGTTCACGATCGTGGGGTCCATGTCCGCCGCCGCAAGGACCGTGCCGATGAGCGATGTGGTGGTGGTCTTTCCGTGGGACCCGGCGATTGCCACGCCGTGCTTCAAGCACATGAGCTCGGCCAGCATCTCGGCGCGCGGGATCACCGGCACGCCGATCCGGCGCGCCTCCTTGATCTCGGGATTGTCCTCGGCCACGGCCGAGGAGACCACCACCACGTCCGGGCTTCCGAGGTTCTCCCGCAGGTGCGGACCGGTGATGACGGAGGCGCCCCGCTCCGCGAGCCGTTTCGTCGTGGAGGACTCCTTCTGGTCCGATCCGCTCACCCGGTACCCCAGGTTGAGGAGAAGCTCGGCGATGCCGCTCATGCCGATGCCTCCGATGCCGACGAAATGTACCCGTTGCACACGCCCCCGGAACATCCGTTTTCTCTCTCCGGTCATCGCAGTTCCTCCAGGATATCGACCACGCGGCCCGCCGCGTCCGGCCTCGCGAGTCCGCGCATGGCCCGGGACATGGCCTCGCGGCGGCCCGGGCTTTGGGCCAGGCCCTCCAGCACGTCGCCGAGCACGTCCGGCTCCAGGGGCTCGTTCAGGATCACGGCGGCCCCGGCTTCGGCAAAGGGTCTTGCGTTCAGCTCCTGCTGCCGATCCCGATGATGCGGGTAGGGGACGAACACGGCCGGAAGCCCGGCCACGGCCACCTCCGCGATCGTGGTGGCGCCCGACCGGCACAAGATGAGATCCGCGGCCGCGTAGGCCGCGCCCATGTCCTCGATGAACTCCACGACGCGCGCCTCGACGCCGTTGTCCCGATACGCCGACTCGGTCGGCTCCCGTCTCCCCGGACCGGCCTGGTGCACGATGGTCACGAGGTGCCTCAACGCCTCGGCCTGGAACGCCTTGGGGACCTGATCATTGATGGACGACGCCCCCTGGCTGCCGCCGAGCACGAGGATCCGGACCCGGCCGTTCGGGTTCGGGTCTCGGGTAGACGCCTTGGCCACCACGCTCTTTCTCACCGGGTTCCCGGTATGGACCCCTTTCCCGGGCGGGAAGAAGGCGGCCGTGGAAGCATAGGTCACGAGGACCCGCGTCATGAACCGGCCCAGCATCCGGTTCGCATGTCCCGGGATGACGTTCTGCTCGAGCAGGACCGCCGGGATCCGGAGAAGCCGGGCCGCGGCCACGACCGGTGCGGACACGAACCCGCCCGCGCCCAGGACCACCCGGGGCTTCACCTTCCCGAGGACACGCGCGGCACCCAGAACCGAGAAGGAGGCTGCGGCCAGGCCCGACGCGGCCCCCAGCGCTCCCCGGCCGATCACCGGATAGGCCCTGATGCAATCCATCTCGAATCCGGCGCGCGGCACGAGGCTGCTCTCCATCCGCTCGGCCGTGCCGGCGAAGCGCACGGTCCATCCCCGCTCCACGGCCTCCTCGGCCACGGCCAGCGCCGGAAAGATGTGGCCGCCGGTTCCGCCGGCCGCGATGAGCAGATCAGTCCCCATGCGGGACCTCCTCGAGCCGCCGGCCGCTCGTACGCCCTTCCTCCCTGGCCGCCTCGACCGTCGGCCCTCCGCCGGCCGAGATGTTCAGCAGGATCCCCAGGCTGAAAAGCGTCACCACCAGGGAGCTCCCGCCGTAGCTCACGAGAGGCAGATTGATTCCCTTGGTCGGGATGAGCCCCATGGTGACCGCGAAGTGGATCAGCGCCTCCAGGGCGAAAAGCGCGGTGATGCCGAAGGCCACATAGGCGCCGTAGGCATCGCGGGATCGGGCCGCGATCCGCCACCCCCGCATCACGATGAAGGCCATGACGGCGATGAGGATCGCCACGCCGATCAATCCCAGCTCCTCCCCCACAATCGCGCTGATGAAGTCGTTGTGCGCCTCGGGGAGGTACAGAAGCTTCTGCTTGCCGTCGCCGAGCCCCACGCCCGAGAGGCCGCCCGCTCCGAAGCTGATGAGCGACTCGGAGATCTGGTATCCCACGCCGAAGCGGTACTTGAACGGGTCGAGATACGCCTGGAGCCGCTGCAGCCGGTAAGGGGACATGGCCAGGATGAGGTACGCGATCGGCGTGAGCACGAGCGCGGACATGAGGATGTACCCCAGCTTCACGCCGGACACGAAGAGGAGGATGAACGTGAGCAGGGCGATCACCACGGCGGTTCCGAAATCGGGTTGGAGCAGCGACACGGCGATGAGAAGGCCGGACATGAGGAGGTGCGGCAGGAATCCGCCGGTGAAGGTCTTGATGGTCTCCTGCTTCTTCGCGAGCGAGTAGGCGAGCCAGAGCACCAAGGCGAGCTTCAGGAACTCGGCCGGCTGGATCATGATCGGCCCGGCCCGAAGCCACCGCGATGCGCCGTTGATCCGGACGCCGAGCGGGGTCACGGTCAGGATCACGCCGACGAAGGAGAGCAGGAGGAAGACGTGCGTGTACCGCCGGTATCGGCGGTAGTCGATGAAGCGGGCCACCAGCATGCCGACGAGCCCGACGACGGCGTAGAGACCTTGCCGGGACACGAAGAAGAACGGGTCGTGCCGCGTCCGGAAGGCGTACACCATGCTGGCCGAGTAGATCATGAGCATGCCGAAGGCCACGAGCAGGAACACGCCGCCCGTGAGCCACCGATCCGATGTCGGGTTCTGGCTGTTGCCGTTCATCCGTCACCTCGTGCGGAAAGGCCCTTCACGGCCCGGGCGAACGCCTCGCCCCGTTTCTCGTAATTCCGGAACATGTCGTAGCTCGAGCAGGCCGGCGCAAGCAGGACCGCGTCCCCGGCCGCCGCGATCGAGGCGGCCTTCTGCACCGCCTCCTCGAGCGTACCGGCCCGGTGGACCGGCACCGCATCCCGCATCGCCTCCGCGATCCGGTCCGCAGCCTCGCCGATCACCACCACCGCCCTCCCCTTCTCCTTCACGACCCGCCGGAGCGGCTCGTACGAGCCCCCCTTGTCCCTCCCGCCGGCAATGAGAACGACCGGCCGGTCCATGCCCCGGAGCGCCTCCACGGCCGCGCCCACGTTCGTCGCCTTGGAGTCGTTGTAATAACGGACCCCGGCGAGCTCGGCCACGAACACCATCCGGTGGGGTAGCCCGCCGAAGCTCTCGAGCCCCTGCCGGATCGCCTCGGCCGGAATCCCGGCGAGCCGCGCCGCCAGCACGGCCATCGAGGCGTTGACGACGTTGTGCTCCCCCGCGAGCTTGAACCGCTCGAGCGGGTAGCGCACCGGTCCGCCAGGCGCATCGCGATCGACCAGGGCGTTCCCCTCCCGGCGCACCTCGGCGTCCGGGCTCCCGGCCAGGTGGATCACGGCCCGTCCTCGTCTCGCCACCTCGATCGCCCGGGGGTCGCCCCCCCAGACCACGGCGTGATCCCTTGCGTCCTGGTTCATGAAGATCCGGGCCTTGGCCTCGATGTAATCCTCGAAGGTCTTGTAACGATCGAGATGATCCTCGCTCAGGTTGATGAGCAGGGCCACGGCCGGCTTCAACGTCGAGATGAGCTCGAGCTGGAAGCTCGAAAGCTCCACCGCAAGGAGCCCGCGGGGGCCTCCGGCCTCGGTGCCCACAGCGCCAGAAAGGGGGTCCCCCAGGTTGCCGCCCGCAAAAGCGGGCCGGCCCGAGCGGGCCGCCATCTCTCCCAGGAGGCTCGTGACCGTGGACTTGCCGTTCGAGCCGGTCACGCCGATGACGCGCGCCTCGAGGAACCGCCACGCGAACTCCACCTCGGCCATCACCTCGGCCTTGCGCGCCGTGAGTTGCTCGTGGAAGGGAACCGCGGGCACGCCCGGGCTCACCACCACCACGTCGGCCCGGACAAAGGGCTCCTCCGGGTGTCCGCCCAGATGGAGCGCGACGCCGGCCTGCTCCAGATCGCGGATCGCGTCGCCGAGATCCCCCCTCGTCTTGAGGTCCGTGGCCTCGACCACGGCGCCGCGCCCTTTTGCGAGCAGGGCGGCCGCGCGGCCGCTCGCACCCAGCCCCACCACCAGAACCCGCTTCCCGTCGATGTGCCATCGGTCCTTCATCGATCCTTACCTCAGCTTGAGCGAGCTCAACGACACGAGCGCAAGCATGATGGCGATGATCCAGAACCGCACGATGATCTTGGGCTCGGCCCACCCCTGGAGCTCGTAGTGATGGTGGATCGGCGCCATCCGGAAGATCCGCTTTCCGGTCAGCTTGAACGAAACCACCTGTGTGATCACCGACGCGGTTTCGATCACGAAGATGCCGGCCAGGATCACCGAAAGGAGCTCGTTCTTGGTCAGCACGGCCATCATGCCGAGCGCGCCGCCGAGCGGCAGCGACCCCACGTCCCCCATGAACACCTGGGCCGGAAAGGTGTTGTACCAGAGGAACCCGATGCCCGCGCCGATGATCGACCCGCAAACCACGGTGAGCTCGCCCGCCGCCTTGAGGGACGGGATATCGAGGTACCGCGCGATGTTGATTCCGAACAGCATGAGGCCGGCGAGATACGACATGACCATGTACGCCGAGGTCGAGACCATGACCGGGCCGATGGCGAGGCCGTCCAGGCCGTCGGTCAGGTTCACCGCGTTCGACGTGCCCACCACCACGACGGCGGCGAAGGCCACGTAAAGGGCCGGATCGATGTTCATCGAGTGCTTGCGGAACGCCATGAAGGGGAAGGCGAGATGGTTCCGGATGGCGATCCAGTCGTGCGGAAGCGACTCGCCGTAGAAGAGGTACACCATCACCGCGCCGGCGAGCAGGAACTCCCCCACGATCTTGATCTTGCCCGAAAGCCCCTTGCTCGAGCCCCGCTTGAGCTTCAGGGCGTCGTCCACGAAGCCGATGATGCCGAACCCGCCGGTGACCGCCAGGGTCAGCCAGACGAACTGGTTCCGAAGGTCGGCCCAGAGCACGGTTCCGAGAACGAGCGCAAGCAGGATGAGGCTTCCCCCCATGGTCGGCGTGCCCGCCTTGGAGAGGTGGCGCTCCGGGCCGTCGTCCCGGATCTGCTGGCCGATCTGCCTCTCCTGGAGGCGCCGGATGAACCACGGATAAAGGGCGAAACAGATGATCATAGCCGTGAGCCAGGCCGCGATGATCCGGAACGGGATGTACCGGACGACGTTGAGCCAATTGAGCCACTTCGCCTCGTCGTGGATGCTGTAAAGAAGGTGATAGAGCATCAGCCCTCGCCCTTTCCGAGGAGGAGCGCAATCACCTTCTCCATCCTCATCCCCCTCGATCCCTTGAAGAGGATCGCCACGCCGGGCCGATCCCATTCACGGAGCGCCTCGGCCGCTTCTTCATGGCCCTCGACGTGGGACCAGGCCGGCCTGGCAAGCCCCGATGCCATTGCGGCCCGGCCGATCTCCACCGCAAGCGTTCCCAGGGTGACGAGCCGGGCCAGCGGCACGGCCGCGGCCTTCTCCCCCACGAGCCGGTGCGCTTCCGCAGCCGTCTTGCCCAGCTCGAGCATGTCGCCCAGGACCGCCACCTTGGCCCCGTCCATGGCCGAAAGCACGTCGAGGGCCGCTGCGACCGAGCTCGGGTTCGCGTTGTAGGTGTCGTCGATGAGCAAGGCGCCTCCCGGTCCCTTGAGAAAGACCTGGCGTCCGGCCACCGGCTCGACCCGCGCGAGGCCCAGACGGATCTCGTCGGGCGCAAAGCCGATGGACCAGGCCGCAGCCCCGGCAGCCGCCGCGTTCATGGCGTTGTGCTCTCCCACGAGCCTCATCGGCGGATCGATCACCTCGCCCGCGATTGCAATCCGGGGCCTCATCCCCTGATCCCCGACCGTCCATCCGAGAAGCCGCGCGTCGGCGTCCTCCCTCCGGCCGAAAACCACCCTGCGCTTCGCCGGCGTAGGCATGGCCCGGACACGCGGGTCGTCGCCGTTCACCACCGCGATCCCGGACCCGTCCAGGGCGAGGAGAAGCTCTCCCTTGGCTTTCGCCACGCCGTCCAGGCTCCCGAGCTGCTCGAGATGCGCCGGTCCCACGAGGGTCACCACCCCCACGTCGGGCCTTGAGAGCGACGCCAGAAGCGCGATCTCGCCGAACCCGCTCGTGCCGAGCTCGAGCACGGCCGCGCCGAAGCCGGGCCCAAGACGGCACAGCGTCAGGGGCAGGCCGATATGGTTGTTGAAGTTCTTCACCGGCGTCAGGGTGGGCCGCCGGACCGACAGGATCGACGCGATCATCTGGCGGGTGGTGGTCTTGCCGGACGAGCCGGTGACCGCGATCACCGGGCCCGCAAAGGCGGCCCGCCGCGCCGCGGCAAGCCGCTGAAGCGCCTGAAGCGTGTCCGGCACCCGAATCACCGGTGCCTTCGCCTTGGGGATCGGCCGGCTCGCCAGGATCGCGACCGCTCCGTGCGCCGCCGCGTCTTCAGCGAAATCATGCCCGTCCCTCACCCCTCCGGCCAGGGCCACGAACAAGGAGCCCGGACCGGCTTCGCGGCTGTCGATCGTGACGGATCGAATCTCCGTGTCCGGAAGAGCGGCCTCCACGGATCCGCCCGTGATCCCCGCCACGTCTCTCACTGTCCTCCAATCCTCGGCCATCAGGCCTTTCCCTTGCCCAGGAGAGCGATGGCCAGCGCCGCTTCCTCCCGGTCGTCGAAAGGGATCCGCTCCGGACCGAGGATCTGGTAGTCCTCGTGCCCTTTGCCTGCGATGAGCACCGTGTCCCCCTGCCGGGCCGAAGCCACGGCAAGACGGATGGCCGATCGTCGGTCCGGCTCGACATGGTAACCCTTCCGGGCCTCGGCCAGCTCCTCCGCGTCGATGGGTTCACCGCCGACGTCCTTGGCCCCCTGCTCGATCGCCCGGATGATGGACATCGGGTCCTCGCTCCGCGGGTTGTCCGACGTGACCACAACCATATCCGCGCCGTTCACGGCCGCGGCGCCCATGAGGGGTCGCTTGGCCCGGTCCCGGTCACCGCCGCAGCCGAGCACGATAAGGAGCCTTCCCTGCGTGAGGGGACGGATGGCGCGGAGGACCGAGGCCACCGCGTCCGGCGTATGCGCGTAGTCCACGAGGATCGCGGCCCCCCGACTCTCGCCCACGAGCTCGAGCCGGCCCGGCACCCGGTCCACGCCGGCAAGCCCGCGGATCACGTCGTCGGCCTTGAGCCCGAGCGCCCATCCGGTGCCGAGCGCGGCCAAGAGGTTCTGGAGGTTGTGCTCCCCCAGGAGCGGTGACCGGATCTCCCTCGGGCCCCACGGCGTGCTCACCATGGAGCGAAGCCCCTTGCGCGTGCTTTCGATTTCTAGGCAATGGACATCGGCCGACGTCGATCGGAGCGAGTAGCGCCAGACCGGCCCGACGCAGGCCCGGGCCATGCGCTCGCCCCACGGATCATCTACGTTCACAACGGCCCACGCGCCCGGGTTCCTCCCGAGATGCTCCGAGAAAAGCCGCATCTTGGCAAGACCGTAGCTCTCGAGGTCCTTGTGATAATCGAGATGATCCTGCGTGAGGTTCGTGAAAACGGCGCCCGCGAACCGGATGCCGTCCACCCGGTTCTGGTCCAGGGCGTGGGACGACACCTCCATGACGAGGTGGGTCACGCCGGCGCGGGTCATCTCGGCCGCGACCTGCTGGACGTGGTAGGCCTCGGCCGTGGTGAGCTTGGCCGGCTCCTCTTTCCCCGCGTATCGGCACGAGATGGTGCCCATGACCCCGGGCCGCCCGGCCGACGCTGCCACCATCGCCTCGACGAGATACGAGATGGTGGTCTTGCCGTTGGTCCCGGTGATGCCGATCACCTTCAGCCTGGACGTCGGATCGCCGTAGCAGGCGCTGGCGGCTTGACCCAGGGCCTTCCGGACGTCCGCGACGAGGATCTGGGGAAGGTCCACGACCAGAGGCTCGGCCAGAAGGAGCGCGCGCGCCCCTTTCGCCGCAGCCTCGGCCACGAACGCGGCGCCGTCGAACCTCGCCCCCTTGAGCACGGCGAAGAGGAACCCCGGCTCCACCTCGCGCGAGTCGCCGGTCATGCCGGTGATCTCGGCCGACTTGGACCCCAGGAGCCGGGCGCCCTGGATGCTCGAAGCGATGTCCTGCAACCGGACCACGCGTCCTGCCTTTCCGTCTCAATCGTGGCTTGCAAACGCCACGTTCAGCGTCGAGCCCTTCTTCACCACCGTGCCCGGAGGGGCGCTCTGGCTCATGGCCGCGCCGCTCCCCTCCGGGACCACCTTGAACCCTTGCTCCCGGGCCAGATTCAGCACACGGAGGATGCTCATGCCCCGGAGATCCGGGATGACCATCTCGTCCGGGGCGAGCACCACGTCACGATTCTCCGGGGCCGGACCGGCCTCGGATCCCGTCGGCTCCGGCTTTCCTTCTTGTTCCGCAGGCGAATGCCCGAGCCCGATATAGGAGGGGCCCAACTCCTCGAGCGAGGGCGCCACCCCCAGATACTTGAGCGCCTGGTCCGCCACCCGCCGGAACACCGGCGCAGCCACCACGCCGCCGAACCGGCCCATGGCCGGCTCGTCGATGATGATCACCAGGGCCAGCCTGGGCGCGTTGGCCGGGACGAACCCGATGAAGAGCGCCACCCGCTTCTCCGCGTCATAGCCGCCGCTCGGCGAGGCCTTCTGGGCGGTCCCGGTCTTGCCGGCCACCAGAAAGCCCTTCATGGCCGCCTCGGTGCCGGTGCCCCCCTCCTCGGTGACCGCGGTCATGATGTCCGTGACCAGCTTCGCAGTGTCGGGGTTCACCACGCGCCGGAGGCTCCTCGGCGGGAAATCCTGAAGGAGCCTTCCTTCGTTGTCCACGATGCGGCGGACGAGCCGCGGCTCCATGAGCATCCCCTGGTTCGCGATGGCGCCGAGACCCATGGCGAGCTGCATGGCCGAGACGCTGATCCCCTGCCCGAAGCCGATGGTGGCGAGCTCCACCTCGTGCCACTTGTCCGGCGTCCGGAGGATGCCAGGTGCCTCGTACGGGGCCGACACGCCGGTCTTCTCCCCGAACCCGAAGCGCTTGATGTACCGATAGAGCCGGTCGCTCCCGACCCGGAGCGCGATCTTGGCCATGCCGATGTTGCTGGAGCGGGCGATGACCTGCGTGATGGACATGCTCTTCAACTGCTCCGGGTGCGCATCGTGGATCGTGACGTCGGCGACCTGCATCGCCCCGTTCGGAGGGTAGTCGATCTGCTCGTCCGGCCGGACCACTCCGGCGTTCAGGGCAGCGGAGATGGTGAAGATCTTGAAGGTCGAGCCCGGCTCCACAACGTCGGTGAGGGCGCGGTTCCTCCGGGAGGCGCTCGGGAATTCGGACGGGTCGTTGGGGTTGTAGGTGGGGACGTTCGCCATGGCCAGGACCTCGCCCGTGGAGGGATCCACCATGACCCCGGTCCCGCTCCGGGCCTCGAAGGTCCGCACGGCCAGGGCGAGCTCATGCTCGAGGAGATACTGCAGCGTCTTGTCGATGGTCAGCACCAGGCTCGTGCCGGTGGGATTCTTGCCCTTCTTCTCGATGAACACCAGGGTTCCGGTCGCGTCCCGCACGCCGCGAAGCGCGTCGTCCTCGCCGCGGAGCTCCGGGTCCATGGATTTTTCCATCCCGTCCAGGCCCTCGCCGTCCACACCCACGAACCCGAGGAGATGCGCGGCGAGCTCGCGGTTGGGATAATACCGTTTCGTCTCCTTCAGCGTCTCGACCCCGGGGATTCCGAGGCCCCTCGCCTTGTCGGCCTCGGCCGGGGTCACCTGCCGCTTGATCCAGACGAACGGGGTCTTGGAGGAAATCCGCTTCTCGATCTCGGCCGCGTCCATGCCGAGCGCGCCGGCCAGGGCTGCGGCTGCCGTCGACGCGTTCTCGATCCGGCGAGGGTTCACGTAGATCGAATCGACCGGGATGCTCACCGCCAGCTCGGCGCCGTTGCGATCGAAGATGGCGCCCCGGCGGGCCGAGATCTTGACGGTCTCGAGCCATTGATCCTCTCCCAAGCTCCGGAGCTCCCGGGTCTTGACCACGCCGAGCTCGTAGGATTGGTGGATCAGCGCGGCCGCGCCGATGCCGAACACCGCGATGAGAATCGCCATCCGGATCCGGACTCCTCGGCCGATCCCCGCACACGCCTCGGCCATCATCTCACCTTTCCGGAGGCCAGTCGGAAGCCTCCCGAGCTTTTCTCCACGAAGATGATTCTCGAGTAGTCGGCCACATCCATGCCCAGCCTCTCGCGGGCCTCCCGCTCGATCCTCGCCGGAGCCTTCAGGGTGGCAATCTCCAGCTTGAGGGCGCGCTCCTTGAGCTTCAGCGTGTTGAGCTTGGCCTTGGACTGGGAGGTGGCGTACCCGAGCCGGAGCACCTCGAACCGGACGTGGAGGTGAATCCCCAAGGCCAGGAGCGTGATGAGCACCGCGGCGAACCAGAGGAGAAGACCCCTCCTCGGCTTCATGGCCAGGGCGCCCGCCACGCGCTGGTCCTCGGTCATCCTCTCGACCCGATGTCCCAGCTCCGACCAGAGCTTCCGATTCAGTCCGATGCGATTCATGCCCTAGAGCCTCTCCGCGGCCCTGAGCCGCACGCTCCGGGAACGGGGGTTCGCCCCGACCTCCCCGGCCGTCGGCCGGACCGGCTTCTTCGAAAGCACCTTCATGAGCGGCCCGCCGCAGACGCATTGCGGAATCGCCGGCGCGCAACGGCACGGTCTCGACAGCAGGGCGAACCGATTCTTGGCCATGCGATCCTCCAGCGAGTGGAACGAGAGCACCACCATCCTCCCGCCCCGAGCCAGGGGAGAGGGGAGCTTGTCGAGCACGGCCTCGAGCTCGCCGAGCTCGTCGTTGACCGCGATCCGGAGCGCCTGAAAGACCTGCGTGGCCGAGTCGATGCGGCCTTCGCGGTCCCGGCCTACGGCTCCGTGCACCTCACGGGCCAGGTCCGAGGTGCTTCGGATGCGACCCTCTCGTACGGCGCTCTTGATGCGCCGGGCCACGCGCCCTGCCCCCCTCACCTCGCCGTGCCGCTTGAGCGCCGATGCGAGGTCCTCGTCGTCGATGGACTCGAGCAGCGCCTCGAGCGTGGTCCCGCTCGTCCGGTCGAACCGCATGTCCAGCAGCCCCTCGTCCCGGAAGCTGAAGCCTCGCTCCGGAGTGTCGAGCTGCAGCGAGGAAACGCCGAGGTCGAGGAGCATTCCGTCCACCGCCTCGATCCCCAGCCGACCCAGGACCTCATCGGCCTGCGCGTAGGAGCCGTGGAACACCCTCGCCCTCGGCCCGAACCGATCGAGCCTCTCCCTGGCCTTCTTCACCGCCTCCGGATCCCGGTCGATGCCGACGAGGATCCCGTCCGGCGCCGAGGCCTCCAGAATGGCTTCGGCGTGACCGCCGGCCCCGATGGTGCCGTCGCAGTATCTGCCGCCGGATCGGGGAGCCATGAAACGGAGAACCTCCTCCACCATCACGGGTCGATGACCATGACCGAGAGACCGACCTTCCACCATGTCCCTTTCCCTACCGGGGAGAAACGCGCCATGCGACGCCTAGAGCGGCGACGGTCCGTACCCGGCCTTGAATCTTTCTAAAAACTAAGACTTCGGATGAAGAAAAATCAATTTTTTGTCTATAGTTACATCGGGTGAAGGCCGGTTACAGCAACACTAGAACAAAGTTGTGGTGAAAGGGTCGAATTTGGGATATTATCAAAATTTGGGTGAATAGAATGATGACCACCTTCCCGTCTAAACAACGAATACAATTTTCGATACGTCAATATGGGAAGGACTTAACTTCAAAAGAAAGGCAGAATCCATGAGAAAGAAATTGCCGCTTGCGTTCATGACTTTTTTCCTTTCGGCCGTCCTCCTGCTCGTCGCGGTCCGATCCAGGGCCGATTCCTACACCTTTGAGGCCAAGCCG
>Ga0315282_10004760_pt1 | contig 23493 bp, 28 predicted proteins | sample YL17G07_20_MG_FD_203693 | JGI IMG/M metagenome (GOLD analysis project Ga0315282, IMG submission 203693) | Sediment microbial communities from Yellowstone Lake, YNP, Wyoming, USA - YL17G07_20 | ecosystem: Environmental > Aquatic > Freshwater > Lake > Sediment | place: USA: Wyoming | collected... | reverse complement strand
CCTGTCCCTTTTACCTGAGAGATCGCCCGCTAACTCTTTTGCGGACTTACCCCTTCGGTGCCCCTATGTAAGAGGTCTCTCCAGAGATTTTGCTTACGGTAGTCCTTTTGCCTGAGAGTTTCGGTTCAGTGTCTTTCCCCTTCGGCTCCCTATACAGGGCATCTCCTACCGCTTAGTTAATCTTATAGCAAATCCCGCCACAGTTGTCAACGCCCACAATCTCTAGCTTCTAAATAGTGCCTTCCTACCGATAACCTCTTGCTTCATATACCACCTCTGGACAATATCAATTACCTCATCAGGGTGGTCACAAACTCTCAACAGGTTGAAGTCATCTATGGAGATAAACTTTCTGGTAAGAACGGAACTATGTAGCCAGTCCAGAAATCCTTGCCAGTATTCACTATTGAACAATACTACGGGGAAGGGTTTTATCTTAAGGGTTTGTATTAGTGTTAATACCTCAGTTAACTCGTCAAGTGTTCCCATGCCGCCAGGCATTATGATAAACGAAGTAGCATACTTCACCAGCATGACCTTACGAACAAAGAAGTGATTAAACGTTATTGTCTTTGTGGAGTAGACATTGCACAGCTGTTCCTCAGCTAGTTGAATATTCAGCCCGACTGAGGTAACGCCGGCTTCGCGCGCCCCCTTATTCGCTGCCTCCATCACCCCGGGTCCACCACCAGTTATGATGGAGAAGCCAAGCTCACCAAGCCGGCGGGCTATTTCCTCCGTCTGCCGGTATAGCTCGTCATCGGCACTGAGTCGAGCCGAACCGTAGATGCTCACCGCCGGCTCTATGCCAGAAAGCTTATCAAAGCCCTCTACTAGCTCCCCTATTATTCGGAACAGGCGCCACGATTCTTCCTTGACTAAGTCATTTATCTCATATCCTTGCATATTTCCTCCTCAAGCTAGCTATTCCAGAAGAGCCTCTGTCCCATACTCCGGTACCGATATCTGCCACCCAGTTCTTTCCCTGACGAACTCACCGAACCTTTGGGCGGCTTCAGGCTCTCCGTGCACAATGAATACTCGCCTCGGGGCACTCTTCAGTCCAGAGAGCCAGGTGAGAAGCTCATCTCTATCAGCATGGGCTGAAAAGCCCTGTATCTGGGCTATTCTCGCCCGGACGGGGTAGTGCTGACCCAGTATCCTCACCTTTCTGGCGCCATCAACAATCTGTCTCCCCAGGGTGCCGATTGCCTGATACCCAACGAAGAGTATGGTGCTCTCCCGCCGAGAAATGTTTGTTACTAGGTGATATTTTATTCTACCCCCGGTGCACATTCCCGAGCCAGCTATTATCATAACAGTTCCCGATATGTGATTAATCGCCTTTGATTCATCCACTGTCTGAACCATTTTAAGGCCAGGGAAATCAAAAGGCGACCTTTTCTCAAGCATTAGGTGTGACATCTTCTTATCAAACAGCTCCGAGTGGCGCTTGAACACCTCGGTAATAGCTACTGCCATAGGGCTATCAAGGAAGACCATTATATGCGGTATCCTGTCTTCGTTCAGTAATTCGTTAAGATAATACAGAACCTCCTGACTTCGCTGCAAGGCAAAGCTGGGTACAATTATGTTACCCCCGGCTTTCCATGTTGAATTCACGATTTCGGCAAGGCTATCACTTATATCCGGCGAGTCTTCGTGTACCCTATCCCCATATGTGGATTCAACCACAACATAATCCGTCTCAATGAACACACTCGGGTCTCGCAGTATTGGTCTGTCCCACCTGCCAACGTCACCGGAGAAGAGGATTGTCCTGTTTCCTCCCTCTTGACTTACCTCAACCTTTATCATAGATGAGCCAAGGACATGACCGGCATCGTGGAATGATGCCCTTACTCCCTCGCCTATCTGAACAGCCTCCCCGTATCTCAGTGGTGTAAACAGGGGAAATGAGGCTTTAGCGTCGGCAACAGTATAGAGAGGAATCTCAGGGAAAGAACCCCTCCTTTTCTCTCGTTCATGCCTCCTTCTTTTGAACTCAGCATCTTCCTCCTGAAGGTGGGCTGAATCCAGGAGTATTATTTGAGCAATCTCAGAAGTGGCGGTAGTGCAGTAAATTCTGCCCTTAAAACCGTCACGAACCAGTTTGGGAATCAGACCGCAATGGTCAATATGAGCATGGGTCAGGAGAACAGCGTCTAGGGTATGGGGAGGAATGGAAAAGGGAGCCCAGTTCCTGTATCTAAGCTCTCTTTCCTGATAAAGTCCACAATCAACCAGAAGCCTTGTATTATTAGCTTCCAAGAAATACTGGGAACCAGTAACATTGCCGGCGGCTCCCAGAAAGCTTAGCTTTATTGGCAGAATCGCACCTCCAACTTGCTTTTTATATTACTATCCCATCTGGGTTAGAAGCCAGGAGACCCACTCCTCAATCCCTTGACCGGTAACACAAGAGACTTGGATAATCTTTACCTTCTGGTTCATTCCCTTGATTATCTGGGAAAAGGCTTTGGCGTCAAACTTCAGATAGGGTAGAAGGTCAATCTTATTTATCAGAACAGCATCAGCTTCGTGAAACATCAAAGGATACTTAAATGGCTTATCATCCCCTTCAGGAATGCTCGAAATCAAGACCTTTCTATGCTCACCGAGGTCAAACTCGGCAGGGCAGATCAAATTGCCAACATTTTCAATAAGGAGTAATCTAATATCCTTTAGCGGCACGTTGCTCAGGGCAGCCGAGGTCATATTAGCATCAAGGTGGCATCCTCCGCCGGTATTTATCTGAACTACAGGCACACCCTCCTTGGCTACTACTTCAGCATCCAGGCTTGAGCTGACGTCACCCTCAATGACGCCAACCTTGGTTTTCCCCTTCAGCCTCTTTATTGTTTCTAAAATAAGGCTGGTCTTGCCCGCACCCGGCGAGGACATCAAGTTCACAGCAAATACCTTGTTGCTATCAAGTAACTGCCGATTTCTTGCCGCTATCTGCTCATTAGCGTCAAGAATGTCTTTAACAACCTTTATTTCCATTTATTCCACCTCAATGCTCTCGACAAAGAGTTCTTTGCCAGCGACGATTTCCATATTATTACCCTGACAATAGGGACAAGTCCAGTCAAATTCCTTAAGCTCAAAATTTTTATTGCAGCCCCGACACCGAGCTTGTGTTGGCACAGTTTTAATAGCCAAAGCCGCTCCCTCAGCAATAGTTCCCCGACTGATAAAATCAAAGTAAAACTGCACACAATCGCTAACCACCCCGGTCATTTCTCCAATAACCAGGTTGATTTTCCCCACCTCCTTAGCCCCAGCCTTTTCTGCCTGTTCCAGAACAAGATTCAGCATACTCTGAGTGATGGCAAGCTCGTGCATTCTAACATATCCTGGGCAGCAAATCTCCAACTAACATGTCAACTATTCGGGAGGCTCCGAGGCAGGTTTTCATCACCACCCGACCGGGGTGTTCTGCCTTCACCTCACCGATGATAGCCGCCTCCTTCCCATAACGATTTTTTCGCATTGCCCGGAGGATTTTATTAGCATCTTCAGATGTGACTATAGCCACCAGCTTGCCTTCGTTAGCGACATAAAGAGGGTCAAAACCAAGCATCTCGCAAGCCGCCAGAACCTCTTCCCGCACTGGAATCTTCTCCTCTTCAATTCTTATACTTACCTTTGACTGCTTAGCCAGTTCATTCAAGCTGGTAGCCAATCCTCCTCGGGTAGGGTCTCGCAGGCAATGGATATTGGGGCTGGCAGCTAGCATCTCAGCCACTAAGTCGCCAAGTGGAGCGCAATCACTCTCAAGCTGGGTGGAAAAGCTCAACCCCTCCCGCTGACTTATTACCGCAATCCCATGGTCGCCGATAGTCCCGCTTAGAATCACCTTATCCCCCACTCTGGCATTGCTGCCAGAGATATTGACTCCCTCCGCTATTATGCCGACACCGGCAGTGTTGATAAAGAGCTTATCGGCGCTGCCTTTATGCACCACCTTGGTATCTCCAGTGATAATCTCCACCCCCGCCTCCTGAACTGCCTTCTGAACCGAGTCTACGATTTGGTTCAGCTCACTTTGGGGCAGCCCCTCCTCAATGATGAAGGAAAGGCTTAAATAAAGGGGGCGGGCACCGGACATAGCTAAGTCATTCACCGTGCCGCAGACGGCAAGCTTGCCAATATCCCCACCGGGGAAGAAGATGGGGCTGACCACATAGCTATCGGTGGTGAAGGCAAGCCTTCCGCTAAAGTCAAAAACGGCTGAGTCATCAAGCTTAGCCAGAAAAGGATTAGCCAGAGCTTTAACAAAGCTCTTCTCTATTAACTCGTGGGCTAGCTTCCCGCCACTGCCGTGAGCCAAGAGGATTTTATCCTTCAAGACCCCCTCCATAAAGGTAATAGGCAGAGCAACTGCCCTCGGAAGAGACCATGCATGGTCCTACAGGATATTGTGGGGTGCAGGCCTTGCCGAAGAGTTGACAATCAGCCGGGGTTTTAACCCCACGCAGGACATCACCACAGATGCAGCCCACAGGCTCATGGGTGGGGCAAGGGGTAATATCAAAGGCGAGTTCAGCATCAAAGTGCCGGTATTCTTTTCTTAGCTTTAAACCACTACCTTGAACCTCCCCCATCCCCCGCCACTGGGCAGGACAGGGCTCAAATACCTGCTCCATAAGCTTTAAGGCTTGTTGGTTACCTTCAGGGCGCACCCCACGCCTATAGGCAATTTCAACCTCAGACTTGCCATTTTCAACCTGATTTACCAGCATATCCACGCTTTGCAGGATGTCCAAGGGTTCAAAGCCAGAGACGACACAGGGAATACCGTAGTCTCGGGCGATAAATTCCCAGGGGCGGGAGCCGATAATGGCACTGACATGCCCCGGGCAGATAAGCCCATCAAGCCTGACCTCGCCGGAATCAAGCAGAGCCCGAATTACCGGCGGGCAGAGTTTATGCAGGGAAAGGACATAATAATTCCTGAGCCCCTTCTCCTCAGCCTCGAGGATAGAAGCGGCAATAGTTGGGGCGGTGGTCTCAAACCCGATTCCAAGGAAGACTACCGACTTATCGGGGTTGTCCTCGGCTATTTTAAGGGCATCCATAGTGGAATATACCGTATGCACATTGGCGCCATCAGCCTTAGCCTCTTGCAAGCTGGAACAGCTTCCCGGGACTTTGAGCATATCGCCGAAGGTGGCAATGATTACCTCTGGGATTTGAGAAAGGGCAATCGCTTTGTCCAGGTCAGCATTGGCGGTAACGCAGATAGGGCAGCCCGGTCCCGATACCATATCAATAGTTTTGGGTAGAACCTGGCGGATGCCGTATCTAAAGATGGTCACGGTATGACCACCGCAGAACTCCATGAAACGGGCTGGAGTCTTAGACTGGCGATGAATTTGGGAGATTAACCCCTCAGCCAGTTCCGAGCGCCGAAATTCAGAAATAAATCTCAACCCTTCTCCTCAGCCAGCTCCGCTATCTGTCGCAAAAGCGTTAAAGTTTCCTCAGCCTCCTGTTGGTCAAGGATATTTATGGCATAGCCGGTGTGGACAAGAACATAGTCCCCCACCCTAGCCTCGGGGGTAAGCCAGAGGCTAATCCTGCGAGTTATACCTCCAATCTCAGCCTCAGCCTCTTTGTCTTCTATTGACTTAATTAGTGCTGGTATGGCAAGACACATATTTAACTCCTAGTAACCTCACCCCCCCTTTGTCCCCCTCTCCTTGGCAAGGGAAGGGGGTCATCAGGGGGATAGGTTATATAAGAAAGGCTTCGCCTCTCTTTGACTCTCTCAAACACTAACAAAATTGGCAATTACTGCCTGCCCCAGGGAAATGCCACCGTCATTACACGGCACCAGGTGATGTGTAATCACATCAAAACCTTCTTTTTGCAGGGCAGCCGTAGCCAACCTCAATAGCAGCCGATTCTGAAACACGCCGCCGCTCAGCGCCACCTGAGTTATCCCAGTCTCTCCCATAATCAACTTACACATGCCAGCGATTATTTGCGCCATAGTATGATGAAACTTAAGCGATATTACGGAAGCAGGGACTTGATTTCTAACATCCTGGGCTATTGCTGATAATAGCTCCCCCAGCTTTACCACCCTCATTCCTTGATGCTCAACGATGGAGAAGGGATAAAGTTTTGACCCAAGCTCAGGCGCTTCATCTGGAGCCAGCATCTCCAGCTCAATGGCTGCCTGAGCTTCGTAATCAATCTCTCCACTGACCCCGGCTAAGGCGGAAACGGCGTCAAAGAGCCTCCCCGCGCTTGAGGTCAAAGGACAGTTTACCCCCCGCCTTAGCTGCTGCTTTATTATCTCAAGCTCAGCGGGATTGACCTTGGCGATAGGGAGACCTTCTAAGGAAAAATCTTCTCCCAGCAATGAATAGAGATAGCCTAAAGCCATACGGTAGGGCTTCTTTATTGCCGCTTCACCCCCGGGTAGAGGCACATATTCCAAATGACCCACCCTCTGGCAGCGGCGCCAGTCAGCGAGCAGAAATTCCCCTCCCCAGATGGTGCCATCGGTGCCGTATCCCGTGCCATCAAAGGCGACCCCGATAACCGTACCTTCAACCTTATTCTCAACGAGGCAGCTTACAATATGGGCATGGTGGTGCTGAACCGGGGTAAGGCTTAACCCCGGCTCTGAGCCAGTCTCAAGGGCATATTTGGTGGCAAGATACTCCGGGTGCATATCATAGGCTATAATTTCTGGTTCAAGGCGAAATAGCTTCTTATAAAGCTCAATGGTATTTTCAAAGTGCTCTAATGTTTCCTCATTCTCCATATCACCGATGTGCTGGCTGAGAAAGGCATGCTCATCTTTGGTAAGACAGAAGGTATTCTTAAGCTCAGCCCCGCAGGCAAGGATTTGTTTTGACTTAAAGGGAAGGAAGATAGGATATGGAGCATAGCTCCGCGCCCGCCTTATAGCTTGAGGTATGCCCTCCACCATATAGACGCTATCATCATAGCGAGCAAAAATATCCCGATTGTGAACCAGAAAATAATCCGCAATTCCGCTGAGCCTTCTCAAAGCCTCATCGTTATCCTTGGCGATGGGCTCCTCACTGATGTTGCCACTGGTCATCACCAGGGGAAGATTGGTCTCACTTAGTAGAAGGTGATGCAACGGGGTATAGGGGAGCATAACGCCGAGGTAGTTTAGATTTGGGGCTACTGCTGGGGAGATATCAGATGAGCTACGCTTCCACCTGAGGAGGACAATGGGGCATTGGGGCGATTGAAGGAGCTTTCTCTCCTCGGGGGATACCAGGCAGTGCCTTTCAATCTCTTCCAAGGTGGACAACATAACTGCCAGAGGTTTGCCCTGACGCCTTTTCCTGGCTCTCAAGGTATTTATCGCCTCATCACTGGTGGCATCACAGGCAAGGTGAAATCCACCCAAACCCTTGAGTGCCAAAACCTTCCCCGCCTTCAGCAGGTCACTGGCAGCGGTAATGACATCACTGCAATCAACAGGGTTACCATTGCCATCAACCAGCTCTAAACTTGGTCCGCACTTGGGGCAGGCATTGGGCTGGGCATGAAAGCGTCGGTTTAGGGGGTCAGCGTATTCTTGCTGACACTGGGGGCACATCTCAAACTTACGCATTGTAGTCTTGGGGCGGTCGTAAGGGATGTCCTCAATGATGGTAAATCGAGGACCACAGTTGGTGCAGTTAGTAAATGGGTAGCGGAAGCGCCGGTCGGTGGGGGAGAAAATCTCCTTCTTACAGTCGTCACAGGTAGCGATATCCGGTGATACTAACTGGTATTGTCCCTCCCGACTCAGACTTTCCCCAATTTGGAACCCGGTATAACCCTTTGGGGGATGGAAGGTGGCTTCAACCTTCTCAATGCGTGCCATAGGCGGGGCTTTAGCTTGAAGGTCACTGAGGAAATTCTCCAAGGCTTCCTCATTCCCCTCCACCTCAATCTCCACATTACCTGAGGTGTTGCGCACCCAACCCTTTAGACTATATTCCTGAGCTAAACGATAGACAAAGGGTCTAAAGCCCACCCCCTGCACCACCCCCCGCACGCTTATTCTCGCCAATCTCCCCACTTTGGTCAGCAACATTTACCTACCCCACTGAATTTATTATGGCGTCAGCCTCCACGCCCTTAGCTGGTAATTCCTCGCCGGACGAAATTCCTTGAGGCGGTCTAGATTGCCCTGTTTCTCCAGGCGTAGAAATATGAGCTCCCAGGCACAGTCCTTGGCCGGGTCCATCTCGCACTTGCCATTCCTGGCACCGCCACAAGCACCATTAAGTAATCCTTTAGCACATCTGGTAACAGGGCAAATACCGCCCATCCTGGCTAGGATGCAGTCGCCACAGGCGGTACATCTTTCCTCCAGAATGCCCCCCTCCCTGTCCTCCACCCCGATAAAATGGGTATTTTGCGCCGGAAGGACAGAAAGGCCGGGAAAAAGTTCAGCTACAGTTTGTACCCCAGCTCCACAGGCTAGAGAAAGCACCGCAGCCGCACCATCCACCTGAGGCTTAAGCGCCGAAGCAGCTAAAAAGGAATCGCACTGCTTCACCACTGTGGTTGCTTTGAATAGGAAATTCTTACCCCTCAGCCTTCCACCAAGTTCAAGCAACTGGCTCAAGGTCTTTGCCTCTCTTAATCCCCTCGGCGGCTGGGTGCAGCCGTCACAGCCAGCTATCAAGATGTTACTATAGGGGGAGATTGAATCTAAAATCTCATCCAAAGGCTTTTGTGCTGTTACTATCATTTCCTTTCCCCCTTTGAATAAATATCTTTTATTCTTTGGCTAAACTGCTGTAATTCCTTATCAAACCGCTCATCGTATCTCGGGGCGACAGAGCAGAAGTGAAGCCTATCCTGAAAGCCTATCTGGTTCAACTTTTCCCTTAGCGCTGCTACCAAGTGCTGTGCCCGCCCGCTCGCCTTCTCCTGCTTGCAATCCTCCTCAGGGCAAGCCGCTATTAAAACACCATCGGCACCCTTTTGGAGAGCCTCCAGGATGTGAAGGGTATCAACCCTGGCGGTGCAAGGCAAATCTATGGCGCGGACATTGGGACTGAACTCTCCATCCAGGGGAGGAAAAACCGCCCATTGACAGCGAAACACCAAAATCCTTGGCGATTTCATTTCCGATAATAGCTTGGAAATCAAATTTGAAATATGTTCTCTCTCCCAATTCTCCAATTCCAGGGCTAGCGCCGGACACATAGCAACGCATAAGCCGCAGCCCCGACAGGAATTTAAGTCAAAATTGGCTCTCCCTGGACTGTCCAGCTTAGCCGCACCATAAGGGCAGTAAAAGGCGCAATTGCCACACCCGATGCACAAGTCTCTATCCGCCTTTACCCTCAGACTATGTCGCTTCAGGGTTATAGCTTCTCTTCCATATCCAAGTTGCTCCAATAACAGATTGAATGCCAAGACTCTGCGCCCGGTGACTGGGCTGCCACGGTGAAATCGGCAGTAATTCTCATCGCAGGCAAGCACATAAATCTCCCTTATCCCCATAGCTATAGCCTTCAAAAATACCTCGTCTGAAATGCGACCAACACAGGGAACAGATAGAGGGATAAACTTTGATACCCCAAATAGCCTTTCAACTTCAGTAAAGTCGGGGGCACTCCCCTTGCACATAATAACCAATGCCTCACTCCCATACTCCTGCCTTGCTCTTTCCAGATAGTTAATCAGAGAATCAGAGTCATAATAGATAATATCAATGGCTTTAGCCGGGCAGGCGGAATAGCAAATTCCACACACCTGACACTTTTCTATCTCCAGAAGAACCTTACCGGTTTCACTATCCTTTTTTATCGCCTCAAAGGGGCAAAGGGAACGACAAATGGAGCAACGGCTACAATACTGCTCATTTAGCTTAAGTGCCACTCTTTCCTCGGTAACCTGCTCGCTCAATGTAACCCCCTTTCTTACTCTTTATCGCCCGCTCCATGAATTCCAATGCAACGGACCAAGCCTGGCGATTTCATCAATAAACCCATTCACTGCGCTCCGGAATATTGTCCCCTCAGACGCAGAAATCCATTCCAGCTTCAATCTCTCCGGCTCTACCCCAAGTTGTGGGAGCATATTCTTAAGCAACATCACCCTTCGCCTTGTCTTATAATTACCACTACTGTAGTGGCAATCCCCGGGGTGACACCCGGCTACCATCACCCCATCGGCTCCTTTAGCAAAGGCATAGAAAATAAAGGAAGGCTCCAGCCTTCCTGAGCACATGGTTCTAATTACCCTGAAATTGGGCTTAATCTTTAATCTTGAGGTGCCAGCAAGGTCTGCCCCAGCATATGAACACCAGTTACAGCAAAAAACGACGATTTTGGGCTCAAAATCGGTCATAACCTTTCCTCCTCGGCTATCCGTCTGACAATGAATGGTATCCTCGCCTCCACCTCTTCGGTGCACTTCTCGCCAAAGGTCGTATTATCCCTTATCCCTACAGCATATATAGTGACATGCTTGGGCATTTTGTAGCCTAGCCCTTCCCCAAGTTTAAAGGCAGTGGCAATGTCAATGCCATGAGAGGAGGAGAAATTCATAGCGGGGGTTAAATCTATAAGCTTAAGCTTATAGAACTCTCCCGGTTTCCCCGTCTCGGTTCTTATAGAATCAATGATGACCAGCTTATCATAGCCGACCATATAATCAAGGAGAGCGATTCCGGCTTCGCTTGTCCCAACAACATCTAAATCGGGGATTTCCTGTTTAAGCTCTTGAGCTATTCTTATTCCAACAGCATCATCGGTCAGAATTGGATTACCAAGCCCTAAAATAAGGGTTTTCATCTTCCAGACTTTCTAGGTCTTATCCTCGCCAAAGGACTCTAAAAATACTTCAGGGATTCTGGGAACCTGAGCATCTACCCAAGACTTAAGGCAAGTGAAGGAGCAGAAGTTATAGTGAGAAACTGCCCCCGGACCTTCCCAGCAAGAAACAGTAAGCCAGCCTTCAAGCGCCTCGCAAGGAAGCTCTCCCGAAGAACACTCCACTTCTATACCACAAGAATGACAAGAAAAACGGGCCCTCCGTTTTCTCATTTAACCCCTCATCCTGATAAAGAGCAGGAATCACAAGTAGTGGCTGAGCAACTGGCGCAGGCACTGCCACTTTCAGAAGCAGGTGAACCTTCAGAGCTTCTGGAGAATAACGAAAACACTCTCTGAGCACTGCTGCCACAACTGGGGCAGGGAGCACTCTCGCCCGACTGGCTCATCGCTCTAAGCACTTCGAACTTGAGTCCGCACTTTGAACAGAAATACTCGTATATCGGCATTATCCCACCCCCGCTATTTTAAACAGCAACCACTTCCTTGACCTCAGGAATCTGCTCCTTGAGCACTCGCTCAATCCCCTGCTTCAGGGTCATTGCCGCCACCGGACAGCCGGCACAGCTACCTTTGAGCTTCAGCTTGACCACCCCTCCCTTTACCTCCACCAACTCAACATCCCCTCCGTCTGCCTGTAACACGGGCCTAATTTTGGCTAAGGCTAATTCCACCTTCTCTCGCATGGCTTCCTCCTCACTCCTTTGTTTCCAGTTTTCTTACTAGTTCACCTTTAGCGTCATACACATTCACCTTAAGGGGCATTCTTCCTGGAAGTGAATGGGTGGCGCAGGCATGACACGGGTCATAGGCTCTGAATGCCATCTCAATCATATTGAGAATCCCATCAGGGACATTGCCTTTCTTTATCAGCGACTTGGCTGCCTTCTCAATGGACATATTAATGGCGGCCGAGTTATTCTGGGTAGCCACAATCAAATTGACTTTGGTGATAATTCCCCTGTCATCAGTCTGATAGTGATGGATAAGGGTTCCTCTTGGCGCTTCTACCACACCTACCCCCTCCTTCGGAATCTCAGTAGGTAAGTTTACAATGTCGGGGGAGGTAATTTCAGGGTCATGAGCAAGCTCCAACGTCCGCTCAGCGGCAAAAAGAGCCTCAATAAGTCGAGCCCAGTGGAAAGCCAAGGTGCTATGAACTGGCTTTCCCCCTAATGTTTCATACATTCTTTCATAGGCTTGCTGAGCCAGTGGTGTTGCCATCCCATCAGCGACATTTAGTCGAGCCAGTGGCGCTACCCGGAAAACACCGCTCTCTTCACCATCAACAAATCCCTTCCACCCCACATTCTTCAGGTAGGAGAATTTTACATAGGTCCACGGCTCAACATGCTCCCTGATGTGCTGGAGATAGTCCTGAGCTTTAAACTTGACATACTCTTTACCACTGGGGTCAACTACCCTTATTTGCCCATCATAGAAGTTTACCTTGTTATTTCCATCCACCAGCCCCATATAGTATGTCCGGTGGGAGTAGATATCCCCGGTGATGAGGTCAACATATTCCTTATTTTTAAGCACGACATCATCAAAAAGCCCGAGGGCAAACTTGCAGAATTCCACGGCATAATCAGCCGCATCTATAACTATTTTCCTTTCCTCCTCGGTAATCTGTTTTGATACCCCTCCGGGCAAGCCACAGACGGGATGAATCGGCTTCCCCCCGATTATACTTAGCACGTTGCGCAGCCTTTTCCTCATTTCAATAACCTTTCCCCCGACTTCTAACCCCACCCTACCAATAACCCCCAAGACATTCCTCTCTCCAGCGGGTGCTTGCGGACCAACAACAAAGTCAGGACCGCCAAGGAAGACGAAGTGCAATATATGGTCTTCGGCACAGAAAGCATTGTACATCAGCTCTCTTATCTTTTTGGCTGCCGGGGGTGGCTCAACCTTGAAAAGGTCATCAAGGGCTTTAGTTGATGCCATGTGGTGAGCAGTAGGACAAACACCACAGATTCTGGGGGTTATCCGCGGCATCTCCTCGGCCGGTCTTCCCTCACAGAACTTCTCAAACCCTCGAAGTTCAGGGATCTGAAGGTAAGCCCGGTCACAATTTCCCTCATCATCAAGAAATATCTCTATCTTTCCATGCCCCTCAAGCCTGGTTATCGGGTCTATTGTTACCTTTCTCATTCTATCCTCCTTCTTCTGAGGAGAGAAGCAGGCAGGCTGAATCGGTAGAATGTCCCTGCCGGGTCGACAAGCCCATCAAATAATTTCTTAACCTCTTCCTCTGACATCTTCTCCTCGCTATCAAGACCCAATATAGAGGCGATCATGGAAAGGGCTTTTGCCCCTTGGTCTATAACCCCTTTTACCGGACCCATACATCCCCGACACGGCATATTAGCCATAATGCATCTCTCTCCGCATCCGGAGCGAGTGGCAGGACCAAGACAAATTAACCCCTGCTCAAGGAAGCACTTCTCAGGGTCAATCTTGATTTGCCATGGTCTTTTTATTTCTTTTATTGATAATTTCTCCGGCTTTGTCTTTGCTCTGGGACAGGTATCACATAAAGCTTTATCGGGAGCAAGCACCGCTCCTCTCTCTGGCAATTCCCCCTTGAGAATAGCCGTTACTGCCTTCATTATTAAATCGGGCGGGGGTGGACACCCGGGGAGATAATAATCCACAGGGATAGTTTGGTCTAAAGTCTTCACCGTATCATAGAATTCGGGCAGGGTGAGCTCACCAACATCAATAGCCGTCTTCTCCTGCGGCAGGATGCCGTCTGGGTTTTCAACGGTTGGGACTTCCTTATAAACCCTGTGGAAAATCGTATCCCTAGTCCAGAAGTTCCCCAGCCCCGGTATCCCCCCAATATGAGCACAGGCACCAAAGGCAACTACAAGAGCCGATTTTGTTCTTAACAACTTTACCATTTCCTCTTGTTCTCCCGTCCTTACGGCGCCATTTATAAAGCTCACCGCAATCTCACCATCGCCCAAGGCTTCAACATCCCTCCTCTTGAAATCCAAGGCTACAGGCCATAGCACAATATCCACAGCATCGACTACTTTCAGTATATCCTCATTAAGGTCAACAACTGCCTCCTCACACCCACCACATGAGGCGCACCAGTAAAAGGCGACCTTTGGTTTAGCCATCTTTACCCCCTTTCTTTATCACACAGCCGGGACTCAGTTTTTCTTATCTCCACAGGGGAGTCAAGAATTGCTTATCTTGAGTAACCGGAATAGATAATACCGCAGCAATTGTGGGAAAGATGAGAACCTGGGTTCAAAATTTTCCACAACTCACTTTTTATATGGCATAATTTATCTATCTCATAATATTGCCAACAAATTTTAGCATTATAGCTTGGAGACGTCAATCGTGCTATTGAGATTGTTTATTAACCTATCCCCCTGCCCCCTTCCCTTAGTAAGGGAAGGGGGAAATATTTTACAATTAAGAGAGGCTTTGCCGTTCTCAAAATAAAGGCTATTGACAGCCAGCCAATTTATATAATACACTTGTTTTAAGAACAAGTGTATTAAGAGGCAACAATGACTCCTGCTTCCAATACCCGCCTGCGCATCTTGAACTTTATCCGTAAATTCCTTGACGAAAGGGGCTATGCCCCCACCGTCAGGGACATTGCCAAAGGGTGTAACATCAGCACACCATCTGTGGTTCAGCACCATCTGAATACGCTGGAAAGGCAGGGGCATATCCACCGCGACCCCGAAGTATTCAGGAGCATCCAGCTCGTTGAGACAAAGCGGGGGGGCATTTCCCGGGTGCCCCTGCTGGGAACTATTGCTGCTGGTAAACCGATACCGGTGCCCACTCCAGATACCTGGACCACAGTCCCCGAGGAGACGCTCCAGCTAACTGAGGAGGTGACCCAGAGTAACAAAGATGTCTATGCCCTCAAGGTAAAGGGAACTTCCATGATTGATGCCTTTGTTGATGATGGAGACATCGTCCTGATACAGCCGATAAGCAAAGTGGAAGATGGCGAGATGGCTGTGGTCTGGCTGAAGCTCGAGCAGGAGGTAACCTTAAAGAAGGTCTACCATGAAGCTGGTCAGATTCAATTGCAGCCAGCCAATAGAGAAATGAAGCCAATGTACTACAAGCCAGAAGATGTGGAGATTCAAGGTAAGGTTATCGGAGTTTTACGGAAGCTATAAAGTAAGGGAGGTTCAAGAGTTGGCTAAGCTAGTGGAAAAACCAGAGGAGCTGAAGGTAAGTGTGAATGTCCAGGGTGTGCCGCTGACCCTGGTCAGAGATGGAGAGAAACAGCGGGTGACCAAGGTATATCAAAATTGGCGTGCTGTGGAGGAGTGGTGGGGAAAGGAGATTTTAAGGAATTACTTTAAGGTCAAGACCAATAAGGGTCTTGTTTGTGATATCTATCGGGATATGCCAACCGGCGGTTGGTATCTGAGCCAGATTTATGATTAGTTGAAAAATAAGCTCATAGTTTCTCTTGCTCCTCCTATTGCCGAGTTTGTTTATTAACCTCACCCCCTTAATCTTACCCCCACGAAATCAGGATTTCGCGGGGACCCCTTAGTCCCCTCTCCTTTCAAGGAGAGGGGGAAGAGATTTAGAGAGGGGCTTTGCCCCTCTCTTACTTACACTCCTCCTTCCCTTGCTAAGGGAAGGGGGGCAGGGGGATAGGTTCTAAACATTCTCTATTGCCACTAATAAATTGACAGCCCTACTGGCATCTAGGTAAACTAGTCCTGCGATGACCGATATTGAAGCCATTGGTCGCCAGCTAGCTGATGTAGTTAATAGATATAATGCTGACTACATAGAAGCCCGCCTTGAGGTGAGCCAGAGAAGCCACATCACCTACCGGGGGCGGGAACTAGAATCCATCGGTCAGGTAAATGCCATCGGGGGAAATGTACGCGCCCTGGTAAGGGGTGGCTGGGGCTTCGTTAGCTTTAATGACCTGGGTGACCTTCCCGGCAAAGTAGAGCTGGCAGTAAAACAGGCAAGACTGGCCGGCAGGGAGGAGAGTAAACTAGCCCCAGTTGAACCGATAGTTGATGTTGTGCCCGCCGATAAGAATCCAATGATTATACCCCTGGCTGAGAAGAAGCAACTGCTGGATGAATATAATGATATTATCTGGCGCACCCCAAAGCTCCAGACTTCAATTATTGCCTATAGTGATAGCTATAAAAAGGTCATCTTCTTAAGTTCACTGGGTAGCTATATTGTGCAGGAGAGGCCAGATATCACCCTCCGCCTGACCACTGTTGCCGCTGACAACGGCGAGGTGCAACAGGCAGGACTGAGCTTAGGCAGCCGGGGCGATTTCAGCTCAATACAGGGGCTTCACCAGCAGGTAGAGCAGATGGCGAGGCACGCCGTAGAGCTATTGTCAGCCCCCCAGGTAAAGGGGAGAGAATATACTGTAGTCTTGGACCCGGTTCTGGCTGGCGTCTTCGTCCATGAAGCCTTTGGTCACCTATCGGAGTCGGACTATGTTTATGAAAATGAGCGCTTGCGCCAGATTATGGTTCTGGGCAAAAGATTTGGCAGCACCGAGCTTAATATCGTTGACAGTGCCGCTATGCCCGGACTTAGAGGTAGCTATAAGTATGACGACGAAGGGGTGCCGGCAACTAAGACCTACCTTATCAGGGAAGGCGAACTGGTGGGCAGGCTCCACTCCAGGGAAACTGCCGCCAAGATGGGGGAAAAGCCTACAGGTAATGCCCGAGCCATCAACTACCGCTATCCCCCTATTGTCCGCATGACCAACACCTATATTGAGCCAGGCTCAGCCTCATTTGACGAAATAATCGCTGACATCAAGGAAGGGGTCTACGCCAAGAACTGGTTTGGCGGCACGACGGCGATGGAGATGTTCACCTTCTCCGCCGGCGAAGCCTATATGATTCGCCATGGCAAGCTCGCTGAAGCACTGCGACCGGTAGTGCTTACCGGCAATGTGTTCACCACCATTAACCTTATAGATGCTATTGGTAATGACCTGGAGATGAACCAGGGCGGTGGCTGTGGCAAGGGGGCACAGATGCCGTTGCCAGTGTCTAACGGTAGCCCACATATCAGGATTCGCCAGTGCTTAGTCGGAGGCAAGTAGGGTGGAAAATATCCTGGCTCAAGCGAAAAGGGTGGCTGAGGAAGCCGAGGTCTTCATGGTTTCCTCAGAGGAGACCCCGGTGCAATTTGAAGCCAATCGCCTGAAGCATATTCAGAGCAAGCAGAGCACAAGTGTGGCGCTGCGCATTATCAGAGAAGGCAGGATTGGCTATGCCTCGACTACACAGCTAAGTGACGTCCAGAGCCTGGTTGATAATGCCGTGGCAACAGCCCGCTTCGGCATGCCCGCCAGGTTTAAGCTCCCCCCTCAAGCCTCATACCCCCAGATTGACGTCTTCGACCCCGATATTGAGTCTACCTCCGTAGAGAGAATGGTTGAGCTTGGCGAAAAACTCATCGCCCTGGTTACCAAGCATACCCCGGATATTGTCTGTGAGGCAATGGTGACCAAGGAGATAATCTCACTTCGGCTCGTGAATTCTAGCGGTGGGCAAGCAAGCTATAGAAAGAGCATCTTCAGCCTAAGCATTTGGGGTAGCCTAATTCGGGGTACAGATATGCTTTTTGTCGGCGAAAGCCAAAGCTCCTGCCATCCCTTAACCCAGCCCAAGGAGGTAGCCGGGGTAGTGCTTCAGCAGCTTGAACTAGCCAAGAACCAAGCCTCGGTACCAAGCAAGCAACTGCCGGTAATCTTCACCCCCCGCGGGGTGGCAAACGCCTTAATCCCCTCCTTAATGACGGCGTTCAATGGCAAGACAGTTCTAGAGGGGGCTTCACCCATTGGCAATAGACTTGGTCAGAAGGTATTTGACCAAAAGCTATGGCTGTGGGATGACCCAACTATAGCCTACCGCCCAAATAGCCGCCCCTGCGATGACGAGGGGATACCCAGTCAGCGCACTCCCCTTATTGAGCAGGGGGCTGTAGCCAACTTTCTCTACGACCTGCAAACAGCCGCCCTCGCTCACACCAAGAGCACCGGCAATGGCAGTAGAAATGGAGGATTGCCTGTCCCCTCAGCCACCACCCTCGTCATTGCCCCGGGCAAGACCACCTTTGATGAGATGGTAAGCGATATAAAAGAGGGGCTGGTTATTGAGCAGCTCATGGGAGCAGAACAGGGCAATATTTTAGGCGGCGATTTTAGTGGCAACGTCCTTTTAGGTTATAAAGTAGAAAGTGGTAAAATAGTAGGTAGGGTTAAAGATACCATGGTCTCAGGGAATGTCTATCAGGTTCTGAAACAGATTATAGCTATTGGCAGTGAGGCAAAGTGGGTGTGGGGCTTTCTTCAGACGCCACATATCTACTGCCCCAGCCTGTCGGTAGCGAGTAAGTAGCGATTTGCAAAACTAACTATTTTGAAGGGAGGGAAATGGAAAAGGTAGATAGAGAAGAAATAGCGCAGTGGGTAAAAGGGATGTGGTCGTTGATAAGTGAATACGCTCAGATAAAAGGCAAGATTGAAGATGCTTCCCCTGAGGACTTCTCAAGTTATCAGCAGGTTATGGCACAAGGGGAATTACCAGCTTTGTTAGAAAAAATAAAGAAAATGCCAGTACCGAAAGAATCAAAGTGTAAGTCAGCTAAGAAAGCCTTTGAGCTAGCAATAAAGGCTGAAATAAGAGGGCGAAATATTCCTGACTCCTATAAGGGAACTGTTGTTGGTAAAGGAGATAAACCAATAGCGGACCGGGAATACAAGTTCTTAGCAGGCCGCGAGACCTTCTTCCTAGGGCAAGCAGACGATTTGCGAATAGAAGCGATTAGCCATCTTGCTTCAGTCTGTGAAAAGTATCAAGTATCTATTCCTGAGTAAATAGTCTATAAGGGGAGTCTAAGAGGGGCTTCGCCCCTCTTCATAAAAAATCTTCCCCTTCCCCTTATCAAGGGGAAGGGGATAAAGGGGATAGGGTCACCTACAATCAGCAACAGAAAGGCGTAGTGAAATGGAAGATTTAATCAGGCTTTATGCCCGACCAAGACTAAAGTCGCCGGTTATGCTGGCTTCCTGGCCCGGCATTGGCAATGTATCAATTATAGTCGCCACCTACCTCCATAAAAAGCTAGACTTTAAGGAACTGGGAGAAATTGAACCATCCTATTTCTTTGACCCCATTGGGGTAGTGGCTAAGGACAATATCGTAGAGGCACCACAGTTCCCTGAAAGCAAGTTCTACTACTGGAAGAACAAAGGCGGTGGCAGTGATATAATACTGTTCATCGGTGAGGACCAACCATTAGCCAAGGGATATGAGCTGGCTAACTGCGTCCTTGATGTTGGGGAGAGATTTCAGGTTAAGAGGGTATATACCTGCGCTGCGGCTTTAAGTCAAATCCACCATACCGAGCAGCCCAGGGTGTGGGGGGTGGTCACCAGCCAGCATATGATTGAGGATTTGGAGAAATATGACCTGGTGCAAAAGCGTAATCTACAGATTTCAGGGTTGAACGGGTTACTGCTGGGCGTAACCAAAGAGAGAGGGATTGAGGGCGTCTGCCTTTTAGGTGAGGTGCCGATACATGCTACCCGAATCCCAAACCCAATGGCTGCCTTGGCTGTGCTTAAGGTGCTGACCAAGATGCTAGATATTGAAATTGACCTAACCGAACTGGCTGAGATGGCTGAGGAGACCGCTGAGAGGATGAAACAGATTGCGGCTGAGGCTATGGGAGAGTATATCGACCGTTTTACCAGACCTATCTGGGAACAGGAGGAGGAAGAGGAAGAATAGGAAATGGAGCATCTTATGCCATTGCCCATTGAGGAGACCATCGCCGACCTGGTTAACCCGGATAAGCCAATACTGAATTCAAGGCTAGCCGACCTATCAAACCTAAATTCAGAGGAGCTAAAGCTCTTTGAACAGGCATGGGAAACCATTGAGCCAAAGCGGCGGCGGCAAATCATATATCGCCTGGTTGAGCTAACTGAGGACAACTTTGAACTCAACTTTGACAGCATCTTCAAGAGCCGCTTAAAGGACAAGGATGCTGAGGTACGGACGAAGGCTATTGAAGGTCTGTGGGAAAACGAGGAGGCATCTCTGATTGACCGGCTAATTAATCTACTGGAACAAGATAGCTCGGAGAAAGTCCAGGCGGTGGCAGCTACAGCTCTGGGTAAGTTTGCCCTGCTAGCCGAGCTTAGAAAGCTACGCCCCGGCTACAAACCCAAGATAAGCCAGGCTTTACTTACCGTAATTAATGATAAGAGCCAGCCTTTGGAAATCAAACGCCGTGCCCTAGAGGCGGCGGCACCATTAAGCCTGCCCCAGATAAAGAAAGCCATTATGGAAGCCTATCAAAGTGGTAATCCCAAATTGAGGGTCAGCGCTCTTTTCGCTATGGGTAAGAATTGCAGCCACTCCTGGCTACCAATCCTGCTAAAGGAGCTAACTAGCGCTGATACCGAGATACGCTACGAAGCCATCGGGGCCTGTGGGGAGTTGGGGGAGAAAGAGGCTGCCCCCTATCTCATAGAGCTTGTCGACGACCCTGATATTGAGGTTCGGCTGGCTGCGATCAGGGCACTGGGTAAGATAAGCGCTCCTGAGGCTAAAGCCTGCCTTGAGCAGTGCCTCGATAATCCCAATGAGGCAATTCAGCAGGCAGCGGAGCAAGCCCTATACGAGCTAGAGGCTGGGGAAGAACCGCTATCTTTCCGAATTTAAGACTATGGGGATTAGTATGATTGTTGGTAGTAAGGTTAGGCTTCGGGAAAAAAGATTAGCCGATGCTCCAGATGATTATGCCTGGCAAACAGACCCTGAGCTAGCTCAACTTGACGCTGCCCCACTGCTAACCATTAGTTTCCAGCAGTACCTATCAGACTATACCAGAGAATTGCGCTACCCGTCCCTAACTAGACAGCAGTTCGCCATAGAAACCCTGGACAGCAAGCATATTGGCAACTGCTCATATTATGGCATTAATAAGACCAAAGGCGAAGCCGAGCTAGGTATCATGATTGGCAACCGTGATTATTGGGACAAAGGCTATGGCACCAATGCAGTAACCACCCTGGTCAACTACATTTTCCAACGGGCAAAGCTCAACCGAATCTACCTAAAGACCCTGGACACAAATACCAGAGCACAGAAGTGCTTCAAGAAATGCGGCTTCACCCCATATAGACATCTTAATAAGGACGGATATAATTTTGTGCTTATGGAATTGCACCGCAAGCAGTGGCTACAGCAACAAGCTAAGGCTAGGGAAGAGGGAAGAATGAAGGGGCTTCGCCTCTCTTATATAACCTATTAACAAGGGAAGGGGGACTAAGGGGGTGAGGGTGATAAAATCCTCTATTTACCCGGCTGGGGTGGCGCCGGGTTTTTGTATCCTTCCAGCAATACCTTGGGCACAAGCTCAATTAACTCCTCCACCGTCCACAACCCTTTCTTTTTAACGATAGACTTCTTCTTCACCGGCTCGGAGTAGATGGCAATATTGCCCCCGGTAACATCAAACACCTGCCCATTTATATCAGCCGCAGCATCGGTGCACAGATAGACAATAAACGGGGCTACTGTTTCCGGGGCTGGTGGGTTGGTTAACTCCTCAAACCGCTCCTTGGTCATAAGCCCCGCCTCAAACCTCTTCCTGAAGCCAGCTACTATCTCCTCGCTAAGGGTAAACCTTGTGGCGGCAGTTGGGGCATAGGCATTGCAGGTTACCCCGTACCTGCCCATCTCCCTGGCTACAGCTCTGGTTAAGCCGACGAGCCCAGCTTTAGCGGCACCATAATTACAGTGCCCAACCGTGCCTAGCCAAGCGGTAGAGGTAGTATTTATTATCCGCCCCCACCTCTGCTCCCGCATCAAGCCACAGGCAAACCGGGTGCAATTGAAAGAGCCCTTGAGGAAGGAGTCAACGCACCTATCCCAGTCCTCCTCAGTCATATTCCAAACCATACGTGGGGCGTCAGCACCGGCATTATTCACCACAATATCCACCCGACCAAAGTTGTCCACCGCCGTCTGTATCAGCTTCTCAGCGACGGCAAACTCGGAGACGCTACCAAAGAAGGGTACAGCCTGACCTCCCAGAGCAATAATTTCCTTAGCTATGGTCTCAGCATCTCCACCCGAGGTGCCGGGACGGCGGTTATTAGTCACCACCCTGGCACCTTCCTTCGCCATAGCAACAGCGATGGCTCTCCCAATCCCCTGCCCTGAGCCGGTCACTATTGCTACCCTGCCTTTTAACCTATCACCCATCTTTTTAGCCTTCCTTTCCTCTAGATAATAATCAGCCTCGGGATGGCAGGACGACAATAGCCACGCCCAAGGCTGTCTTCTCGCCCTTTGAATTCTCTGCCCACAGGCTGCACTCTACATAGTGCTGCCCATCTTGGATATACTTCTTGGTTACCCTACCCTTGCAGGTGAGAGTCTCACCGGGATAGTTCATGCCCTTATAACTACAACTCAACTTCCTGAGAGTGCCCCGTTCCCCTATCCAGTCAGTAATTAGCTGCCCAAGGAAAGCACATATTAGCTGACCATGAACGATAACGCCAGATAGACCCCGGCTCTGGGCAAAGTCCTTGTCATAGTGAATGGGCAAATAATCACCTACCGCCCCAGCCCACATCACCAACTGCCTGGTTGTCGGTTGCTTGACCAGGGGGGTGATTTCACTGCCTACGGTAACATCTTCGTAATAGAACTGCTCCGTCATCTTAATAACCGATAACCATCTGGCGGCACTTGGCTACCAGCTCCTGCTTCTGATTTTTATAGCTGCTATCAAAGGTCATAAATGCCATCTTACCCGTCTTACCCTGGCGCTCGCGAAGGCTGCTGATTTTGAAGCTCGCCGTTATTACATCGCCCAGCCTGACGGGCTGATAGCACTCAACCTCAGTTCCACCCATAAGCACCGTGCCAAAGGAGGCTAAGGACATTACGTCCTCGACGAATTCCTCCAAACCTATAGCCAGAACAAAGGTCGGGGGGGCAATAATCCCACCATAATGGCTCGCCTTGGCGTACTTTTCATCCTGCCATAGCGGGTTGGGGTCACCTACGGCTCGGGCAAACCGCCGTACCATCTCCCGCTCAATCTGGTATGACCTGGGCTCCCACTCCACCCCAATCCTACTCCTCAGCCTCTCCATGCCTAATAAACCCTCAGCCATATCAAAAAGTTTACTTTGACTTGACCAGCTGTGTCAAGGGAAGTGTACTCCTTCAGATGATTAGTGACACGCCGACTCTCTGCACCTCACCCCCTTAATCCCCCTCTCCTTAAAAAGGAGAGGGGGAGGAGAAGAAAGAGGGGCTGGCGCCCCTCTTATTAGACGCCCCAAAAAGTAAGAGAGTTAAAGAGAGGCTTCGCCTCCAAATACATTATAGGGAATTTTAGAGGGACGAAGTCCCTCTAAATTAAATATCTCCCCCTTCCCTTAACAAATACTAAGGGAAGGGGGTCAGGGGGATAGGTTACCAAACAATCTTTCAAAGCCCTTGACGGTTAACCCAGGCTGGGCTACATTTAACTAAGCAGTAAGGAGAACCGTGAGCTTAGCCGATAGATCTGCTGAATTTTTATACCGAATAGCCACCACCAGAAATAAGCTAAAGAT